>WNEY01004736.1_pt1 | contig 10417 bp, 10 predicted proteins | sample 5400531 | NCBI WGS metagenome assembly WNEY01 (sample SAMN13153338, study PRJNA577476) | soil metagenome | isolation source: 200 cm saprolite under Douglas fir tree site 1 | place: USA:California | collected 2015-04-18
GGATGTTGCGGGCGGCCTGACGGATGCGCTGCTCGTTCTCGACCAGCGCGATGCGCACGTAACCCTCGCCGCGCTCGCCGAAGCCGGTGCCGGGCGAGACCGCGACCTCGGCCTTCTCGACCAGAAGCGTGGAGAACTCGACGCTGCCGAGGCTCGCGAACGGGTCCGGGATCGGCACCCAGGCGAACATCGAGGCCCGCGGCGCCGGGACGTCCCAGCCGGCGCGGCCGAACGATTCCACCAGCACGTCGCGCCGGCGCTTGTAGGTCGCGCGCATCTCCTGGATGCAGTCGTCCGGGCCGTTGAGCGCCGCGGTCGCAGCCACCTGCACCGGCGTGAACGCCCCATAGTCGAGATAGGACTTCACCCGCCCGAGCGCGGCGATGATGCGCTCGTTGCCGACCGCAAACCCCATGCGCCAACCGGGCATCGAGTAGGTCTTCGACATCGAGGTGAACTCGACGGCCAGATCCATCGCGCCCGGCACCTGCAGCACCGAGGGCGGCGGATTGTCGTCGAAATAGACCTCCGCATAGGCGAGGTCGGACAGGATGAAGATGCCGTGCTTCTTCGCGAACGGCACCAGCTCCTTGTAGAAGTCGAGATCGGCCACGTAGGCCGTGGGATTGGATGGATAGCAGGTGACGACGGCGAGCGGCTTCGGGATCGAGTGGACGATCGCGCGCTCGAGCGTCGAGAAAAAATCGGGCGTCGGCTCCGACGGCACCGAGCGGATGACGCCGCCCGCCATCAGGAAGCCGAAGGCATGAATCGGATAGCTTGGATCCGGCACCAGGACCACGTCGCCGGGCGCGGTGATCGCCTGCGCCACATTGGCGAAGCCTTCCTTGGAGCCGAGCGTCGCAACGATCTGGTTTTCCGGGTTGAGCTTCACGGCGAACCGGCGCGCGTAGTAGGCCGCCTGGGCGCGGCGCAAACCCGGGATTCCCTTCGAGGCCGAATAGCGGTCGGTGCGCGGCTTGCCGAGCGTTTCCTTGAGCTTCTCGATGACGTGGGGCGGCGCCGGCAGGTCCGGGTTGCCCATGCCGAGATCGATGATGTCGGCGCCCGCATTGCGTGCAACCGCCTTGGCCCGATTGACCTGCTCGAACACGTAGGGCGGCAGACGCCGGATGCGGTGAAATTCTTCCATGTCCCCAGCTCCTTCCGCCACGCGCCGATGCCAGCTGGCCGGCCTTTTATCACGGGTTGCGGGCGCTGCCAGCAGGCTTGTCGGCCGGGCCGCTCTGGGTGCCCAGGCGGTCGCGCGCCTTGGCGAGGTCGGCTTCGAGCTTGGTCTGCTCCGCGTCGCTGAGCACCGCACTGTCGCGCGCCGGCGGCACGTCGTGCACGGCCGGATAGGCCGGCGGATTCGCCGGCCGTTGCGGGGCGTCCTCCGGGAGGCCGCCGACCGCGGTTGGGAGATGATCGGCATAAATGGAGGCCGAACATCCGGCGAGAATCGCCGCGCCCGCAAGCAGCAGTGCCGCCGCCAAGAGGCGTCCAGCGTCGCGCTGGCACAAGCTCCGCTGTGAACGAGATGTCGCCATCGGCACCAAGCCGGTCGCGCCGCTGCACCGCGGCAGAGTCCCGCCGACCGCCTTCCCTCCCCTTCCGAAGCAGCGAAATGACTGCCAATTCAAGTAATTGCAGGGAGCGTTAAACCCTCAATATGACCAAAGAAAGGTTGCGCCACGGCGCCGATCATAGCGCCTTTGCGGCACGTCCGCGAGCGCCGAAAACGCGGACATGATGCGTCTTGCGGCAGTCACGAGTAAGGTCCATCTGAGATCGAGCAGGCCATGCCGGGCCCACGCTAATTTTAGTGGTCGCAGTCCGACGCACCCGAGCCCGGGTTCACGCGAACTCGGCACTATAGATGGGCCGAAGTCGGATATATCCGACTTCGGCGCGTCCCCGAGCGTCAGGCGGAACCAGCAGGACTGAGGCGTTACCGTGAGAGCCCCGTCGGAACCGGACAAGCGTGGCTCCGTCGACATCGAGGAGTTCGCGCACAACGTCGCCCGCATGGTCGAGCAGGGCGGGCGGGCGATGGCGGCGTATCTCAAGCCGCGCGAGGAGGGCCGGGTCGACGGCGACTATTCCGAGGTCGCCGACGTGGTGAAGACGCTCGGCCACGTGCTCGAGTACTGGCTGAGCGACCCGCAGCGCGCGCTCGAGCTGCAATCGAGCCTCGGCAAGGCCTATCTCGACCTGTGGGCGAACGCAGTCAAACGCATGTCGGGCGAGCAGGTCGATCCGATCGCCGCGCCCGACCCGCGCGACAAGCGCTTTACAGATCCCGAATGGTCGACCAACCAGTTCTACGATTTTCTCAAACAGGCCTATCTGTTGACCGTGCAATGGGCCAACCATCTGGTCAAGGACGCCGAGGGACTCGATCCGCACACACGGCAGAAGGCCGACTTCTATGTGCGGCAGATCGCCAACGCGATCGCACCCTCGAACTTCGTGCTGACCAATCCGGAGCTCATGCGCGAGACCGTCACCTCGAACGCCGAGAATCTCGTGCGCGGCATGCACATGCTGGCCGAGGACATCAAGGCCGGTCACGGCAATCTCAAGATCCGCCAATCCGATGCCAAGAAATTCGAGGTCGGCCGCAATCTCGCGCTCACGCCGGGCAAGGTGATTTTCGAGAACGAGCTGATGCAGCTCATCCAGTACACGCCGTCGACGCCGACCGTGCTCGAGCGGCCGCTCCTGATCGTGCCGCCCTGGATCAACAAGTTCTACATCCTCGATCTCACGCCGGAAAAATCCTTCGTCAAGTGGTGCGTGGACCAGGGGCTCACGGTGTTCGTCGTCTCCTGGGTCAATCCGGATGCCCGTCTCGCGAAGAAAAGCTTCGAAGACTACATGCGCGAGGGCCCGCTCGCGGCGCTCGACGTGATCGAAAAGGCGACCGGGGAGCGCGCCGTCAACGCGATCGGCTATTGCGTCGGCGGGACGCTCCTGGCCGCGACGCTCGCCCATATGGCCGACAACGGCGACGACCGCATCGCGTCGGCGACGTTTTTCGCCGCACAGGTGGATTTCACCCATGCCGGCGATCTCATGGTGTTCGTCGATGAGGAGCAAATTGCCGCCCGTGAACGGGAAATGAGCGAGCGCGGCTATCTCGAAGGCAAGAAAATGGCCAATGCCTTCAACCTGCTGCGCTCGAACGATCTGATCTGGCCTTATGTCATCAGCAACTATCTCAAGGGCAGGGAGCCGGCCCCGTTCGACCTGCTCTACTGGAACTCGGACGCAACGCGGATGCCGGCGGCAAACCACTCGTTCTATCTGCGCAACTGCTATCTGGAGAACCGCCTGAGCAAGGGCGATATGGTGATCGGCGGCAAGCGGCTCGACCTCAAGAGCGTGAAGGTGCCGATCTACAATCTGGCGACGCGCGAGGATCACATCGCGCCGGCGAAGTCGGTGTTGCTCGGCTCGAAATTCTTCGGCGGACCGGTGCGTTTCGTGCTGGCGGGCTCCGGCCATATTGCCGGCGTGGTCAATCCGCCCGACAAGATGAAGTACCAATACTGGACCGGTCGCAAGCCAGCGAGCGCCAATCTCGAGCGATGGCTCGGCAGGGCCAAGGAGCACGCCGGCTCATGGTGGCCGGATTGGCTCGCGTGGCTCAAGAAGCAGGATGCGAGCGAGGTTCCGGCGCGCGAGCCCGGCGGCGGCGTGCTCAAGCCGATCGAGGACGCGCCGGGAAGCTATGTGAAGGTGCGGGATTAGATCGGTTCCGGGAAAGGAGATCCCGCTCCACCCGTCGAGTCGCATCGAACGATAGCTCGCCGAACCCGCCGTCAATCAATGACCTGGCACGGTCGTCCCCAGGTATCTCGCAAAGCCCCGAATTTGGCGCTCCCCGAGGACGCGCCAAGGGAGCTGTGTTAAGGTCCGGGACTGAAGGCCGTTCGGGCGCCCCGGGGAAGGCGCTATGGCCTGCGCGGACGAAGGTCAGTTCACATTGGAGAACCCTCATGCGTCTGAAATTGGTGCTATCGACCATCGCGGCAGCGAGCGTGCTGGCCGGACCGGTGTTCGCCCAGGATCTCACCGGCACGCTCAAGAAGATCAAGGAGACGGGGGCCATCACGCTCGGTCACCGCGAATCCTCCCTGCCGTTTTCCTATTACGACGACCGCCAGCAGGTGGTGGGCTATGCCATGGACCTCTGCGCCCGCATCGTCGATGGGGTGAAAAGCCATCTCAAGCTCGGCAAGCTCGACGCCAGGCTCAACCCGGTCACCTCGGCCACCCGCATCCCGCTGATGGCAAACGGCACCATCGATCTCGAATGCGGCTCGACCACCAACAACCTCGAGCGGCAGAAGCAGGTTTCCTTCACCATCACGCATTTCGTGACCGCGAACCGCTTCGTGTCCAAGAAATCAGCGAACCTGAAGACGGTCGACGACCTCAAGGGCAAGACCGTCGTGTCGACCTCGGGCACCACCAATATCAAGCAGATCACCGAGATCGGCGCGCAGAAGGGCCTCAACCTCAACATCCTCGCCGCCAAGGACCACGCCGAGGCGTTCCTGATGGTCGAGACCGGCCGCGCCGCCGCCTTCGTGATGGACGACATTTTGCTCTTCAGCCTGGTCGCCGGATCGAAGGCGCCGCAGGATTACGTGATCTCCACCGACGCGCTTTCGGTCGAGCCCTACGGCATCATGCTCCGCCGCGAGGACGCCCCGTTCAAGAAGGTCGTCGATGAAACGATGATCGCCACCTACAAAGGCGGCGCCATCAACGCGATCTACGACAAGTGGTTCCTCAAGCCGATCCCGCCCAAGGGCCTCAACCTCAATGTGCCGATGAGCGCCGCGTTCAAGAAGGTGATCGCCAATCCGACCGACAGCGGCGATCCGGCGGTCTATTGATATCCGGGGTCAGTGATCAGAAGTCGGTAATCAGAGACGGCATCGTTCTGATTACTGACAACTGATTACTGTCGCCTGGCAAGGGGGCCCGCGTGAACTACAACTGGAACTGGGGCATCTTTTTCCAGACCTCTCCGGACGGGGTGCACACCTATCTGGAGACGCTGCTGCTCGGCACCGGCTGGACGCTTGCGACCGCGCTCACCGCCTGGTGCCTGGCGCTCGCGCTCGGATCGCTGGTCGGCGTCATCCGCACCACGCCCTTGCCTTGGCTGGTCCGGGTCGGCAACGCCTATGTGGAATTGTTTCGCAACATCCCGCTGCTGGTGCAGATGTTCCTCTGGTATTTCGTGTTGCCCGAGCTGCTGCCGACCCAAATGGGCGACTGGCTCAAGCAGCTTCCGGACGCCTCGTTCTATACGGCGGTGGTCGCGCTCGGCCTCTACACGTCGGCGCGCGTCGCCGAGCAGGTGCGCGCCGGCATCTCGAGCCTCGCGCGCGGCCAGCGCATGGCAGGGCTCGCGCTCGGGCTCACGTTGCCGCAGACCTACGGCTACGTGCTCCTGCCGATGGCCTACCGCATCATCCTGCCGCCGCTGACCTCGGAGTTTCTCAACATCATCAAGAACAGCGCGGTCGCGCTCACCATCGGGCTGATGGAGCTGACCGCGCGCGCGCGCGCCATGCAGGAATTCACGTTCCAGGTGTTCGAGGCCTTCACCGCCGCGACCATCATCTACATCGTGATCAACATCATCGTGACTGTCGCCATGCGCCAGGTTGAGCACCGCCTGGCGGTGCCCGGGCTGATCGGCGCCAAACCCGCGATTTCCACGCATTGAGGCGATCGATGTTCTCGAATTTCGACTTCGACGTCATCATCCGCTCGCTGCCGTACCTGTTCTACGACGGCATGAGCTTCACGCTGATGCTGACCGCATTGGCGACGACCGGCGGCATCATCTTCGGCACGCTGCTTGCGATGATGCGGCTGTCGGGCTTTGCTCCGCTCTCGCTGCTCGCCGCCGGCTACGTGAACCTGATGCGGTCGGTGCCATTGGTGCTGGTGATCTTCTGGTTCTATTTCCTGGTGCCCTATATCGGGCAGTGGATCACCGGCGGCTCGCGGCCGATTCAGGTCGGCGCGTTCGCCTCCTCGCTGGTCACGTTCACGCTGTTCGAGGCCGCCTATTTCGCCGAGATCATGCGCGCCGGCATCCAGTCGATCCCGCGCGGCCAGGTCTTCGCCGCGCAGGCGCTCGGGATGACCTATGCGCAGACCATGGGCTACATCGTGCTGCCGCAGGCCTTCCGCAACATGACGCCGATCCTGCTCACCCAGACCATCATCCTGTTCCAGGACACCTCGCTGGTCTACGTGCTCTCGGTCACCGATTTCCTGGGCGCAGCGTCGAAGGTGGCGCAGCGCGACGGACGTCTGGTCGAGATGTACCTGTTCGCCGCATTGGTCTATTTCGCCATCTCGTTCGCGGCCTCGCAGCTCGTGCGCCGGCTGCAGACCCGGATCGCGATCATCCGGTAGAGCATTTTCAGGAAAAGTGGAAACCGGTTTTCCGTCCGAAAATGCGATAAACGCAAGGACCTAACGCATGTTCGCAACACCAAGGACTCTTCGGACGCTGCCATGATCACGCTCAGCAAAGTCAGCAAGTGGTACCAGAGCTTCCAGGTGCTCAAGGACTGCTCGACCGAGGTCGCCAAGGGCGAGGTCGTGGTGGTGTGCGGTCCGTCGGGCTCGGGCAAATCGACGCTGATCAAATGCGTCAACGGGCTCGAGCCGTTCCAGGAAGGCATCATCACGGTTGCCGGCATCTCGGTCGGCGACCGCAAGACCAACCTGCCCAAGCTGCGCGCCCGCATCGGCATGGTGTTCCAGCACTTCGAGTTGTTTCCGCACCTCACCGTCATGCGCAATCTCGAGCTGGCGCAGATCAAGGTGCTCGGCCGCGGCCAGCAGGAGAGCGAGCAGCGCGGCATGCGCCTGCTCGAGCGGGTGGGACTGACCGCCCACGCCCACAAATATCCGGGCGAGCTTTCCGGCGGCCAGCAGCAGCGGGTGGCGATCGCCCGCGCACTCGCGATGGACCCGATCGCCATGCTGTTCGACGAGCCGACCTCCGCGCTCGACCCGGAGATGATCAACGAGGTGCTCGACGTCATGGTCGCGCTGGCGACCGACGGCATGACCATGATGGTGGTCACCCACGAGATGGGTTTCGCCCGCAAGGTCGCCCAGCGCGTCGTGTTCATGGACAAGGGCGAGATCGTCGAGGATGCGCCCACCGCCGACTTCTTCGGCAAGCCGCGCAGCGAACGGGCGCAGGTTTTCCTATCGAAGATTTTGCAACATTGAAGTTGCCGCGGGTGCCGACCAGGTGACTGGCGCCGCCCGTCCGCTGACGTGAGAGGCCTCCTGGGGTTGAAATAATAGAGCTAGCCGCTTATATGACCATGGTCATGACCATGGTCATAAGGAAACAGCCCATGTCGCGGATGATCAAGGCGTCCGAGTTCAAAGCCAAGTGTCTCGCCCTCATGGATGAGGTCGAGCGCACCGGGGAAACCGTGGTGATCACGAAGAACGGCAAGCCGGTTGCTGAGCTGGTGCCGCATCGGGCATCCAGGCCGAGAGCATTAGGGCTCTTGAAGGATCGCTTGTTCATCACCGGGGATATCATCTCGCCCATCGATGTCGAGTGGGATGCGCTCAAGTGATCCTGCTCGACACGCATGCGGCCATTTGGATCCTGCGAAATGATGCCGCGCTTGGGAAAAAAGCTCGGGACGTGGCGGTCGCCGCGGCTGACGACGGGCAACTCGCGATCAGCGCGATCAGCTTCTGGGAAATCGCACTGCTCATCGCGAAGGGCCGCCTACGTTCGCTCGATGATCCGAGCGAAACGCGTGCACTGATGTTCCGGGCCGGCATCCAGGAGATACCATTGACGGGAGAGATCGCCATCCTTGCGGTCCAACTAGACGCACTCCACGGCGATCCAGCTGACCGATTCATCGCAGCGACTGCCATCACTCACGATGCGACGCTGATGACCGCTGACGAGACCCTGTTGAATTGGCGATCCAAAGTCAGGCGCTTGAACGCTGAAAAATAGGACAAGGCGCCATCACGGAAATAGCGCCACCTGCTCGAGCCCCATCGTCTCGGGCAAACCGAGCATCAGGTTCATGTTCTGCAGCGCCTGGCCGGACGCGCCCTTGGTGAGGTTGTCGAGCGCCGAGATGATGATGGCGCGGCCGGGGATGCGGTCCTTGGCCGCGCCGATGAAGGTCATGTTGGAGCCGCGCACGTGGCGGGTCTGCGGCACCTGCCCGAACGGCAGCACATGCACGAACGACTCCCGCGCGTAGGCCTTTAAAAGGATCGCGTGAAGATCCTCGGGCGATGCCTCGAGCCCGCGCACGTAGATGGTCGAGAGAATCCCGCGGTTCATCGGCACCAAGTGCGGCGTGAAGCTCACGACCACCTCGCGGCCGGCGGCTTTGCTGAACTCCTGGTCGAGCTCGGCCATGTGGCGGTGATGGCCGACCCCATAGGCGTGAAAACCCTCGGACACTTCCGAGAACAGCATCTCCTCCTTGGCCGCCCTGCCCGCTCCGGTCATGCCCGATTTGGCGTCGACCACGATCTCGTCGGGGTCGATCGCTTTCGCCTTGAGCAGCGGCACGAGCGGAAGCTGGGCGCAGGTGGTGTAGCAACCGGGATTGGCAACGAGCCGCGCCGGCTTGATGTCGTTTCGATAAATCTCGACCAGGCCGTAGACCGCCTCCTCTTGCAGCTCGGGCGCATGGTGCGCGTGCCCGTACCAGCGCGCATAGGCCGAGACATCGGCGAGTCGGAAGTCGGCGGAGAGATCGACCACCTTGGTCTTCGGCGCTGCGCTCAGCAGCTGCTTGATCACCTTCTGGGTGGTCGCGTGCGGGAGCGCGCAGAAGGCGAGATCGAGGCCGGCTTTCTTCCAGTCGATGCTCTCGATCGACTGAAGCTTCGGCAGATCGAACGGCGAAAATTGCGGGAATACGGCGCTCATCTCCTGCCCGGCCCTGCGGTCGGCGGTGAGCAGCACGATCTCGACGCGCGGATGGCGGATGAGCAGCCGCACGAGCTCCGCGCCGGTGTAGCCGGATGCACCCAGCACACCGATCTTTGTTTTCTTCTCAACCGTCTTGGCCATGGCTCAATCCTTCTCGCAGTCGGGAGGCGATCGGACGAGGAGCGTTTGCGGCGGAGGATATCAGGAGACGTGCCGCGGAACCTCATCCGGCGGCACGGGACGATCACGTATAATCGGACGCCCGTGCCGCGGTGCAGGCAAGCGTGCGCAGCCTGCGTAAACTTGGCTGCGTGCGGGGGCGGCGGCGCAGATGAGCTTGCGTCGTGATAGTCGTCATGGCGGGCGCTATAGCGGCGCGCGCGCGCCACGTCAACCTGGCCGCCGAGGCTGGACCATCGGTGATATCGTATCGGCCCAACAAAGCCGGCTCACGCGGATGCGGCGATGAATTGGCGCGACAATCTCTACAAGACGTGGATTGCCGCATCGATCACTTGGGCGGTTGCGCTCCACCTCATGATCGCGATCGAGCGGCCCGACTGGTCCGCCGTCTTCGCGAGCGAAACCTATTGGCTATTTCTGGTCGTGCCTCCGCTCGGAATGGCGCTCCTGATATTGGCAACCGTGTGGATCGTCACACGATTCCCGAAGCTGCCGAAGTGATCCTGATCATTGGCTCCCCCAGACGGCGTCGTTGGTGACCGGCGACCGTCCGCAATTGTCAAATCGTCGGGCTCCACGGCACCGGAACTTCGCGATAGCCGGTCCCGCTCTTCTCGACATGCGCCAGCGAGGGGAATGGATAGTGGAAACCCTGCACCAACATCTTCTCGGCGACCAGCATGTCGTAGACCTTGCGCCGGGTCGCTTCCGCCATGACCGGATCCTGGTCGTAGAAGGCGTGCCAATCCGGGTGACGCGCGAACAGGAACGGGACGTGGGTGACGTCGCCCTGCACGAACACCTTGCTCGAACCGGAGGCGACGACGTGGGAATTGTGGCCCCACGAATGGCCATGGGTGGCCACGGCGGTGACGCCGGTGACGACCTCCCGGCCCGGCTCGTAGGTCTTCACGCGCTTGAGCACGTCACCGGTCATGATCTCGCGCACGTTCTTGAACACGGTCTCCATGCGGCCTTTCGGCGCCCGGCTCATCTCGCCGTCGTCCATGAAGAACTTGTGCTCGGCCGCCGGCACCAGGATTTCGGCGTTCGGGAAAGCGAGCGACTTGTCCGGTTTGAGCAGGCCGTTGATGTGGTCGCCGTGATAGTGGGAGATGATCACGGTATCGACGGCATCGCGGTCGATGCCGGCGGCCTTGAGGTTCGACTGGAACTGTCCGGTCACGCCTTTGCTGCGCGCGAGCGCCGCCTCCCCGGTGCCGGTGTCGATCACCACGAGCTTCGAGCCGG
>WNEY01007930.1_pt1 | contig 10416 bp, 8 predicted proteins | sample 5400531 | NCBI WGS metagenome assembly WNEY01 (sample SAMN13153338, study PRJNA577476) | soil metagenome | isolation source: 200 cm saprolite under Douglas fir tree site 1 | place: USA:California | collected 2015-04-18
GAAGACGGTTGAGGACGCGAAGAAGTTCTTTGTGGAAGCCGCTGCCGGCTTTGCAGGTAAAGGGGAAAAACATCCGAATATGCATCCGGACTTTCCGGGGCTTGGAAACCAAAATCCTTTCCGGTGCAAGTTCGACATTCCTGATGGCGCGACCGTCGCGATCACGCAATCGAAGATCGATAAGATTAGGAAAGAGCCTCACCACGGCAAAGCCGTAGAAATGGCCGTCGATGAAATCGTTCAACAGCTCCAGACTCTCGACGAGAGCAGCCATCGGCCCGATGTTGCAATCGTGGCATTGCCGGTCAGCTTGATCGAACGAGTATGGAACGCAAAAGTCGATTCCAAAGCGACGACCGAGAAAGACGACAGCGGCGGTTCGGACGCGCCCGATTTCCGCGGAACGCTTAAAGCGAAAGCGATGGAGCTGAGCTTCCCGATTCAGATTGTCTGGGAAGACGTGTTCGACGAGGCCGCCAGCATTCCGCGTAAAGTCAAAGAAAACCGCGCAAGGAAAATTCAAGACCAAGCGGGGCGAACTTGGAATCTGTTGACGACGCTTTACTACAAAGGAACGGGCCGCATTCCATGGCGGAGGATGCCGCAAGATGGAGAGTTTACTGCATGTTACATCGGAATCAGTTTTTACCGTGAGGTGGGCGGGCAGCAGCTTTTTACGAGCGCAGCACAGATGTTCGATGAAAGAGGTCGGGGATTTATCATAAAAGGTAAACGAGCGCAGACGGAAAGCCGCGGTCGGCATCCGTATATGACTCAAGACGACGCGCGCGAACTAATCAAGGACGCACTGGCAGCATACAAGAACCACCATAAGCATTATCCGGCGCGCGTGATCGTTCTAAAGACCTCGCAATTTCGCGAAGAAGAAGCTGATGGAATCTTCGAGGCCATCGACGAAGCGGGACCAGAGCTTCGGGACCTAGTCTGGGTTCAAGAATCGTATTCCGTTAAGGTTCTACGGGATGGAAACTACCCGGTGATGAGAGGGACGTTTGTAGAGCTGGACGGAAAAGGGCTGCTCTATACGAACGGCAGCATCCCTTATTACGGAACGTATCCCGGTATGTACGATCCTAGGCCGCTGCTGCTGTGCCCGTACGAAGGTAGCGACAGCACAATCGCGCAGATTGCGAGCGAAGTTCTGTCTCTCACGAAGATAAACTGGAATTCGACACAGATGAATCAAAAATTGCCTATTCCAATTAGAGCCGCAAGGGCGGTGGGTGAGGTCCTAAAGTATGTAACCGATCAAAAGGTCAGCTCGGACTACGCCCGATATATCTAGTTAAGCACGGAAACATTACTACGGACTGTCATAAGGTGATGCCAAATGGCTGACGAACTTATTCTCACCCTGAATTTTGAAACCCCGCCTCATGCAGACGAACTCGGTGAGATTTGCCCGATGCTGGCCAGCCTAAAACGGCTGGAGCCCCTCTTCGTCGAGCGTCCCGTTAACGGTCGTCGACCGATCCCAAAGAGAGTCCACTTTGCGCGCCAAGAGCCGTCATTCCATAACCTTTTTCATTCGCGAGCTCGACGAGATCGATATCGGCAGTCCTCGCACGCCGAACGAAATCACGCCCGCGCACCTTGGAAAGGTCGAACCAAGCGAATGGACAACGAACGAGGTCTCGGAGCAAAATAGAGAACTCCTATGCCGCGGCTCACTTCACGGGATCCGTTGTCATCCAGAGCAATGACTTCGCATCCTTCTCATAAGCCATTCCCTTAGGATAGCTGATCAACTCCATCTGCAAACCCCACGGCGCAAAGAAATACAGGATCGACTGCCCGGCGGCGGGCCCCTCCTTGATCGGGAAGCCGCAGCGGACCATGCTGATCTCATCGATCACTGCGCGCGGGTTGACGTTGACGACGTCCTGCATGAACGTTCCCTTGTCATCCGAGAACGGCCCGAACGACATCGCATGTGAGCACCCGATCACGTCGGTGAAGAAGGCGGTGGCCGCTTTAACATCCGGCACGGTGATGCCGGTGTGGTCGTGGCCGCGCAGGCCGGGAATAGAATCGGCCGATACCGGCATCGGCGACACGCCGAGAGCCAGCGCGGCGAAGGCGAGCAAGAATCGGTGCTGTATCATGGTCGCTTCCTTTGGTTTGCGATTTTCAAACTTTCAGCCGTAGTGGATCAGCCCGGCGACGCCAATTGGCGTTCGACAGCCTTTGGGTCATGGGCGAGACCTTGGGCGATGCCGCGCGCCATGTCGCCAACATAGATATCCTCCTCGCCGGCCTCGAACCCGTCGAGGATCTCTGCCGCGGCCTCGGTCGTCGTCATTTTCGGAATCGTCAGCACCGCAGTCATTCGCGTGTCGATCGCGCCGGGCAGCGCCGCGGCGACGCGGACTCCCTTCGGCACAAGTTCCCCGCGCAGTCCCTGCGTCAGACTCAACGCCGCCGCCTTGGACGCGCAGTAGGATCCCATGAACGGCAGGTTGACGCGCGCCAGGATCGTCAGCAAATTGAGCACGGCGCCGCGATTGGCGGTCAGCGCCGGCGCGAAGGCGCGCGTCACCCGCAACGGCGCCAGATAATTGGCCTCGATTTCCTCGCGGGCAATCGCCATGTCCGGAGCGGTCATGAAGCTTGTGTTGTGGTTCACGCCGGCATTGTTGATCAAGAGCGTGACATCGGTCGCAATCGCGGCGGCTTTCGCGACGTCCTCGTCGCTGGTGACATCCATCTTGATCGGCACCAGTTGGGGCGATGCGGCGAGGAAGGAAATGTCCCGCGCGGCGGCGTAAATCTTGGCGGCACCGCGGGCCGCAAGCCCGGCGATCAGCGCCTGCGCGATCGCGCCGGTGGCCCCCGTGATGAGAACGACAGAACCCTTGATGGTCTCGGTCATGCGGCTGATCCTTGCTGGTGGGAAGGCACAATCGGGCTGGGATCGTCTAACCAGCCCGGCTCGACGTCGGGTAATGGGATCGCAGAGAGCAGCTGTCGCGTGTAGGCATGCTGCGGGAAGCCGAAGATCCGGGCGACCGGTCCGTATTCGACGACCTCGCCATGGTGCAAGATCGCGACGTCGTCGCAGAGCACGCGGACCACGGACAGATCGTGGCTGATGAACACCATGGTGAGACGAAGCCTGGCGCGCAGCTCCCTGAGCAGCAGCAGGATGTAAGCCTGCGTCGACACGTCGAGGCCGGACACGATCTCGTCGGCGACGATGAAGTCCGGATCCAGCGCCAAAGCGCGGGCTATCCCCGCCCGCTGGCGTTGGCCTCCCGAAAGCTCGTGCGGATAGCGGTCGACGAAGCCGGTAGGCAATCCAACCAGATCGAGCAGGGCTGCGGCGCGATCACGCTGGTCCCGCCGTCCCTTCAAGCGCCCGTACACTTGCAGCGGACGCGTCAGCGTGACGCCCAGTCGCAGTCGGGGATTCAGCGATGATTGCGGATCCTGGAAAATCATCTGGATGCGCGCCCGCAGGGGCCGCATCTCCGCCTCTTCGAGCGTTCCAATTTCGGCGCTGTCGAACTGGATGCCGCCGGAGGTAGGCCTCAAAAGCCGCACCAGGAGCCGGCCCAGGGTGGTCTTGCCGGAACCGGACTCGCCGACAAGACCGAGCACCGAACCGCGCGGCACCGCGAGATCGACCCGCTTGACCACCTCGCGCAACGACGCCCGGCGCAAAAACCCGGCGCGCTCCGGATAGGCAAAACTGAGGCTGCCGGTTCGGAGCAGGATATCGGTCATGCCGGCCCCGCTGCTACCAACCGGTCGAGCCGATGCGCCTCCGACCACAGGTTCTCGATCAGAGCCGGCGGTACCGGGCGCAGCGCTTCAGCCGGCCGGTCGGCGCGCGGCGTCGCCGCCAGCAGCGCGCGCGTATAGGGATGACGCGGCTTTGCCAGCACCTCGGCTGTCTCGCCTTCCTCAAGCACGCGCCCCGCATGCAGCACGGTCATGGTACGGCATATCTTGGCGACGACGCCGAGGTCGTGGGTAATGAACAAAACCGCGGCACCATGGCGCTGCCGGAGACGTTCGACCAGCTGCAGCACCTGGCGCTGCACAGTGACGTCAAGCGCGGTGGTCGGTTCATCCGCTATCACCAGGCTCGGATCGCAGGCGAACGCCATCGCGATCAGCACGCGCTGCCGCATCCCGCCGGAGATTTCGTGGGGATACAGCTCCAGCACCCGCCGCGGCTCGCGGATCGCGACCTCGGCAAGCAGTTCAGCCGCCCGCTCCAGCGCGCCGCGTTTCGACAGGGCAAGGTGGTGCCGCAGCAGGATCGCGATCTGCGCACCGACACGCTTCACCGGATTGAGCGAGGTCATCGGGTCCTGCGGAATCAGCGCGATGCGGCGGCCGAGCAGGCTGCGCCGCTGCGGCTCCGGCATGGCGACGAGATCGCGTCCCTCGAATTGAATGGTCCCGGCAGCGATAACCGCGTTCGCTGGCAGCAAGCCGAGGACGGCACGTCCCAGCATCGATTTGCCGGCGCCGGATTCCCCGACCAATCCGCGGACTTCGCCGCGCTGCAGGTCCAGGCTAACGCCACGCAGCACGTTGGCCGAGCTTGCGCCCGTGCCAATCGCGACCTGCAGGCCCTGGACGGAAAGCGCTGCTGTCATCGTCGCTGCACCGGATCGAGCACCAAACGCAGGCCGTCGCCGAGCAGATTGAACCCGATCACGCTAGATATGATGCAGCCGATCGGCAGCCCCATGATCCATGGCGCCTGATAGACGATCTGGCGTCCCTCGGCGATCATGCCGCCCCAGGTCGGGGTGTCGCCGGCCACCGAAATGCCAACAAAAGACAGGATCACTTCCACCAGGATCGCGATGCCCATCTCGACCGCCAGCAACGTCACCACCAGCGGAATGAGGTTGGGCAGAATCTCCAGCCGCAGGATTCCGCTGCGGCTCAGTCCAATGACGCGCGCGGCAGCGGCGTAATCGCGCTGCAGTTGCACCATGGTTTCGGCCCGGACCACGCGCGCAAAGCGGGTCCAGTCGACAACCACGATGGCAGCGATCACCGAGGTCAACCCGGCGCCGATCACCGCCGCCAGCACGATCGACAGCAACACTGGCGGAAATGCCATCCAGACATCGATCAGGCGCGAAGTGGCTTGATCGACCCAGCCGCCGAAACTGCCGGCGATCAGGCCAAAGGCGATGCCGATTGCGGCTGCCAGCGATGCCGCGATCAGCGCGACCGCAACGGCGGTCCGCGCCGAGTAAATCAAGCGCGACAACACGCAGCGGCCAAGACTGTCGGTGCCGAGCCAATACGCGAGGTCACCGCCGACGACCCAGGCCGGCGGCAATTGCGCCGACATCAGATCCTGTTCGAGTGGATCGTGCAGCGCGATTAGCGGCGCCAGCAGCGCGGCCAGTACGAGGACGCCGACAAGCGCCGCACCGACCCAGAGCCGAGGCCCGCCCCGCTTTAATCCGGCGATCCAGCGCGACGGAGGCCCGAGCGCGCTATCGAGGGCAAGGTCAACCATGGCGCAACCTCGGATCGAGCAGCGTGACCACGAGATCGACGCCGAGATTGAGCGCGATGAAGAGAACGGCGAAGGTCAGGATCAGGCCCTGGATCAGCGGGAAATCGCGATTGATCACCGCGTCGATCGCCATGTTGCCGATTCCCTCATAGGAGAAGATGCGCTCGACCAGCACGGTGCCGCCGAGCAACAGCGTGATCTGGACCCCGCCGAGTGCAACCGTCGGAATCAGAGCGTTGGGAAATACCTCGCGCAGCAGGATCGCCGGACGCGAAAAACCGCGGGCGCGGGCGATCTGCGCGTAATCCTGATCCTCGGCCTCCGCCAGCGAGGTTTTCAAAATCCGCGCCACTAATGCTGCAAATGGTAGAGCCAACGCCAGCGCCGGCAATAACATGTGATGCAGCAGCGCGTTGGCGATGTCGAAGCGCCCGGTCAAAAAGCTTTCGACCAGATAGAAATTGCTGTGGAAGTTGACGTCGATCTGCGGGTCGATTCGGCCTGAAATCGGCAAGAGCGGGATCAGCACCCCGAACAGCAGCAGCAGGATCAGGGCCCAGAGAAAATCCGGAATGGCCAGGAAGACACCGACGCCACCGTCGACCACCCATTCCGCCCGCCGGCCACGAAGCTGGATGCCGATCATCGCGGCGATCGTTCCCAGCACCACCGCGATCAGCGTCGCCAGCGCCGCCAATTCGAGCGTAGCCGGCAATCGCGCCAGCACCAGTTCGAACACACTCTGGTGCACGCTGATTGAAAGTCCGAAATCGCCGCGCAGCGCTTGGCCGAACCAGGTGATGAACTGCTGCAGGATGGGCTGATCAAGTCCATAAAACGCCCGCAGCCGGTCGATGTCGGCGGGCGAAGCGCCCGGCGGGATCATCATGGCGATGGGGTCGCCGGGCACCACGCGCAGCAACACGAAGACGATCACCGCCACGCCGACCAGCGTGGGCGGTATGAGGACGAGCCGCCTGATGATCTCGCCCCATCGCATCGTGCTGTCGCCCTATCTTGCGTCCCTAAGCCTGTGTGATCAGTTGCGGAAGAATCATACCATTGGCCTGCGCCACGACCTTCAGGCCCTTTTTGTGGATGATCGGCTGCACATACTGGAACAGCGGGATCACCTCGCCCTCCTCCGCGATGTATTTGTCGACGGCCTTCCAGCCGGCGATCCGCTTGGCTTCGTCCTTTTCGCCCCACAGCGGGCCGATGCGCTCGACGAGATCCTTGCCCTTCCAGGCGCAATGCGGCGACGGGCCGAACATCGCAAAGCCGGTGGAGGTGGAGGGATCGCCGATCGCGTTGCCCCAATTGTAGAACGCCGCCGGCGCCAGCGCGTGGCGCGCGCGCAGCTCGAAATGCTGCGCGATTTCGTAGACCTCGATATTGGCTTCGATCCCGACTTTGCGCCACATCCCGACGATCGCCTGGATCATCTCGTAATCCTTCGGCTTGAACCCGCGCGTCGTCTGGATCGTGAACTTGACCGGCTTCTCCGGCGAGAAGCCGCTCTTGGCAAGCAGGCTTTTTGCCAGTTCGGGATCGTAAGACACCTTGATCGAGGGATCGAAGGCGGCGTAGCCCGGCGCTTCCAGCGTCGCGATCGGAACGCCGTACCCCTTCAGCAGCCGGTCGACGATCGCCTTCTTGTCGATCGCGTGATTGGCGGCGAGACGGACGTTGCGGTCGAGCATCGGCGCGATGTCGGTGATGAAGATCATCGCGATGTCGGACACCGGCTTGGTTTGTCCGGCCAGCCCCGCTTTCGCCTTCAGGCGGTCGAATTCCTCGTAGGGAATTTCGAACGTGACGTCCGATCCGCCCGATTCCATCTCGGCGACGCGGCTGGTGGGATCGGTGACGAATTTGAACACCACGGTGTCGAAGGCAGGCTTAGGTCCCCAATAGGTCGGATGCGTCTTGAGCCGCAGGAAGGCATTGCGTTCGAAGGCATCGACCTTGTAGGGACCGGAGCCAATCGGCGCCTTCTCAAAACCTTCCGCACCGACCTTCTCGTAATAGGCCTTCGGCAGAATATAGCCGGTGAGAAAAGCCATCCATTTGAACAAGGTCGGTTCGAATTCAATGACGTCGCCGGTGATGGTGTTGCCGTCGATCTTGTAATTGCCGACCTTGGACCAGACGAACTGAATCGGATTGCCGCTTTTCGGATCGGCTGCGCGCTGCAGCGACCAGACCACGTCTTCGGGCGTCACCGGCGAGCCGTCGTGCCAGGTCACGCCCTTGCGCAGCTCCAGCGTGATCTTGGTGTGGTCGGCGTTCCAGCCCCATTTCGTCAAGAGACCAGGCTTGAAGGAAAGGTCGGGCGCCTGACCGATGTAAGGATCGAAGATCGCCTGATAGATCGACTGCAGGGTCGGATTGACCGCGGACAATCCAATGGTCGGATCGAACGACGGCAAATTGACATTGTAGGCGATGGTCAGCGTTCCTGCGGCCGCGGCCTGCGCGGGGCCACCGAGGAGACCGGAGGAGAGCGGCAGGGCGGCGGCGCCGGCCAGCTGAAGAACGTGGCGGCGAGAAAGCGCGGAGGACACCATGACAATTACTCCAGATGCGAGAATGGCGCCCGGAGCGGGCGCCATTAGCTGAATGCGACTATTCGGCGGCCTGCGGCGCACTTTCTGCCCAGCGCGCCATCAGCGTGTTCGACGGTAGCGTCTCGTCGACGAGTTTCTTCGCCGTCGCTACACCGGCCACGGGGAGCAGAGCGGGATCGAGCAGCCCGATCTGCACCAGCACCGAAGCCTGATCCCAGTAGATGTGTTCGTTGTAGAGCTTGTCGCCGCGGAAGCGGACGATCGCGACCAGCGGAATTTCCACATATTTACCGGTCGGCGGCACGCCGGGCAGCATCCAGTCGATCTCGATATCGTGGGTGAAGCAGAACAGCATCTCGTCGACGACGCGATCGGCACCGATGGTGCGCGAGATCGGGATCAGCTTGGTATCCTTCGGCGTCTTCGGAATGAAATGATTGGCGTAAAAGCGCAGGAGATCGCGATAGCCGACGCCGCCGGTCATGGTCGGAATGTGATTGACATAGGGCTCCGCCACCATCGTTCCCATCGTCGCTTCGGCCGAGCGCACGCCGAATTCCAATTCGGTATGGCGATCCCATAGCGTGGAGAGATCGTAACGCGGGCCCAGTACTTTTCGGAACAGCGCGATCGAGCGCGAGTGCGCCATCAGGGTCGCCGGCTTGTTGAAGCTCGCCCGCTCCGGCGCCGCGAAGGCGTGGTCGCAGCCGGGATACAAATACAGTTCAACATCGGGACGCTTGGCGAAGGCGACCTTGACCTGTTCGCGCGCTTCCGCTGGCGCAAACTTGTCGAATTCGGCAAAGTGAAACACCATCGGGCCTTTGATTTGCGCGGCCTCGCCGAGGTCGGCCTCGATGCCGACGCCGTAATAAGAGACGGCGCAATCGACATCGGTGCGTGCCGCGGTGAGATAGGCGAGCTTGCCGCCGAGGCAAAAGCCGAGCGCGCCGACCTTGGCTGCGCATTCGGGACGCGCGCGCAGCACTTTTAGCGCATCGGCGGCGTCCTTGATCGACTGATCGGCGTCGAAGCGCTGGTAATAGCCAAACGCCTTGTTGAAGTCGGCCTCAGAATAGCCGAGCTCAATGCCAGGCTCCAATCGCCAGAACAGGTCCGGCGCAAGCACGACATACCCCTCCTCAGCATAATATTCGGCGACCTCCCGCATCGAGGAATTGACGCCAAAAATCTCCTGCAGCAGCAGGATACCGGGACCCGATCCCGATGCCGGAATGGTCAGATATCCCTTGAAGGTGCCACCATCGGCGGCCGCGACGTCGATCCATTGTCCCGCCATTGTATCGACCTCCATCCGAAACGCTCGGCGCCAACGCCTGGTACCGCCGCCTGCAGCGGTATTGCCACTTCATCGTGTATTCTTAATTGAATTCTTAATATAAGAATCGTAATTGTAAATAGGATAGATTCAGCAGGGCTTGCCTATGCCTTGAGCGCACGCGACATCAGGAGACCGTTTTGAAGAGGACCCAAAAGACCGCGCTGAAGAAAACCGGCGGTACCGCGAAGCCGAAAAATCAACCTGCTGTCGTCGCCGAACGGCCGGGGTCCTGGCATCTCGCGCGCACCGAAACCGAGCGGCGGCTGTGCGATTTCGAGTTCGGGCTGGAGCGACTGGCGCAGGCCTACTATCGCTGGAAGGCGGCGTGTCTGGCCGCCGTCTGCGATGTGCCGCTCACGGGCGACGATGTCGCCGTGCTCAATGTGGTTCGGATGGGCGATGAACCGAAGCGGCTTTCGGAGATCGGGCAGTTGCTCAACCGCGTCGATGTCCCCAATCTTCAATACGCCACGCGCAAGCTTGTTCGTTCGGGCTTGATCGAGACCGAGGGCAGCTCATCGCGCAAGGAAACTCGCTACCGCGCCACCGCGACGGGGCGCTCCGTCACTGAAGCCTACGCCACTCTGCGCGCCGCGACGTTGCCGCCTTGGGCCGGGGGATGACGCGCGCGTCGTCGAGCGCTTCTGCAAGAACCGTCAGAGGGCAAAAATAGCCGCGGTTTCTGATACGACCCCCGCCCGTCAGAATGACGTGCACCCCTGGCCTTTGCATCGGCAACGAAATTCTCAACCGCCTCGATGCGCCCGGGTTGGCCAACGGTCCCATTTACGTCGGCGGATCGCTCCCGTCGCCAACTTTCAATTGAGCGGCCTTTTCTGCAAATGTCTTCGCAGAGCGCTGGTAGATCTGGGCTTTTAGAGTAGTGGCGATCCCCGGCCTGACTCGAACATGCGGTCAATGACGTCAATGCCTTAGCGGGCTCGTGTTGCGTATACGTTGCATAAAGGAAAGATGGCGGTTTTCCTGCA
>WNEY01004737.1_pt1 | contig 10415 bp, 12 predicted proteins | sample 5400531 | NCBI WGS metagenome assembly WNEY01 (sample SAMN13153338, study PRJNA577476) | soil metagenome | isolation source: 200 cm saprolite under Douglas fir tree site 1 | place: USA:California | collected 2015-04-18
CTACCGCGTGCAGCTCAAGGGCCCGGTGCCGCCGCGCGAACCGGTTGCCGCGGTCGCCTTGTCCGGCTGACCCGCCGCTGTGCGGCGATGAGCAACTGGCTGCTGTTCGCGCTGTCCGCCCCGGTGCTCTGGGCCATATCCATCCATTTGGACAAGTACCTGGTCGAGCGCTATTTCAAACAGACGAGCGTGGCAGTGCTCCTCGTGTTCACCGCGCTCATGGGCGTGCTCGCGCTGCCGGTCATCTGGTGGTTTCGTCCCGAAGTGTTGACGCTTGCGTGGCCGGACGCCCTGCTCATCGGCCTCTCGGGCGTTCTGTTCATGGGCGCGATCTGGTTCTATCTCCAGGCGCTGCAATCCGAGGAAGCGTCGGTCGTCGCTCCGCTGTTCCAGGCCGCGCCGCTGTTCGGCTACCTGCTCGGATACTTCGTCCTCGGCGAGACCTTGTCGCGCGTTCAGACCGTCGGCGGATTGCTGATCATCGGCGGCGCGCTCCTGCTCTCGATCGAGCCGCGCTCGCGCCGCAGCCGGTTCAAGGCGCGTCTGATCGCGCTGATGCTTGTCTGCACCTTCGCGCTGGCGTTGACCTCGCTGATCTTCAAGATTTTCGCCCTGCGCGATGAATTCTGGACGACGATGTTCTGGACGTTCGCCGGCGAAGGCGCGTTCGGCGCGGCGATCCTGGCGGTCCCGCGCTACCGGAGGGTCTTCCTCGAGCTGATGCGCACCAATCCGGTGCCGGTACTGTCGATCAACGGCGTCAACGAGTTGATGAACGTGTCGGGCAGCCTGGGTGCGCGCTACGCGCTGCTGCTGGCGCCGATCAGCCTCGTCCAGGCCATCGGCAGCACCACCTCCTTGTTCGTGTTCCTGTTCGGCGTCGCGATCACTGTGTTCGCGCCGGGCTTCGGCACGGAGGACCTGTCGCCGGCGAATCTGGCGCGCAAGGCGGCCGCGGCTCTTGTTGTGATACTCGGCGTCGTGCTGATCAATCGGTGATCAGGACTGCACGATGCCGGAAATGCCGGCGCAAACGCGGCGCCCGCTGATTGACGCGGCCGGCCACAATCGTTATCGGCAGGGCGCCCTTCTCGAGCGGACAGCAGATCCCATGAACGCCAGCGAGCAGTACGTCATTGCCCCGCCGCCGCGACCATCCATCGCGGTCGCCGGCACGCCCGGCCGGTTCCCGGTGCGCCGAATCTGGTGCGTCGGCCGCAACTACATCGAGCACATCCGCGAGATGGGCCAGGACGAACGCGCCCCGCCGTTCTTCTTCGCCAAGCCGGCCGACGCGCTGGTGCCGGACGGGTCGACCGTGCCCTACCCGCCGCTCACCAAGGATTTGCATTTCGAGATCGAGCTGGTGGTGGCGCTCAGGAGCGGCGGCCGCAACTTGGCGCCCGAGCGCGCGCTCGATTGCATCTACGGCTACGGCGTCGGCATCGACCTCACGCGGCGCGACCTGCAGATCGCCTCGCGCGACCTCAAGCGGCCGTGGGAGATCGGCAAGGCGTTCGACGCCTCGGCTCCGTGCGGCGCGCTGCGGCCGGCCGCGGAGATCGGCCACCCGAAGAAGGGGCGCATCCATCTCGCCGTCAACGGCACGGTGCGCCAGGACGGCGATCTTGCGCAGATGATCTGGAACGTGCCGGAGGTGATCGCCAAGCTCTCCGAGCAGGTGGCGCTCGCGGCCGGCGACATCATCATGACCGGCACGCCGTCGGGCGTCGGCGCGACCGTCGCGGGCGACCGGCTCGAAGGCGCGGTCGAGGGCGTCGGCTCGATCAAGATCACGATGGGACCGCCCGCCGACTGACGATCGGGCCGGGTCGAGCGGTGGCGCGTAAGCGCCCCGACCTTAGTGCTGCTCTGATCGTCCGACGACGATTGCCGCAATCAGGCGTCGGCCCGGACCGCCGCTCGGGGCGCCGAGGCGCTCATTGAGGTGAACGGTCTCCGTCAACTCTTCGCACACCATGTCGTATTGGCGTGCGAGGTCCGCGTCGTGGGCCACGGCGGCCTCTACACGCGCGGTATCGCGGCGGCTCAGGGTTCCGGCGGCATACCACGGCAACAGCGCCTCGATGTCTGCGCGCTCCGGCCCCGCTTTGGCGATGGGCGTCATGGCAAATCCCTGCACAGTCCTCCGGCCAAACACTCCCCTGGTGGTTAGTCGCGGGCAGGTCCGTTCGGGTTCATGCTGCCGGGACATGAACCTCGAACTCAGGCAAAGCGAGCGGCACTGAACGGCGCCACGTCGATCGGCGGCGCGCGGCCGGCGACGAGGTCGGCGACGATGCGGCCGGTCATCGGCGCCGACGCCAGCCCGACGTGGCCGTGCCCGAAGGCGAAGAACGCGTTGGCAAAGGCGCGCGCGGGCCCGATCACCGGCAGCGAATCCGGCATGCTCGGGCGAAAGCCCATCCACATCGCGATGCGGTCCTCGCCGATGTCGCGCGCGAGGCCGGGGAACATGCTGCGACCCTGCGCCAGCAGGACGCGCGCGCGGCGCCAATCGGGCGCGGCCGCGAGGCCGGCGAATTCCACGGTCCCGGCCACGCGCAGGCCGTGCTCCATCGGGGTCGCCACGAACTTGCCGTCCATGTCCATGATCGGCAGGCGCGGCGCAGCTTCCGGGTCCTTGATCATGGCGTGATAGCCGCGCTCGGTGTCGAGGGGCAGCCGTTCGCCGAGCGCCGCGGCAAGCGGCTTCGAATGCGCGCCGGCCGCCACCACGACGCCGGCCGCGGGCACGCGGCCGCTCGAGGTAAGCACCGCGCTGACGCGACCGTCCGCGAACTCGAATCCCTCCGCACGGTCACGCCTGATCTCGCCGCCGTTGGCGACGAGCGCCCGGGCGAGGCCTTGCGACAGGCGCAGCGGGTCCTTGCAGTAGCCGTTCTCCGAGATCAGGCGCGCGCGGACGTAGTCGCGCGACAGGGTCGGCTCGAACTGGCGCAATTCGTCCTGGGTCAGGTCCTCGATGACGACGCCGTTGTCCAGGCGCAGCCGATTGGCGCCGGCATCCGCGGCAAAACTCGCCGCGCGGCGATAGACCATCAGAAGGCCGCTGCGCTGGATCAGGTGCCCGGCCCCGACGCTCTGCGCAAGCGCGCGATGCATGTCGAGCGCCGGCGCCAGCAGCCCGCGCAGCGCGCGCGCCTGGGCGCGAACGCGATCCGGCCGGCCGGCACGCACGAAGCGATAGAGCCACGGCAGCAGCCGCGGCAGGTAGCCGAGGCGGATCGACAGCGGCCCGGTGGGATCGAGCAGCCAGTGCGGCACCTTGGCGAGCGTCCCCGGCATGGAAACCGGCACCACCGAGGAGCCGTTGATGCAGCCGGCATTGCCGTAGGAGGCTCCCTCGCCCGGTCCGCCCGGATCGACCACCACGACGTTGCGCCCGTCGCGCTGGAGAAAGGTCGCGCAGGACAAGCCGACGATGCCGGCGCCGATCACCACGACCGGATCGGAAGTTGTCTTGCTCTCCATGACAAAACGCCTCGCTGCTCAACGCTCCCGCCACGGGCGCGGCGCGCGAGCCGGATGGCCGAAGTCGCGCGGCTCGAGGCCGGCGTGGAACCAGGTGACGAAACTCACGATGTCGTAGACCGGCAGCCCCAGGTGCTCGCGCAACGCGCGCGCATAGGGCGCCATGTTGGTGCATTCGAGCAGCACGGCGCCGACGTCCGGATGTCGCTTGATCAGCGCCTCGCCGGCATCGAGGATGTCGCGCTCCGCCGCGGCTACGTCGAGCCGCGTCTCGTTGCCGAGGATCGCGCGGGTGAACTCGCGGCCCTCATCGGTGCCGGCGACGGGAGTCTCGGCGCGCGCGCCGGCGGCGGCGAGATGCTCCGGCGTGAGGGTCTTCGCGCTGATGGTCAGGATGCCGACGGTGCGGCCCGCCGGCAGCACGCGCTCGATCGCGGCCGCCTGCATCAGGCTCGAGGTCGCGACCGGCACGCCGACATGGCGCGCGATCTCCGCCTGGAACAGCGACAGGAAACCGCAATTGGTGGTGATGCCGTCGGCGCCGAGATCGACCAGCTCGCGCGCCGCCGCCAGGAATGCGTCGAGCAGGCCGTTCGCCTTCTCCCGCACCACGCGCTGCGGCGACGCGCCCTTGACCACCTTGTAGAGCACCGGGAACGGCCAGGTTGCGGCGTTGCCCATGTCGCCCGGAATGCGCGGGAAGCGCGCCTCCAGCATCAGGATGCCGAGCCGCGCGCCGTACACCGCCTTGCCGCCATGGGCGACGCGGTCGTGATTGGGCTCTCCAGCCATGTGCCAAGTCACCTGTGAAGCGATGCTGTCCTACCCGGATTCCAGCGGGATTTCGACCTCTTCCGAGCGGGGAGGTGAACGCCGGCCGATGGCCTGCTACAGTATCGGCGAAGCCAAAAGAGGGGAGACTTGGATGAAATCGATATTGCGCGTGGCGAGCGCCGTCGTGGCGCTGCTTGCGGCCGGAGCGGCCGTCGAGGCCGCCGATCCGGTCGTCATCGGGCTGGAGATTCCGCTGTCCCCGCCGGGCGATCCGACCGCCGGCCAGTTGATCCGCCGTGGCGGCGAGCTGGCCATCGAGTACATCAACGGCCCGATGGGCGGCGTGCTCGGCGACCGCAAGGCCGCGCTCGCGGTGCAGGACAGCCAGGGCCGCACCGAAAGCGGGGTTTCCGCCTATCGCCGGCTGGTGAGCGAGGACCGCGCGGTGGCCGTGACCGGCTTCTTCCACTCATCGGTCAATCTCGCCGCCAACGAAGTGGCGAAGGAGCTCGGCGTCCCCACCCTCGCCACCCAGGCCTCGGCATCGGACATCACCGCCAAGCACTACGACATCGCCTTCCGCACCCACGTGATCGACCCGGTGCGCGTCGCCGCCTGGCTCGACTTCATCAGGAAAAAGAACTTCAAGCGCATTTCACTGATGGCCGAGACCACCGATTACGGGATCGGCCTGGTCGAGGAAACCGAGAAGCAGAGCAGGGACCAGAAGCTCGCGCTCGAGCTGCAGAAGATCACCTTCGACCACGGAACCACCGACCTGACGCCGCTGCTGCTGCAGGTGAAGGCGTTCAAGCCCGACCTCGTCGTCAACATCGGGGTCGGCCAGCCCATGGACCTGATGGTGGAGCAGGCGGCCACCCTCGGCATCACGCCGCAGACGCCGATGCTCATTTCCTACGACGCGCCGATCCGGCCGCAGTTCTGGCAGCTTCATCCCAAGACCGGCAGCGGGCTCTACTACATCGCCTACTATTCGCCGAAGCAGAAGCTGTCCGACGCCGGCGCCTGGTTCAGCAAGACCTATGAGGACAAGTACAAGGAGTCCCCGGTCTATTCCTCGCTCAACGGATTCGGCGACGTGCTGATCATCGCCCAGGCGGTGAACCAGGCGAAGAGCACCGACCCCAAGGCGGTGATCAAGGCGCTCGAGACCGGCACGTTCAAGAGCTGGACCGCGGCGCCGGTGACCTTCCCGCGCGCCGAGGGCGTGTTCTTCCACAACTGGTCGCCGCCGGTGCTGATCCTGCAATACACCGCGGCGAACCAGGACTGGAAAGAGGCAACCGTCATCGTCGAGCACGCGGGCTCCGGGCAGTGAGCTACTCCCTCTCCCCGCTTGCGGGGAGAGGGTTGGGGTGAGGGGGCTTCGGTGAGTGCGCGTTTTCCTCGGAGGCCCCCTCACCCGACGCGCTTCGCGCGTCGACCCCGGATCAAGTCCGGGGCAGGCTCTCTCCCCGCAAGCGGGGAGAGGTGAGGCCGCCATGTTCTCCGCCGAGCTGTTCGTCCAGACCCTGATCGCGGGCGTCGTGATCGGCGTGCTCTATGCGCTGATGGCGCTCGGAATCACCTTCATCTACAGCATCGTGAAGATGATCAACTGGTCGATGGGCGAGTTCTACATGATCGGCGGCTACGTGCAGTACCTGCTGATCGTCGAATGGCTCGGGGCGGATTTCTGGTGGGTGGCGGCGCCGCTCTCGGCCTTCGGCGTGTTCCTTCTCGGCTATGTGCTCGAGCCCCTGCTGATCAAGCCGATGTTCACCACCGCGATCGAGCGCAAGGACGATTACGCCATCGTGGTCACCATTGCGCTGCTGCTGCTGCTGCGCAACCTCGCCGCGGCGCTCGGCGGACCCTATCAGCGCACGCCGGGATCGAACCTGCCGATGGTCATGCTCGGCCCGCTGCCCGAGAGCGGCGCGCGCCTGGCGGCCTTTCTGTGCGCGCTCGCGGCGATCGTGCTGTTCTATCTGCTGCTGAAGAAGACCTGGCTCGGCCTTGCCTTGCGCGCCGCGGCGCAGAGCCGCGTCGGCGCGCAGACCGCCGGCGTCGACGTGTTTCGCCTCGACCGTGTCGCGTTCGGCATCGGCGTCGGGCTTGCCGGCCTGGCGGGCGCGCTGCTGGCGCCGGTGTTCATGGTGTTCCCGACCAGCGGCGTCGTCACCACGGTCAAGGGTTTCGAGATCATCGTCATCGGCGGGCTCGGCTCTATTCCTGGCGCGCTGATCGCCGGCGTTCTGCTCGGCGTGGTCGAGTCGCTCGGCGCGGGCTTCGTGGCCGCCCCCTACCAGAACGTCTACGGCTTCCTGCTGGTGGTGCTCGTCCTCCTGGTGCGGCCGACCGGCCTGTTCGGCGAACGCGTCCGGCAGGCGTGAGGGCGATGCCGTGGCGCCGCTGCTCGAAACGCGCGATCTGGTCAAACGTTTCGGCGGGGTGCTGGCCGCCGACGGCGTCGACCTCTCCGTCGAGCCCGGCGAGATTCGTGGCCTGATCGGACCGAACGGCGCGGGCAAGTCGACGCTGGTCAATCTCGTCGCCGGGCTTTACCCGCCGGACCAGGGCGACATCCGCCTCGCGGGCCGGTCGCTCATGGGCCTCAAGCCGCACGAGATCGCCCGCCGCGGCCTCGTGCGCAGCTTCCAGGTCTGCCGCCTGTTCGGCAACATGAGCGTGCGCGAGAACCTGCTGCTGCCTTCTCTGGCGCGGCCGGGCGAGGGCGACGCCGGCGCGGCCCACGAACAGGCGGCGCGATTGCTCGCGCTGACGCGCCTCGCGCCGCTCGCCGATCATCCGGCGAAGACCCTGTCGGGCGGCCAGCGCGCGCTGCTGCAGGTCGCCGCCGGCTTCATGGCGCCCGGGCTCGAATGCTACGTGCTCGACGAGCCGTTCGCCGGCATCAACCCGACCATCAAGGACGCGATCGTCGAGTTGATCGAGCAGGAAAACCGGGCGCGCCGCACCACGTTCCTGATCGTCAGCCACGAGATGGCGATCGTGCGCCGGCTGTGCCGCCGCGTCACCGTCATGGTCGAGGGGCGCATCGCCGCCGAAGGCACGCTCGAGGAGGTCGCGGCGCGCGGCGACGTGCTCGCCGCCTATCTGGGCAGGGGCTGGACGTGAGCGACGCGCTGCTCGAGATCGAGGACCTGCACGCGGGCTATGCGGGCGGCGTCGACATCCTGCAGGGCCTGTCGCTTTCCGTCGCGCGCGGCAGCGTGACGGTGGTGATCGGGCCGAACGGCGCCGGAAAATCGACGCTGCTGCGCACGATCTTCGGCCTGCTCAAGCCTTTTCGCGGCGGCGTCAGCTTTGCCGGGCAGCCGATCGGCGGGCTCGAGCCCGCCGCCGTCAAGGCGCTCGGCATCGGCTACGTGCCGCAGGAGATCAACGTCTTCCCGCTCCTCACCGTCGAGGAGAATCTGCGCATGGGCGGCTGGATCTTTCGCCGCGACCGTGCGCGGCTCAAGGGCGCGCTCGACCGCGTGCTCGAAACCTTTCCCGTCCTCGCGCAGCGGCGCCGCGAGCCGGCCGGCGCGCTGAGCGGCGGCCAGGGCCGCATGCTGTCCGTCGCGCGCGAGATGATGATCTCGCCCGAGCTCATCCTGGTCGACGAGCCGACCGCCGGCCTGGCGCCGGCGCTGGTCGCCCAGGTCTACGAGCTGCTGCACGCGGCGCGGCGCGCCGGCAGCACCATCCTGCTGGTCGACCAGAACATCGAGGACGCGGTGCGCGAGGCCGATCACGTCTATCTGGTCGACCTCGGCCGCATCCGGGCGCACGGGCCGGCGCGCGAATTCCCGCTCGAGCGCGTCAGCGCGCTGATCAGGGAGTGCCTGCTCGGATGACGCGCGTACCGCCATGGCTCGAGGACTGGCGCCGGCTCACCGGCATCACGGCCGGCGCGGCCGTGCTGCTCGCCCTGCCGCCGTTCATGGCGGGCGGTTTCACCCTGCATCTTTTCACCACCGGCCTCTACTACACGATCCTGGCGGCGAGCTGGAATTTGCTCGCCGGCTTCACCGGCCAGTTCTCGCTTGCCCATCATGCCTTCGCGGCGATCGGCGCCTACACGTCCGGGCTGCTGATCCGCTATTACGGCCTGCCAATCTGGTTCACCATCGCCAGCGGCGTGTTCGTCGCGGCGGCGCTCGGCTTCGCGCTCGGCCGCATGGTGCTCTCCATGCGCGCCATCTATCTCGCCATCGCGACCTGGGCATTCGCCGAGACCGTCCACATCCTGCTCACCGCCGCCTATCCGATCACCCGCGGCGAGCTCGGCCTCAACGTGCCGCCGCTGTTCAACAACCTCGATCCCGTCGCCTACTACGTGCTGTTCGCCGCGCTCACCCTCGCCTCGCTCGTGACCATGTATCTCATCGTCAGGAGCCCGCTCGGTTATTTCATGCGGGCGATCCGCGACGACGATCTGCGCGCGGAAAGCCTCGGCGTCGACACCACCCGCGTGAAGGTCATCGTGTTCACCGTGTCGAGCGCCTTCGCCGGCCTCGCCGGCGCCTGCTACGGCCATTACCTCGTCGTGCTCAGCCCGCAGATGGCCGACTTCAACGAGATGGCCAAGCTGATCATCATGGTGGTGCTCGGCGGGCTGGGCACCGTGCTCGGCCCGATCATCGGCGCCGCCCCGGTGCAGATTCTCACCACCTATCTGCAGAAGTACGGCGAGTGGGACCTGGTGATCTTCGCCGTCGTCGTGATCGCGCTGATGCGCACCCACGTCGGCGGCATCGCGGCGTTCATCCACGCAGGGATGGCGCGGCTGAAGCGGCGCGTTGAGAAGAAGCCCGCTCTAACGTGAACGTCCAGCAAAGATGGCAAGGGCGGTAGGATTTGAACCCACGATCCCGGGTTTGGAATCCGGTGCTTTCGGCCAGGCTAAGCTACGCCCTCATTTCTTTTCATGGTCCCTGGGGACGGATTCGAACCGTCGCCTGCCGGCCCACAACCGGCCGCTCTGCCACTGAGCTACGCCAGGGATATGCGATGGCCGTCGCGCGGATACGGCGCGATCGGCACGTCAGCTCAAAATCGATCGCAGCAACAGCGGCACAAGGGGATTGGTCGAGTAGAATTCATGCGCCGCGAAGCACAGGGCCACCAGGACCGCCAGAAAGGCGATCTCCTGCGCGGTCGAGCCGTCGCCCAGGTATGGGCGGGCGTCGAACCGATCGATCGGCCCGAGAAAATACTTCACCAAGTCGGTCATCGTCATTCTCCGCATCGCAGTATCCGCGTTTTCCCTGGCGATGCCAAGCGCGACCTGTCGGATCGCCTGCAGCGAGAGAATTCGTCAGCGGTGAGCTGCTTCACATTCGGGTTTCCCAGAATGCGCCATGGTGCCCCTCACCGGCGACGGGATGACCCCACCGCCACTGCCTCACAGGAGACCACCATGTTCGCCAAGACTCTCATCGCCGCGCTCGTCCTCGCCGGCACGTCGCTCACGTTCGTCGCCAGCGCGTCTGCGGCGCCCAAGCAGCAGGGCCCGTCGCAGGCCGAGCAGAGCTACCTGTCGGATCGCCACAATCCGACCGACACGAACGGCTTCTGACAACACGCTTCCGCGCGGCATCACCTAGAGCGCTTTCCGATTGAATCGGAAAGCGCTCTGGATTCCTTATTTGATCGCATTTTCTGCGGAAAACCGGTGTCCACTTTTCCGGAAAATGCTCTGGTTGGTGCTGAGTGGCGGCCGGCCTCCTCCGTGAGGCCGGCCGTTTTCTGCGCCGCGGCGTACGCGTGTTGCCGGAATGCGGTCGCGGTAACTGGTCCCGGCGGGTTGAATCGAACAACCGACCTTCGCCTTATGAGGGCGCTGCTCTTGGCCGCTGAGCTACACCGGGCTGGCTCGGGGGGAAGGGCTCGAACCTTCAACCTTCTGATTCAAAGTCAGCTGCGCCGCCAATTGCGCCACCCCCGAATGAGACAACGGCTGCAAATTCTCAGCCGTCATGCCCGGCCTCGTGCCGGGCATCCACGTCTTCGCTGCTTCAACAAAAAAGGCGTGGATGGCCGGGACAAGCCCGGCCATGACGACGCGGCGGTGCGAATTTGGCGCGGGCCAGGAGGATCGAACTCCTACCTCTTGGTTGGTGGCCAAGCACGCA
>WNEY01004738.1_pt1 | contig 10415 bp, 7 predicted proteins | sample 5400531 | NCBI WGS metagenome assembly WNEY01 (sample SAMN13153338, study PRJNA577476) | soil metagenome | isolation source: 200 cm saprolite under Douglas fir tree site 1 | place: USA:California | collected 2015-04-18
TCGCGAGGAATGGTATTGCTGCAAGAGATACGATTGCCAGCATCAAGAAAAGTCTAGATGGAGTCATTGGCTTTCTTCGCAGGCGGGGACGGTGTGTTGAGATAAAAATGTTACTATCGCGATAGCAGGAAATGACAAGTTGCAGACATTTTTCTGCAAGCCAGATCCCTAGACCGCTGGAGTAGTCGGAACCGGTCCCCAAGGATAGGGCGCAGGTGGGGCGGGCTTCCTCCGTGACAAGAGAATAGCAAAGACCAAGACTAGTGCGAGCAGAAGGCCCGCAACAATTGCCACGATCAGGATCTCAAGTCGCATCTGGCTAACAGAGTTCTGCAGCGTCTGTATCTGCGCCGCGTAGGGATACACAGACGAATAAGCCGTTCCTGATGGCAATGATAGATCTGTCTTCGGATGTCCCGGGCCGCTGAGCATCGAGGAACTTGCCAGCCAGTCGTAGATATACGATAACGCATACATGTCCAGTGTTGAAGGCGCCTCAAGCGAATTTCTGGGGTTGCCAACCGCCTGTCCATATGATAGGAACATTAGCTCGAGAGTCCCATCATCGGTCACAGATACCGTCGCGTGGCCGAGACCGAGAGCATGGCCAAATTCATGGCTAGCGATGTTGATCATGTCATTGTCAGTTAGTTGCGTCGAGTTGGTTGGATCGTAAGCGGCGAGCGTCGTGGTTGTGGGAGCTTGGAATATTCCTGAGCTCGAGATCCCGACTCTTGTAAGACCTAACCCGGATGATTGGGATCCAAAAGACTCGATGAACTGGACTTGGATATCAGGGCTGCCGCAGAGCGATTCGTTGACGCCTGAAACACAGGTGACGAAGTTTAGTTTGCGGAGATAGTTTGAACCGTAAGCGTCTGTGTAGACGATGATGGATTCGGACCAACGGCTGATTGCGTGGTTCACATCGAATGTGTATGAGGCTTTGAACCACGGCTCAGTCGGTTGAGGTATAATCAAGATAGTGATGGTCGGGCTCGTCCAAGTTCCCCCTTCTGTCGGAATAACCGCCGCAGAAGCTGCATGAGCGTTAGAAGCTGGGTCGAAGTATATGATCGCGAAAAGCAGGATGGCGAGAAGAACCAGCGCTCTCATTTCGAGACCTCTTTTTCGAACGAGCATCTGGTTCAATTGGCTATTTGTAGGGTTTTTCCTATCCAATCCTTTGTGCGCAAGCCTTGTTTGTGTATGGGGACATCCAGGCGAAAAAAGGCACAGTTTCCCACCATGGACGTTCTGAGGTTCGAGGAACGTTCAATCCAACGATTGTCGGGTTATTCGTCCACAAACTGAACAACGGGCTTATCTACAGCCCGACTAGAACATTCTATACGGATACCCACGTGATGTAATGTCGGACAAACGTTTTGTCCAAGGGTCCGGTATCAACGCTTTCAACGGAAACGAGCTGATAGTAAAGGGAGCGCTTGAGAGCAAAGTCGGCCTAATGGCTGGCTACCCAGGCTCGCCTGTCGCCGAAGTTTTCACTATTCTAGAAGAGAACGCCGAGATTCTCAGAGAGTGCGGACTCTGGGCAGAAATGACGAACGACGAGTCCCAAGGCGCAGCCGCACTTAACGGCGCATTAGATGTCGGCGTTAATGCTGTTGCTGTAATGAAGAGCGTCGGGCTCAACGTTGCAGCGGACCCGATCAACATCATCAATTACGCTGACAAGCTCGGCCTGAGCGGAAAGAGAGGCGGGGCCCTCGTCGTCTGCGGAGACGACCCGCATGCTTCCAGCACTCAGGTCGCTGGTGACAGCCGCCAGCTCATGGAGCATCTCAAAATGGCTATCATCGAGCCCAGCACTCCACAAGAGGTCAAGGACTGGATCGGAGAAGGACTCAGACTCTCTCAATATTCGAACTTGGTCGTAGGCTATCTCATTACTACTTATCTGGCTGAAGGAGGAGGTAGCGTCGTTCTTTCCGAAAATCAGCCTTCAGAGATTACCTTCAAGAATCCGATTACCCTCGATATTTCAAAAGTTGACATGAAACGAAGGGTCAGCATACCACCCAACACATGGGACCTGGAGAAAGAAATTATCAGAGAACGATTCCCGAAGGTCCATGAGTACGTTAGAGATCATAAGCTCGACAAGATACTCTATGATGATGGCCGAAAACACAGGATCGGTTTCATCGCAGCAGGAATATCTTTTAGCTATCTAGAACAGGCTCTCTGGGAACTTGGACTGGATGAACAGTTCCCGATACTGAAACCCGCAGTAACCTATCCTCTTGAGCCTGAAATCGTCGGCGAATTATCCAAGAAGGTCGAGAACATTGTTGTTGTCGAAGAGAAGAGTCCAGCAATAGAGAACCAGGTCAAAACGATCCTGGACGACCTGGTGCAGGAAGGAAGGCTCTCCAGCATGCCGAAGGTCTGGGGTAAGTTCTTCCCACAAGGTGACGGATTCCCAGAAGAGAGCGGCCTCACACCGTCCAACCTCATCGAGAAAGTTGGAAACCTGCTCTTGGAGCTTGGCGATCCCGCAGCCAAGATTGACCAGAAGAAGATTCACAGCGAACTTGATCTGCTAGCTGAGATCAAAGCCTACGGCCTCCTCGTCCCACCACGATCCCCAGGCTTCTGCGCAGGCTGCCCTCACCGGGAAACCCTCAGCGCCGTTCATTCTCTAAGAGATACGCCTGAGCACAAAGACATCTTCGCCCACGGTGACATCGGATGCTACTCCATGTCGTTCCTCCCACCTTTCGGTGAAATGCACAACCTGACGGCGATGTCACTGGGTGGCGCTGCGGGTGCGGGAATGGACCCGTTCGTAACGAACAAGCAGTATGCCCTGATGGGAGACTCGACTTTCTTCTGGAGAGGAATGACCGCGATATCCAACTCGATCAAAGAAGGACAGGACATTCTCTATCTCATTCTCGACAACAAGAACACGGCGATGACAGGTCATCAGCCAACGCCGGAGACGGGCCACAATCTGATGGGCGACAAGACGACCCCGCAGGACATTGAGAGTATTGTTCGTGCGATGGGTCAGGGACAGATCTACGTGAAGAAGATGCCCCCATCGAACAGGGAGAAGTACATGAAAGAACTGGACAAGGTGTTCGAGAAGCCAGGCGTAAAAGTGATCATTGCCGACAAAGAATGCGGGATCACGTTTCACAAGAGAAAACGTTCAGAGAGAAACAGGATCATCGAGAGACAGGGTTTCGTCAAGAAGGAAACCTTCGTCAACATCTCACAGGAAGTCTGCGAGAACTGCCGCGAATGCACCAAAAACACCGGCTGCCCAGGACTCACAATAATCGACACCGATTACGGCGAGAAGATTGGTATTGACCAGTCGATCTGCGTATCCGACACGTACTGCACGAAAGTCATGGCCTGCCCATCCTTCGAGAAGGTAATCATCACCAGGAACAAACCGCCGAAATCAAGGGTCAAGAAGATATCTCTCGACAACATTCCAACGCCCGCTCCACATCGTTTCAAAGATACTTGGAAGATATTCATTAGCGGTGTAGGCGGCATGGGCGTAGGCGTAATGTCATCAGTTCTTGCTCGAGCCGGAACCAAAGAAGGATACCACGTCCGGTTCAACGACAAGAAAGGACTCGCAATCAGAAACGGAGCTGTCTCCGCACACGTCCTCTACTCCAATGGAACTGCGAAGATCTCAACAATCGTCCCCAATGGGAAGGCTGATCTCTTGATGGGCGTTGACATGCTTGAGGCGGAGAGAAGCCTCGTATACGCCAGCCAAGTTCACACGACCGCAGTGGTGAACACCACGGTTGTCCCGACCATCCCGATGCTCGCCGGGATGATGAACTATCCTCCGGACGCGGAAGAGAATATTCGAAGACACACAAACTCGGACGAATACTTTGGTGGAAGAGTCAGCGAGATTTCCGAACTCTACTTCGGAAGTAAGCTCTTCACCAACATCATTCTTCTCGGCGCAGCTTTCCAGAAGGGCCTCGTGCCTGTCAGCGAACAGAACCTCGTTGACGCTATAATGGAAACCGTTCCGGCCAGCCAGAGAGCTAGGAACATGGAGGCTTTTCGCTTGGGCCGGAAAATGGTTGTGTCCCCGGAGCTTCTCGAGTTCAAGAACATAGTAGCGGATGAGAGGATCCTCACATTATTCGGGGCAAAGGAGAGCTACCAGTCCATTCTTGACATGAAAGCCAAGCAGATCTCGCACTCCTACTGGATGTTCTGGAAGGGAAAGAAGACCGCGGACGAATACAGGCGATTAGTAATGAGCACGGTAGCCACGATGAATCTTGACGAAGATACTAACAGGGGCATTGCAAGAAGAATCTATGACCTCATCATGTGGGGAGACCTTCCCTACGCCGAGAAATACGTGGACAAGATCCTAGAGGTATTCAGGAACGACAGGGCGGACAAGGGCTACGCTGCAACCAAGACGGCGATGCTGGACTTGCACAAGGTAATGGCGATCAAAGACGAGATCTACACTCCACACTTATTGACCGACGATGAGAAGCTGGACCGGGACAAGATCCGGTACAATGTTGACGACGAGAACGGTGACAAGATAACTTACGAACATATCAACCGGCCAGAATTCGAGGTTTTCGGCAAACAGGTCCGGTTCGACCTTCCGCAGTGGCTTGCCCACAACTGGTTGATGAGGATCTTCAAACACATGAAATGGACTAGAACCGTCCTCGACAGCTGGGGATGGCACAAGAGAGAACGCGCGTTCCGCGACTGGTACAAAGACGACGTCATAGGATTCTACCTCAAGACTTCGTCTTCAAACTATGATCTGGCGCTCAAAGCCTTGAGGGTGGTCAACGACCCATACAGGCCAAACGAATTCGCCGTAACAGGATTCCGAGAGGTCATCTATCCAAAGATGGACAAGGCAAGACGCGAATTCGAACAACTCATGGAGCCGGGACAACAGCTTCCTGTCATGCCGATGATAACAGCATCATCTGAACTGTAGCTTCCCTGTCGATTCGTATCGGAAGTTTCGGAAAACAGAACAATTCTCCCTCCACGCGATTCTGCGCGTCATGATCGACTGAGAGAGTATCGGTTATATCACGCGGAGCAGGACTAGCTAGAATTGACCGATAGCGTTTGAGTTCAGAGATCCGACCCATCAACCCCCTCAACGAGGTCTTAGCCAGACGGCAATACTACCAGGGGTCTCTCTACGGATCAGCGATCAGAGATCCACGTTTCTCCTCGGGGTTCGGGATGTACCCGCCTCCAGCTCCCAAGCAGCCGAGGACCGGCGGCTCGATAGCTTGGATACTGCTCAAATTTGGGTTCGTAGGCGGACTAGGTATATTCCTTAACCAATACGTTCTCTTTGTGCTAACAGGCATCTACAACGTCTATTTTCTGTTCGGTGCGATCCTCAGCAGTCAAGTAGCGGTACTCGTCAATTTTGCGCTGAACAACTTTCTGGTGTTCAGGTCGAGAGAAGGCGCTGGAGGATTCATCAAGAAGGTCTTGTTGTTCAACGCGGTTTCCTCGTCGGACCTCCTAGTGAGGATTCCTCTTCTATGGGGTCTGACAAGCGCGCTGGGCATCTCCTATCTGTACATTGCTAACCTTCTAAGTATCTTGCTCACCTTTGGCGGTAGATTCCTGGTCAGCGAGAAGAAGATCTGGGCCAAGCACGCGGCTGTAACAAGCCATGTGTCACCGTAGGTCCAAGCGTTCGCTGCTAGTATCGGCGAACGAAAGCCTCGACGGGATGAACAAGCTCCAACATAGGCTGAAGTTCAATCTGAAAGAGCTCTCCTGGTGGAGTCCGAGAAAATCCGTCTTCTCCCTTTCGGATCAGGTCGTCGACGATGGAGACTCGTTTCTTGATGTAGTCGCTTTCATCAGCCGCGGGCAAGGGACCAAAGACTTGAGGTGCTGCAAGTCGTACCGCAGCATACATTGACCAGGCAAGGTCACGTATCTCCCATTGAGCATCAGGGGCGCAACGCAGGTTGAAAAAGTGAATGAGCTGACGTGGGCTCATACTCATAACGATGTTCGTGGTCGCCGCGTTCGGCCGGAGGTATCGGCTGTCCTCTGCTTTGATGCCTTTCGCAACAAGACCTTCCTCAGCTTGACGGGTCAAGTCCATCACGTCCTCGAAGTTCACGTCAAGCTTGTTTCCCTGAATTTCAACGGGGACCCTGAGCCCTTCCGGAACTCCAGGCGGCTTCAGGTAACCATAGCTACGCGTGACTTTCACGTACCGTTGACTGTTTCCACACCACACAGTCTTTCCGTTTCTTCTCACATAGACAATGTGGTTCGGGACCTCCATACACCAGACGATACCCTGATACTGAACAACTTCATGGTGGCTTGAAGTCGTGCCATTAAGACGGATCAAGGGAGTGTTCCTATCTTGAATAATACTAACCGTGTAACATCCTAGAGGATTGCGTGGTGGTCTCGGTTCTGTATAGGAAATATTTGCGCCATGTCCAAGCTTGAACGCGAGTTCTTGGACATCGTCAGCTAGACGCTTAGACGTAGTATAGTATCGTGTCCACCCGCTTCTCTGGTCAACTGAGCCGTCGCCTTCAATGAGTGCCTTGAATAACAGCTGAAGGTCTCTCGGGTTTCGATTCAATGCCCAGCGAGGAATGAACTTCTGGTGGGCTTTGCCAAGAGGCTTGAGAAACTCTAGAAGTGATTTGTCTTCGATACGCCATCTCATGCAGCCGTATTTGTCGATAGACCGATAAGCACCGAAAGGCAGATTCTTGACACAGGATTCAATATTCTCTGCTGTCTTTCCAATCTTTTGCGCGATCTCGATAATGTGCCTCGTCCCGCCTCGCTGAGGCGATTCGCATACGCATCCTTCAGATATGAAGTAGCCAAGGAATTCTAGGAAATTGTGATAATCAACAGTGATGTCCAGTCTTTGATAGGCTGATTGTCCTGAAGCATATTGCTTCACGATGGTCGCGCCAGGAATGATTAGGTTCGGCTCGTCCTCTTCGCCGTGCCAGAATCCATCCTTCTTGAACTCGATGTGCCCGTGTCCAATCTGGGCGACTATCGAGGCCTCGAGGAATTCCCAGCGGATGCGCCCATAGACCTTTACGAATAGTTTGTGATTGGGTGTAACGCACAAGTCTACCTGTTTCGCCTGAAATCGATGCATGGGACCCTCGTAGGGGTAGAGAAAGAACGACGATGGAATTTGGTACTCGATCTCGAACGTTTTCGGGTTAAGTGTGGCTACCTCAAGGTCATGGCTCAGCTCGTGATAGTGTTTCCAACCGTCTACTGTTAGTATCTCCGTTTCTGGGTCGTAGCACTGTTGCGAGAAGGATGCTATTCTATGCCTGACTATTTGGTGGCTTGCTGCTCTGCTTATCCCTTGCAAATCGAACGTGAAACTTCCGTGACGTAGCATGTCGTCTTTGCTCATCTTCACCCCAGCCCCTTCCAAGTTCGCGTTGAGCTCGGGGTAGTTGGTGTAGCTGAACAGGATTGCTTTGCTTGCCATTCTGATCCTAGCTTTTTCTAGTCGGTATTGCTAGGGCCGATGCGATAATCGGTGCTGCCTCATTCAGGGTCGCGACCAGTTCTTTCGTCAAGGGTAGGTGGTTGGTGTTACGGGCTAGCTCAACCAGGACCCGTAGGTTTGTCGTGATGAGCCATCTTTGCTCGTCGATCTGGCTTGTCTCGAAGAATTTCGATGATTCCATGAGGAAAAGGATCTCTTTTTCATCAGCCTCCGCGAGCCAAGTGATGCTGTTGTGTTCAAGAATATCATAGTGTCCCAGCTCAAGAGCACGCTTCAACAGTCCACCGATTCGCTCCGCATCGAAGATTTTCTCCCCATCCAACACCTTGTCTTGTGAGGTGTGCGTGAACAGCTCATAGCCGGGATGAGGAGAATAGCATGATCGCATGGCTGCGGCGCAGACTCTTTCTAGGTCAGGCTCGTAGCCAACAAGGCGAACACGCATAACGAGAAATCCTTCTCTGAAAGAGTGGATGTTCAGCCCCCAATAAAAGAGCTACCGCGCCATTCTTGTAATCCTCGCGGCTCCGAGAAGAGCAAATGTGACTCGGCGCTGCATCGTTGTGACTGATTGCTGGTTTTGAAAGAGACAGCATGCTTAGCTAAGCCGTCTCTCCATAGCGAGAACAGACGTTAGGGGAGACGGTAGGTCAATGGCCGAAGATGGGTCTGACAGCGAAGCAGAAGAGCGACAGCAACAGGACCCTCCAGATGACGCGAGAATAGAGCCTTTCCTTGACATGCGGGACCCTACGTTTCGCCGGATCCTTCGGTCCGCTACTAGCAAGTTCAACCAGATGATCTGCCCCCTAATGGCATCCGTTTGCGTGCGCGACCTGTGCATGTTCTGGAACGACCACTCAAAGTCCTGCTACATTGTCGATACACTGAAGATGAACATCTATCACACTATCTGTCCAAAGTGCGGATCCACGAATATCGAACTGTCAACTAGGGAGCAGCGTTCAGGGAAGGCGAAACTCTACCGTTGCGACACCTGCGGCAACGAATGGGGAGCAGTACACTAAGCGCATCGGCCTTTTTCACATTCCCAAGATTGACTAAAGACCCTGCAGTTCTTATACGAATGAAGAACCCAACCAAATCCTAGGCAGTGAGGAGAACAAGCGAACCATGACAGATGTGCTGAAGGGGAGCCAGGTCCTCCAGAAGACCTACACCTACATTGAGAACGTGACCAAGGAATCCCGAAAGGCTCTGATGGAAGAATTCAGCCAGAAACACAAGGGCATCGCGATTAAGTCAGCGTCTGATACTCTCCGCCAAAGTGTCTTGGACTGGTTTCCTCGTCGGGACCCCATGCTGAAGCTGGTCCTTGAGAAGACAAGTCAGGGAAAGCCTGGTGATGTTAGGATGGACTTTCTTGGAGAAACGAAGAGTGTGCGTTTCAAGGTTCATCTTCACGCCGTATTCGCTGTCAACGGCCAATCACCTGATTCGCCATCTTTTCTGAAAGAAGTAACGCTCCTAGTCGATCCCAGAGAATTCTCGATGTAGAGCCGAGACTCAATGAGTCTCGCCAGCGCAATCACACTCTCCAGTCTAGAGCTAACCAGGTTCTTCTTCGCAATGGTCCTCATACTGTTCACAGCACACTCTTTCGGTTTCTTGTTCTACGAAGCCAAGCTTCCTCGAGTTATTGGAGAGATTTTCGGTGGGCTAGTGCTCGGCCCAACTTTTCTCGGTTTTGTTGCCCCGGGCGCTGAGAGCTGGGTCTTCGGCGCATTTCCCTCCGAAGGAGCGTTGATCTCTGTAATCTCCTACTTCGGACTGGTTCTTCTGATGTTCATATCTGGATTCGAGATCCAGAGGGCTTTCTCGAGAGAGGATCGTAAGATCGCGACCTCGTTCTTGGTTGGCGCGACTGTTGTCCCCTTCATTATTGGAATGCTCCTTCCCTACTTCTACAATTTCGCGCCGTACTCTGGGCCAAACGGAAACATGCTCTCACTGGCTATCATTGTGGGCATTGGTGTCTCGGTCACGTCAATTCCGGTGATCTCGAAGATTTTCATTGACCTGAAGATCATGGACACAAGGTTCGCCAAGATCGTACTGGCAATTGCTACGGTGGAGGACGTGATCCAGTTTGGGGCGTTGGCCATCGCAACGGGAGTTGGAGCTTCGGCCTCGGCGTCTCTATCCTTGGTAGGATATACTGCGTTTGTGACTGTCGCGTTCTTTGGCGCGTCCTTGCTGGGTCTACCGAGGTTGATCCGTTACACGATAAGGTCAAGGTTTGATGTTCTGGTAAAGTATCACCCATCGAGATACGCCCTGTTTCTCTGCTTCTCCATGGTGGCCCTGGCGAGCCTTCTCAACGTGAACATCGTCTTCGGAGCATTTCTAGCCGGCATTGCAATAGGAATGATGCCGGAAGAGGTCTTCGCCCTCGCCAAAGCTCAGGTCAAATCGATATCCCTGGCTGTGTTCACGCCGGTCTATTTTGCCGTTGTCGGGTTGAAGCTTGATCTCATTCACTCGTTTGACATTCTGTTCTTTCTTGGTTTCCTGGTCTTCTCTACTGCCCTGAAAGGGGGCGGTGCGTTAGTGGTGGGGAGGCTGATCAAACAGAAGAGGCTCCCGAGTCTCAACCTTGCAATAGCGCTAAACGCGAGAGGTGGGCCTGGAATCGTTCTAGCGACTGTCGCCTTTGATATGGGGCTGATATCAGAGACGTTCTTTGTCGCTCTCGTCCTGACAGCAATCGTAACTTCGCTGGTTGCTGGGTTCTGGCTGAGGTACGTTAAGAAGAAGGGCTGGGAACTACTCTAGCCAGTCGAAGCGCGCGCGAGCACAATCCCTCCGAAACGCATTTCAGCATCCTCTGACCACTTCAGGATCGGGTTAG
>WNEY01004743.1_pt1 | contig 10412 bp, 7 predicted proteins | sample 5400531 | NCBI WGS metagenome assembly WNEY01 (sample SAMN13153338, study PRJNA577476) | soil metagenome | isolation source: 200 cm saprolite under Douglas fir tree site 1 | place: USA:California | collected 2015-04-18
CTGGCGATTCCCGCAGATTCTCGACGAGTACTAGGAGAGCGGGCCTCCGGCCCGCAGTCGCTGGGCGTCTCGCCCGGCGACAAAAGCGGCCGCGCGAGACGCGCGCCCGCTGCGGGCGAGACGCCCGCTCTCCTCACTTCCACGTGACCGGGACATCCGGAAGCAGCGTCCGCCGTCCTGTGCCGTCGACGATCTCGATCTGCACGTCCGTCTCTTGCGGCACACCACGCGGCCTCCGCGGAATCATCATGGAGAAAGCCGGCTTCGGCGTTTGCGGATACCACGGATACAAGCGCGTGACGTCCTCTCGCGGAAACAGTCCTGCCGGGACGTGGAAGCGGCCGTTATCGATGAGGACATTGACGCTTCGCAGCCCGTGAGGCGAGAGAGCCCATCCAGACACGGTCATCGCCCCCGAAATCTCGCTTTGATGTTTCGGCTGGTAAAGCTGGCCGAATGTGATGTTGCTGTAGGTCGCTTGACCGGCGAGCATCCGCGTCAGTTGTGCTTCCTGACCCGGTTCACGGAAGCGCTGCCAATTCTTTTCGACGCGTGGAAGGGCGAACAGCCAATCGCCCGTCGTTCCTCCGTCGAATCTGCGCAGAAAAACGAGCCGGCCCTGCGCGATGCCGCGTCGCACCCAAGCGATCGCTTGCGGTGCCTGCCAGCCGAATCCCTCGGGCCGCATCAGCACGAATCGGCATCCGTTGCGTTCGAGCAGCAGAAACGTGGAGTCCGAGAGAGGCTGCTCGCGCAGGACGTAGTGCAGCGGCGGCTCGAATCCGGAGATGCCATCGAAGATCGGCACATGATGGGTCGTCGCGCGGAGAAGATACAAGTACAGCACATTGAGACGATGGATCGGCAGCTCGATCAGCGGTCCCGCATGCGTCTGTGCCAGCCAGTGATCGACAGGAGCCGGTTCGACCAGCGCGTGCTCCCAGCGGATCCGCGGCGAGATGTCGATGAGGGCTACTGCAAAAAGCAGCGGAACGATCCAGTGGCGGCGAAATGTTGCAGCGCCGGCAGCAGACCATCCCACCAGGCCCGTGTAGGCGATCATCGCCCACCGCGCGGGCACGCGAATGGCGCGAAAGGGCATCACCTTGTGAAACAGAAAGGCATGAAAGAACGTGTGCATGCCCAGGGAGCCGATGACGCCGATGACGATCCAGAGCGCAGCCGCCCAGAGCTCGAATGGAAAGCGGGACCGTGAGATCGCCGTGCGGAGGTTGCCCTCGCTCAACGCGCGCGGGAAGCGGATTGCCAGGCGAATGACGAGAAAAAGCGCCAGGAGAGTGGCCGGCACATACGATCGGCCGAAATCGAGCAGCACGCGGCCGTGCCAGACGATGTGGATCTCGCTGGTAATCGCACCGATGTAGGTGGCAATCGCCAGGACGACGATGAGGAGGTCGAGCCATCGCAACGATCGTGGCGGCAACGCGGCGGGGGGCGTTTCACGGCGGGGAATCAGGAGCATTGCCGCTGCGGCAAGCATGAGAGCGAGCGCGCCGGGAAACAGCTGCCGCTCGCCGTGCCGCTGTTCCTCATCGACGATGTTGCGGTAGAAACGGCTCTCTCGGGGTGCGATCAGCCAGTCATTCCACGTCGCTGAAGCGCCATTCGACTCGTCTTCGCCGCGCTTCATTCCGTATCGCGACGAAACGACCTGATACGGAATGAGAAAAGGCAGGAGGAGCGCCGATGCGATCACCAACGCGCCGGCGAGGCGAAGCCAGAAGCGCCATTCGTGCGATTCGGCGATGGCAATCAGGGCGATCGTCAGCCCGACGGCAACAGATCCGAACAGGGAAAAGTAGATGTTCGTCAGACCGTTCATCACGAACGCGCCCGCAAACAACGCCGCATGCCGCGTCGTGGGCGATCGACGGTAGACAAGGAGCGCAGCGAGCAGCAATGGCAGCCAGGCGCCGGAAATCACCTGCACGTGCGGCAGCTGCCCGAATCGATAGGGAACGAAGCCGTACAGCATGCCGGCCAGCACCGATGGAAGGAAGCGCCTCGTAATCACCCGCCCCAGGACGCTCGCGCCGTACGCCGACAGCGCGAAGCCGAGGAGGATGGCGATGTTGTGGATCGTGAGAGGAGCGAGACCGAGCGCGTAGAGCGGCAGGCAAAGCAGCGCGATGCCGACGAGATGCTCGCTGTACGCCAGCGGAAATTTCGCTGGATAGAAAATCGGGGCGTCGAAAAGGTGCAGCGGATGGTGGGTCAGCGCGTAGCAGTCCCAGTCGAGAATCCACGCGTTGAGCAGCGGATCGCCGAGATCGGAGACCGCAGTGGTGAGATTCGTTGCCAGCGGCCATGTCAGGACGATGGCGATCGCGACGTAGAACGCGAATAGCGTTAGCTCACGGGCCGCGCTTCGCATCGCCCGCCCGTCTCATAGCCACTTCGCGAGCCAGTCCGCTATCTCTTTGTAGAAATAGCGGCTGTTATCCGGATTGAGAATCCAGTGATTCTCGTCGGGCCAGACCAGCAGGCGACTGGGAACGCGATTGCGCTGCAGGGCCGCCCACATTTCCAGGGTGTTGTTCATCGGCACTCGGAAATCGTGTTCGCCGACGGACAGCAGAATCGGCGTCTTGAAATTCCTCGAGTAAGTGGTCGGACTCTGCTCGCGCCACACCGCGTTGCCTTCCCAGTAAGGCCCGCCGAGGGCCAGCTCGCGGCCGTAGATGACGTCGCTCGTTCCCCACTGCGTTTGCAGGCTTGAGAGGCCGGCGTGGCTGATGAGGCATTTGTATCGGGTCGTCGTAGCCTCGAGCCAATTCGTCAGGTGTCCGCCGTAGCTCGCCCCTCCGGCAGCCATCCGCGCGCCGTCGATGAATGCGAACCTCTTCACTGCCGCGTCCGCCCCCTCGTTGATCTCGTCGGCCGGTCCTTTGAGCGGATCTCCCTGAATGTCGCGCGCGAACTTCTCGCCGAATCCGGTCGAGCCGGTGTAATTCGTCAGGAGAATGACGTATCCCGGTTTCGCCAGCAGGTGGTAGTTCCATCGAAGCGTGATCTGATCGCGCCACATGCTGGCGGCGCCGCCGTGAATGAGGACGAGCAGCGGATATTTCTTCGCTTCGTCGAATGCGGGCGGCAGCACGATCATGTTGTGGATCTGACGTCCGCGCGCGCTGGTGAACCAGAAGTGCCGGGGCGGCTGCCAATCGATGTTGCGCGCGGCGTCGACGTCGAATGCCGTGAGGTTCCGATGGGACTTCGTCGCCGGATCGATCCGCACCACTTCGGCGGGGTCGATCGAGCTTCCCCACAGCGCGATCATCGTCGGACCATTCGAGGAGATCGCCAGATTCGTGTAAACGCCTCGCTGCGGATCGACAGCGAGCTTTGCTTCGCCGCCGCCGGCCGGCAGGACATAGATCTTCTCCAGCCCTGCGTCTTCGGCGGTGAAGTAGATCGTGCGGCTATCCGCAGTCAGGGCATACGATCCGACGGAGCGATCGAACGGCGCGTCGTCGACGATCCTGCGATTGGACATCGAGGGCCAGTCGAATCGCACCAGACGATCGAGGTTATAGACCTTGCCATTATTCGCGTTGAAGACCGCGAACAACGACTTGCCGTCAGGACTGAAGCGCGGACGGGAGTAGCTTCCGTCGGCGTGCGCCACCAACTGCGGCTCGCCGCCGCGGGCGCTGATGCGATACAGATCGTGTCCGTATTCAGCGTAGGCGGCTGTGTTCCGCTTCGTCGTGGCGGCGAAGACGATCGACTCGCCGTCCGGTGACCAGTCGGCGTCGATCTCATCACGCGATCCCTCGCTGATCCGTCCCGCGAAGCCCGGCTCCTTCACCAGATTCGTACCGGCGAGGATGTCGCGTGCTTTCGCTCCCGCGTCGAGGTCCTGCACGATGAGGTGGACCTGCATATCGTCGAGCCATCGATCCCAATTGCGAATCGGGAAGCTGTCGAAGGCGCGGACTTTGTATTTCCGGTCCTTCCGCTCTTTCGCGATTTTCTTGTTCACCTCATCATCGGCGGCTCCGGGATAAACGACGCTGGTGAAGAGAATCGCTTTGCCGTCGGGCCGGTACTGCGGGTTGCGCGCGCCGGTGGACAGCGATGTCACTCGCTGCGCATCGCCTCCGTTGAGATCCAGGATGTAGATTTGATTGGCCTCGTCGCCGTCGCGCTTCGTGGAGAAGGCGATGCGCCGGCTGTCGGGCGCCCAGGCCACATCGCTTTCGCTGGCCTTGGAGAATGTCAGCCGCCGCGGCTTCGCGCTGCCATCCGCCGGAACGATCCAGAGGTCCGCGACCTGCTCCTTTTCGTCGTACGAAGGCTCGGTGACGGAGAAGACAACCCATTTCCCATCAGGGCTGGGCGCCGGCGAGCCGACGCGTTTCATCAGGTAGAGCGCTTCGTGCGTCAACGGTTGCTTTGTCTGTGCGAAGGCAGACGCGGCAATGAGCATCGCACCGAGCGCGCAAAGGCGAAATCGATTCATTCTTGCTCTCCTGATCGGACGTATTCTTCGGGGCATGAACAGTAGCAGAAACAGTTCACCGGAGCGCGCGTCATGGCGTTCCTGGTGCATTGTCCAACTGCAGGAGAACACATGATTCGAAAACTGCAGTCGGGCGAGTACCGCCTCTATTCACGAAAAAAAGATCCGAAGACGGGCCGCCGCCGCAACCTCGGCACGTTCAAGTCGCGGGCCGCGGCCGAGAAGCACGAACGCGCTGTGCAGTTTTTCAAGCGGCAGGGGTAGGCCCACCCGCCACCCGCTACCCGCCACCCGCCTTCTTCGCCGGCGCGAGCGTCAGATCGTTGAGCTCCGGCCCGCTGAGGATCTCCGCGCGGACCAACTGCGCCGAGCCCGATGCCGTGATCGAACGCACCACTTCACTCCCAGGGCCGACTTGCGCGAAGACGGTGCAGCGGCTGTCGAGTTCGGGCGATTTTCTCGTGACGATGACGAATGACACTGCATCAGCCGCGGCACAGAGCGACATCGCGCCTGGAGGATGTTCGTTCTTGTTCTCCTTCGGCTGACTGGGAACGAGATTTCGGAACTCGTCAGTGAGGGCAACCGTAAACGTAATCGATGCATCGGTCACCTTTGCTTCCGTGCCGCGAAAGGCGCCCGCGTTGACGAGCCTTGCAAATTGCATCGTGGTATTGGGCGCGTCGTTGGTGAGTAGCATGGCGCCGAGGTCGCCCGCGGACGTGCGGAGAATGACGGCGCTGCCGTTGATGAGGATTGTGCCCCGTGCGATCAGCTCCGCCATCGTCGGCGCGACGAACTCCGGATCATCGAGCGCCAGGAACATCGAAGCCATCGAGTCGGCATTCTGTTTTGTCGGATTGTTGTAGACGCTGATCAACTCGTATTTGTGCTCTTTGTACATCGGCACGCCTTCGAGACTGACGAAAGAGTCGACGCGATCCAGTCCCACCGCGTTCTTCGGATTCACTGCCTGCGCCTTGAAGACGTCCGTTCCCGTGGTGACATCGCGCAGGGTCAGCGATTGCGCGTAGGGATGCAGATGGACTGCCGCGTAGTGCAGCTTCGAGTCGTAGGGCAGATTCATGAACCAGGTGGCATCGCTCGCATTCACCTGCTTGCCGGGCGGGACGACCCAGTGTCCAGTCATGTGGCGGCCATGGGGATCGACGTAGTCGCCGGCCATGCCCGCGGCATTGGGAGCGCGCATTCCGACGAGGCAGCTCGCGCCGTGGTGCTCGGCGGGGTCCGTCGATGCAGTCATCGAAGCCAGCGCCAACGGGTTGTCACCCATCTGCACCATTCCGGATACCGGCAGGTTGAAGACCGGAATCGGCCGCTTCTTCAGATCGCGATCTCTGAGGTACTCGAACGTGACGCGATGCCGCACGTTCAGGTTTTCCGGATGCTCGATATTGTGATTGAGCACCTGCGTCATCACGTAGAGCGGCTCGTTCGAGGCGATCGGGAAGGCGAATCCCTCAGGCAGTCGCGCGGCGAATCCGCCGCCGGCGACGCGCATGCCTTGCGAAATGGTCATCAATCGCGCGGCGGGATAGCGCTGCAAATTGAAGAGCGCCTTGTGTCTCTCGGGGTCGATGTCCACGTTCATGTGACACATCAGTTCGGGAGACATCAGCGTCTTGCCATCCGCCGCGACCACTTCCGTCTTGATCGCCGTCAGCCACAACAGCTCCGGCTTGTTGCGATCGCCGAGATATACGGTCTGCGCTCCGGCGGGACCTTCCATCGATTTGTACTTCTTTACGATGGGGTAGACGTTGGAGAGCACCTGCCGCTGTTCCAGCGCAATCAGCGGCGCAGCGGCAAGCGAAAAGACAAAAAGTGCCAGGAGACGATTCTTCACGAAACCAAGAATAACATTATCGCTCGGGCGCGCTGTGTGATGTTTCGAGGGACGACACGAACGCGCTGACGCCCGCCGGTGCTTCGTGGATTGCACGGAGAACGCTCTTTCCCGCACCGACGCGCGCAAAGCCGACACAGCGATCGTCCGGAGCACTCGATCCGCCGAGGATGATGCGCACTGTGATCTCGTCCTTCGTGCCGGTCGGCGTGCAGTAGGCGATCGTTCCCGCTTCGATCGGAATCCCCCGATCGCCACCGACTGGCTCCAGAAGCTTTCGAATCGATTCCGATCCTGGAATGGTGAGCCGAATCTCGCGTCCCGCATTCACGGTTGCCGCGCGATTGAAAACGCCAGCCAGCGCTAGACGGGCAAATTGAATCGAAGTGTTCGGAGCGGCATCACGCGCAAGGAGTGCCGTGAAATCACCCGCAGTCGTGTGCACGGTGACGGTGTCGCTGTCGAACAGCGCGGTGGAGCGCCGTGCCAGCTGCGCCGCGGTCGGTCGGACGAATTCCGAATCCTCGAGGCCCAGAAACACGGAGGCCATGGAGTCGGCGTTCGCGCTGCTGGTGTTGTTGTAGACGCTCACCAGCTCGTACTGGTGATCTTTGTAAAGCGGAACGCCGTCGACGCTCGTGAACGTCTCCACATGTGTGAGGCCGATGCCCTGCTTCGGGTTCGTTGCGCGCGAGCGCACCACGACGCTGCCCGTGGTCACGTCACGCACCGACAGCGACTCGGCGAATGGATGCAGATGGACCGCGGCGTAGTGCAGCCTGGTGTCGAACGGCAGGCGGAGAAACCACGTGATGTCGCTGGCGTTCACCTGACGTCCCGGCGGCACGATCCAGTGACCGGTCATGTGCCTGCCGGAGGGATCGACGTAGTCGGCCGAGCTAGCTGCTGCCTGGGGCGCTCGCATGCCGATCAGACAACTCGCGCCGTGATGCTCTGCATCGCTCGCCGATGGCATCATCGTCCCCAGCGCGAGCGCATTGTCCTTGAGCTGGACCATTCCGGAGGCGCCGAGGTTGAAGAGCGCCTTCATCGGCCGCTCGAGGTCGGCGTCGCGTAAGTATTCGAACGTCACTCGGTGCCGCACTTTGAGATTGTTCGGATGCTCGATGTTGTGGTTGAGCACCTGTGTGAACAGCATCAACGGCTCATTGGAGGCGATCGGGAAACCGAACCCCGGGGGAACCTTCGCCGCCAGCATGCCCTGCGACAGCGTCATCAAGCGGGTGGCGGTCGGGCGGGAAAGGTTGAAAAGTGCCTGGTGCCGGTTCGCGTCGAGGTCGACGTTCACATGACACATCAGCTCAGGAAGTTGCGGCGTCGTCCCATCCTCAGCAACCATTTCGGTCCGGACTGCTGTAATCCACAGCAACTCCGGACGCGTGGTGCTGCCGAGGTAGACCTTCTCCACGCTCGAGGGACCCTCCATCGACCGGTACTTGCGATCGATGGTGTAGACCTTCGACAGGACCTGCTTCTCGGCCGCGATGAGATTGGATGCCGCGAGGAGAAGGGCGCAGGTCGAAAAGGCCCTGGCGATCATCGCCTGAAGAATAGCACCTGCGCGAGCGCAGCGCCCGCGGTGTCGACCAGTGTGTCCCAGGCGGACGCAGTGCGCGACGGAACAAACATCTGATGCCACTCGTCCAGCGACCCGACCGCCGCCGCCAGGGCAATCGCCGCAACGGCCCAACGCAGATTCCACCCGCTTCGCTCGGCCCGAAATGCCCGGAATAGCAGGGCGCCAAGGATGCCGTATTCACTCAGATGCCCCGCCTTACGCAGCGCAAAATGGACCGCATCAAACTGTGACGGAGGGAGGGGATGACCGATGATGGCGTTGATCAACGTCGCCAGCCACGACCCGCTGTGAGCCGAGGAAAGGACGTCGCTCGACGCCGCGAAAATCACGCCCGCCCAGAGAATTGGCGGCAGCCAGAATCGGACTGCGGAGCCCGGCGTCATGGGGGGCGAGTATAGTCGCGCTCGCTGGCATAATACCTAAGCGTGCTCCCAATAACCGCTGGCGGTCGCTATAATCGGGGTCTCTCTTTTCCATGAACGCAGCCGTGCACGAGCCGAGGTCGCAAGTGCGGTTTACGGTTTATCAACCGGGAATCGCGCCGCAGCAAGTGGCCATCCCGGGTGAAAACATCACCCTCGGTCGCGCCTCTGACTGCACCATTCCCATCAAGGATCGTTTTCTCTCGCGCCGCCACGCTGAAATCGTCTTCGAGCGCGGCATGTGGTACGTCCGTGACTGCGGCAGTGTGAACGGGACGCTGGTGAATGGCGTGAAGATCGCTGAACCGGTGCCGCTGCGCGCCGGCGATCGCATCGCGCTCGGCGACAGCGAGGTCGTGTTCCACTCCGACGAGCAATCGATATCGCAACTCATTCCGGTCGACAGTGACTCGCACGCGACGAACCTGGCAATCAAGATGGATGAGGAGGAGCGGGGCACCGAGCGCACGCGCATCCTCAATTCGCTGGCGCTCGAGTTTCTCGGCGACCGGCCGATGAGCGATCTGTTCGAATTCATTCTCGATCGCGTCGTCGGGCTGCTGCATCCGTCGCGCTCGGCGCTGGCGCTGTTTGGTCCCGACCGCTCGACATTTGACAACGTCAAGCTACGCCGTCAAGACCCGAATGACTCCGCCGATCTTCTCATCAGCCGAACGCTTCTGAAGGAAGTCGTCGACGGCCGGCAGGTCGTCTCGTTCTTCGACAGCAGCCAGGACGAGAAGCTCGCGCGGGCGCAGTCGATCATCGCCCAGAACATCCGCTCCGCGGTTTGCGCTCCGCTGCTCGTCGGCGATGCCGTCCTCGGCGTCCTTTACATCGATTACACCTCGACTCGTGGAGCGGTAACCGAAAACGACGTGCGGCTCTTCGGACAGATCGCCAGATTCGCGGCGGCGACGCTCGACCGCACACGCCTACGCGAAGAGGCGTTCCTCAAGGCGAAGATCGACGAAGAGCTACGAACCGCTTACGCGATTCAGAAACGTCTGCTGCCCTCTTCACTGCCGGTGATCGAGGGCTTCACATTCGCGGCGGCAAATCGGCCAGCCAAGTCGGTCAGCGGCGACTACTACGACGTTGTTGTGCGTCCGGATGGACGCATTTACTTCGTGATCGCGGATGTCAGCGGCAAAGGCATTACCGCGGCTCTGGTCATGTCCAGTGTGGCCATGGCCTTCAACATCTTCACCAGAACGGATCCGACTCCTGCCGATCTGCTGCGCGAGCTGAACGCGACGCTCGCTCCGAAGACCGCGCCGACGAAATTCGTGACGCTTGTGGCGGGCGTGCTCGATCCGACGACGGGCAGCGTTGTATTCGCGAACGCAGGGCACGTGCCGCCGCTCGTCGTGTCGTGTTCAGGAGTGGAGGCGCTCCGCAGCACGGATCTCGTGGTCGGCCTGTTCCTGCATGCGGACTATCGCAATCAGACGATTCAGTTGCAAAAGGGAGACGCGCTGGTGCTCTTCACCGACGGCGTGACCGAGGCGGAGAACGCGAAGGAGGAGCAACTCGGTCTGGCTACTGTTGCCGAAATGCTCAAGGCGCTGCATTGCGCGGACGCGACCAAGATCCTCGCGGCCATCGACGAGCATGTGCACAAATACATCGGCGACACGCCGCCGGGCGACGACGTGACCATGCTCGCCCTGACCCGCTGCGCCTAGAAGCGCTTGGCGATCCCCCACGCAAAGCCGGCATCGGCGCTGTTCTCGTAGTTGAGAAGGTTCTCGACGAAAGCCGCGTAGGCAATCAGCGACCGTCCGATCTGCCGTCGAATTCCAGCCGAGAGCTGATTGGAGCGCCTGGTGAACTCCGCGAATCCTGCGTGCCGGAACGGGCTTTCGGAGACGGTCAATTGCATCGTCGCTGCTGTGCGCGCGTTGAGCATGCGCGAGATCGCCACAGTGTCGGTCACCAGGAATTGCGCTGGCGTACCGAGAGGGGAGTTGCGGCCGAGTCGCAGAACGCCGATCGACGCGTGAACACGCGCGCCAGAAAAATCGTGGGAGGCGA
>WNEY01004744.1_pt1 | contig 10411 bp, 9 predicted proteins | sample 5400531 | NCBI WGS metagenome assembly WNEY01 (sample SAMN13153338, study PRJNA577476) | soil metagenome | isolation source: 200 cm saprolite under Douglas fir tree site 1 | place: USA:California | collected 2015-04-18
GAGGGCGAACTCTCTCAGGAGGATCGGCAGCAGACGGCCCTCGTGCTTCTCGATGCGTTCGACCGACTGGTCCGGGCCGAGCACCACTTTCGCTCGCTACGCGGGGCGGACAGCCGTTCTTCGGCCCCGCATCGTTCACTGGCAGTACTGGAGGATCGGATATGAGATCCGCGACGAGCTTCAACGCCAGCCAGATTTGTTCCAGTTGCGCGGCACGGTCGCGAAGAGCGCTTGGCACCCAAGCGCGTTTCAGTGAGTAATCGTGATGCGCGCCGTCGCCTTTCGTTCGCCAGAAGTCATGCCGCCCGATGGGCTCGATCAACTGGCGTCATCGGATCGGCTGATGACGGCTAAAGAGGTCGCGCGTCTCCTCGCCATCAGTGAGAAGACGATCTACAGCTACGTGTCGAAAGGTCTGATCCCCTACTACAAGATTCAATCATCGGTACGATTCCGGGCGCGCGATGTCAACGCGTGGCTGAGCCGGCAACTATACCCGGCGCGCTAGGCGCTTGGGCCTCCCGGCTGCCGTCGAGCACGGCTGGCGATTGACAGCTTCCCAGTGCCTGGAAAATATTCTCACCGCCCGCCGAAACCGCGCGAAGGCGCCCGTACGGAGTCCCCGGCACTTTGTCTTTCGTGTAAGATGAAGGTCGTGAATCGGGTCGTGTACAAGCGGTCGCGGACGCCCGGAGCAGCCACATTCTAGCACTGGGCCATGTACACTGTTTTGTACACTGTTTTCGATTCAGAACACAGGCGGAAACACGCAGATTGTATAGACGGGATAGAAAGCGCGAAAAGCGTTGAAGTCCTGTAGAATGAGTTAAGTAGCTGAGATTGCGGAGTGCGGGAGTAATTCAGTGGTAGAATGCCAGCTTCTACCGACACCCCTAATTCCTCCATAGTTTAGCTGCCCTACTGTCCTCTTTACTGTCCACTTTTGCAAAACTCTTTGGCTCCATGGTATTCGGAGTGTGCCATGGCGCGAGTCAACATCGTCAAGCAAATCAAGGTCGAAGGCAGCTGGGTGCTACGCTCGATCCCCAAGAAGCCTTCCGGAAGCCACGATTGGGGCGCACTTCCAGACGGCACGTACTTCATCGAATGGCGCGACAACGGGCAGCGCAAGCGTGAGCCAGCAGGGATCACCGCTTCCCAGGCCCTCGAAGCACAACGCAAAAAGCGGCATGCGCTCGAAGGACGCCGTTGGAGCATCACACCTTCGGCAGCACAACAAGGCGTTGCCGCTGGCGACTCACCCCTCCAGGCGCTGATCGATCGCTATCTAGAACAAGTCGGAACGCTGAAAAAACCGAACACGTTTCGGAAGTACGAATGCGTGCTGCAGCGCTTTGGAGAACATTTCCGCGGCCGAACACTCTCCGACATCACGGTTGAGCAATTGAACGACTTCGTCGTGAAGCTGAAGAAAGGCGGCATGTCGGCGAACACCGTGCTTCATAACGTGATCATCATCGCTCAGTTCTCGAAGAGAAACGGAAGGCCGGGGATCACCAAGCAGTTGCAGTTGCCGGAGCCGAGTCTGCCTCTTCCCAAGGTGTATACGGAAGAGGAATTGGCGAAGTTTCTGAGCGCTTGTGACACATGGGAACTGGCTTTGTTCGCGACATTCCTATTGACCGGCTTTCGCGAGCAGGAAGTGATGTACCTGTTCTGGCGCGATGTAAGCTTCCAGCTTCGGACGGTTCGTGTGACCGCCAAACCGGATCTTGGATTCTCTCCGAAACGATCTGAAGAACGCGAGATCCCTCTGCACGCCGAACTGGCTAAGCTTCTCGAGTGCCATCCCCGGGGTGATGCCCAGTTCATCTTTCCATCACCGGCCGGAAACAGAGAGCAGAATATGCTCTTGAAATGCAAGGCCGTGGCCGAGCGGTCTGGCCTCGACCCGATGAAGTTCGATCTTAAGACGTTCCGATCAACATACTGCACCCGCATGTTGCGGTTCGGCTTCGATGTGCGAACCGTCCAGCACTGGATGGGACACAAATCGCTAGAAACTACTATGCGGTATTTGGCCCCGGCTGTGAATGTCCAGGATCAAGTCGATTTGGTGGCACTCCCAGGAATAACCGGCACCAGGCCGCAAAAGAAGAGTGCGGGGCGCGAAGCCGGGCGGATCGCCAATCGGACTAGGAGTCGAGCTTAATCTGAGTCTAGAGAAGCGCTGGCGCCGGGTTCGACTGGCCAGAGTTTTGACTCAGACCGGCGAGGCCGGTGAAACTGAGACAGCGTCACGGGCCGCAACTGCGCGTGACGACATATCCTGGACTGCCGGAGATATTATGTCGACCTCCCCCGCCCCGACAGTGTCCGCACCCGGATGCTGCGGTGATGTGTTTGATCAACTTGCGCAGTGCGAAAGGCTGCTGACAGCCAAGGAACTGGCGAGAATTCTGGCGATCAGCCCAAAGACCATATACAGTTACGTCGAACGCAACATGATCCCTTATTACAAGATTGAGGCAAATGTGCGTTTTCGAGCGAAAGACGTCGCTGAATGGCTCCGCGATCGTGCTTGTTTGCGCTTCGACACAGCGGGGCGCGCTAGGCTCCCCGCTAACCGGATCGACGGGGCCGCGTGGCGATGAGAAATGCCGTCATGCGAAGCCCTTCGGCCGACAAAACGTCGGCTGCCGAGAGTCTCGGTGGACTCGCTCAAAAGTTGCGGGGACCAACACAGGTCGGCAGGCAATATGGACGATGTGACTGAAGAGCTCCGTAACCATCTTCGTGAATTGCTTCTACGTCGGCAGAATCACGCGACGGCAGGGTGGGGGTACGGCCAAGACCAGGACGCCATCGAACCAACGTGCCTTGCTCTGTTGGCTCTTCGGAACTTCGAGGAGCGCCTTGATCTATCTGAGATCAGACGGCGAGAGAGAGTCACGCGCGCACTGGGATGGTTCGAGCATCAACAGAATCCTAACGGAAGCTGGCCTGCTTTCCAGGGCGACGATCAAGATGGGTGCTGGACCACTTCCCTCGCAGTAATCACTCTCATCCGAACAAGTGCATCGACGGAACGCTTGCGAACAGCCACCCGCTGGCTCTTGGAAGCGTGCGGCCGCGAAGCGCACTGGTTTTGGCGCTGGAAGCTCCGCACCCTCGACAACAAGGTGCAGTTCGATCCGTCCAAGTTCGGCTGGAGTTGGGTATCAGGCACAACGAGTTGGGTAGTCCCGACTGCGTTCTCTCTCATTGCCCTCCAACAGGTCAGGCAGCGTGGTTATGACAAGACTGCCCAGCTCGCTGAGCGGGTGGACCTCGGTACGAGTATGCTGCTCGACCGCATGTGCCCTGGCGGTGGGTGGAATTCCGGCAACGGCATCGCATTTGGCGTGCCGCTGGCACCGCATATCGACGCAACCTCAATCGCCCTGCTCGCTCTGACAACACATGAAGAGGATCGGGGCGTCCAGACATCACTTCATTGGTTGGTGAACCATCTCGCGGGTTGCCCGTCGCCATACAGCCTGGCATGGGGCGTCCTTGCGATTGCGGCATACCGACGGGACAGTCCGGGAGGCAGAGAGAGTCTGCAAAGTAGAACGGAAGAACTGATGCGGCTGACAGCGAATGCGGCGAGCATCGAGGACAACTGCACTCTCGCGGTAAGCGCCCTGGCACTTGAAGCGATAACTGGAAACAGCGTGTTCGATGTGGGAACGAGATGAATCTGGATCGTCGGCGATTGGTGGTTAGTGCTGCGGGGTTGGCTGTCGGGGGAATGGCGACAGCGCGCCTCCTCCCGAAGAGATGCTTCTACGCGACCGGCGACCACAGCGCTCGCGGGTAGCGGTCATCTCCGCTGAGGAATACTCAGAACATCTCGATGAGGTGCTCCTGTCAGGCCTTCGAGAGTTCCGCCTCAACCTGCGCGGAAAGTCCGTACTGCTCAAGCCGAATTTCGTGGAGTACATCGCCGGCGTCGAGGTGAATACGAATCCTGTGGTGGTAGGCGCAGCAGCCGAGGCATTTTTGAAGCTCGGCGCGAAGAGCGTTGTCGTTGGTGAGGGGCCTGGGCACCAGCGAGACACATATCTGGTCCTCGCCGAGAGCGGGCTCGCCGCTCAACTGCGCAGCCAGAAGATCAGTTTCGTTGATCTGAACCGCGACGAGTTGTTCAAGGTGCCCATGAGGGCTACCTATACGGGTCTGGAGCACCTGTGGCTACCGAGGACTGTGCTTGCATCCGACTTCGTGGTGTCGATGCCGAAGATTAAAACCCACCACTGGGCTGGCGTTACGCTGAGCATGAAAAACATGTTCGGTGTCGTGCCGGGCACAAAGTATGGCTGGCCCAAGAATGTTCTGCATTGGAAGGGCATCCACCGGAGCATCCTTGATATCTGCGCGACGGCGCCGATGCACTTCGTCATCGCGGACGGCGTCGTTGCCATGGAGGGGAACGGGCCTCTTCACGGAAGTCACCGACATCTCGGGAAGATCGTTCTCGCCGACGATCCCGTGGCCGCGGACTTCACCTGTGCCCGTTTGATGGGCCTGAATCCGCATGCTGTGTGGCATCTCGATCGCGCAGCCCATTTTCTCGGGAACGGCTCTCATGATCGGATCGATCTGATCGCAGAAGGCCTGCCACGAAAGACGGTTCCCTTCGATGTCCTGCCGGAGTTTGCGAGCCTTCAAACGCGGGTTTGAGCACTCGGGAGGCTCGGACGCCGGGGGGGGGGCAGCGGCCTGCGTTTGGCCATGTCCTTGGATGTCTTGCGGTGACAGCAGTTCCTGCAGGACTGGCAGAACCCACAACAGGCCGACACCGTGGCGGTTTCCAGGAGGTCATTCGACAGATTGCTACCAGAAAGTGGCGAGGTCCTAGATAGCTCCAGGAACATTTTTCAGGTTGAGGGAATGCGACCTAGAGCCAATGCGGCTCACTTTGGGGGTGCCATCGCGACACTTCCCATATTGCCGTTTCTGTGGCGGCTGACTGCCTCACTTGTTCTACCAAGGCCCGAACCGGGAGTCGTGGATGGTGATTCCCCGCGCCGACAGCTCGTCCAGCAACCTCGTCACTGCGGGAGATATCTCACCGTCTCCCGGTATGACCACTGCCCATTCTAAGTTCTCTCGGAACTCTCGGGAGATGATGTGCCATCGATCGAGCGGAGGCGGCGCTGTCGCTCCGATCTGAATGAGGGACCAGTGTCGAATGAGTGCGAGTGCAACCTCTCGGTCCGGCAATGGACCGCGCGCGATGAAATGATTGTCGCCATGCACTAGAATACCCACCATGGCGATCTCATGCCTCAAGGCGAGGATCGGGAACCGGATAACCGATCACGAAAGGGTACACGACCTGTCCCTGCTCGGGCGCCAAGTTGAAATAACGGTGTACCTCCTCATCATAGAACGCGCCGATGCCAGTCGCTCCTAGCTCCTAGCCCGAGCGCTTCCGCGGCGAGATACAGGCGCCATCGTCCAACGACTCTCGACGCCGAAAACAATCGGGCTGGGGGCGGCGGGCATCGGTGCTTTCTGAGCGCCGCGCCAAGGTCGGGTCGTGTACCGTTCGCGGTTGATTAAATCTGCTGGCAGAATGTTCTAACAGACTCCGCTGACCGGCGCACCACCGGCAGCGTTTCAGCGATTTCGAACTCCAAATGTTTGTGCGCCCGGCGCAGGCGCTCCTCAACCTGGGAGGCCGTTTCGCCATTAAGCGAACAGGAAACCGAGATAGGTGTTGCCCTCCGGCAATGGCAACACGAGCTGACCTTCTTTGGCGGTGATAATCACTTCGTCAACAAGCGCCTCGGCACGATCGACCCCGCAAACACCTTGGTAGATGCCGGCGCGAGGCACCGGGACCATCATTACTCCCGCCGCCCCATCCCGCCTGCGCGCACCAGACACGTCTTCGCCGAGCGCGTGCCGGACGATCAGCTGCTCCAGCGGCGCGCCGTCTTCAAAAACGAGGGCCTTGGCGCAAAGGCCACCGATCGGGCGCGGAGCTACTTCGAGCATCCACACGCGCTCTCCGTCGACGCGCATTTCGGCGTGCACGGGTCCGTAGTGCAACCCGAGAGCTGTCACGGCCAGTTGTGCTGCTTGAATGATCGCCGCCTGTACGCTCACCTGCTCGCGCGAAGGCGTGACGTAGATCGTCTCTTCGAAGTATGGTCCATCCAAGGGATCGGGCTTATCGAATATTGCCAGCACCTGCAAGCGCCCATCCGTTACCAAACCTTCGAGCGCGAACTCGCGCCCCGGCAGAAAGGTCTCCACCTGGATGTGGTCGGAGGCCGGGTCGCTCATCCGCGCAATGTCGGGACTCTTCAAAAGGTTGCGGATTCTTGCAAAAGCGCGGACGAACTCTTGTGGACTGTTAGCACGGATAACACCTCTGCCCGCGGATAGGCCAAGCGGTTTGAGGACGCAGGGATACTGGACACCGCTTGCCGCCGTTTCGGTGTCCTCGTCCACTGCGACTCGGGAATAGATCGGCACGGGTAGGCCCGCCTTGCGGAAGCATTCACGGGCAGCGAACTTATTGATAGCGGCCGCAGCCGCTGCGGGCGGATGGAAGGGCACTCGCAGCAGATCCGCGGCGAGCGCCGCCAGGTAGGCCGGCCGGTCGCCCACGGCGACCACCGCGTCAAAGTTTCTCCCCTGGGCCAGGGCTGCGGCGGATTCTTCCAACACCTCGAAACGGACCGGGATGGCCTGATCGCCCCAAGGATCGTTCAGCACATGGCAGCGATCGGTAGCAAGGCTCACGTCGACACCGAGCCGCCGCCCCACCTCCGCGAAGACTTTGGTCTGGTAACCAGTGGTCGCCGCGACCAACAGCAGACGTTTTCGAGTGCCGGTCGCCATCAGACTAGAGTGACGCGGTCCTGCATCGGCTCAGCGCAGCAGAACCAGGGTTCGCTCTGTTGTGGCGCTCTCCTCCGCTCGGGAGCCAGCACAGGAGCCGGTTCGCCCCCACCCGCCTCCGCCCAGATCGCCGCGAAGCATTCAGCCCGCGAGGCTCCTCGCTTCTGTTCGGAGTCGACCAAATGCAGTAGCCGCTCGGCCAACTTGTCAAGACTGGGGTCCTGGTGGCACCACTTGTAGCCCAAAGCGTCTGGTTGGAACTGGTCCACGATACGACGGATCTCTTCCAGTTCGAGCATTCGAGAGCCCGCGGGAATCAGTAGCCTCAGGGCAAGCTGCACGGGAGCCACCTGATGCACCAAATCGAGCTCTGCCAGAACGTGCAACAGCTCCCGGTAGCTTTCCCACGTGGTCCACGGGGTAAAAGGAATGAAGGTCGGCGAAAGGTTCAGCCCGGCCCCGCGAAACAGCCGGACGACCTCAATGAAATCGGCCTTGGTGTGGCCCTTGTCAAGCTTGCGGAGAACCTCATCGTCCACTGACTCCACGGCGGTGGTCACAACCAGGCAACCAGTTCGCCGCAATTCTGGCAACAGATCACGGCGATTCAGCAGATGCTCGATTTTGATGGTGACGTCATAAGTGAGCGCCGGGAAGTCCTGCCTCATCCGCTCGATGATGCGCATGCCGTGGGTAGGGCCGTTGAAGAAATCCGGATCGCCGAAGGTCATATGTTGCGCTCCGGACTCCACCTGTTGGCGGATGTCGGCCAGCACGACGTCGGCCGGAACCACTCGGAACGTCCCGTTGTAAACGGGCACAACGGGACAATGACGGCAGAGGTGCTTGCAGCCACGGCTCGTCTCTGTATATCCGGCGATGCGATCCGTCTCGCCATCGAACAGAGTGGCGTATCGGCTGAGGGGAGGCAGTCCAGACCGGTCCGGTGTCTCAAATCGCATCCGGTCGAACGACATCAGCGGTTCAGCGGAAGCGGATCGATCACCGGTCGCGAGCCTCTGTGCCAGGAGCCGCAACTCATCCTCGAATTCTCCACCCACCAGCGTCTCCACTCCGAGGGACCGCAGATAGCCGGCGTTGACCGACGCGTAAAGACCATAGCAGCACACATGAGCGCCCGGGTTGACGCTCCGGGCGGCTTCGATCACCGGCACCGCAAGACGCGTAGCAGTATGCATGGGAAGGTGGAAGGCGATCAGATCCGCGTTGCGTACGGTGTCCAGAGAGAGTTTTTCCACGGCGAGGTCGGTGCAGGTGACCTGGTGTCCGTCGGCGCGCAAGCACGCAGCTGGCGAAGCCAGCCCGAAAGGCTGCCGGCCAAGCTCGTAGGTGGACACCAGCAGTACGCGCACGGTTTTTGTGTTTCGCTGGCGCAATGGCGCCAAGTCCGCCGCAAGGCTCGCCAGTGCCTTCATAATATCAGCCATTATACCTGTCTTGACCAATAAGTCAAGACGTGCTAGCCTTCAGGTAGCCCGATAGTTCCAGAAAGGTTCGGTCCCGATGAGCACACCGGCGACATCGATCGAAGAACTCGCAAATCAAGAGTACAAGTGGGGCTTCGTCACCGAAATCGAAGCGGATACGATCCCCAAGGGGCTTAGCGAAGACGTCATTCGCATGATCTCGGCCAAAAAGAACGAGCCCGGGTTTATGCTGGAATGGCGCCTGAAGTCCTACCGCCAGTGGCTCACGATGGAAGAACCCAAGTGGTCCACCGTCCGCTACCCGGCCATCGATTATCAAGACATTGTCTACTACTCGGCGCCCAAGACCAAAATCGATCAGCTGCAGAGCTTGGACGAGGTCGATCCCGAACTGCTCAGAACCTACGCGAAGCTCGGCATCCCGCTACGAGAACAGGAACTGCTCGCTGGCGTTGCCGTGGACGCAGTGTTCGACAGCGTCTCCGTGGCGACGACCTTCAAGGGAAAGCTGGCGGAGATGGGCATCATCTTCTGCTCCTTCTCCGAAGCCGTCCAGGAGCACCCGGAGCTCGTTCAGAAGTATCTCGGCTCGGTCGTTCCGCATTCCGACAACTTCTTTGCCGCCCTTAACTCCGCTGTGTTCAGCGACGGTTCCTTCGTCTATATTCCCCCAGGCGTCCGTTGCCCGATGGAGCTGTCCACCTACTTCCGTATCAATGCCAAGGACACCGGGCAGTTCGAACGCACGCTCATCATCGCCGACGCAGGCGCCTACGTCAGCTACCTCGAAGGTTGCACGGCGCCGATGCGGGACAAGAACCAGTTGCATGCCGCCGTGGTTGAGTTGGTTGCGCTCGACAATGCCCAGATCAAGTATTCGACCGTGCAGAACTGGTACCCCGGCGACAAGGAAGGCAAGGGCGGGATCTACAACTTCGTGACCAAGCGCGGCAAATGCCTGGGCGTCAATTCGAAGGTCTCCTGGACCCAGGTCGAGACCGGCTCGGCCATCACCTGGAAGTACCCGAGCGTCCTGCTCATGGGTGACAACTCGGTTGGTGAGTTCTACTCGGTCGCTCTCGCGAACAACTACCAACAGGCGGACACCGGCACGAAGATGATCCACATCGGGAAGAATACCCGGAGCACGATCGTCTCCAAGGGCATCTCCGCGGGCCACGGGCAGAACGCTTACCGTGGAATGGTCAAGATCCTCAAGGGCGCTACCGGCGCACGGAACTACTCGCAATGCGATTCGCTGCTTCTGGGCGACCAATGCGGCGCGCACACGTTCCCCTACCTCGAAGTGAAGAACACCTCGTCACAGGTTGAGCATGAGGCGTCCACCTCCAAGATCGGCGAAGACCAGATTTTCTACTGCCGCCAGCGCGGCATCTCCGCGGAAGACGCAGTTTCGATGATTGTCCACGGGTTCTGTAAAGAAGTCTTCCGGGAGCTCCCGATGGAGTTCGCCGTCGAAGCGCAGAAGCTGTTGGGAATCAGCCTGGAAGGCAGCGTGGGTTGAGGGAACATCAGATGGCTTTACTTGAAATCAAAAACTTGCATGCGAACGTAGCCGGCAAGGAGATCCTGCGTGGCATCGATCTGACGGTGGGTGCGGGCGAGATGCATGCCATCATGGGGCCGAACGGGTCGGGCAAGAGCACCCTGGCTCAGGTCCTGGCCGGCCGCGACCTCTACGAAGTTACCGGCGGCCAGGTCTTGTACGACGGCAAGGATCTCCTGAGCATGCCGCCCGAACAGCGTGCTCAGGAAGGGATCTTCATGGCGTTCCAGTACCCCGTGGAGATTCCCGGCGTTAGCAACATGTATTTCCTCAAGGCAGCGTTGAATACGATACGCAAGAGCCGCGGTCTGGAGGAACTCGATGCCATGGACTTCCTGACGATGGTCAAGGAGAAACTGGCGCTGGTGGAAATGGACCCGGCGTTCTTGAACCGGCCGGTGAACGCGGGCTTCTCGGGCGGCGAGAAGAAGCGCAACGAGATTTTCCAGATGGCTGTGCTTGAGCCGAGGCTCGCGATCCTGGACGAGACCGACTCAGGTCTGGACATCGACGCACTGAAGATCGTTGCCAACGG
>WNEY01004745.1_pt1 | contig 10411 bp, 5 predicted proteins | sample 5400531 | NCBI WGS metagenome assembly WNEY01 (sample SAMN13153338, study PRJNA577476) | soil metagenome | isolation source: 200 cm saprolite under Douglas fir tree site 1 | place: USA:California | collected 2015-04-18
GGCGAAGACGTACTTATCGCAGACGCCGCCTTCGTACTGCTCGTTGTAGAAGTAGAGCTGCTTGTTCTTGTCGATGGACGGCCGGATCGCTTCTCGTGACCCGCTGGTGATGCCGCCCATGATCACGGCAGCCTTGGTCTCGAGCATCAGCTGGTCGGCGTACTGGACGTACTTGTCGTTGGTGGACTGCGCGTCGAAGGCCGTTAGCTTCAGCTGGCGGCCGAGCACCCCACCCTTCTTGTTGATGTCGTCGACCGCGAAGTTGGTCGCATCGATCATCACTGTTCCGTAGATGTTCAGCCCGCCGGTCCCGTCCAGGACACTCCCGACGGGGACTGGCCCAGCGGTCGGCGTCGTCGTACCGCCCCCGCAGGCGGCCAATCCAATGGTGCCGAGAGCCAACCCGGTCCCCCACAGAAATTGGCGCCGCGAGAGGTCCCCCTGGATCAGGCGTGTCAGGGCCACCTCGAACTCGTCTTTAGCCATTAGCTACCTCCTCTTTTGTTGGTCCCGGGCCCCGACTTTGATGTCGGGCCCGGAGCTCGTTGCGCCGGATCTTTCCGGTCGTCGTCAGCGGCATCTGGTCGATGAACTCAACCTCACGCGGATACTCGTAAGCAGCCAGGCGCGTCTTGACGAACGCCTGGATTTCGGTCGCGAGCGCGCCGCTGCCCTCGACCCCCTGCTTGGTCGTTATGTACGCTTTGACCACCTCCCCTCGGATCTCGTCAGGTACGCCGATGACAGCGGCCATCGCCACGGCCGGGTGCTTGATCAGCGTGCTTTCGATCTCCGTTGGACCAATCCGATAGCCCGCTGAGTTGATGACGTCGTCCTTCCGCCCGGCGAAATAGAGGTAGCCGCCTTCATCGGCCCGAGCCAGGTCTCCGGTCAGGAGCCATTCGCCCAGGTACTTGTCCTTCGTCGCCTTCGGGTTCTGCCAATAGCCAAGAAACATCACCGGATCGGGCCGCTTGACAGCGATCTCCCCCAGGTTGTTCGAACCTGTGGGTTCGCCCTGTTCGTCGACGACGGCCACCTGGTGGCCGGGATACCCCCTGCCCATGCTGCCCGGCTTGACCGGGTACAGGTTCGAGGAATTGCCGACGACGTAGTTGCACTCGGTTTGTCCGTAGATCTCGTTGACCGTGACGCCGAAGCGTTCTCGAACCCAGTCGAGCATCTCCTCGCCAAGGGCCTCACCGCCGCTCATGATCGTGCGCAGCCGGAGGTCGTGCGGTAGCCGGGCATCGCCCTGCCGCATCATCTTCAGCGCCGTCGGGGGAAGAAAGGTGTTCCGCACCGCATACTTCGCCGTCCGGCTCAGCGCGCGCTCGGGATCGAAGGCGCCCGACGACTCCATGGTGAAGGTGCAGCGGCCGTGATGCAGGGTTGGAAACAGAGCGTCCATCAGACCCCCGATCCAGGCCCAGTCGGCCGGGGCCCAAAAGAGGTCATCGGCCTGCGGGAAAAAGTCGTGCGACAGCTCAAAGCCCGGCAGATGACCGAACAGGATGCGGTGCCCGTGCAATGCACCCTTTGGCCCGCCTGTCGTGCCGCTCGTATAGATAAGGAGTGCGGGGTCTTCGGACTTCGTGGGAACGGCCCTCAGCTCGGGCGATCCATCGGCCAGCATCCGCTCCACCGTCATAAATGGACGCGCGCGAGCAGTGCCGCTCTTCAATACGAACCGCCGGAGGTCCGGCAGCTGATCGGCGATCTCCTCGATCCGAGGCAGCGTGGCCTGGTCGGTGACGATCAGCTTGGTGCCCGAGTCTCGGAGCCGCATCTCGAAGGCGTCCGGGCCGAAAAGCGTCGACATTGGAACCGCGATCCCGCCCAGTTTGTACACGGCGAGGTGGGCGATGACGGTGGCCGGCAGCTGCGGCAAGACAATGGCCACGCGGTCACCCAGGGCGATGCCGTCTGATCGCAGCGCGTTGGCGAACCGATTCGACAGCTGGGCGAGGTCGCCAAAGGTGTAGCGCTCGACGGCGCCGTCCAGCTTCTCGTGAATTAGCGCCGGGCTTGAGGGGAGCTGACGGTCGCTGCAATCGACGCCGAGGTTGTAGTGAACGGGGATGCTCCAACGGAAGTCCCGTTCAATCTCGTCGATGCTGCGCCCGCGAAAGCCTTCGAGCAGCTGCGCAACCCTCCCTCATGACGAATCGAGGCGGCGCCACGTGCCTTTATGCCGCGGATGCTAGGCCTGGATGTCTGGGAAAGAAAGGGTCGAAGCCTACCGAAATTGCAGGCCGGGTTAGAGGATTCCTACAACTCCCGGTTCATCGCCCGCGCGAGGATCGCGACCTGCAAAGGCACCGCCCGGACGGGGTCGTCCAGCGGCCCAACCAGTTCGGACAGCCGTTCCAGGCGGCGATAGAGCGTGTTGATATGGACGCCAAGCTTCCGGGCGGTTTCGGCCCGGTTGCCAACGCTCTGGTAGTAAACGTCCAGGGTCTTGAGGAGCGTTGCGCTCTGGCGGCTCTCCAGCTTGAGGACGGGAGCCAGCGCGCTCTCAATGAACGTCTGCAGCCGAGGGCCGGCGGACGATTCGAATAGCGCGGTCAGAACCTCAAGCTGCTCCAGCCAGAGGATCCGATCCGATGAGGGCGAGAAGAGCAGGTCCTGCAGCTCCCGAGCTTTCTTGATCACCCGACGGTCCTCGTCCAGGTTGCCGCAGATCCCGCCGACCACGAGGTTGGCTTTGATGCCGATTTTGTCGAGAGCTGATACGACCCGCTGCAGCTGGCTTTGAGCTTCCTCCGGGTCGGAGATCGGGAGCAACCCGATCAGGCGATCTCCGTAGATCGAAACGAAATCTCCTGGCCGGGTGTCGGCGATGGTTTCCCGCGCACGCTCCAACGAGTAGATGACCTCTGGAGAACAGCTGATCCGACCGATGAACGGCCTGTGCGGCACCGAGAACGAGTGCCAGACCTGTCGAGCCCGATGGCGGAGAACATCAATCGGAACAGGATGTTCGTTCAGCAGATCGTCGAGGAATTCCCGCCGAAGCCTGGCTTCGCCCTCCAGCGCCGCCCGGTCGCGGAGCATCTCGAGCGCCACTGCCCTGGCCGCCTGCTCGATAGCGGTGCGCAGAACGTCAGTCGCCTCACGCCCCGCCGGCAACATGGCCCAGATGTAGCCGAGGAGCTCCTCGCGTGCGGCCACCGGGCACAGGATCCAGTTGAAAGCTCCGAGCGGGGTGGCCTTGTAATCGCTGCTCGAACGGAGGATCGCGGCGCGGACGTCTGGGTGACCGATGAGGCTTTGTGCGAGGCAGCCACGATCGTCTGCCGACAGCACATCGATGCCAAGTGGGTTGGTCTGAGTGAGAAGGAAATGCGAGCGATCGGTGATGACGATGCCTACGTTGAGAGTACTCGCAAGAGAACGAGCCACACCGCTCACGCCCTGCCCCGCAAGCAAAACATCCGTGAGCGCCTCATGCAGCTCGTTGACCAGCAGCAGGTCTTTGTAGAGTCCCTCCGCGACGGCTTTGGCATCCTCGCTGGAGCGGGCGGCGGAAACCGCCTCTTCATACAGACGCGCGTTCTCAAGCGCAAGAGCCGCATGGTGCGCGAGGGCGGCGAGCAGTTCGAGGTCGGGATCGGAAAACGTATTGACCTGGCGGTTCGCCACGTAAAGGACGCCGATCGTGCCACTTCGCCCGATCAATGGGACGCCAAGGATGGATCGAATGCCCTCGGCTCGGACCGCTTGATCGACATCGGACTCGTGAGCAAACGAGGGCTCGTTCAGATAGTCGCTGGTGTAAATCGGCCGCACGTCGCGGGCGACCGTGCCTCCGAGGCCTGCGCCCAAAGGCAGCACGATCACCATGAACTCGGGAGTGCGGTTGCCAGCGGCCACCCGCATCCGGACGCAGCCAGCTTCGCTGTCTAGCAGCGTGATGTACGCGAGATCGGTCCCGATCAGGCTGCGCGCTCGCTCGACGATTGCCTGGAGCACGGTCTCGACGTCGAGGTCCGCGGCGAGCTCGACGGCCGTCTCGAAGATGGTCGCCAGCTCCTCATCGTGGCGCCGCCGCGCGAGGACCGAATCCCCCACCGTGCGCTCGAGCATAGTTCACCGCTAAAGACTCGTAAAGAGCCGCGTGGCAGGCAGGCTCCACAGTCGCTTCCACACCGAAATCCGCGTGGCATTGCTGACTCACCGCGATCTGCTTCACCCACCCTTCTTCCGACGCGCGCGCCCGAGGCCTCAAAGCTCGAACGCCGTCGGCACGCGTCGAACTCACAGCCAGGTTCATGTAGTAGTTCATGTAGTAATCGAGCCGAGCTTGGTGGCTGAAACAGGTTGGAAACCGCGCGGCAGGGGATCGAAATGAACTCAAAACCATCGAAATCGATCTCGGTGGACGAGACCGCCTAGATTTCGGGACCGTGAGGCCCCGGGTTCAAATCCCGGGCCCCCCAACCAAAATCCGAATTCAAGCCCAGGCCTAAAGGCTGCGTAATGCGTAGGACCTTAGCTTGTGCCCTGACCGACCTGCCCCGCACCGTACCTATATGCCGCTTGGATCGCTGCGCCGACGGCAGGGGCGGCGCCGTGGACGCCGTCCCCGAAGGTGATGGTCCCTTGCTCGGTGTCCAGGACGTAGTGCGGGTCTTCGGGACCGCTTCCCTCGAACGAGTCGACCCGCTGCCACACGATCCAGCCTTCGCTCCCCTCAACCTGCACGGAAAAACCCTGGTCGCAGAGCTTCTCGCCTGACAGACGAATCCGCATACCCGGCTCGCCTGTCGCCACACGGCGCACCTCGATAGCCACGGGAGCGGTCAATTGCGTGATTTCCACACGCACGAACTCCGCCGGCTTCAGGGGGGCGAATCCCACCACCACCCGCAGGCGGCCATTATCGAGGTCGTCTTGGGTCATCGTCTGCCGATCGCAGTGCACGAAGTACGCCTGCGACGGGGTTCGGCCCTGGAAAGCGCCGGCTCGGTAGAGGGCGTCCATGAACGCTCCGACGACCACGCGCACCCTCGCCCACAAGGGCTCGTCATTGGGCTCGAACACTGCCCATTGCGTTCCGCTGTCGATGCTGTGCTCGAGATAAATGGACAACCGGCGCACGCTCACGTACTTCCACTCCGAGCCGCTCGGATCGCCGCCCTGGAGGGTCCTGGCCCCCCACAGCACCGGACCCAAACCCGGAAGATCGCGGATGCAGTTGACGCCGGCGGCCTGCAGCTCCGAGACCTGCCCGTCGTCCAGTGCCGCTGCGGGTCGGTACCCTCCCAGGAGTACCGCCTCCGCACCGCTCGCAGCGATCCATACGCCGCGCGACCGGTCCGTCCTGGCATAGATCCCAGCCGCGCTCCCGCTCGGCGCACTAACCCGGGCACCCTCGCCGGCGCGCCCCATGTGTAACGGTGGGTAGTAGATCGCCCCGTGGGCGCTGCCGGCGTCAGCGAGGGCGTGCGCCAGTCCGACCGCCGATCGAAGTTCCAGACCCGGCGGATCCACGATGAGGAACGCCCCGCGGCGCTTCGCGTACGCGAGCGCTAGGCGTAAGGTCTCCACGTCCATTTCGCCCGGCAGACACAACAGTCCGAATTCCTTCACGACATCCAGAGCCGTCAGTCCCTCTGCAAGCGATACGCCCCCTGCGACACGCACGACCCAAGCCCTCTCGCCACCGTTCTCAAAGAACGCCAGCACCGCGTGGCCCAGCTCGTAGCGAGGATCCAGGCCGCCGAAGATCCGCGTATGTGCGAGGAAGGTCGTGACTTCGGCCGCCGTCCTGATCGGCCCTCGATCTGACCTGCCCAGGAAGGCGGTCGTCGTGGTGCTTACGCCCTCGATCGCATGTTGTCCGGACGGCACCTCTTCCACGTAGACGCCGGGAAAAAGGAACTCGCTCATCTGCCCTCCTCTACCGAACCGCATTGTCTCGATCGGGGTCTCGATCGGAGGCGGGTGGAAGCCAACAGACCCTTCCAGGTCGAAGCCCTACGTAACTAAACATCGCCCCGAGAAAACCGACAACTCCCTCTTTGTTGCCAGGCACCGGAATGGTTGCAAACAGGGATCACTTGACGAGGGCGAACTGTCACACCCAAGTCGTGACGTGACGGGATTGTTGAACCCCACAGGCTCCGTGCGTTATCAAGTCCTCGCAAGTTCTCGTCCAACCAAGGCACCGCCGGTATTCGACGCTTCGAAATGATCGTTTCTTAGCTGGATCACTTGCGATCATTTCCCGTCGGCTTGCCTTGAAGAGCACTAGAGTCGGGGCGCTCGGCGTGTCACAGCCGTGTCACAGACTCGCGGAACCAGGAGGATACGTGAGGATAGGGAGGGCACGCAAGGACACGACGAAGCTGCGAATCAGGTACAGGAGGACACTGGAGGACCCGCCGGGATACTGGAGGACACAATCACCGCGCCGGTTCGGGACCGTGAGGCCCCGGGTTCAAATCCCGGGCCCCCGACCAAAATCTGAACTCAGATACTGTGCCGGACTTCGCTGAGGCTGTCCCGCGCCACGAGGTCATCGCCGCCATCGAAAGGTCTGCTGCGTCAGGGGAACGCGTGAAGGGGTAAACCACGGCGCCGAGCCAAGTGTCAGAGCCGCGACCGGTGCGGCCAGGTTGCCCGGATGCCCCTTCGGCCATGTTGGGCACGGCGGGAACGGCTCCGAAGGCTCAGTACGACAGTTACGATGCCTCCTAATGAGGTCGAGGAAGCCTCCTGCGAGATCGAAAGTGATTTCAGTCAGAAACTCGGCCTTAAGGTCTGCCGTACGACTCTGACCCGCGGAGCAGCTCAGGGACGCAGGCCGCGGTGACCAAAAGACCGTGAGCATCCCCCAGGCGAGTGCCAAGGCGCCACCCTGGGGCCAGGGTCATCCGGTTTGCCCACGAGGTGATTGACAGGGCGCCCGCGCGGTGCTTAGCTTCCGCCAGTCTCGACCGCGAGAGTGGAGGGGGAATTTGGGGACCCGGGGCCTTGTCATCGTCGCTCTTACGGCGCTGATCGTTCTGGTCTTCGGCGCCGTCCTCGTTATTCTCAGCCGCACTGGCTCTGGCCCCGCCACCTCGGGCGCGCCCTCGCCTTCACGCTCTGCCACGCCCACCCCATCACCCTCGCCTGCCGCCACGCCATATCTGCTCGGCCTCGAGCTCGAACCCGAGGACCCGCAGCCCGGAGGGCAGCGTGCCTGGATCCGGAACGTGTCCGGCTCCGCCGTCCAGTTCGGCTGCTGGACGCTCACATCCGCCTCCGGCGGAACGATGTACGTGACCGCCGGGCTGCGCGTCCCGGCCGGCGGCATCGCCCTGCTCACCCCCGACGTCAGCTGGCTGAGGCAGGTCGACAGTGTCCGCTTCCTGGACGGGGGGGGTCGCCTGGTCGACGAGACCCCACAGCTCACCGACAACGCGCACGACGACCAGATCTGGTACCGCACGAGCGGACAGTGGACTTTCGGCCGGCCACCAATTTGGGAGGGAGCGATCAATGGGCGGATTGTTCAGCGCAAGCCATCAGGGTGCTGATCGGGCGAGTAGGCGCAGGCGGCTGCCATCCTGGCGGCGGCTCTACTGGCTAGGCCTCGCGGCCTCTGCCTGGTGGGGGGTGCCGGTCATTCCCGCCCAGGCCGTCACGGTGCCCACCATCAGCGACGTCGACATGGCCAACCTGAGTACCAACGAGCGCGAGCTCAGCATCGCTGTCGCCCCTAACAACCCGGACGTTCTGGTCGCGGGCGCCAACCTTCGACCTGGAGGCCAGGTCTGGTACGCGTCCAGCAATGGCGGCAGGACATGGACCAACGGCGCGCTTCCCTTCGGCACCCTCACCGTACCCGGCGTCTCGTCGCCCTCGATGAGCGACCCTTCGATCGACTTCGATACCAGCGGCAACGCGTATTACGGGGCACTTGCGCACGGCGGCGACGGTCAGGCGTGCACCCTGTTCGTCACCGTCTCCAACGCGGGCAGCCTGGGGACCTGGTCAGACCCAGCGAGCGGCGTCGTCGAGGCCGGCGACGACAGTCCGCTCCTCTGCCACGACAAGGAGGACATCCTGGTCGATCGGCTGCACAACAACGACGTCTACGTGGCCTGGACGCCTTTTGGGAACTCGAACGACCGGCAGATCGTTTTCTCGCGTGACTTGAACGGCGCAAGCGATGGCTTTAGTTTCTCAGCGGAGGCACGCATCTCAGACGGCACCTGCTTCAACCATGGCGCAGCCCTGGCCGAGGACGCGGCAGGCAAGCTCTACCTCGCCTGGGTTCACTTCTGCTCGGGCGCCAACAATGCCGACCCGGCGACGATCCAGATCGCATCCTCGACCGACCACGGCGGCAGCTGGAGCTCGGTCACGAACGTCGTCACGTTCAAGAACGTGGAGACGACGTCGACCCTGAACACGCGCTCACGCTCCTTCCCCAGCATCGACGTCGACCAGGCGACCGGCCGCGTCTTCGTCGTCTACGCCGGGCTGGCCGGCTCGAGCACGACGGACGGTGATATCGACATCGTGTCCTCAGCCGACGGCACCTCCTGGTCCTCGCCTACTCGCGTCAACCAGGATTCAGGGACCAGCGAGCAGGTCGATCCATGGATCGACGTCGGCAAGGACCGCATCCACGTCGTGTATTACTCGCGTGCTGACGATGGCACCAACATCAACCTGCATCTTGCCTATGGGACGGCGTCGTCGACGCCTTCGTTCACCGAGGTAACCGTCAGCTCAGCCGGCACGCCCACCTCCACCGGCTTCCTCGGCGACTACACGGGAACGATGCTTGGTTCTGACGACGTTCTCCACCCCGCTTGGGGCGACGGTCGCTCGACAGTCGGCGGTGCAACGGACGGCTATACCGCGCGTGTCAACTTCTCGCCCCCTACCACGGTCACCGTCAATCCACCGACGCAGACGCTGCAAGTCGGAACCACGGCCACTGTCACGGCCCACGTGACTGGCCTCAACGGTGAGAACGAGACTTTCATCCCGGTGTCTTTCACCGTTACCGGCTCAGGATCGCCATCGCCCGCCAGCGGCACCGGCACGACCGGCGGCGGCGGCACTGCGGCATTCTCTTTCACCGACACCAAGTCCGGCACTGACAGCGTGCATGTCTTCGCCGACCTGGACGAGAACGGCACGGAGACCGCCGGCGAAGGTGTCAACGCCACCGTGGTCTGGTCGCCTGGTCCGCCGGCCACCCTCACCTTGACGCCAGCCTCCGACACCAACGTCGTGGATGACACTCACACCGTTACAGCCGATGTGCGGGACCAGTACGGGAACGCAGTCCAGCCGGTAACGGTCCGCTTTGCCGTCACAGGCGCCAACGGCGTGCTCGGTTCGCCGACCAGTGGCAGTGCCGCGACCTCAGGCGGGCTTGCGACCTTCTCATATACCGGTCCGATGCCCGGCGCGGACACGATCACGGCTTTCGCCGATACGAACAACGATGGGGTCCGCGATCCGACTCCGTCGGCCCATGAGCCTCAGGGCACGGCCAGCAAGACCTGGGTGCTGCCGCCAAGCACCGAGGGCGGCAAAGTGACCGGCGACGGCACGATCGCCGCGGCCACCTTCAGCGTCAGCGCACAGAAGCCGGTCGGAAAGCCCGAGAAGGGTAACTTCAGCTATACCGCCGCGGGCAAGGTCGTTGTGAGCACGTCAATCACCTCGGTGGTGGTGAGCGGTGATCACGCGACCATCTTCGGAATAGCGACCATCAACGGCGTCGGCGGGTATGTCTTCCGCCTAGACGTCGTCGACGCGGGGGAGCCTCCGGCCACCGACTCCCTCCGACTCCGCCTGAGTGACGGCTCCGACACCGGAACGCAGAACCTCACCAGCGGTAACCTCCAGGTGCACTGAGCTCGATCGGAGGGGCCGGGCATCCCCGGCCCCTTCGCATCTGATTGGAGGTACTACATGCAGCGCGTCGCCCAGGGGCGCCGTCCGCTTCGTGAAGTAAGTCCTTCATCGGTAGGCTGAGTGGTGGCGGTGGCGCGAGCCGATCTGAACTCGGGCGTCCTCAAGTGGAACCGATGTCTCGCCGCCTCAGTCCGCCGAGCCCGCCGAGAATCAAGACCGCGGCCAGCGCGGTCAACACCGCAAGCGGCAGAACGGCCATGCTAGCGGCGGGCAGCGCCGGCGTGCGCTCAAATGGAGACAGCTTCTGCACCCAGTCGGGAAGCCGGAGCACGACACCCAACAGGCCGATCACAAAGCAGGCGGCGAGGATGCCCCACGCGACGTCGGCCCACCGCGGCGCGAATCCGAAAACGATCGCGGCAAGCCCGATCATCAGCCACATCGCTGGCGCGTACACGACAGCGGCGCCCAGGAGTCGCGGCACGCTGCTCCACGGTCCACCCGCGATCGCGTAGCTCACACCCGTGGCCAGGCCGGC
>WNEY01004748.1_pt1 | contig 10407 bp, 10 predicted proteins | sample 5400531 | NCBI WGS metagenome assembly WNEY01 (sample SAMN13153338, study PRJNA577476) | soil metagenome | isolation source: 200 cm saprolite under Douglas fir tree site 1 | place: USA:California | collected 2015-04-18
GCAGGCTGTAGGCGAAGAAATAGAGGAGGCTGAGATAGCTGGCGTCAGGCTTATCTTTACCATTCCACCCAGCGACACGCCAGGTGTATTGCGGGAAGACGCCTCCAATCCAATCCTTGGCTTTATAGCCCACTATAAGCGCCGGTCCGGCCCCCACCTGCTGTCGCCCGAATTCGGTTCGGGTAGCTGTCGGTAGCAGCAAGGTCGGTCCCAGGCCGAGCAGCCAATTCCCTGTCGGAGGCGAGACCAGCAACGGCAGCTGGGTGTCGCCAAGACCGCCCAGGTTCGTAAAGTCGTTAAAGCCCTTCGGAACGGGCTGGCTGAATAGTTCAGGTATAGTGGGACGGGTGATGAGTTTCCACTGATGCGGCCCTTCCCCATAAAGAGGGATCGGCAAAACCGGCTGAAAGATCATTCTTCCGCCGACCTTCGAACCGCCAGTGTTTTTAATGTTGCCGTCCGAAAAGAATAGATCGAACTCCGTGAACATTGACCAGACATTGGACACAGGATTGGTGAGCTCTTTGCTGATCTCGGACAGGTCTTGCTGACCGTACGCCGTCCCTCCGAACAGAATAACTGTGGCCGCCAGGATCATTAGCCAGACGTAACAGACTTTTGTGGCGCCAGTAGTCAAGGTTCGAACTTCCATGTGCATGTTTTGATCTCTCATGGGCATGTTTTCTTCTCTCCTTTGAACCGCGGAAATTCAACGGAATCGACTAGAGACCAGGCGCCGGATACTTGTCCTTCGGCCACGGGTTCGCATGCACCATCGTGCCGATGATCATGCACGGCTTGTCCGAGCGATTGCTCCACGCGTGGTTGACCCCAAGCACTACGGCTGTGTCACCGGGCTGCAGCAGGGTCTCGTCCGTGTCGCTCACGAGGTAGATCTCGCCGTACGCGACCGTGAACATATCGCACGTATCAGTACGATGCATGCTGGGATGACGGTCAAGATCCTTTTCAGTGGGGGGATACTTCTGCTTCACCTTCTTGTTGAGTTCCTGAAGGATCTCAATATGTTTCTTGGCATCCTTGATATCCGGCGGTATCTCCAGGGCGCGGAAGATCAGACCGTCTTCGGAGGGTTCGCGTATTGTGACATCGGCAGCACGGTCTCCACCCGCCTGGTTGTTGACAGGTAGTTCGGTTGCCGCCCAGAGTGTGGAGCGCCAAAAGATGTCAGGAACCTCCTGGTGATTTGGGGAGTCCCGGTGGATTGCGGCTGATTTCTTGCCCGGACCAACGCCAATAACGACACGCTTTACTTGCGGCATACTGAATTTCCTTTCTAGGTTGGATTGCTGGGTTTGAGTCTGCTGAACGGTTAAATTCTCACGTTCAAAAAAGGTTCAAAGGCTCGGGCCACTCTTGCCCGCAATGCTTGCTGGTTGGGGAGCGGCGAAGCCCCAGTTCTTCTTTTCGGGCCGCGTAAACTTGGTGCCACGAGCGCCCTTGTCCAGGGCATCTGCTATCGCCTGGCAGGCATCGCGAAAGACAACGGAATCGAGACCGATTGAGAACACTCGAACTCCGACTTCGATGGCCTGTCGACAGCTGTCTGGATCGGCAGCCAGAACCGGACCCCCGATAACGGCGACATTGTGCTTGGCACCTGCCGCCAGCACCTGTTGATACGCTTCATTGACCTTCGTGCCGTTCAGCAGGTCCATGCCCTCACCGACAGAAAAGCCGTAGTCGCCCTCCGCGTAAACTGCCATGTGAACGTCTGGGTGGGCGAAGATGTTTTCGAGATCTGCCAGCGCGCTCGGATTCTCGATCATCGGCACCAGCATGATCTCGTTGTTGTTCCAAGCCGTATAATCCACGAACGTCTTGGGGTTGTAGTGAGCAGCGCGTACCGAGGGGCAAATACCCCGATCACCTTTCGGATAGTAGAAGGCAGCCGCTGCGGCCTTCTTGACGTCTTCCACCGAATCGATTTCCGGTAAGTAGACGCTCATCGCGCCGGCTTCCAGCGCTCGATGAATGGACGCCTCATCCCTTCAGGACATCTCACTTATGGGTAAACAGGCGAGCTTCCAAAGTAGGCGATCGTAATGAGTTATATACGTCAACGGCTTACGAGGCGCAGCAAAGAATCATTAAGTGGAATGGAGGCATTCCAACTGGATGACATGTACGTAGCAGTCGGGGTACTTGGATGATGGAAGGTCCTTAAGGGAATTGCTTCAGCGTGCTTCACTCATCTGAACTTCGCCGTTCGCAGCTGGCCGCGGTGAGCCAGTTATAAAAGAGTGTCTCCTGTTTCAAGGGAATGATCCACGTTGACGTGAAGCGGCCAGCGACTAAACTACTCTAGAGTTTTACCTGCGTCCATTAATCGCCGTGCGCGACACGTGAATACTCAGTTTCTGCATGCGCACGTGCAGTGTAGTGCGTTTGATCCCGAGGCGAGCAGCAGCACCGTTTGGTCCTCCAACCACCCCATTCGCCTCTTCGAGGGCGTGCAGAATCTCAGCGCGCTCCGTCTCATCTAGGGCGTCCTGAAGACTTGCTTGCCGGACCGAACTGCGCTTCGGCATCGCCGGACTGGTTTTCGTGCTGACGTCCCGCTTGAGTTCGGCGAGGGAAACATGAAGCACAGGACCTTTAGAAATGATGACCGCCCGCTCGATCACATTTTGCAGTTCTCGAATATTTCCCGGCCAGTGATAGCAGACCAAGGTCTCCATCGTTTCAGACGGGATGGTGTCAATCACGCGGTTATTACGCCGGCTGAATTCCTGAACGAAGTGACGCACCAGCAAGGGAATATCTTCCTTTCGCTCGCGCAGCGCTGGCACTCTGATGGGAAAGACATTCAGCCGATAATACAAATCGGACCGAAATTGTTGATCTCCGACCATTGCTTTCAAATCGCGATTCGTTGCGGCAATGAGGCGGGCATCTGTGCGAAGAGTGCGAGTGCTGCCCAGGCGTTCGAACTCGCGCTCCTGTAGAACACGCAGAAGCTTCGGTTGCAACTCGAGAGGAATTTTGCCAATCTCGTCGAGGAAGATGGATCCGCGGTGTGCCAGCTCAAAGCGCCCCACACGCTGCGTGATCGCGCCGGTGAACGCACCTTTTTCGTGGCCGAAGAGCTCGCTTTCCAGTAAGCCTGTGGGAATAGCCGCGCAATTCAGCTTTACAAACGCGTTTGATTTGCGAGAGCTGAGATTGTGCACAGCTCGCGCAATCAGTTCCTTCCCGGTGCCGGTTTCGCCGCAGATCAACACCGTGGAATCGGCCGGCGCGACCGTCTCAATTTCCCGGAGGACAGACTGTAGCGGTTCACTGGTGCCGACGATGTCCTCGAAATGAAGTTCGCTCCGGATCTCGCTTTCCAGATACACGTTTTCCCGAGCAAGTCTGTCTTTCAGTTGGGAAATCTCGCCGTATGCGGAGGCATTTTCCACGGCAAGCGCAATTTGATTGGCAGCCTGACCGAGGCATCCAAGAACATCTTCGGTAAACACATTCTCCCTTAGGCTGCCGAGGGATAATACGCCCAGCACGCGCCCGCGGCTAGTCAGGGGCAGGAGGCAAAAGCAAGTGAACCCCATAGCGACGGCTCTGGGCTCGGCGACGAGATCCTCTTTACTGAGTAGAACGCTCCGGCCCGTGCAGAAGACCTGTTGAGCGGCCTCTCGGATAGCTTCCGACTCTCCGATCTCCGGGTGGTTTGGATCTACGTCGCCATGAGGTACGGTTTCAGAAAAATCCATGACGTACCGGTGCACTTCGCCCGTTTCCCGATCGGGGAGACCCACTGCGACGGAGTCGCAGTGCATAATCTGGCGAATGCTCGTGGAAATTTCCTGAAGCAGATCGCGTAACTCCAGCTTGTTCATGACCCGATTCGGGCAAAGCCACCCGATTCGTTAAATCGAGCAGGAGCCTCAGCCGCTGCTGCGCCCGGCCGTCGTCCATTGCCAGAGCGATCTGATTCGCAACCAGCGATAAGAACCGTTGTTCCTCCGCCGAATAAGCTTCCTCGAGATGGCTGACGAAGGAAATACTTCCCAACTGCCGATGCGCGGTGCTCAGCGGTAGCGTACACGACGACTGGAGACCAAGTTTCGCGAGCCAATCGCGCATCCGCGGAAAACGATTGTCCGGACTGCTGAGGCGGACTACGATGGGCTGTTGACTCTGGTACACCCACCACGCCAAAGTTTCCTCTTTGGGAACAGGCTCCAGACGCCGAACCTCCAACCCGCTCTTATAAGGTCCATCGAAATGCCACTGGACCCAATTCGCCGCAGCGTCGAACTGGCAGAAGCCGTCGAGTTCAACCACATCGTGCAATTCGCTTACTAAGGTCTGGAACAAAGCCCCTTCCTCGGGATGGGATCGGATTACTTCCGCCAGACGGATCAGCGCTTCGTATCGAGCGGCAAGTCGCTCATTTGCCGGGGCTGGGTGCATGGGTGATCTCCCCCATGAGCATTATCTCGCGCAATCAGGCTACCAGATTGATCCCAAACCCGAGCCAATCGATTCAGCGGGCTGCGCCTGAGCGCGCAGGGCCGCACCAGATCCGCGCGCCTTAGGCGGGCCCGTTTCTTTGACACCCGTCACCTGGATGGAACCTGCCAATTTAGCGGGAGGCCTTTCAAGGCCGCGTTTCATGGGTAACTGATTGTCATCGGGCGGGTTCACAGAATGCGCAGATTTGGCGCAATCCGTGCGCCTCTGGCAGCGGAAGCCGATGTTACGAGTCTCGGTTCATGAAGATGGCGCGCTCTGCCGCCTGGAGCTTGCAGGCAAGCTCGCGGGCCCATGGGTCGCGGAAACAGAACATGTCTGGCGCTCTTCGTCATGCGCCAACAAACGAATCGAAGTCGACGTGAGGCAGGTTACAGGCGTCGACGAAGCTGGCCGCAAGCTTTTATCGGCCATGCATCAAGCGGGAGCACGCTTGATCGCAGAGGGCGTCGCCATGACCGCTCTAATCGAAGAAATCACCGCCAAGCAGCCTTTCACCGGCTCGAAGTAGCCACGGAGAAGGAAATATGCCTCGAGACAAAAGTTCCTTGATGGGGAGAACAATGAACGAAACCCAATTCGATTCTAAAACTGAAACCCGCCCCATGGGCATCAGTGGCCGTCTTAGTGGCGGCCCTGCTGCTCATTGTCGTCACTCGTCTGGGAGCAAATCGAAGCGTTGCACCCTTGGTTTGTTCCCGCCGCTTCTGCTTGATCTTCCGCCGCGAGGTCGCAGCGGATTCAACGATCCGTTTCGATCCCTTGCGCGCGGCGCGGCGAGGGCTCTTGCGACTGGCTGTGCGAACCGTTGTCCTCCGCAAAAATTGTATGACTGACCGTCAAGCTGTTTTCTCCAGCCAATATTGGTGGTGAAGGCTATTAGGAACCTCCCGGCTCCGAACAACGTGGCTACCACTATGAATGCCTTTCGTAAGCGGGCTCTCGCCATCCGAGGAGGAATCAAAACGACCCACCCAATTGCCCACCCACGAGTGTACTCTTGGTACTTAAAATGAAATTTCTTGCAAAATATCTGCTGTATACTCAAGGAGATAGCGAAGGCCGCAAGCTTCGGGATCAGGCGCTCGGTGGTTTACCAGGCGCCGAGAACGATGCGGCCCTTGCTGGCGCCAACATTCACTCAGAGTGGTTCGCCGCCCGCCGAGTCTCGTGTATTCGTAATGAGCTGGATGATGTCAGAAGCAAAAGAAACTAGAAGTCGCTCGACATGAAAGACTAGTTATGATACAACATAATAAACTAGCTTCCGAGCAACGCATAGAACTAGTTTCTGGCAGACATGGCTACCCCTTCTGAAAAACTGGCGGAATCCCTCGAAATCCTGCACGGGCTTCAAAACGCCAACGGGGCTGCGGCCATTCGCGCACGCGACATAACGCGGACCCACCGGGAGCGGCTGCTCAAGCACGGCTTCCTGCAAGAAGTCATCAAGGGCTGGTATATCCCGAGCCGCCCGGACGAGGTGAAAGGCGAGAGCACGGCCTGGTACGCCTCCTTCTGGCGTTTTACCGCCGTTTACCTCGGAATGCGTTTCGGCAAGAACTGGAGCCTATCGCCGGGGCAATCGCTGTCCCTTCACGCTGGGAACTGGACGGTTCCCCGGCAACTCGCAGTGCGGTCTCCCAAAGGCCGGAACAATGTGACGAAGCTTCCGCATGGGACATCCTTGTTCGAACTTCAGGCCCCGTTGCCCGATTTGTCTGACATGGCGGAGAAGGATGGCTTGCGCCTCTTCTCTCTCGAATCGGCTCTGATCGAGGCCTCTCCCCGATTTTTCTTACATCATGCCACCGACGCCAGGGCCGCCATGGCGATGATTCGCGATGCATCGGACCTGCTGGCCAGATTGCTGGACGGCGGGCACAGCACGATTGCGGGCCGGCTGGCGGGCGCCTTCCGCAATAGCGGCCGCGGCGCCCTCGCGGACGAGATTACGCGTACCATGTCCGCTGCCGGCTACACGGTGCGTGAAACCGATCCATTCACCGACAGGCCAGCCGTGGCGCTTTCGTTCCGCGAAACCTCGCCCTATGTGAACCGGATAAGAATCCTGTGGCAGAAGATGCGCGATCCCGTGATCGAATCTTTCCCGGAGGCGCCGGGTCTGCCGCGCAATCGCGCCGCCTACATGAAACGCGTTGAAGAAGCCTATGTGACCGACGCCTATCATTCGCTGTCGATCGAGGGGTACCGCGTCACGCCAGAGTTGATCCGAAAGGTTCGCAGCGGCACGTGGAACCCTGACGCGAACGACTTGGACCGCGAGCAGCGCAACGCCATGGCGGCGCGCGGATACTGGCAGGCGTTCCAGTTCGTGCAGAAAAGCATCGCCAAGGTGCTGAAGGGCGACAATCCGGGCACCGTCGTGGACGACGATCACCGGGGGTGGTACCGGGAGATGTTCGCGCCCAGCGTGACGGCGGGGCTGTTGAAACCCTCCGACCTCGCCGGTTATCGAAATGGGCAGGTTTTCATCCGGAAGTCCATGCACGTGCCGTTGAACCGGGATGCGGTCCGGGATGCGATGCCCGCCTTCTTCGATCTCCTGCGGGAGGAAGAGCACCCTGGGGTGCGCGTCGTGCTCGGGCATTTTGTATTCGTATACATCCATCCGTACATGGACGGTAATGGGCGCATCGGGCGCTTCCTCATGAACGTCATGATGGCGGCGGGCGGCTACCCGTGGACGGTCATACCGCTCTCCGCGCGCAACATCTATATGGCCGCTCTCGAGAGGGCCAGTGTAGGAGAGGACATCGCGCCGTTCGCAGAATTTCTAGCCGGGCTCGTCCGGAAGGGTCTCGCCGGAGAGCCGCTGCCGCCGGTGCCGAAAGCGTAGCCTCTCCGACGCGAAAAGTGGATTAAGGAAGCTCGCGCATCAGAGCTCCGCAGTGGATTGTTTCAGTGATCGACGCGGTCACGGTTTGATCTCTTAGTCGAATCCGACATCGGGCACGTTCATCAATCGAACCGTGGCAAAACCGTGTCAAAACTCCTCTCGTTGGAGTCGTTGGAGTTAGCTTCGAGCGAAAAGCAGATTCCCCAAATTGTTGAAAACATTAAGAGTGTGGAGAATTAAAAGAACCGTTGGAGCCGGAGGGGATGCGCCCAAGGCAGGTGCTCATCGATCCAAGACCTCCGACGCAATTACCAGCGGCCATCCTTCACGGAGCACCCTTGACTGCGCTTCCCCGGCCTGAACGAGCCGGGTTGCTTCCGCAACTCGCCCGGTTCGCGCGCGTTCCTTTCTTTCGAGTTCTGAAGTGTCTTCCATACCTTGTCTCCTCCCTCACGGGAGAATTAAAACGTGAACTTTGCGGCGACCTGCGAGATGCGAGGAGGCGCAGCGTGGGTGACATATCCAAACGTGGCGCTACTAATGTTTCCATCCACCGAGCTGCCACCAAAAAACTGAGCATGGTTGAAGGCATTGAACGTTTCGAAACGGATCTCCAGAGTCCTCGATTCTGTAAACTTGGTGATCTTGTGGACCGCCAAGCCGTAGTTGTCCATACCCGGTCCGTAGAACGGGCGGCGCGACGAGTTGCCCGGCGTGCCCAGAGCATTCGGGGTGAATAGCGATGTGTTGAAGTAAGGCTGCCCGTTACGTGGGTTGTGGTTGATCTGAAGATTGCCGGGGACGACGTACGGCAGATCGATACTGATTCCGTTGACCCGGTTGTTCTGCACGTTGATCAAAGCGTTGTCTCCGAAGCTGGCGAACGTGACAGGCAGGCCCGTGGCAAACCGGGTGATGCCGGAAACTGCCCATCCCTGGACCAACCGGCTCCTGGTGTGGAACAACTTCTCAAACGGAAGCTCATAGTTGTAACAGAAAACAACATTTTGCTTGATGTCGAACGCGGAAATTCCGTATTCCTGGCGGTAGTTGTATGGGTTTGGTCTAGCATATTCACCCGGCTGGTCCAACGGTCTGCTGGCGAAGCTCACCGGCGGTCCGGGCAAGACCAGTATTCGCGTAGGCGCGGGGCGATTCTTTACCGTCATCGAAGGGCTGACGGTTGCGTACCCGACAGGGAATCCTCCGTACGGCCTCACGTACCTCAGTCCCGAGCCTCCGCAATTCGCGCAACCGTTCGTCGGCGCGCTGACCGGCACTCAATACACACAGCAGTTTCCCGTGACTGTTCCCCCTTACAATGTTTCGGCTTCGAATCCGTTTGTTGCCGACTGGAGCCGGTACGTCCCGATCAACGGAGCCATCAGCTACTTTTACAAGAACCGGACGCCCTACGCCATGACCGCGAACTTCACAATCGAGCGCCAAATAGGTTCGAGCTATCTCGCCACGGCGAGCTATGTCGGTTCTCTTGGGCGGCATCTGCTAACATCCCTGGGAGCGAACCCCGGCGTTCCGACGGGCCGCAAGTGGGCGTGCCGGGAGCAACGCGTCAACTTGCAACGGAGGCCGGTACATGACTGACGCGAGCACGCCGCGCCGACCATCATCCAGAACGACACGGCCAAATCAAGCTGTCGAGATCATTTCAACGGCCGCGCACCCAAGATAAGAATGTCCACCAGTCTTCGCGCGCTTTCCTGCCAGTCAGGGCTGGCTGAGACATTGGCGACGCCGACAAGAGCGCGAAGAAGATCGATCGGGTCGAGGTCCTTACGTATTTCCCCACTCTTGATCGCGCGCTTCACGAGAGCGCGAAGCGCTTCATGGATCTGGGCGTAGGACGCTTCGAACACCTTCTTGGGGTCGCCGATGAGCGTATTCAGCACCGGGGCGATGATCTGCTTCGTTTCGACGGCATCAACGAACAACAACAACCAGGCTCGAAGTGCTTCGACCGGGGTCATGGTGTCCGCGAACGTTCGCGCTGCTGCGGCCAGCTTTTCCACCTCGGACCGATAGACCGCCACGAGGAGTTCCTCGCGCGTCGGAAAGTGGCGATACAAAGTTCCCGGACCGACACCTGTTTTTTTGGCGATCTCCTCCAGACTCGCTTGCGCGCCTGACCGGGTGAACTCCTGTTTCGCCACTTCCAGGATGCGTTCGCGGTTCCGCTGCGCGTCCGAACGCGGCTTTCTATCTGTAAATTCAGGCGTTTTCGTAGGCATCCAAAAAATCCTTGCAACCGGAGGCTGCCTCCGCTAATCTAGGAACTATACGGAGGCCTCCTCCGTTTGTAGCAAGTTAGCCAGGGCTCGTCAAGATCGTTGGCGTATGTACGCGCGACTCGAACGGGCCGGAAGGAGAAATGAATATGCGTATTTTTGTTACCGGCGCCACCGGATTTATCGGTTCCGCCATCGTTCCAGAGCTTATTAACGCGGGCCATCAGGTGCTGGGCCTCACCCGCTCGGAGGCCGGCGCCAAGTCGCTTACGGCCGCGGGGGCCCAGGTGCATCGCGGCGATCTTGAAGACCTGGAGAGTCTGCGCGAGGGAGCGGCCATGTCGGACGGCGTGATCCACACGGCGTTCATCCACGACTTTTCGAAATTCCAGGAGGTTTGTGAGGTAGACCGACGCGCCATAGAGGCCTTGGGCGCGGCGCTGGCCGGCTCCGATCGGCGGTTGCTCATCACCTCCGGGACGGGCATTGCGAACAGTACGCCTGGCCGCTCTGCGACAGAGGAGGATGCGCCGGATATCTCCCACCCGATTCCGCGCGTGGCCTCGGAGCTGGCGGCGGCTTCGCTCGCGGCAAAGGGCCTGCGCGTGGGAGTGATGCGCCTTCCCCAGGTTCACAACACCGTCAAGCAAGGGCTTGTCAGTTATGCAATTCAACTTGCTCGTCAGAAGGGCGTATCCGCCTATGTGGGCGACGGACGCAACCGCTGGCCGGCGGTGCACGTCCTCGATGCGGCTCGTCTCTACAGGCTGGCGCTGGAGAAACTGGAAACAGGCGCGAGGTATC
>WNEY01004749.1_pt1 | contig 10406 bp, 9 predicted proteins | sample 5400531 | NCBI WGS metagenome assembly WNEY01 (sample SAMN13153338, study PRJNA577476) | soil metagenome | isolation source: 200 cm saprolite under Douglas fir tree site 1 | place: USA:California | collected 2015-04-18
TCGCCGTCCGGCAGCACGCCGGAGCCGAACCGGGAGAGCGAATCCCCGTCCTGGCGCTCGGCGGCCTGGCTTTCCCGGTTCAAATGCTCGGAGAAACCCGCCTCGAAGAAATTGATGGTCGGCAGGTCGAGCACGTCGAGCCAGATCATCGGCTGTTTCGAAGTATTGCCGTGATCGTGCGCGGCCCAATTCGCGGTGATGACGAAATCGCCGCGCTGCATTGTCGTCCTCTCGCCTTCCACCGCCGTGTAGGCGCCCTCACCGTCGAGCACGAAGCGGATCGCCGAGGCGGTATGGCGGTGGGCGGGCGCAATCTCGCCCGGCAGGATCAGCTGCAGGCCGGCGTAGAGCGTCTGCGTGATGCGCGACTTGCCGCGCAGCGCCGGGTTTTCCAGCACCAGCACCCGGCGCTCCGCCTCTTTCGCGGTGATCAGCTCGCCGGCCTCCGCCACCAGCGGCTTGGTCTCCTTGAAATGCCAGATCGCCGGCACGCATTGGGTGACCGGCTCGCGCGGCACCAAGTCGCGGAGCACCTCCCACAGCGGCGCCATGTCGTAGGCGGAGATGCGGTCGTAATAGGCGCGCCGCGACGCTTCGACGCTCTTGCTCGCCGCCGGCGTCCCCGGCTTCCCGCTGGATTTCCGGGCGCTCGAGACACTCATGGCGTCCTCCTGTTGTCGTTGATGCTTGCCGCCGAGATTACCGCAACAACCATTCCGTTCAAAACGCGCTCGTCATGGTGAGTTGCGAGCGCCGTCATCCGGAGGCCGGAGCCTCGAAGGACGGCGCTCGCCTCGAACCACGGCCCTCGAACCATCAGGCGGGCACGCTCATACGCACGATGAATTTCGAGAATGCGGCGAGCTGCTGGGCGACGATCTTGCGCGTGGGCTCGTCGGTCAGCACGCCCTGGGCCTCGTCGACCTTGGTGTTGACGAACGTCACCATGATCTCCGGCTTGTTGAAGACCAGCGCATCGAGGAACACCATCATCTGCCGCAAATGATATTGCGCGCGCGCGCCGCCGAGCACGCTCGGCGAGGCGGACTGGATGGCGACCGGCTTGCCGCCGAGCGGCTGGTTCGGCAGCCGCGACACCCAGTCGATGGCGTTCTTGAGCACGCCGGGCACCGAATAATTGTATTCCGGCGTGACGAACATCACTCCATGGGCGGCTCGGATCGCCTCGCCGAGCTCGGTGACCGGGGCCGGAAAGCCCTGCTCGGTCTGCACATCGAAATTGTAGAGCGGGAGCGTGCCGATCGGCGGCGCCGGCACGATCGTCATCTCGGGGGGCGCCAGCGCCGGCAGATTGCGCGCCAGCAGGGCATTGTAGGAGCCCCGGCGCAGGCTGCCGCAGATCACCAGGACGTCGTGCTTGTCGCTCATGCTTGCTCGCCCCCCTCGGCTGCCTTCAGATGCGGCGCCCGCCCGCTTCCGGCACGAGCGCCTGCACCGAGAAATAACGCTCGGGATCGGTCCAGACCGCGCCGATCGACCACCCGGCGCCGCGCGCCAGCGCTGCGAAGGATTCGATGGTGTATTTGTAGCTGTTCTCGGTATGGATGGTCTCGCCGGCGCGAAATTCGAAGCATTTGCCCAGGATCCGCACTTTCTGGCGCCGCAGGCTGGCGAGATGCATCTCGATCCGGCGCAGCTCGCGATGGTAGAAGGCGTGATGCTCGAACGCGCTCACGTCGAAATCGGCGCCGAGCTCGCGGTTGATGCGGACGAGGAGGTTGCGATTGAACTGCGCCGTGACCCCCTGGGAATCGTTGTAGGCGGCGTAGAGCACCTCCGGGTCCTTGACCAGGTCGACCCCCACCACGAACGCCGCGGCTTGCCCCAGCGCCCGTTTGGCACGGCGCAGAAAACCGGTGACTTCGTGGGGCTCGAGGTTGCCGATGGTCGAGCCGGGAAAGAACCCGAGCCGCGGACCCGCCTTCACCGCCGCGGGAAGTTCGAAGGCACCGGTGAAATCCGCCGCAACCGGCAATACCCGCAGCGCCGGGAAATCCGCCTGCAGCCGGGCGGCCTCGCCGTTCACGAATTCCGCGGAAATATCCACCGGCACATAGGCGCGCACCGAGACCATGTGCCGCAACAACAGGCGCGCCTTTGCGGTCGAGCCGCTGCCGAACTCGATCAGCGCCGCGCCCGGATCCGCCAATCCCGCGATGCTCTCCGCCGAGGACTCCAGGATCCGCAGCTCGGTCCGGGTCGGGTAATACTCGGGAAGCTCGGTGATGCGCTCGAACAGCCGCGAGCCGGCCTCGTCGTAAAAATATTTGGCCGGCAGCCGCTTGGGCGTGGCCGCGAGCCCCTCGAGCACGTCGGCGGCGAACGCGGTTGCGCCATTCTGCAAAGCTTGCGGACGAATGGCAGGTCGTGCGAGCGCCGTCATGGTGACAGGGATGGGTCCGGGCAAAGGGGGTCAGCCATCGCACAAATATGGTCAGCCGTCGTAATCGGCAAGGCGAACTCCGGTGAATTGCCAGCGGGCGGAGGGATAGAAGAAATTGCGGTAACTCACGCGGCTGTGGCCCGGGGGAGTGGCGAGCGAGCCGCCCCGCAGCACCATTTGGTTCACCATGAACTTGCCATTGTACTCGCCGAGCGCGCCCGCCTCCGCCCGGAACCCGGGATAGGGCGCATAGGCGCTGCGCGTCCACTGCCAGACAACGCCCTGGGCATGCAAAAGTTCGCCGCTGCGCGCGGCGACCTCCCACTCGAACTCGGTCGGCAAATGCTTGCCGGCCCACCGCGCGAAGGCGTCGGCTTCGTAATAGCTTGTATGACAGACCGGCGCGTCGGGATCGACCGGCGCGAGCCCGCCGAGCGTCATGGTCAGCCACTGCCCGTCGCGCTCCCGCCAGTAGCCGGGCGCGGTCCATTCCTCCGATTCGACGCTCGCCCAGCCGTCCGACAGCCACAACGAGGGCGTCCGGTAGCCGCCGTCGCGCATGAACTCCAGCCATTGGGCATTGGTGACGAGCTCGCGGGCGATGCGCACCGGGCCGACCAGCGCCCGGTGCGCCGGGCGCTCGTTGTCGAACGCGAAGCCTTGGCCATCGTGGCCGACCGTGTGAATGCCTTGCGCAAGCGCGAGGAAACCGCCGCATTTGCCGCGCGTGTCGGGCGGGCGCCAGCCGGTTGCATAGGCCGGCGCCGTCGGATTCTGGGCGAAGGCATGGAGGATATCGGTCAGCATCAGCTCCTGGTGCTGCTGCTCGTGATTGAGGCCGATCTCGAGGATTCGCGACACATCGCCCAGCTGCTGCGCGCTCGCCTCACCGATCAGGTCGCGCACCCCCGCATCCACATGGGCGCGATACGCGCTTACTTCCGCCGCGCTCGGCCGCGTGATGAGGCCCCGCTTGGGCCGGGCGTGTCTCGGACCCGCGGCGACATAATAGGAGTTGAACAAATAGCCGAACCGCGGATCGAACGTCTGGTACGCCGGGGCGTGTGGAACCAGCAGGAAGTGCTCGAAGAACCAGGTGGTATGCGCCCGGTGCCATTTGACCGGGCTCGCGTCCGGCATCGATTGCACCGCCTGGTCCTCGGCCGAAAGCGGCGCGGCGCGGCGCTCGGTCTCGCTTCGCACCGCGTCGTAAGCCTCGAGCCAAGTCGCGCGCGGCTCCGGACGGGCCGCGGCGGCACCGGCACGCCCGGAAGATTCGCGTCCAAATGCAGCAGACATCGCTTCCTCCAGCCGGCAATATGCGATCGAGTACGACGAGAACCACCTGTTACGCCGATTGTTCCTGACCGGAGGACGAACGGCAGACAAAGCCGACCAATGAGCGATCGACGAACATAGGATCTGGGGTCCGGCATCCGCGATTGTAATCTGCGCTTGCGTTCACATTCGCGCTAGCGAAATGCCGGAAAATCGGCCTACACTTGCTTGATCGAAGCCGCGCCCGATGCTCGCGCTGCAGTCGCGCACCGGTCCGCTTGCTTGGGGGAACCATGATGACCGGCAGCCGTCCGTGGTACACCGTACTTTATATTCAGGTGATCATCGCGATCCTGATCGGCGTCGCGGTCGGTTATTTCTTCCCGGGCACCGGGGTGGCGCTCAAGCCGCTCGGCGACGGCTTCATTCAGCTCATCAAGATGATGATCGCGCCGGTGATCTTCTGCACCGTCGTTCACGGCATCGCCTCGATGAGCGACTTGAAGAAGGTGGGGCGGGTCGGCATCAAGACGCTGGTCTATTTCGAAGCGGTGTCGACGCTGGCGCTGGTCATCGGGCTCCTGGTCGGCGAAATCGTGCGGCCCGGCAGCGGCTTCAACATCGATCCGGCGACGCTCGATCCCAAGGCCGTTTCCTCCTACGTCACCCGTGCCAAGGAAGAGGGCATCGTCGCGCACCTGTTCGCGATCATTCCCGACACCTTCTTCGGGGCGCTGGCGCGCGGCGATCTCCTGCAGGTGCTGCTGGTTTCGATCCTGTCCGGCTTCGCCATCTCGCGGATGGGCGAGCTTGGCGAGCGCATCACTAACGCGATCGACATCGCGGCCAAGATGTTCTTCCGGATCATCCACATCATCGTTCGCGCGGCGCCGATCGGCGCGTTCGGCGCCATGGCGTTCACGATCGGCGCCTACGGACTGGGGTCGCTCTGGAACTTGCTGCAGCTGATCGCCACCTTCTATCTCACGGCGCTGTTGTTCGTGCTGGTCGTGCTCGGCACCATCGCGCATCTCGCCGGGTTCTCGATTCTGCGCTTCATCGCCTACATCAAGGACGAGCTGCTCATCGTGCTCGGCACCAGCTCGTCGGAAACGGTGCTGCCGCAGCTGATGGAGAAAATGGAGCGGCTGGGCGCGTCGCGCTCGGTCGTCGGGCTGGTGGTCCCGACCGGCTACAGCTTCAACCTCGACGGCACCAACATCTACATGACGCTGGCCAGCCTGTTCCTGGCGCAAGCAACCAACACGCAGCTCGGCCTCGGCCAGGAGCTGGGGCTGCTGCTGGTCGCCATGATCACGTCCAAGGGAGCCTCCGGCGTCACCGGGGCCGGATTCGTGACGCTTGCGGCGACGCTGGCGATCGTGCCGGACATCCCGATCCAATCGCTGGCGATCCTGGTCGGGATCGACAAGTTCATGAGCGAGTGCCGCGCGCTGACGAACCTGGTGGGCAATGGGGTCGCCACCGTGGTGATCAGCCGCTGGGAAAGCGAGCTCGACGTGGCCAAGCTCCACCAGGTCATGGCGCACCCGATCAAGGTCGGGGAGGAGATGGAGCCCAGACCCGCTTGAGCGGCAGGGTTCCGCGGCGGAGGCCGCTGAGGATTCTCGACGCCTGCCGCGCACGACGGTTTCATGACCTGCCTTGCCGGTTGAAGGTGAGCGAGCGCACATTCATCGTCCGCGCACCGGTGTAACAAGAGGCGCGAAATTGCTATGCTCGGCCCCGACGGGGCGTGATCGCTCGCGGGCGAGCCCGCGAGGGGAGGCACCAGGATGGCTTCGCCGCAACGCAACGCTGCCATAGAGGACGCACGCCGGCTGCTTGCGAACTGCATCCTGTTCCGCGGCCTGGTGGAGAACGAACGCGACGCGGTCGTGGCCCGCGCGCGACTGCGGCGTTTTGCTGCCGGCGAGACCATCTTTCTGATGGGTTCGCCCGGGGAGAGCATGATGGCGGTGCTCGGCGGCCAGGTCCGGATCAGCGTGCCCTCCCCGGAAGGCCGGGAGATCCTGCTGGCGATCTTTCAGCCCGGCGAAGTATTCGGGGAGATCGCGCTGCTCGACGGCAAGGAGCGGACCGCCGACGCGCGGGCGATGACCGCGTGCGACCTGGCGATCCTCGAGCGCCGGGACGTGTTCGCGTTCCTGGAGCGCAAGCCCGATGCCTGGCCGAGACTCGTCGAGGTGCTGTGCGACCGGCTGCGCAGCACCGACCAGCACATCGCCGAAGTGGCGCTGCTGCAATTGCCGGTCCGGCTGGCCAAGGCATTGTTGCGCATGGCGGATTCCGAGGCCAATGCCGCCAAGGGTTCCGCCATCGTGCAGATGTCCCAGCGCGAGCTCGGCAATATCGTCGGAGCGGCGCGCGAGAGCGTGAACAAATGCCTGCGCGAGTGGCAGCGCTCCGGCCTGGTGCGCATCGAAGGCACCTCGATCACCATATCGGATCGCGCAACCCTGAAGGACGTCGCCGAGCAAGGCTGAGGGACAGCGGCGAGGCTGGCGGTTGCATTGCGCTTTCCGGGTTCACCGCTTTGGAAAGGCACGCCGTTTAGCCCTCCTTGCGGCCGCGCGGGCGATCCGTGCTTCGCTTCGGCCGTCGCGCTTTCTTCCACAGCCTGGGCTTTCAACCCATAGGGTGTGACCTAGGTCACAGGGACTTGCGCCCGGGGTCCTGCATTCTATCGGGTGGGGAGAGGCGCACCGTTCCTGCGCCGGAACAATCGATTTAAGGTTGAAAAAATGACGCATGGGTACGGAGGTTCCACCACCGTGATCGGGGAGGGCGCAGCGTCCGAACCACCCGCCGCGGAGGTTCGATCCGCTCGCTGGAGACCCGCGTCCGGCATGACCGTGCAGTTCTGGGGCGTTCGCGGCAGCCTGGCTTGTCCGGAACCGGAGGTGGCGCGCTATGGCGGCAACACCTCTTGCGTGGAAGTCCGCTGCGGCGACCGGCTCCTCATCTTCGATGCCGGCACCGGCTTGCGGTCGCTCGGCAACACGCTGACGCGATCGGGGCGGCCGATCGATGCCGACCTGTTCTTCAGCCATTTTCACATCGATCACGTTGCCGGGCTGCCGTTCTTTGCGCCGATCTACGAGCCGACCACCCGCCTGCGGTTGTGGGCCGGCAATCTGCTGCCCTCGCGGCGAATCGTGCAGGCGATCGGCCAGATGATGTCCGAGCCGCTGTTCCCCCTGGGTCCGGACTCCTTCAAGGCTGCGATCGAGTTTCACGATTTCTACGCCGGCGACGTGCTCAAGCCGCATCCCGGCATGACCTTGCGGACGGCGCCGCTCAATCATCCGGGCGGTGCTACCGGGTACCGGCTGGAATACGGCAAGAGCGCGATCGCGTACATCACCGACACCGAGCATCGTCCCGGCGCGCTCGACAAGGACGTGCTGCAGCTGGCGCGCGACGTCGATTTGATGATCTACGACTGCAATTATACCGAGGAAGAATACCCGGCCCATGTCGGCTGGGGGCACTCGACTTGGCAGCAAGGGGTGCGTTTGGCCAACGCCGCCGGTGCCAAGCTTCTCGCCATTTTTCACCACGATCCGGAGCACGTCGACGCGCTGCTCGACCGGATCGGCCGCGAGGCGAAGGCGCAACGCGCCGACACATTGGTTGCGGCCGAGGGCCTGGCGCTTCGCTTCTAGATAGCCCCAAGCCCGACCGCCCGCACGACAGCCCCGCACCGGTGGAATTTGCTTTTGCGGGTGCCCGGCCCGGCCAGTGTGGGCTCCAATTCCATCGCATTGGGTATGTCGCCTCGTCCGATTCCGCCGGCCTCACGGACCGGCGGATTTTTCTCGGCCGTGTGATCTGCTTCACAAAGGCTTGGCTCGGTCGGGCCTATTGTGGCGGCATGCCCATCGGGCCACCCGAAACAGAGGTCGAGCCGGAGGATCCCATGCTGTCGTCAGCCCGACACCTTCACGGCTTCCCCGAGCAGCGTTCGGCCGGCGGCGCCCATGGCGTTACCGCTCGGCTGAGCAACGCTGCGGCAGAGGGCAACCGGCTCCTCGCGCAGGCCTTGGAAGCTCTGCATGGCTGGCAGGTCCGCCAAGCCGAGCGCGAGATTCACCGCTATCGCCGTTCGGTTCGCTCGAGTTCGAACTGACGGAGAAAGTTTGCGTCGGCGCAGTCGGCGTACCGCGCGGGGGGCGGGACGAAGCGCGCCAGAAACAGGTGGAGTATTCGATGACGATGCTCTCGATCACCCCCAGAATGTATTTCGCCCATTGGCAACGCGGGCATGGAAGCTTCGCCGTCGATGCGCTGATGGCGCTCACCCTGGTTCTGGTGGTCATCTTCGCGATGATCGTCATGATGGCGCTGCTCGGCGGCGCGGAACCGGGCACGGCGGCAGCAAGCGCCGTCGATGGCGCCGGCATGCTCATCCTGCCGCCCTGAACGATCCGCCAACAACACCTGAAGGCACGCCGCCGAGCCGGTCCGCTCGGCGGCGCTTGCTTTGCGCGGCAATGGCGCCAAGGCGTGCGGACCAAACGGACGCGATGCGCAAGCGCGAGGCCATCCGGCGCGGAGCGAGCGGGTCGGCAAAGCCGGAACCTATTTGCGGACAACTCGTTGGTCTCGGTCTTGGGCTCGGATCATGACCGGATGAATGCTCGAAAGGATGCGAGGCGAAATCCGCCGCGCCTCCTGTTCCGGCTACTGGGCCCGGGCCTCGTCACCGGCGCGGCAGACGACGACCCGTCGGGAATTGCGACCTATTCTCAAGCGGGAGCGCATTTCGCCTACGGACTGCTGTGGACGGTGTTTCTCACCACGCCGTTCATGATCGCCATTCAGCTGGTCAGTGCGCATATAGGACGGGTCACCGGCAAAGGCATCGTAGCCAATGTCAAACAATTCTATCCGCGTCCCGTCGTCGTGGTGCTGGTGGCACTGCTTGTCACGGCCAACACCATCAACATTGCCGCCGATCTTGCAGCGATGGGAGAAGCCCTCGCGCTGGTGATCGGTGGGTTGCCTCGAGAGCATGCCCTGGTGTTTGCCGCCGGATCGGTGCTGCTCCAGGTGTTCGTGCCCTATCGATTCTATGCGCCGATTTTGAAGGCTCTCACGCTGGTGTTGTTCCTCTATGTGGCCACCGCGCTGACGATCCGGATTCCCTGGGGCGAGGCGCTTGCCGGGACTGTATGGCCGAAGCCCTCGTTGGACTGGGATTATCTGCTCACGGTCGTCGCCGTGCTTGGAACGACGATAAGCCCTTACCTGTTTTTCTGGCAGGCTTCCCAAGAGGTCGAGGAGATGCGCCGCGGCCAGCGCCAACGGCCGCTCAACGCTCTCACGCGGGGCGGCGAGCCTGAGCTCGACCGGATGGCGATCGATACGACGGCGGGCATGATATTGTCCAACGTCATTGCCTACTTCATCATTCTCACCACCGCGGCGACGCTGAACGCACACGGAATTACCGACATTCACACGGCGGCGGAGGCCGCCGAAGCGCTTCGACCGCTCGCCGGCGATCTGAGCTTTCTGCTGTTCGCGCTCGGGATTATCGGCACCGGTCTGCTTGCCGTGCCGGTACTTGCGGGCTCCGCCGCCTACGGCGTCGCCGAGGCCTTTGGCTGGCGATCGACGCTGGAGGCCCGACCGTCCAGGGCCGTGGGGTTCTACACCATCATCGCGGCCGCCACTCTCATCGGGCTTGCGCTCAGCCTGTCCCCGATCGCCCCGATTCAAATGCTGTTCTGGACCGCGGTCATCAACGGGATCGTCGCTGTGCCGATCATGGCCGTCATGATGGTGATCGTCACCAATCATTCGGTCATGGGCCGTTTTCGCGTGCGAGTGGGGCTGGAAGTGGGCGGATGGGCCGCGACCGCTCTGATGGGAGTCACCGTTGCGGCGCTGCTGTGGTCTCTGGCCAGTTGAAGCATCCGAACATCCGGGGTTCCCTCGCTTCGCCCGAAAATCTCGGGATATGGTTCGATAACTCCAGCCGCCGGCTCCGCTGGAATGGCAATACGGCTTCCTGCGATGCTTGGGAAAAACGGCAGTTCGCGCCCGCAGGCTTTCTACGGCTGGTACGTCGTGTATGCGATCGGCCTCGTGCTGATGACGACGTCGGGCCTGGCGTTCTACAATCTTTCGGTGCTGCTCGACGCGTTCGTGGCGGAGCGCGGCTTTCCGGTGGCGCTCACCAGCGGGGCGACCGCGAGCTTCTTCATCGCGTCGGGCGCGGGCGGCGTGTTCGCCGCGCGGCTGATGGACCGCATCGACGCCCGGCTGATCATGATCTTCGGCGCTTGCGTGAGCGCGATCGCGCTCGGCGCGCTCTCCCTGCTGCAGCGGCCGTGGCAGCTCTATGCGTTTCATCTGCTGTTCGGCTTCTGTTACGGCTTCTGCGGCTTGGTTCCCGCCACCACCATCGTGGCGCGCTGGTTCGAGGCGCGCCGGGCGCTGGCGCTGTCGATCGCCTCGACCGGCCTGTCGCTCGGCGGCGTGCTGGTGACGCCGCTCGCCGCCTTGCTGATCCAGCGCCGGGGCATTGCCGGAGCCGCGCCCTGGCTCGGGCTCGCGTTCTTTCTCGGCGTGGCGCCGGTGACCGCATGGATCGTGCGTTCGAGCCCGCAGGACATGGGGCTGGTGCCGGACGGAGCAAAATTCGCAGAACGAGGCGTGCGTGTCGCGCTGCCGCGCCACGTGCCCTATGCGC
>WNEY01004750.1_pt1 | contig 10406 bp, 7 predicted proteins | sample 5400531 | NCBI WGS metagenome assembly WNEY01 (sample SAMN13153338, study PRJNA577476) | soil metagenome | isolation source: 200 cm saprolite under Douglas fir tree site 1 | place: USA:California | collected 2015-04-18
GCATGCGGCGGCAGGCGCCGGCCATCGCCTTTGCGGCGACGGCCATCGCCGCGGGAATGGCGGCCGTGATGTTGATGCAGCCGCGCCAGCCTGCGGAGGTGCTCGCGGCATTGCAGGATGGATCACGGCCGCTCGAAGTCGCGCTCAGCGATGTTCCCTATGCGCCCTATGCGCCGAAGCGCGCGGCGGAAGATGAATCGAAGTTCGACAAGGCGCTGCGCGAGCTCCTGGGGGCGCGCGAGAGGGGTGAGCCGGGCGCGGATCGGATGCTGGCGATGCTCTACCTGCTCCGCAATGGGCCCGGCGATGCGGCGCGGGCGGAGCAGGCGATCCGCGGAACGGGCCCTGACGACGAGAACGATCGCGGCGTGCTCGCTTTCGCGCGCGGCGATGAAGTGGCGGCGCTGGATCATTTCGCCGGCGCTCCGCAGCATGCCGCGGCGCGGTTCAATCGCGCTCTCACGCTGCAGCGGCTGGGCCTGCGCGACCGCGCCGGCCACGCTTTCCAGGCGCTGGCCGCGGAGGCGACGGCGTGGAGCGCCGAGGCGCGCGAGCGGGCGCAGAGCTCCGCCCCGATCAAGGTGCCCTCCACGGCGCGGCGCGAGGCGCTGGTGGCGCTGCTCGCGGCGGGGACGCCGGCGCAGCTCGCCGCGGTGAAGACCGACGCGCCCGACCTGCTCGCTCTGCAGCGCAAGCTCTCTCAGCTCACCTTGGGCCGGCTGGAAGAGCATGCGCGCCTCTATCGCCTCTACCAGTCTCTTCGCGGGCGGGCCGTCGCGGGAACCGCGGACGTGAAGGAGGTGGAGGAGTTCTCCCGGTTCGTGGCGCTCGATCCGGCGCTCTGGGCGCCCGCGCTCCAGCTCGCGGCCTACGTGCATGCCGCGCGGGGCGACTGGCGCGCGGCGCAGCGCTACGATGCATCGATTGCTCTCGGCTGCCCCGCCCGCGGCTGCGCGCTGGAGAACCAGGCCATCGCGCTGGATGAGCTGGCCGACGCGGCGGGGCGCGACGGAGATCTCCCCGCCGCGCGCCAGCTGCAGGCGAGGGCCGAGGCGATCTTCACCAGCGCCGGGGCCGCGCTGCAGCTCGCCGAGCTGCATCGCAAGCGGGCCGGGCTCCTGCTCGAGGAAAAGCGCCTCGACGAAGCCGCGCAGAGCGCAGCTCTGGCGGTCCGCGAGCTGGCGGACTCCGACCGGAACGCGCTCGCGGCGGCGGTCGGGCAGGCGGCGGAGATCGCCGCAAGGCGGGGGCAGAGATCCGCTGCCACCGAGCTGAGCGAGGCGTCGCTGGAGCTGGCGAGGGCGGCGGGGAACCGGGATCTGGAGGTGGACGCGGCGGCGTCGCTGGCGCGGAATTCGGCGCAGCCGGGCGGGCTGTTGGCAGAGATCCGGCAGCTCGAGGATGCGGGCCACCAGAGCGGCGCGGCCTCGCTGCGCGCGACGCTGGCGGAGATCCTGCTCGCGCAAGGCGACAAGGCCGGAGCGCGCGCCGAGTCGGAGCGCGGGCTCGCCGCAGCGGGCGCGGGAGCCTGGACTTCGGAAAGAGTGCGGCTGCTCCTCGCGCACGCCCGCGCCGGCGGCAGCGCAGCGGAGCTGTCCGATGCGGTTTCCGAGGCGGCCCGCGCCGCCGCGGGCTCGGGCGATCCGGTTGCGCTCCTCGAGACGGCGCGCGATGCCGCCCTCGAGTTGGCCCGGGCGAGCAAAGGCCTGCCCGCGGAAGAGCAGCTCCTGCCGATGGATCGCCTGCGGGCCGCGGCGCTGGGGGTATCGCCTGCCGCACCGGGCTGGTCGCGGCAGCTCCCACCGGGCGCCTGCGTGCTCGCGCAGATGGCCGAGCTGCGGGTCGTGGTGTCGCCCGATGGCCAGCTCGATCGCTGCGAGGAAGTCTGGATTTTCTCCGACGAGCCGGTGGAGCTCTCCGGCCGGTTCGCGGTGGGCCTTGCCACCTCGCTCACGCGGCTGATCGCGCCCGAGCCCGCGCCGCCGCGGAGCGCGCTGCTCGTTTCCTCGCCCTCGCTGCCGGGCATGAATCGCGAGAAGGAGGCGCTGCGCGCGATGGGCGCCTCGGTGGTCGACCTGCCCGGAGCGCGCGCGCTGCCCGAGTCTGTTCTCGAGCAGTCCCGATCGCAGCCGCTCCTGCACTTCGCGGTGCACGGCCTGGAAGGCGGATTCCTCCAGCTCGCGGGCGATGGCGGCCGGCTGGCGGCGCGTGAGGTGGCGCAGATGCGCCTTCTGCCCGGCGCGCGCGTGGTCCTCTCCGCCTGCCACGCCGGGATGCCGGGACCGCGCGGTCTCGCCTGGGCATTTGCGCGCGCGGGCGCATCGGCCGTCGCCGCGGCGCGCGACGAAGTGGACGACGCCGCCGCGGCTCGCTGGTCTACGAGGTTCTACGCGGCGCTCGGCCGCGGGCTCTCTTTCGTGCGCGCCAACCGCGAAGCGGCGAGCGAAGCGCGCTTTGTCGTGGTGAAATAGCCGCGGCGTCCGCCAGGACGCTTAGCGGCTACGCAGTTGCTGCGTGTCTCCGTGAAGACGGAGACACGCTTTCTGAGAGGCACATGTCCCATCTCGACCCGATTTCCGAGCGCAGCATCACCTTCGTTTTTCCCGACTGCCAGGCGCACATCGAGGGCGGCGATCTGGTGGTCGCGGTTCCCGCTCCGGCGATCTGCCGGCCCGATCTGGACGGCGCGCCGGTCGAGATCACCCACGGCGTGGTCGTGGACTGCGACGCCGGCTTGCGCCGCCGCACCGACCGCCGCGAATACCCGCGCTCGCCCGGATTCGCGCAGACGGTGCTCTTCCGCTTCCGCGGCGCCGTCACTTACGGTCGCGCCCCGTCAGCCGGCGGGTGGGCGCTCTCCGTGCAGGGCCCGGTACGCTCGCTCGGGGGGCTGCCGTTCAAGGACTGCGATGCGGTGCTCGTCGAATCGCGCCAGATCTCCGCCGCCGCCCGCCCTCAAGGGCTGATCAACGGCCCGCACTTGCCCTATCCGTGAGGGGCCGGGGCGTTATACAAGCTGCCGAGCGAAGGAGGCCTCTTTCATGGCGCGGATGGTGAAGTGCGTGAAGCTCGGCAGGGAGCTGCCGGGGCTCGAGTACAAGCCGTTCAACAACGAGCTGGGCCAGCGCATCTACGACAGCGTCTCGCAGGAGGCGTGGAAGATGTGGCTGGAGCACTTCAAGATGATCATGAACGAGTACCGTCTCGCCGGCGGATCCGAGCAGGCCAACCAGGTGCTCTTCGACCAGTGCGAGAAGTTCTTCTTCGGCGAGGGCAGCCAGCTCCCGCCCGACTACAAGCCGCCCGCGGCGAAGGGCTAGTGGATTCTCCTGGTGAGATTCTCGTCGTCTCCTGCTACGAGATGGGGCGGCAGCCGGTCGCCCTGGCGGCGGCGCTGGCGGCGCTGGAGCAGGCGGGGTTCCGGCCCGCGGCGCTCGATGTCTCGGTGGAGAAGCTCGATCCGGCGGCGCTGCGGCGCGCGCGCCTGGTGGCGGTTTCGGTGCCGATGCACACCGCGCTGCGCCTCGGCGTTCTGGTCGCGGCGCGCGCGAGGGAGCTGAATCCCGCGGCGCACATCGCTTTCTTCGGCCTCTACGCGACGCTCAATGGGGAGCACCTGCTCGCGCGCCACGGCGATTCGGTGATCGAGTCGTCCGAGGCTCTGGTCGAGCTGGCGCGCGCGCTCGGCGAAGGCCGCGCGCCCCGGCCCACCGTGGCGCGCCCGCGCGAGGCGCCGCTGCCCTCGCGCGCCGCGCTTCCCTCGCTGGAGCGCTACGCCCGCCTCGAGGTGTGCGAGGGCGGGCCGCGGCTGGTGGCGTTCGTCGAGGCCTCGCGCGGCTGCAAGCATCTCTGCCGGCACTGCCCCATCGTCCCCGTCTACCGCGGCAGGTTCTTCGCGGTGCCGCGCGAGAACGTGCTGGCGGACATCGAGCAGCAGATCGCGCGCGGCGCGGAGCACGTCAGCTTCGCCGACCCGGATTTTCTCAATGGGCCGACGCATGCGCTGAAGATCGCCCGCGAGCTGAACGCGCGCTGGCCGGCGATGACTTTCGACGCCACCATCAAGATCGAGCACCTGCTCCAGCATCGCGAGCTGCTCCCCGAGCTGGCGAAATGCGGGTTGATGTTCATCACCAGCGCGGTCGAGTCCCTGAGCGATCGCGTGCTGGGCGCGCTCCACAAAGGTCACAGCGCCGCCGACGTGCCGCTGGCGCTACAGCTGGTGCGCGATGCGGGCATCGAGCTGCGGCCCACGCTTCTCCCCTACACGCCTTGGACCGAGCTGCGCGATCTGCCCGGGCTGTTCGAATTCGCAGGCGATCACGATCTGGCCTTTGCCATCGATCCGGTGCAGTACACGCTCCGCCTGCTGATTCCGCCCGGCTCGGCGATCCTCGATGGAGACGAGCCGCGGCCGTGGCTGCGCTCCTTCGAGCCCGAAGCATTCGGCTGGAGCTGGGCGCACGAGGATCCGCGCGTCGACGCGCTCTGGCGGCAGTCGGCGGCGCTGATGCAGGAGCGCGCCAGCGCGGATGCGGGCGAAACCTTCGCGGCGCTGCACGATCTCGCCGCCCGCGCCGCGCAGCGACCGCGCCGCGAGATGCGCGCCGCGCGCCGCAAGACGCCGCGGCTCACCGAACCCTGGTTCTGTTGAACGGAGCCCACCGCCGGCCAGTTGGGCCAGCTCTGATCCGCAAGCGCAAACCTAGACGCCTTTGGCGACCGGCAACCGCGGAGTGACTACCGCCTCGATCTTCCCGCCCGCCGCTCGCAGCGCCGTCTCGACTTGCTCCGGCGTCTCGCCGCGCGCGAAAGCAAATCCGAGATAGCTGGCGCCTTCGGGCAGCGGGACGATCTCTTCGCGCAGGTGCGCGGTGATCACCACGTTCTCGATGAGCGGCACCGCTTTCGCCGCCTCGATCCCGCGCACTTCCTCGAGGACCCCTTGCTTCCGAATCGGAAGCATCAGCACGCCGGCGGCGCGCCTCTCGCGCGGCGGCGGCTCGGCACGCAGCCCCAGCGCATGCCGCAGGATCAGCTCCTCGAGCGTGATGCCAACTCCGAAGCGCAGCGCGCGCCCGCACAGACCGCCGATGCTGCGCGCGGCGATCTCCAGAATGCGCGGACCCTCCGGTGAGAGCCGCAGCTCGGCGTGGATGGGCCCTTCCCGAAGCCCCAGCGCAGCGCAGCCCGTAGGCACGGCGCGGGCGACTGCATCTTGCAGCGGCGCCGGATGCCGCGAGGGCGTGACGTAGAGCGTCTCCTCGAAGAAAGGCCCGTCGAGCGGATCCGGCTTGTCGAAGAGCGCCAGCACGTGCAGGTGCCCGCGCGAGAGCAATCCCTCGAGCGCCACTTCGGGGCCGGGGATGAACTCCTCCACCAGCACGCGCCCGAGATCCGGATCGCGCCTCTGGGCGACATCAGGGGAGCGCAAGAGCGCCGCCAGCCGCGCCAGCGCCGCGCGGAGCTGCTCCGCATCATTGGCGCGGATGACGCCGCGGCTCCCCGAGAGCACCAGCGGCTTCACCACGCAGGGGTACGGCGCGCGCGCGAGAAATCCGGCGAGCTCGCCGCCGGACAGATCGCGTGAAATCACCTCGAAGCGGGGCACCGGCACCCCCGCCGCGCGCAGCCGCCAGCGGCTTTGCTCCTTGCTCCTCGCCGCCGCGACCGCGAGCGCGGAGTTCTGCGGGATGCCGAGCTTCTCCGCCGCCAGCGCTGCAACCAGCGCGCTCTGATCGTCGACTCCAACCACGGCGAGCGGCATGCGGCTCGCTACTCCTTCGGCCAGCTCGCTCGCCGCGGCCTCCGCGTCGCGGAAGCGCAGCGCCAGCGGATGCTCGTCCCAACCCTCGGCAAGGCGGTGGCAGACGTCGGAGGCGTGGATCACCTCGACACCCAGCTTCCGCGCCGCTGCGAGAAAGTCTTCGTTGCGGTAGCCGGTCTTGGGCAGGAGCAGCACGACCGCCGGAGCCATGGGTGAAGCATATCCTCCGATCGGCGGAGATCGACAGCGATCGGAGATCGCGGCGGGATTTCGCGGCCGGCGCCGTCCACCACGCACGACTACCCGGAGCGTGTCGCCGTATTCACGGCAACACGCAGAAAAAGCGTAGCCGCCAAGCGCCTTCGGCGCCGCGGCCAGGAGGAATCGTGGATCGCGTCACCGCCGACTCTCCCCGCAACGAAGTCCTGGAGCCCCTCTCGCTACTCTGGTGCGCGCCCGACGGGGCTGCGCGCACGCTCGATCTGCGCGACGGCGCCATCTCGGTGGGGGCGCATCCCTCCAACGACGTGGCGCTGGAAGATCGTTTCGTCTCCGCTTTCCACTGCCGCCTGCACGAGAGCGGCGGCCGCTGGCGGGTCAAGGACCTGGGCTCCACCAACGGCACCTGGGTGGACGGCCTGCGCGTCGCCGAGGCGGAGCTGGGCGACGGCGCGCGCGTGCGGGCCGGATCGCAGGAGCTGGTCGTCCATCGCGAGATGCAGCGGCTGACGCCGTCCTTGCCGGGGTGGGTGGCGCGCGATCCGGCGCTGGCGCCGGTGCTGGAGATGCTGCGCCGCGCGGCGCCCTCGCTGCTGCCGGTGATGCTGCTGGGCGAGAGCGGCACCGGCAAGGAGGTGGCGGCGCGCGCGGTGCACGAGCTGTCGCCGCGCGGGCAGGGTCCTTTCGTGCCGCTCAACTGCGGCGCCATTCCCCGCGATCTCGCCGAGGCGGAGCTGTTCGGCCACGAGAAGGGCGCCTTCACCGGCGCCGTGACCAGCGCGCCGGGTGCCTTCGGCGCGGCGGACGGCGGCACGCTCTTTCTCGACGAGATCGGCGATCTGCCGCTCGGCCTTCAAGTCAAATTGCTCCGCGCGCTGGAGGCGTCGGAGATCAAGCCGGTGGGCGGGGCGAAGCCGCGCGCCATCGACGTGCGCATCGTCTGCGCCACGCATCTCGACCTGCGCCAGCGCGTGCGCGAGGGACATTTTCGCGAGGACCTCTACTATCGGTTGCGGGGCGTCACCGTGGAGCTGCCTCCCCTGCGCGCGCGGACCCAGGACATCCTGCCGCTGGCGGAGCATTTTCTCTCCGGCTCGAAGAAGATCCTCGCCGCCGACGCGCGCGCCGCGCTCTTGCAGCACCGCTGGCCGGGCAACGTCCGCGAGCTGCGCCACCTCATGCAGCTCGCGGTGCTCCTTTCGGAGAGCAACGTGATCCGCGCCCACGCGCTGCATTTCGACGGCGCGCCGGCCTGGCAGCCGCGCTGCGCGGAGACGGTCATCGAGCCGGCGGTGGCGGATTCTGCCCCGCTGCGCGGTCGCACGCTGGGCGAGCTGGAAGAGATGGCCATCCGCTCCGCGCACGAGCGCCTCCGCGGCAACCGGCGCGCGATCTCCCGCGATCTGGGCATCGCGCGCTCCAGCCTCCTGCGCAAGCTCGACAAGCTCGGCCTGCGCTGAGACGTCACTCCGTCCCGAGGTAGGTGTACCCGCGCATCGCCTGCTCGTAGAAATCGGTGAGCTGGACGCTCTCTTTCGGCTTCACGCCGCCCTCGCGCACTCTCGCGTCGAGCGCCTGCTTGATGCGCTTGGCGAGGTCGGTGGGCTCGTATTGCACCCGCGCCAGCACCCGCTCCACCGTGTCGCCGGGGACGACCTCCTCGATGTAGTAGTCCTCGGGGTCGTCGTCATCGACGAAGACGTGCACCTCGTGCACGCGGCCGAAGAGGTTGTGCATGTCGCCCATGATGTCCTGGTAGGCGCCGGTGAGGAACATCCCCAGGTAGTAGGGCTCGCCGGGGCGCAGCTGGTGGAGCGCGATGGTCTCGTCCACCGCCTCGCCCTCGATGAAGCTGTCGATCTTCCCGTCCGAATCGCAGGTGATGTCGACGATGGTGGAGTCGCGCGTGGGCTGCTCGTTGTGCCGGTGCAGCGGCGCGATGGGGAAGAGCTGGTTGATGGCCCAGTGATCGGGCGCGCTCTGGAAGAGGGAGAAATTCGCCATGTACTGGTCGGCGAGCTTGTCGCCCAGATCGCGCGTCGAGCCGGGCACGCGCTTTCTGCGCTTGTTGATATCCACCAGCTTTCTGCACAGCCGCCAGAAGAGCCCCTCGATGGCCGCGCGTTCTTCCAGCCCGAGGATGCCCAGCTTGAACATCGTCAGCGCCTGCTCCTTGCGGGCGACGGCGTCGTTGTAGGCCTCGCCCGAGTTCTTGGGCGTCATGCCGCTGACGATCTCGCGCATCTCGCGCACCAGCGGCGCCTCGTTCTCCGGCACTGGCGCGCTGGCGTGCTCGCCCTGCGGCGCGCCCTCGAGCACCGCGCCGTTCTCGCCGAACTCGATGTGGCCGAAGACGTTCATCAAGAGGCAGGAGTGGTGCGCGGTCACCGCCCGGCCCGACTCGCTGACGATGTTCGGCTCGGGCACGCCCTCGTTGCTGCAGATCTGCTGCACCGTGTAGACGACGTCGGCGGCGTACTCGTCCATGGTGTAGTTGAGCGAGGAAACGAAGGAGGTGCTGCGCGCGCCGACGTAGTCCACGCCCAGCCCGCCGCCCACGTCGAAGAGCTCGAGCCCGAGGCCCATCTTTTTCAGCTTGGCGTAGAAGCGCGCGCCCTCGTTGACCACGTCCTTGACGGTGCGGATGTCGGTGAGCTGGCTGCCGACGTGGAAGTGGAAGAGCTTGGCCTGCTGCTCCAGGCCCTTGGCCTTGAGCATGGCGACGGCCTTGATCAACTCCGGCGTGGTGAGGCCGAACTTGGCGAAGTCGCCCGAGGACGACTCCCACTTTCCCGTCCCCTTGGTGGAGAGCTTGCTGCGCAGGCCGATGAGCGGCGTGACGTTCATCTCTTCCGCCAGCCGGATCAGATGAGGGAGCTCGGAAAGCTTTTCGATGACCACGAGGATCTTGCGGCCGAGCTTCCTGCCGAGGAGGGCGAGGCGCAGGTACTCGTCGTCCTTGTAGCCGTTGCAGATGGTGAGCGCTTCAGGGTCGGTGTTGAGCGCCAGAACGATCAGCAGCTCGCCCTTGCTGCCGGCCTCGAGCCCGAAGTGGTAGGGCGCGCCGGCGTCGAGGATCTCCTCGACGACCTCACGCATCTGGTTGACCTTGGTGGGGTAGACGCCGAAGTACTGTCCCTTGTAGCCGTGCTGGGCGATGGCGTTGCGGAAGACCTCGTTGAGCTGCTTGACCCGGCTGCGGAGCACGTCCTGGAAGCGGACGATGCAGGGGAAACCGAGCTTGCGCTCGCGAATGTCGTCGACCACGTCCATCAGATCGATCATCGGCCCGGGCTGCCCGAAGGGATGGACCACGAGATGGCCCTTGGGGTTGATGGAGAAGAACCCGGCGCCCCAGCCCGGGATGTTGTAGAGCTGAAGGGCTTTCTCGATCGACCAATCGGAATTCGACATTGCGCCGCGATCTGCCACAGAGGGGCCAGCGATCACAAGGCTTGACTCGGGTCATCGAAGGTGCACTGCCCGAACCGTTGGTCCGGCAGGCGCGGCGGGCGGTGGCGCGGCTGGGCGGCGAGCGGTTCCGCGAGAGCTATTTCACGACCTTCTGGCTGCCGCGCAGCGCGAAGCCGGCGCACGCGGTCGAGGAGGCGGTGCTCGCCTTGTGGCGTCTGGCCGGCGTCCGCTGCGCAGGGGCGGAGTGGTGGATCGGCCGCGCCTACACGACGCGGCTGCCCATCGAGTTCCACTTCGACCATGACGTGAAAGCGGGGTCCCGGCACCCGCTCTTCTCCAGCGTGTTCTTTTTCAACTCCGTGCGCGGCGGGCATCTGGCCGTCACCGACGCGCGTCCGGGCCGCGAGGCGACACGGCTCGAGACCGTGAAGCCGCGCCGCAACCGCTACGCGATCTTTCCCGGCGATCTACTTCACGGCGTCCTCGACGCTCACGGCCGAACGCCCGGCCGGCCGCTGCCGGGTCCGCGCGGGAGGCTGCGGGTCACGCTGGTGGTGAACTTCTGGAACCGGCGGCCGACGGACGTGCCGACATGGGCGGAGAGCGGGAGGTATCGCGACTTGAACAGGACGCGATGAACAGCGAAAAAACGAAATCCAGATATCAACCCACGCGGTCACCCTTTCGAGCTGATCGATCGCTGCGAGCCTCGACCCCTCATCTCTGCTTTGGTTCAATCTGCCATCCCACACGCAGCAGCCATGTGCGCGGCAGCGTCACCGGCGCGTCCACGCCGGGCGCGGCGCGCAGATATCGCGCGGATGAAAGCGGATCATCCCACCGGGGCGGCAAGTGCTCGCGGGTGTGGTGGCGGTAGTTCCCCAACACATAGCGAAGCGCAGCCGCAGTTTCCCGGCGGCTGCGCAGAACGTGAGCGTGATACCGATCCGCGAATACCGGCCCGTGCCGGCCCGACAGCGCGTTGAGCCCCTTTGCCAGCCGGATG
>WNEY01004751.1_pt1 | contig 10406 bp, 10 predicted proteins | sample 5400531 | NCBI WGS metagenome assembly WNEY01 (sample SAMN13153338, study PRJNA577476) | soil metagenome | isolation source: 200 cm saprolite under Douglas fir tree site 1 | place: USA:California | collected 2015-04-18
ACCCGGTCAGCCGCCCCGGCCAATTCCGTTGGCCGGGGCGGCTCCGTACCGGGGCCCGTTTTCGCCGCGGCGCTTGAGTAGAGTCTCGGCCGTGCAGACGCTCCTGCGGACTCCGCTCTACGACCGCCACGTCGCGCTCGGCGCGCGCATGGTGCCCTTCGCCGGCTGGGAGATGCCGGTGCAGTACGAGGGCGTGATCCCCGAGCACCGCGCCGTTCGCACCGACGCCGGCGTTTTCGACGTCTCGCACATGGGGGAGCTCGAGGTCGAGGGCCCGCGGGCGACGGAGCTGCTGCAGTCGCTGCTCTCCAACGACCTCGACCGGATCGAGCCCGGACACGCCCAGTACACCCTGCTCACGAACGAGCGCGGCGGAATTGTCGACGACCTGATCGCCTACAAGCTCGATCGGTTTCGCTACCTGCTGATCGTGAACGCCTCCAACCGCGAGACCGACTTCCGCTGGCTGAAGGAGCGCGAGCTCGCCGGCACCGAGGTCTCCGACCGCTCCGACGAGTACGCGCTGCTCGCCGTCCAGGGGCCGCGCGCGATCGAGCGGCTCGGGCTGCCGGACGCGAAGCCCTTCACCTTCGCGGAGGCGGCGATCGACGGCGTCGAGGTGATGGTCAACCGCACCGGCTACACGGGCGAGGACGGCGGCGAGCTGCTCTCCATGGCCGAGGACGGGGCCCGTCTCTGGGACGCGGTGCTTGCGCGCGGGATCGTGCCCTGCGGCCTCGGCGCGCGCGACACGCTGCGCCTCGAGGTCTGTTATCCGCTGCACGGCAACGACATCACCCCGGAGACCGACGCGATCTCGGCCGGGCTCGGCTGGGTCTGCGCGCTCGACAAGGAGTTCATCGGAGTCGAAGAGCTGCGCCGGGTGCAAGAGGCGGGGCCGGAGTGGAAGCTGGCCGCATTCGTGATGAGCGAGAAGGCAATCCCGCGCCACGGGATGCCGATCGAGGGCGGCGGCGAGGTCACCTCCGGTACGCACTCGCCGATGCTCGATGCCGGCATCGGCCTGGGCTACGTCCGCGCGGATGCGGCCCTGCCGGATACCGAGATCACGATCGACGTCCGCGGCCGTCCGCGCCGCGCCCGCATCGTCAGGAAGCCGATCTACAAGCGAGAGGAGAACTAGCTTGGCCGCCGGCGAGAGCTACCCCGAGGGGCTGAAGTACCACTCCGAGCACGATTGGGCCCGGATCGAGGGCGACGAGGCGGCGCTCGGGATCACCTGGTTCGCGCAGGACGCGCTCGGCGAGCTCGTCCATTACGAGCCGCCTGAGCCAGGGGCGGCGATCTCGGCCGGCTCGACGTACGGTGAGGTCGAGTCCGTCAAGGCCGTGTCGGACCTGATCGCGCCGCTCTCGGGCGAGGTACTCGAGGTGAACGCCAAGGTCGTGGACGCGCCGGAGACGGTGAACGAGGACCCGTACGGTGACGGCTGGCTGATCAAGATCCGGCTCTCCGATCCGTCGGAGGTCGACGGCCTGCTGGACGCCGAGGCGTACACGAGGTTCGTCGCCGAGCAGTGAGTCATCTCTCCGTCACCGACGCCGACCGCCAGGCGATGCTCGAGGCGATCGGCGTCTCGTCGGTCGAGGAGCTGTTCGAGCAGATTCCCGAGGGGGTCCGTCTGGGACGGCCGCTCGACCTCGAGCCCGCGCTTTCGGAGCCCGAGCTGGTCGCGCACCTCGAAGAGCTCGCGGCGAAGAACGTCCACGTCGGGCAGGAGCTCTCGTTCCTGGGCGCCGGCATGTACGACCACTACGTCCCCGCGGTGGTCGACGCCGTCCTCTCACGCGGCGAGTTGCTGACCGCGTACACGCCCTACCAGCCGGAGATGAGCCAGGGCGTCCTGCAGGCGATCTTCGAGTACCAGACCGCGATCTGCGAGCTGACCGGCATGGACGTCTCCAACGCTTCCGGCTACGACGGGACGGCCGTCGCCGCCGACGCCTGCTACATCGCCAAGCACGCGACCGGCCGCTTGAAGGTCGTGCTCGCAGAGGCCCTCAACCCGCAGGTGCGCCAGGTTGTGAAGACGTACGCCCCGGGCTTCGGCCTCGAGGTCGTCGAGGTGCCGCACGAGAGAGGCGCGACCGATCCGGATGCGGTCCGGCGAGCAGCCGAAGACGCCGCCTGCGTCATCTTCCAGCAGCCGAACTTCTTCGGCGTGCTCGAGGATGCACCCGCACTCGCTGCCGCAGCCAACGAGGCGGAGGCGCTGGCGGTCGCGCACGTCGACCCGGTCTCGCTCGGCGTGCTGGAGGCGCCGGGCAACTACGGCTGCGCGATCGCGATCGGCGAGGGCCAGGGCGCCGGCAACTACCTCAGCTACGGCGGCCCGCACTACGGCTTCCTGGCCGCGCGCAACGATTTCACCCGACGCATGCCGGGCCGAATCATCGGCGAGACGACCGACCTCGACGGGAAGCGCGCGTTCGTGTTGACGCTGCAGACCCGGGAGCAGCACATCCGCCGCGAGAAGGCGACCTCGAACATGACCACGAACCAGACGCTGCTGGCGCTCGCCGGCCTCGTCCATCTCTCATGGCTGGGTCCGCAAGGGTTGCGCGAGTTGGGGGAGACCTGCCTCGCGCTCGCCGGGCACGCGAAGCAGCGGCTGACCGAGGTCGGGCGCGAGCTGCTGTTTCCAGAGCAGGCAACGTTCAAGGAGTTTGCCGTGCGGGTCGGACGGAGCGGCAAGGACGCGATCCAGGCGGCGCGCGAGCAGGGCGTCCATCCCGGCTATGCGCTCGGCCGCGATTACGAGGGGCTCGACGACGCCCTGCTCGTGTGCGTGACCGAGAAGCGCAGGCCGCAGGACGTCGAGCGCCTCGTGGAGGTGCTCGCGCCGTGAAGCTGATCTTCGAGAAGTCGCAGTCCGGCCGCCGTGCCTCCTCGCTACCGCACTACGACCTGCCGGCCGCCGAGGTACCCGCGCACCTGCGCCGCGCCGAGCCGCCGCGCCTACCCGAGCTCGCCGAGCCCGAGGTCGTCCGCCACTTCAGCGAGCTCGCCGCGCGCACGTTTGGCATCGACACCGGCTTCTACCCGCTCGGCTCATGCACGATGAAGCACAATCCGCGGGTGAACGAGCGGATCGTCAACCTGCCGGGCTTCCGCGACCTGCACCCGCACCAGGACGAGGACGCGGCGCAGGGCGCGCTCGAGCTGATGTGGCGCCTGCAGGAGATCCTGGCCGAGATCGCCGGGCTTCCGGCGGTGTCCCTGCAGCCCGCCTCCGGGTCACAGGGCGAGCTGACCGGCCTGATGCTGATGCGTGCCTACTACGCCGACCGCGGCGAGCAGCAGCGCGATACGATCATCACCGCCGACACCGCCCACGGGACGAACCCGGCGAGCGTCACGATGGCCGGCTACAAACTCGCCAAGGTCGAGACCGACGCCCGCGGGAACCTCGACCTCGAGCACCTGCGCGGCCTCGTGAACGAGACCACGGCGGGCCTGATGCTGACGAACCCGTCCACGCTCGGCCTCTTCGACGAGAACATCGAGGAGGTCGCCAGGATCTTCCACGAGGCCGGCGCGCTCCTCTACTACGACGGGGCGAACCTGAACGCCGTCTGCGGGATCTCGCGGCCCGGCGACATGGGCTTCGACATCGTCCACTACAACCTGCACAAGACCTTCTCGCAGCCGCACGGCGGCGGCGGTCCCGGCGGTGGGCCGGTGGCGGTGCGGGACAAGATCGAGCCCTTCCTGCCCGTGCCCGCCGTGGTGCGCGACGGCGACGCGTTCGGGCTCGACTACGACCGGCCGAAGTCGATCGGCAAGGTGCGCGGCTTCTGCGGGCCGTTCGGCGTCTTCGTTCGCTCGTACGCCTACATCCGCGCGTACGGGCCGGGCCTGAAGCAGATGTCCGAGACGGCCGTGCTGAACGCGAACTACCTGCTCGCCGGGCTGAAGGATGTCTACGAGCTGCCATACGACCGGCTCTGCATGCACGAGTTCGTGCTCTCGGCCCGCGGACTGAAGCGCGAGCACGGGATCAGCGCGCTCGACGTCGCCAAGCGGCTGATGGACTATGGCTTCCACCCGCCGACGATCTACTTTCCGCTGGTCGTGCCCGAGGCGCTGATGATCGAGCCGACGGAGACGGAGCCGAAGGAGATCCTCGACGCGTTCGTCCAGGCGATGCGGCGGATCGCGCGCGAGGCGGTCGACGAGCCGGAGCTTGTGAAGGGGGCGCCGCACAACCGTCCCGTCAGGCGCGTCGACGAGGTGAAGGCGGCGAAGCGGGCGGTGGTCAAGTACGCGTTCGAGGAGCACCCGGACCTGAGTGACGAGCCGTCGCAGGTGCGGGAGCTGGAGGCGCAAAAGGGTGCCTAACGAGGCCACCGGCGCCGTCGTTCACGAGCTGACCCGGCTCGAGCACGAGCTGATGGAGGCCGTGCAGCGTCACGACGTCGAGCGGCTCGAGCCGATGCTCGGCCGCGAGTTCAAGCTCGTGGGCCGCACCGGCCGCGCCTGGTCGCGGGCGGAGTGGCTGAAGAACGCAGCCGGGTCGTACGAGATCGACGACTTCGCGTTCGACGAGATCGACGTCGATCTGTACGGCGACACGGCGATTCTGCACTCGCGCTACCGCCAGACGGGGCGTCTCGCCGGCGAGGATCTCAGCCACGCGTTCGTGCTCACGGACGTCTGGGTGCGCCGCTACGGGCGCTGGCAGGTCGTCCACCGGCACTCGACGATCGACCCGGCGGGCTAGCGGGCGGCGGCGAGCTGCCCGCAGGCCGCGGCGATATCGCGCCCGCGCGTCAGACGCACCGTCGCCGATCCGCGCTCGGTCGAGCACCTGCTTTGAACGCAACGATCGCGTCGCGCGACGAGCCCTCGTACATCCCGGTCGGCGTAGTCGGGGGCTTGTTGTGACCTTTCACCGCCTGCTACGCGAGGACCATTCGGCTTTTTGGTCGGCATAGTGCGCGATGAGAGTCGCTGAGTGACGCCCGGAGAGGAGCAGGAATGGTCGAGGAAGCGCGCCTTGAGGAGTTGGACCCCGGCCTCGCACCGGTGACGGACGGCTGGTTCGTCGTCAACGTCCGGGAGGGGGCGTGGCTGACGAACGACGCTTTCGGAGCCGCCTGCGTCTTTGAGGGCGACCCGCCCGTTCTTCGCGGGCGTCCTGATCTACAGGTTCACAAGTTCGCTGATGTCGGATTCACTCTGTCCGTGCTCCGGCCCGGACAGCCGAGCGGGATGTACCACTCCGAGTCCAACCAGGAGGACTTCCTCGTCCTCGCAGGTGAGTGCCTGCTGCTGGTCGAGGGCGAGGAGCGGCCGCTCCAGGCGTGGGACTTCGTGCACTGCCCGCCCGGCACCGAACACATCTTCGTCGGGGCGGGAGGCGGCCCTTGCGTCATCTTCATGACGGGCGGGCGAACCAGGGAGAAGGCCATTGTCTATCCGCGCTCCGAACTAGCCCGCCGCCACGGCGCGGGCGTCGAGACGGAGACGAGCTCGCCCTCCGAGGCGTACGCGCCGTTCCCGCATTGGCAGCTCGGACGGCCGGGCAACTCGCACCGATTACCCTGGGCCTAGCGTGTGGCAGCAAGCTGGCCGCACGCGGCCGCAATGTCGCGGCCGCGAGTGAGACGGACGGTGACCGGCAGCCGGGCGCGGTCGAGGACTGCCTTGAACGCCGCGATAGCCTCGCGGCTGCTGCCCTCCAGAGGTGCTCCCTTGAAAGCGTTTCCGGTCGGGTTATACGGGATCAGGTTGACCTTGAACGAGCCGGCGTCGAGCAGCTTGGCCAGCTCCCGTGCCTGCGCGGGAGAGTCGTTGACGGCGGCCAGCATCACATACTCCACGAAGACCTTGCGGCCGCGCAGCTCGACGTAGCGGCGGCACTCCGCGACCACGTCGGCGAGCGGGTAGCGGTCGTTCACCGGCATGAGCCGCGAACGCAGCTTCGGATCGGCCGCGTGCAGCGAGAGTGCGAGCCGAATCGGCTCCTCGACCTCGTCCACGAACCGCGTCAGTCCGGGCAGCCAGCCGACGGTCGAGATCGTCGTGCGCCGGTGCGTGATCCCGACGTCCGGCAGTCGCCGCGCCGCTGCGAGCACGCTGTCGAGGTTCAGCATCGGCTCGCCCATGCCCATGAAGACCGCATGATCGACCGCCTCGATGCGGCGGAAGTGCAGCGCCTGGTCGAGGATCTCGGACGCTGTCAGATTGCGGCCGAAGCGCATCGCGCCGGTCGCACAGAACGTGCACGTGAGCGGGCAGCCGGACTGCGACGAGAGGCAGAGCGAGCGGCGGCCGTCGCGGTAGCGCATCAGCACCGCCTCGACCGGGTGGTCGTCGGCGGTGCGGAAAAGCGTCTTGACCGTTCGGTCGCGCGCTTCGTGCTGCTCCTCGACCCTCAAGGTCGAGAAGGGGACCTCGCCGGCGAGCAGCTCGCGCAACGCCGCGGGCACGTTGGTCATCGCTCCGTAGCCGTCGGCGCCGCGCGCGGCCCACTCCCACACCTGGCGGGCGCGGTAGGCGGGCTCGCCGCGCTCGGCGAGCACGGTCTCGAGACGCTGGAGATCCACGCACCTACGGTAGCGCCGGTACATGCAGCCGGACGAGCGTGCCGGCGGCCCTCTGGTTGAATTGGCCCGGTGATCGAGTTCCGCTCCGACACGGCGACCAAGCCTTCACCTGCCATGCGCCAGGCGATGGCGAACGCCGAGGTCGGTGATGAGCAGCGGCGCGAGGACCCGACGGTCAACGAGCTCGAACGGCGCACGGCCGAGCTGCTCGGCCAGGAAGAGGCCGTCTACCTGCCGACGGCGACGATGGCGAACCAGATCGCGCTCCGGGTCCTCACGCGGCCGGGGCAGGAGGTGCTCGCCGAGGAGTCGTCGCACATCTTCGGCGCGGAGCTCGCCGGTCCCGCCGTCCACTCGGGCCTGGCGATGCGCGCGATCGACAGCGAGAACGGCCGCTTCACGCCCGAGCAGGTGCGCGCGAAGCTCCGTGACTGGGGCAGCTTCCACACGCCGGCGACGACGGTGCTCGTCCTCGAGGACACGCACAACTCGGCGGGCGGGCGTTACTGGCGGATGGAGGAGCTCTCCCGCGTAGCCGAGCTCGCGGGCGAGCTCGGGTTGAAGCTCCATCTCGACGGCGCGCGGCTGTTCAACGCGGTCGTGGCGCGAGGCGTGCCGGCGGCGGAGTTCGCGGCGCAGTTCGACACGGTCTCGATCTGCCTCTCGAAGGGGCTCGGCTGTCCGCTCGGCGCGCTGGTCGCCGGCTCGCACGAGCTGATGCAGAACGCGCGCTGGAACAAGCACCTCTTCGGCGGCGCGATGCGGCAGGCCGGGATCGTGGCGGCCGCCGGCGTCTATGCACTCGAGCACAACATCGAGCGCCTCGCCGACGACCACGCCCGCGCGCGGCGGCTCGCAGAGGGCTTGCGCGAGCGGGGAGTGAACCTGGACGTCGGGGCGGTGGAGACGAACTTCGTCCAGATCGACGTCGGGCCCAACCGCGCGGGCGCGCTCGCGCGCCTGCGCGAGGAAGGCGTGCTGCTCTCGACGACGATCCACCCGACGGTCGTCCGCGCGGTGACACACCTGGACGTGACGGACGACGACATCGAGCAGGCGGTTGAGCGGATCCCACGCGCGCTCGGCGTGGCGGCCCATGCCTGAGCTCGAGCGCGAGCTGCAGCGGCTCGTCGCGACGGCGCAGGCGACCTGGAAGCTGCCGAGCGTAAACACCGCGCTTGTCCGCGACGGCCAGGTCGTCTGGAGCGAGGCGCTCGGGCTCAAGGAGCCGGGCGTCCGAGCGCAGACCGACCTCCAGTACCGGATCGGCTCGATCACGAAGACGTTCTGCGCCGTCGCGATCATGCAACTCCGCGACTCTGGCCAGCTCGCGCTCGACGACCCGATCGGCGACCATGTCGCGGAGGCGCCGCAGCAGGGCCCGACGATCCGCACGATGCTCTCGCACACGTCCGGCATCCAGCGCGAGCCGCCGGGCGAGATCTGGGAGACGCTGAAGCCGCCGACACGGGATGAGCTCCTGGCGCAGCTGCCCGAGGCCGAGCAGGTGCTCGCGGCGGGGCTGACCTTCCACTACTCGAACCTCGCGTACGCGCTGCTCGGCGAGGTCGTCGCGCGCCTGAGCGGACAGCGCTTCGAGGATTACGCCGACGAGCGGATCCTGGGCCCGCTCGGGCTGACGCGGACGACGTGGCGGCGCGAGGAGCCGGCCGCGAGCGGCTACTTTGTCGATCCGTGGAACGAGCGCTTGCGGCCCGAGGCCGACCTCGAGCCGGAGGCGACCCAGTCGGTCGGCGGCCTCTGGTCGACGACCGCCGACCTCGGCCGCTGGGCCGCGTTCCTCTGCGAGCCCGATCCGGCCGTGCTCGCAAAGGAGACTCTCGACGAGATGCTGACGGCGCGCATCGTCCGCGACGCGGAGTGGAAGCTCGGCTACGGGCTCGGCTTTGGGCTCTACCGGCGCGGCGACCACGTCTATGCTGGCCACGGCGGCGCGATGCCCGGCTTCCTGAGCGGCGTCGTCTTCAGGCCGTCCGACCGGATCGGCGCGGTCGTTCTCACGAGCGCGAGCGCGACGGCCGAGCCGGAGCAGCTGGCGGTCTCGCTGTGCGAGCGGGCGCTCGAGCTCGACCCGACGCTGCCGGAGCCGTGGGAGCCGGGCGAGGAGCCGCCGGCGGAGCTGACGGGCGTGCCCGGACGCTGGTGGTCCGAGGGCGAGGAGTTCGTCTTCCGCTTCCGCAAGGGCCGGCTCGAGGCACAGCTCGCGCGCTCGGTGCTAGCGCCGGGCGTCTTCGAGCGGGCCGAGGCCGATGTCTATAGAACGGTCGCCGGGCGCGAGCGCGGCGAGCTGCTGCGGCTGATCCGGGACGAGAGCGGGCGCGTCACGAAGATGTACTGGGCAACGTACCCGTTCACGAAGGCGCCGGAGGTCTTCGGCCGCGAGGACTGAGCCTGTGGGCTCGAAGTCACACTCTCGGCACGAATTGGACGATGCGCCGGGCTCGCCGCCGGGTTACGCTGTGCGTGGAAGGCGGGTGGGTTGGGACCCGAGTTACGCGCGCGGGTAACTGAATGAACGCGCCGTGACGCGAGACTAGCTGCGCTTGGTCTCAGTTCGTAGGTCAGCTGGCGGGCGCTGTAGCCGGGCAGGAGTCCGGCGACGAGTGTCCGCAGGCTGCGGTTGCTGACGCCTTCGAGCAGGTATTGGAAGGCGCAGAGCGCCGCGAGCAGCGCCTGCATGCGCGAGTCGCCGAAGCGAAGCGCGGGTGCAGCGAGGTCGTGCGGATCGCGCGAGGCGAGGACGACGCGCTCCCGCGTGGCGGCGGCGAGGGCGCAGGCACACGCCTGAAGCTGGGCGTCGAGCAGGCGCTCGTTGACGTCGTGGCCGATCGGACGAGCGCCTGCCAGGTGGCGGCGGTGACGAGCCGGCCGATGCCGAAGTCGTAGGTGTCGTTGACGGTCGTCTCGGTAAGGAGCGCCCGTCCCTCCTTGAAGTAACTGCCTCACCTTCGAGGCCCGGTAGTTGACCTGGATCGCGGCCTCGACGCCGCGGTTGATGAAGCGCGTGCGGAACAGACGGCGTGTCGCGGGCAGGGCGCGTAGCAGCAGAGCTTCAGGAACGCCCGGCCCCACTCGCGGTCGCGCCGACCTACGCTCGGCGGTCTGAGGCTCGCTCGCTAACGGTAGCCGCGCGCGAGGAACCGCGGTGCCACCCGCTCGGCGGCTTCGGGCGGCGGCACGTGGAAGGCGAGCGAGTCGGCGATCCGGTCGATCGTGCTGAAGAGGGCGCAGACGCAGATCGCGTCGACGAGCGCCTCGTCCGAGACGCCCGCCGCACGCACGGCCTCGACGTCCGCGGCCCCGACCGCGTCTGGCTCGAGGGTAAGCTTCGCCACAAACCCGAGCGTGGCGCGCAGCCCCTCGGAGACCGGCGCCGTGCGCCAGTCGGCGAGCACCGCCTCGGTCAGCTCACGTCCCAGTGCGTACGACGCGACCGCGCCGTGGGCCTGCGTTCAGAAGGGGCACTGGTTCTGCGCCGACGTGAAGGCGGCGAAGAGCTCGCGCTCGCCGGCGCTCCACTCCGACGGACCGCGCAGCACCTCGTGGCACGCGGCCGAAAAGCTGGTGCCGAACAGCTCCGGCCGGTAGAGGAGCGTCTTGACCACATCCGGCGGCTCACGGTGCTGCGTGAGCCGGATGACCTGCAGGATCAGCCGCTCCTTCGGCCGATGCCCACGCTCCACCTTCGCCAGCCTCACCGGAGTGCCTCCAGCCCGGCTTCGAGCCGGCGTAGGCCCTCGCCGACGGCGCCGGCCACGGTTGCCTCGAAGAGGGCGTCCTCCGACCAGCCCGCCTCCTTCAGCGCCTCGACAT
>WNEY01023436.1_pt1 | contig 10404 bp, 5 predicted proteins | sample 5400531 | NCBI WGS metagenome assembly WNEY01 (sample SAMN13153338, study PRJNA577476) | soil metagenome | isolation source: 200 cm saprolite under Douglas fir tree site 1 | place: USA:California | collected 2015-04-18
CAGGACATCGTTACGACAATCGATCTCGATTTGCAGGAAGCCGCCGAAGATCAGTTGCGCAAGTCACCGCAGGGTCGCGGCGTGATCATCGCGATGGATCCGAATAACGGCGAAGTTTTCGCGCTGGCGTCGGCGCCCACCTTCGATCCGAATCTTTTCTCGCAGCGCATCACCACCAAAGCAGGCCGTGCTGAATATCAGAAGTTGCTGAACGACCCGGATAAGCCGCTAATCGATCGGGCGATCCAGGGACGCTATCCGCCGGGCTCAACCTGGAAGCCTTTGATGGCCACCGCCGGTCTGCAACAGGGTGTGATATCGATTCAGAGTTCAAATCTCGTCTGCGGCGGCGGCATCACCGTCGGCAATAAATTCACGCGCTGCATGGGCGGCAATCACGGCACGCCGGATGTACATTTTGCGATCATGAAATCATGCGATAGTTACTTCTATCACCTCGGTTTGAAGATGAGGTATCCAGGCGATGGTTGACGAGTTCGATCTCGACAAGCGCACCGGCATCGACTTGCCGCACGAAGTAATCAGCACCACGCCTTCGCGCGAATACAAGGCCCGTAATTACCCATCGGATCCTGAGTGGAAAGACATCGACACGGTTTATTCGTCGTTCGGGCAGGGCGAAGACGTTTTGACGCCGATCGCTTTGTTGCGCGCGCATTCGGCCATCGGCATGGGGGGCAAGATGTACGTCCCGCATCTCTTGAAAGAAGTGCGCGCGATTGGGGCCGTCGGCAACGATCCGGCTCGCTCGGATTATCGGCCCGCGCGTCCGGGCCGAACTTTCGATCGGCCGCAACCAAAGATTCTTCCGATCCCAAAAGACCAAAACGATCTAGTAGTCCACGCCATGTGGTCGGTCGTTAACGTCGCCGGCACGGCCACCGGAATCAAGATGGCGGGTTTTGACATCGCCGGCAAGACCGGCACCGCGCAGGTCGTCGGCCTGGGCAAAGAAGGCAGCGAACACAAAGATCATTCGTGGTTCGTCTCGTACGCGCCGGCCTTCAAACCTGAGATTTCCTGCGTGGCGCTGATCGAAAACGCGGGTCTCGGCTCGCGCTTCGGCGCGCCGTCAGTGCGTGCCATCTATGATGTCTATTACGCCAAGACGCGACCAGCGAAAGAGACGCCGGCAAACAACATCGCGTTGCGAATACGATAAAGAAAGTGATGAGTGATGAGTGATGAGTGATGAATGACCGCTTATTGCTTGCTGCCTACTGCCTTCTGCCGACTGATTTGTCATGGTTGCTGTTCTAAAACATCGGAGACTGCGCGACTTTGATTGGCTGGTCGCCGCGCTGGCGATCACGATCGTCTGTTTTGGCGCATGGGAGATTCATAACGCGCAGCCCACGGAAACGTTCTGGCAGAAGCAACTCATCGGGCTGGGCATTGCGCTGGTGGCGATGTTCGCGATTGCCTTTACCGATTATCGCCGCGTCATCGAAATGGCGCCGGCATTTTACGTTTTCGGTTTATTGCTGCTGGTGTTGGTGCTAATTCCGATTCCCGGAATCAGCTTAAAGATCAACGGGCATCGAGCGTGGCTCCGCGTACCGGGTCTGGGACAGTTTCAGCCGTCTGAATTCGTGAAGGTGACGACAGCGATCATGTTGGCGCGCTACTTTGGCAAACATCGCTACGCCGTGCTCACCTTGAAAGAGATGGCCGTGGGCGGCTTGATTCTGGGTTTGCCGATCGCGTTAATTCTGCTCGAGCACGATGCGGGTTCAGTGCTCACTTACATTCCCATCCTGCTGGTGGTGCTTTTTCTTTCGGCAATCCGGATGCGCACGGTGATTGCCGCGCTCGCGCTGAGCATCGTGGTGGTGCCCGCGGGATATTGGGTGGGAGTTAAGACGCACCTGGTGAAAAATTATCAGCAGGAGCGCATCAACGTGATCCTCGATCCTGAAAACGCCGACAAGCGCGGATTCGGCTATCACACGTGGCAGTCGATAGTAACCGTGGGCGCAGGCGGTTTGATGGGCTCGCGGGATTCCGAGTATTCGCAGAGCAGTCTGAAATTCTTGCCTGAGCCGCATTCGGATTTTATTTTTGCCGTTACGGCCGAGACGACCGGCTTCATTGGTTGTCTGTTGTTGCTGGCATCGTACGCGCTGTTGCTCACGCGCTTGATCATCGATGCGCGTCGCGCTCGCGATCGCACCGGCATGCTGGTGATCATGGCGATTGTCGGCGGACTCATCTTTCAGATCTTCATCAACGTCGGCATGGCGGTCGGCATGCTGCCCGTAATCGGCGTGCCGCTGCCGCTGATGAGCGCCGGCTTGTCTTCCGTGCTCGCCACCTTCATCGCGATCGGCTTTGCGATCAGCGTGCAACTGCGGCGGTTCGTAAATTGATTATTGGTACGGAACCGCTCGCAGTAGCGAGCGGGTACGCGGGGTTAGCTCCAACTCAGCCCATCCCGAAGGAGATTATTGATGATGAAAAAATTCGCGACCGTGATTATCTTCCTTACATGCTTTTCTTACCCGCTCGCTACCGCGAGCGGTTCTGTACCACTTTCTTACCCGCTCGCTACCCCGACGAGTCGGGGTTCTGTACCACAGGAGCCAAGCCAGCATCCGATCGACAAAACGCTGGACGCCTGCACTGACAAGAATGGCTCGACGGCCGGAATGGTTCAGTGCACGGACCAGGCGTACGCGGCCTGGGACAAGGAGTTGAACAAGAACTACGGCCTGCTGATGCAGAATTTGAAGCCGCAACAAAAGGAGTTGAAGGCAGCACAGCTTGAATGGATCAAGCAACGCGATCTGGAATTCAAGTTCATCGACAGTGTCTATGACGCGTTGCAGGGGACGATGTACATTCCGATGCGGATCGCGGCGCGCATGGAAGTCGTCAAACACCGCGCGCTGGAATTGCACGAATATCTCGATCTGGTCAAAGATTTTTCGTAGTGAGCCCGTCCGCGGCCGTGCCTACCGATCTCTGGGACCTTCCCCAAAGATGCGCACGGATGACGGCGATAGACTGCAAAATCGTTTGGATTTACTTCAGAACCGGAAGTTAAGACCAGTGTTGAAAGTATGGGCCTTTGTTTCCCAGCTGTATGCAACCTGGAAGGGCGGGTGCGTCGGAACCGGGTTGGCAGGCACCGACTCCCTCCGCAAGTCATAGTAGAGATACTCGGCCTTCCAACTCCAGTGCTTGCTAATTCCGACTTCGCCTCCGCCGCCGACAGTCCATCCTGTTTTCGTCTTGCTTAACGACCCTGGGTATTGAATCGTCCCGCCTGGCCGGAAGTCTGAGTTAGCTGAGCTATTCACGCGGCCATAAGCGAGGCCGCCCGTTCCATAGAGAAACACCCGGCCGAAGGCCGCGCCGGCGCGCGCGCGCGCCGTACCGAACCATTTCGTGTCTTGATGCGTGACCAGGAACCCGGTACCAGGAAACGGTGCGCCGTTGTTCTTAATGATCGGCGTCACCGTGGCGGTGCCACTCATTCTGGACCACGAAAAATCCGCCTCGCCACCGACGACGAAGTGTCCTGTTTGCCAGTTGTAGCCGCCCTGGGCCCCGCCGCTAAACCCGCTGGGATCTGGACGTAAAGTTGTCGGCGCCATGTCAATAAACTGCGAAGCGGTGGGTAACGGGTTGAAAGTGGTGTTGGCTTTACCCCAGCCCCAGCCGAGGTGGACGCCGACGTAGCCACCTTTCCAGGTGTACGAAGGAGACGCGGGCGACGGACTGTTTGGCTTGGCCGAACCAGTAGCAGCAGCCACCGCACTGGACTCAGAGTGCGAGACCAGCGCATCGCTTCTCTCAGCAGTTGAGCGGTAGTTCTTCTCTTGCCCAGACGTAGAGATTGGAGCTGCCACACCGATCACCACCGCCAGAGCCCCTACAATTAGCCCACTAGATAAACTATTGCGCATTACTCGATAACCTCGGCGCTGGCACATTCTCTGCGGTGAAGGCTTGCCTGATATTCGCCAGGGATTCCTCCCAACCGCTCTGCAACACTTCTACTCAGTTGCGGATCTCCCAGGCGTCCGGTCAGGGGGTTTCATGGCGCCGGCACAATCGTAATAACAGCTTGGTTGCTATTTGCGCCGCGCAAGCGAATGCGAACCCTCACATCCTGTGGCGCACCGCCGCCGGTCGCGAATTGGTCAGGGAATGCGACCACCACTTGAGTCAGCCAGTCGAAGTTCGGCACGGTTCTGACAGATTCAACAGTCAGCGGGACAATTGTGCCCGAAACATCGGCTTCAGCGGTAACGGCTGACGCATTTTCGCCGGGCTTCAATTGCGCATGTAAGGCAAAGAGCGTGATCCGCGTGCGGTGATCAGAACTGAAATTGTGATCCCCCAGCAGCGAAAACGGATCGCGCACTAGGGTCACCGAATCACCCGAGCCGAAAGCCAGGTTACGCATTCCCTCGAGCGCGGCATTGATGTTGGCCATGCTGCCGGTAAAGGTCATCGTTTGATCGTCGGTACCGTCGCCAACAAGGAATGACAATCCAGCCGTGCCGCTCAAGGTGAGCGTGCCGTCGGTAGCCTTGAGGGTGACCTGCACCGGATCACTACCGGCATCCACATCCGTGATGAAGATCGAGTTGCCGGTGCCCACAGAGAAGACCCACGAGGCATTAAGCGGTACGTTCTGATTGCCCGGCACGTGATTCACCGGCGCATCGTTAATCGCATTGACCGTGACGATGAAAGTCCTGACGAAAGTGTCCACGCCGCCATTGAGAGTGCCGCCATCATCCTTCACCGTCACCGTTATCATTGCCGACCCGTTGGCATCCGGCAGCGGCGTGAAGCTAATTAAGCCGGTGGTATTCGGACTGGTGTAGCTAACGGTTGGATTTGGAATCACCGCCGGGTTGTTTGAACTAGCCGTCACCGTCAAACTCTGAGAGCTTTCGAAGCCTGGTCCCGAGGTGATGCCCGAGAGATTGACGGTCTGCTGCGGCGCATCCTCATTAATGGTCAGGTTACCGAGGGCATCGAGCGTCGGCGGATTATTCAGGGCATGGACGGTGATAGTAAATGTCTGCGGCGCCGAAGTATCGATACCGCCAAGGGCCGTGCCGCCATTGTCCATCAGTCGCACGGTGACCATAGCGACGCCATCAAAGCCGTAAGCAGGCGTATAGGTCAGCGTGCCTGCTGGGCTGATGGCCGGCTGAGCGGAAAAGATCGCGTTGTTATTGTTCGAAACCAGGAACGTCAAAGTCTGCCCAGCTTCATCCGGCGGGCCGGCCGAAATACTGGTGGCCCAACCGGGCACGGTCTGCGCGACGGCGCCGCTGACGGTCTGATCCGAACCCTTGGTGAATGGATGAGCCATCGCCGGTGTCAGTCACGGTGAACTTGAAGCTATCCGGGCCGTTGTAATTCACATTCGGCGTGTAGGTGCGATTGGCTCCGGTGCCTGAAAGCGTGCCGTGCAACGGTTGCACGGTGATGTTAAAGATCAGACTTCCAGACGGCGTCTCCACATCTGAGCCCGTCAGCGTGATCGGCAGGGATGTGTCCTCGTTAGTTGAAACGGTCTGTGAGTTAGCTGTCGGCGCATCGTTGACAGCGTTGACCGTGATCGAGACCGTAGCTGGCGAACTGGTCAAAGGAGGACTTGCGCCATCGCCCGTATCCGTGACGGTGAACTTGAAGCTGTCAGGCCCGTTGTAATTCAGATTCGGCGTGTAGGTCACATTAGGCGCTGCGCCCGACAGCGTGCCGTGTGTCGGTTGAACGGTGACAGTGAAAGCCAAGCTGTTGGGCGGGGTCTCTACATCTGAGCCCGTCAGCGTGATCGGCACAGGCGTGTCCTCGTCCGTAACCACCCCCTGCGGATTAGCCACCGGCGGATCATTGACGGGGACAACTGTGATGTTGACGTCTGCTTCTTCTGAGTCAAGCCCCGACGCGCTGGCCTTGAACTTGAAGGTATCCAACCCATTGAAGTTGGCAGAAGGCGTGTAGCTCACTGTGGACGTGCACGTCATAAAGGTGGTGAACGTGCAGTTCGGCGCGCTGGGAACCAGGTTCGCCGTGCTATGACCCGGCTGCTGCGTGATACTGAAAGTCAGCGCGAAGTTCTGAGAATAAGTACCCTTAAGCGTAATCGTCACCTGCGTGTCTTCGTTGGTCGAAGGCTGCGGATTGGGTGGCACTGCTACGGGCAAGCACCCGCCGCCGGTTTGTGTTTCATAAGCGCCGATGTCTGAACCGTTGCCGGGAGAAGCAGCGTTGGGATAGACCGAGTCGGCGAGATCGAATGGACGGACGCCACCGCGCTGATCAGTGGTCAAGGTAAAGTTGAAGCCCTTATCAATCGCCGGACTCGTACATTGCAGAGAATGCGTCTTTGTCGGGCCGCCGTTGTCGCCGAGTGGGAAGAGTTGCGCACTCACGCCAGTGATGTTAGTGCCGGCATTGAGCGTCTCGGTGATGGTAGCGGCTGCCGTGGTCTGGATCAGATTGAAGCCTTCTGAGTTGACCGAGCCGGAGATGTCGACTTCAGTCCCGCCCGGCGTGGTATCCGCAGACGTCGGAGCTGCGGTCAGCCCCGTGCACGTTCCGTTGGCCGTAGCGATGTTCATCGTGGCGTCGTTCGGAGCGGCTGTCCTGGCGGTTAAGATGATCTGGTCGGTCGCGCCTGAGACCGTGAAGAACGCGTTGACGTCTGCATCAAGGCCCAACGCCGTGCGCATCTTGCCTGCTACGACACTAGCAGTGTCCCCGTTAGCTACGTTAACGTTCAGGATTTTGGGGCTGTTGGTCATGCCCGCGGCCGTAACAGTGACCTTGGCAGTTTTAGTGCCGGCGGAAGTAATCGTACCGACTACCGTCGCCGTCTCAACCTGCTGGACGGGGCTACCCCTTAAGTTGCCGGCTACTATCGTGTTCTTCAACGTCACGGTGCCGCTTGTTCGGAAAATCCCATCGCCACTTCCACCTGCGCCTGACTGGTTGAGCGTAACGGTGCTGCTGGAGAGCGTCAACGTACCTGACCCGTTGAGGATACCCCCGCCGTCGCTTCCCGTCTGATTGCCGCTAATCGTGCTGTTGTTAATGGTCAGCGTGCCGTCGTTCCTTAGGCCACCGCCAAAACTACTCGCGCCGGCTTGATTGCCGCTGATCGTGCTGTTGTTGATGATCAGCGTGCCGCTGGTGTAGATGCCGCCACCTGAACTGCTCGACCCGATCTGATTAGCGCTGATGGTGCAGTTGTTGATAGTCAACGTCCCATTGTTGTTGATGCCACCTCCGAGACTAGCGGTGGGCAACACGCCCTTGGTTATCGTCAACCCTGAAATGATGACGACTGGGACCGGAGGGCCGTTGGTAATTGTAAAGATGCGGAAGTTTGTACCTGCACCGCTGCTGCGCTCGACCGTCAGTAGATTCGCACCCGGTCCCTGGATCGTCATGTCAGTAGTGATACCAGCCAGCGCAGTCAGGAGACTGATGGTTGCCGGTCCACCTGACGTCAACGCCGGAGCAAACGTGATGGTCTCAGCGCCCGCGTCGGCGTTGGCGGCGTTGATCGCTTCGCGCAACGTGCAACCGTCACCGATGCCGATTGCGGTGCACGGTCCGTCCCCCGGATCGGCAAGCGAGTTGACTTCAAACGTGGTGAAGTCGTCCTTGAAGAAAGTCACTGTGGCAGTGTTGGTCGGATTCACCGACGTGTTGCCATTGCCCGCCGCGTCCGTGGCCGCAGCAGCCGGGATGGTGATTGTTACAGCTCCGCTACTGGTCATGCCCTCGACCGCCACGTTGTAAGTTGTCCCCGAGCCGCTCACGTTGGCCACTGTCGCCCCCGCCGCTCCCGAAAGGTTCACGTCCGAGTTGATGAAGCCCGTTACGGACTCGCCGAAGACGACCTTGAAGTTGATAACCGTGCTGGTTGTCGGGCCCGTTACCGGATTTGACTGGCCGGCGGCCACACTCACTGTCACGCTCGGCGCAGTTGTATCCATTACCCACGTCTCAGTAGCATCTGACGTCAGCGGGTTGCTTGCCGCGTCGATGATGCCGGAGCCGGAAGCCGTCAGCTTTAAGACGTAAGTGCCCTCCGCGCCGGTGAGCCCGCTCAAGTTGTTAAGCGTCCAAGTCATATTGTCACCACTCGTCAGCGTCTGCCCGGCGGTTAACAGATCGAGGCCGCCGTTGAGCTTCAAGCTCAAGTCAGCGCGGTCGAATCCGGTGACTGGCTTATTGAAGACAATTTGAATCGAGGTGACACTCGTGTTGCGCGGGTCGGGTGAAACCGGCGTGATCGTCACGCTCAGAGCAGAAGGGTCAAACGTTCGATTGAATTGCGTCGCAGGCGTGTTGGTGTTGCCTGCCAAATCGATGGCAACGCCTCCGGCTATGTCGGCCGACACGGGGCCGGGGCTAGATGGGGTCAGATCAAAGGTATAAACCGCGGGGCCGCCGGCGAAGTTGCCGACGGTGCCATTGCCGGGAACAATGGCAGAGCTGGTGAAGCCTGTAACAGACTCGCTGAAGGTAACCGTGACCGGGATCGGCGTGGTAGCGGTCGGATTGCCCACCGCCGAACTCATCGCCACCGTTGGTTTGGTAGTGTCAATGACAATAGGCAGCGCAGGCGAGGCCACCGAAACATTCCCCGCCACGTCGGTGGCCACGGCGGTAATGCTGTAAGAGCCATCCGCCAGCGCGCTAACGGTAATACTCCACGCCCCGGTATTATCAGCCGCGCCCGTGCCTTTCAAAACACCATTCGCGAACACCTGCACCGTGCTGTTAGCTTCGGCTGTTCCGGTAAACGTCGGCGTCGTCTTGCTCGTAACGTCGTCATTGTTGATGTTGCTGTCGTCGGCGGCAATCAAATCCGGCGTCGATGGCGCGTTGCACGTCATGTCTATCGTCACGTTCAGGCCCGACGAAGAGGCGGCGTTGCCGGCAATGTCCGTCTGTTTGGACGTGTACACGTAGGTGTTGTCGCCAGGTGACGAATTGTCGATCAAGGTCACAGTTCCGCCGTTGCCCGTAGTGGAAGCGATGAAGGTCGAGTCACGATAGAGCTCAACCAAACTTCCATTCTCAGTACTGGGAATATCGAACGAGCGAGCCACGACGTTGGTGATGTTGTCGGTGTTACTCACGCCACTGTCGCTGGCGGGTTTCAAATCTGGTATCCCGGCAGCAGTCGCGGTCTTATCAATGGTCACATTAAGCGCGCCCGACGAAGCGAAGTTCCCGGCAGTATCGACCTGCCTGGCCGTGTAAGCGTAGACGTTGTCAGCCGGTGAAGGCGAGTCGGTTAACACCACTGTTCCGCCACCGGGCGTGGAATCGACCAGGGTCGCACCGCGATACAGTTGGACCGTCACTCCGCCCGTGGTCCCGGCGACATCGAACGACAAGGAAGCCGCTTTGGTGATGTTGTCACTGTTGGTCCCGGTTCCGCCAACGCCAAAGGTGTCACTGGCGGCTTGCAAGTCGGGCGTGCCAGGCGCGGCCGGCGCCGTCACATCTATCGTCACGCTGAGAGGGGTCACCGAAGATGTCGCGTTCCCAATCGCGTTCGTCTGCCGCGCGCTGTAGAGATATACGCCGTCCACCAGCACAGCCGAGTCGGTCAGGGTAACGGTAGTGCTCGTGGCCGGCTTGGAATCGACCGGAGTCCCGTTGCGCAGTAGTTCGAGCGTCGCCCCGGCTTCCGGCGTGATCAAAACGTCGAAGAGCCGCGGCGTGATATTGGTGATGTTGTCGCTGTTGGTTCCGCCGGGACCAAAGCTGTCGCTGGCGGCTTGCAAGTCAGGTGTGCCAGGCGCAACCGGGAAGCTGTTGCTTATCGTCACGCTGAGAGAGGCGGACTGCGGGCTTCTTGGCGCGCCGCTGACTGTTTGCCGGGCGGTGTAAAGATAGGGCGTGACTGAGGCTGCAACACTGGGATCGGTCAGTTGAATACTTGTGCCCGCAGCGACGCCACTGGCAACTACGACTGGCCCGGCCGCGCCAGCCGTCGTATTCGCAGACGTCGGAGCCGGAGTCAAACCTGTGCACGTGCCGTTATTGGTAGCAATGTTCAGGCTTCCGTCATCCGCGGCGGCTGTCCTGGCGGTTAAGATGATCTCTGCTCCCACGCCTGAGATCGTGAACAACGCGCTGACGTCCGGATCAGAACTCAAGGCCGTGCGCATCTTCCCGGCGACTGCGGAAGCATCGTCACCGGCAACGACCGCTACGTTAAGCGTCTTCGGACTGTTGTTCATCCCGGCAGCCGTCACCGTAACGGTGGCGTTCCCCGTGCCCGGCGCTACGCCGGCCGTCGTGTTCGCGCTGGTGGGCGCAGCATTTAGTCCCGTGCACGTGCAACTATCGATCGACAAATTTATTGTGCCGTCGTTGGCAGCC
>WNEY01010300.1_pt1 | contig 10403 bp, 9 predicted proteins | sample 5400531 | NCBI WGS metagenome assembly WNEY01 (sample SAMN13153338, study PRJNA577476) | soil metagenome | isolation source: 200 cm saprolite under Douglas fir tree site 1 | place: USA:California | collected 2015-04-18
TGGCAAGGGTCGGGCTGCAGCAAAAGTTCGCGGCCTTCCCGCGTGAGCTCAGTGGCGGCGAGCAGCAGCGGGTCGCGATCGCGCGGGCGATCGTCGCGAACCCATCCGTCATTCTTGCGGATGAACCCACCGCGGCTCTGGACGGCAGCAATGGTCGTGCGATCATGACCCTCCTCACCGAGATCGCCAGGGAGCAAAAGAGTGCCGTTCTGGTTGTGACGCACGATTCGCGTGTGATGCCGTTCGCCGACAGGATTATTTACATCGAGGACGGTTCTCTCGCGGATGAAGAGACGGGTAGTGCCCGTGTCTATCCAATACGCAAGAGCGCTTCTGGCCGATTTTGACCGCGCCGGACGGCCGATGAATGAGAGCCTTCGCGCCGCGAAGGGGCAAATTGTCGGCCTGGAACAAACACATCCTCAAGGGGTTGAAAGGGGCGAACTCGACGGTGCTTCCCCGCTTGGAGGAGTCTGCAGTGGCGCGCCCGGTTGCCGAGGATCATCCGTACACGCAACCGGCCCGAAAAGTTTCGCGGGCGGATCAGCGCCGTGTACCGCGAATAAACGGATGGACGAACGCTCGTCCGCTTTCCGACTCTGTGCCGTGGGACAGTCCCGGCGCATCGGAAATTGGGTTCGATCTTCCCGAGCGCTACAACGCAAGCGAAATCCTGTTTCATAATTTAGTGGAGGGACGTGGCGACCACCTAGCCGTGACCGGGCCGGCGGGTACGCGCAGCTACGCGCAACTGTGCTCGGATGCCGCGCGATGGGGAAACGCTTTGCTGTCCCTCGGTCTCACGCGCGGTGATCGCGTCCTTCTGTTTCTCGAGGACACGCCCGCCTATCCGGCGGCCTTTTTTGGCGCCGTCCGCGCGGGGCTGGTGCCGGTCCTGATCAATTTTCTCACGCCGCCGGATTCACTGCGGTTCTATCTGGCCGATTCAGGCGCCCGAGTCGCGATTGCGGAGGCGGCCTTCTGCGATCGCGTCGATAGCGCTCGCGCGGGCACGCGGCTGAACAACCTGATCGTCGTCAACGGTCAGGCAGACCGTGAGCTACGATTTGAGACGAAACCGGCGGCGGCGTGGCTCTCGACTTTTTCCGACCGACTGGCGCCCGCGGACACGCACCGCAATGAGATGGCGTTTTGGATGTACTCGTCCGGTTCGACCGGCCGGCCAAAAGGAATTGTACATTTGCAGCACGACATGGCGTACACGGCGCTGTCTTATGGCCGCCATATCCTCAAACTCACTTCGCAGGATATCTGTTATTCGGCACCGAAGATCTTTTTCTCGTACGGTTTTAGTAATTCGATCACCTATCCTTTTTCGGTGGGCGCGACTTCATTGCTGGTGCCGGGCGCGCCGAAACCCGCTGCGGTGTTTGCGGCAATTGCGCAATATCGTCCGACCGTCTTCTTTGGACTTCCGACGCTCTACGTAACCTTGACCAACGCCCCGGAGGGCGCCAATGCGGATGTTTCCTCGCTGCGCCTCGCCATCTCGGCCGCGGAAATTTTATCCGCCGGTGTCTTCAACGACTGGAAGGAGTTGACGGGACTTGAAATCGTCGAAGGCCTGGGCTCGACCGAGGTGCAGAACGTCTATGTCTCTAATACAATCGAGAAGAAAAAGCTCGGCGCGGCGGGTATGCGCGTGCCTGGTTATGAGCTCGTGCTCAAGGATCGGAAGGGTAACGAGGTTGGCGCCGGCCGCGAAGGCATTTTGTGGGTACGCGGCCAGTCCAACACACCGCTCTATTGGAACTGCCCGGATAAAACGGCGGAAATCGTCCGCGAGGAAGGATGGCTTTGTACCGGCGATCGTTTCGCGCGTGATAAAGACGGGTTCTATTTTTTCCGCGGCCGCAACGACGATCTTGTGAAGATTTCGGGGCAATGGGTCCATCCGCTGGAAGTTCAAAGCTGTCTTTGCGAACACCCGGATGTGCGCGAATGCGCCGTTGTTGCGGTAGAATTGCCCGATCGTCGCACGACGTTGAAGGCTTTCGTCGTCATGAAAGACGCTTCCTTCAATCCGGAGGAGGCGACGCGTACCCTGCAGAATTTCGTGAAGCACAAGCTGCTTCCGTACAAGTACCCGCGAATGGTTCAGTTCTTGCGCGAACTTCCAAAAACGGGAACCGGAAAAATCGACCGGCAGGCCCTTTTGAAAACCGATGGGGAACAAATTTTACGCCGAAAATCCAAGCGGCGTAGAAAAATTCGTTCCAGCCGCACGGAGATAATGGCGACGAAACCAGCAGGCCGGCGAGCGCCGGCGGGCCGAACATGACCAGGACAAGTCTGGCGATCGGCAATTTGCGCGCGTTTGTCATTCTGCTCGTCGTATCGTTTCATTCAACATTGGCCTATCTCGCCTCGCAGTCAGCTTCGCCGCTGCCCTTCGATAGTCCACCTTATGATTGGCGCGCAATTCCGCTCCACGATAGCGCGCGATGGTTCGGCTTCGATCTGTACGGCGCTTTTCAATACGTGTTCCTGATGCCCTTCATGTTTCTTCTTTCCGGACTGTTTGTCTGGCCCAGTCTCGTGCGCAAAGGAGCCCGGGTATTTCTCTACAATCGCTCGTTACGCATCGGCGTGCCGTTCGTTCTCACGCTCTGTTTGTTGATGCCGGTGACCTTTTACCCGGCCTATTGGATCACGGCGACCGATCCGAGCTGGTCCGCATACTGGACGCAGTGGATGGCGCTGCCGTTCTGGCCGGATGGACCGCTCTGGTTTCTGTGGCAAATATTGCTGCTCGACATTGCCGCGGCAGCGCTGTTTCGGTTTGCGCCTCGCGTGGGCGAATTCCTCGGCCGGCTGTCGATAAGGGCCGGCGAATTTCCCGGGCGATACTTCGTCGGATTTGCGGTCATTTCCGCGCTTGCCTATCTCCCTCTGGCTTCGATTTTTAAGCCTTGGGACTGGGGTCAATTCGGTCCGTTTTCTTTTCAGCCCGGTCGCTTGCTGCACTACACGGTCTACTTCTTTGCGGGCCTCGGCATCGGCGTCAATGGAATCGAGCGCGCTCGTCGCATTTCTTGCTTGGATGGGCGTCACCGCGCTCACGATGGAAGGTCAGAGTTGGCAAGCGCCGCTTCAACCAATCTCCGATATTTTATTCGCTTTCTCGAGTGCTGCCTCCTGTTTTGCACTTGCAGCAATCTTCTTACGTTTTGCAACCCGGCAGATGCCAGTAGCAGACAGTCTCTCGCAGAACGCGTACGCGATATATCTGGTGCATTATTCGTTCGCGATCTGGCTGCAATTTCTGCTGCTCGGGCTGGCGCTTTTCGCTGTGGCAAAGGGCGCCATCGTATTCGCCGGCACACTCACCCTCGGTTGGGTTACCGCAATCGCTTTACGCCGCATGCTCGTCGGCGCTGGTGAGATCTTGCGGAAACGGCGCACATCGACGGGGCCGCATGCAAGGTTGCAGGCCGGTTCAGGCGATGCGGTGATGCCGGACTAAACGAGCGTGAAGAATATCCGCCCGGCCGCCGGCCGTTCCGCTCTCACCCGAACATCCAGGATTTTGGATCCGCGATCGGCTTATTCTCATTGAGCGCGAGAATGCCCTTGATGTTGCGGATGATCGACCACACCAGCGACCACAACAAGATCAGCACCCCGATCCCGACCACCACGAGCGCGAGCCCGACCGCGACATAGAGCAGCAAGATCCAGAACGTGCGGATCTGAAATTGAAAATGGGACCGCGCCACCGGATCGGTCGTGTCCGATTTTATGTAGGCGATGATCACGCCGATGATGGCCGTGATGACGGTCAAGAAGCCGGCGAGATAAAGAACATAGACGATGAGCGCGAGTCCTGAATCCGACACCACCAGCGGCGGCGGGTCTTTTGGCGTCTCCTCGGTCATGTGTGTCCCTTCCGCTCCGCTGCCTTGCCGCGGGTTATAAACAAATATGGCGCCGCCCGTTATCGCTGATTGGCGATATCTCTCAATCCGCAATTCAGCCCTAAATTTCCAATGGCGGACAATGGGCGGCGCGAATTCCGCCATAGTCGAGCCTGCATACTCGCGGGCACGGGGTGCGACATTGCCGACTCCGTCAAGCTTCCCGCCGCCCGGCTTGGCCTTGACGCAGAAAGAGCTTCAGTGGTGAGCTAGTCGCCAGGCTGGGGAGGAAATCGATGCACAAGAAAGCGATGGCTTCGGCCCTCGCGGGCCTGCTCGGGCTCGCGGCGGTCTTCACCGTGCTCGCGGGCGCCGCCCGCGCGCAGCAGGATCCGGAGGGTTCAACCACCCTCAGCGAATCGAGTGCGTCCCCCGAGGTCAAGCGCAAGCTGCAACAGATGCGCGGCGAGACCCGGGCGAACCGCCTCGGCTACACCGTCGGCAACACCAGGGCGCTCTCGCGCCCGAATAGCGAGCTGTTCGGCGACGTCGACGATCCCAACGTCACGCCCGAGCAACGCGCCGAGCAAAATCGCCGCGCCCAGGAACTGATCGGGCACGACAATCAGCTCCGTCAGCGCTCCCTCAAGGACAAGCGCAGCCAGACCAGGGAGCTGCCCGCGGTTTGCAATCCCGCCAGCGCCAAATTCCACTGGTATGCGGCAAACAAGGTCCCGCCCATTCGCGACCAGGGCGGCTGCGGCGATTGCTGGGCGTTCGCCGCCGTCGGCGCGTATGAGTCGAGCCACATGATCGTCAACAGCAAGGCGCCCGACGCTTCGGAGCAATACCTTCTGGATTGCGCGCGCGTGGCCGACAACAAGCCGGCGGGGAACTGCACCGGCGGGCTTGCGGCATTCGCGTTTTATCACATGTCGCGGGCGGGACTCGCGTCGCGGCGGACCGTCCCTTACGCCGGCAAGGAACGCACCTGCACCAATCCGGCCACCCCCTACAAGGTCGTCGCCTGGGGTTACGTCAATCCGAAGCAGGATTTTCCGGCCCGCGACGAGATCAAGAAAGCGATTTGCGACTATGGGCCGGTGGCGACCCGCATGCGGGTCGTCTCCGACAATTTCAAAGCCTATACCGGCGGCGTCTATCGCGAGAATGTGCAATCCGACGACGCCGGCGGCGGGCATGCCGTCGTTCTCGTCGGCTGGGACGATGCGAAGGGCGCCTGGCTGATGCGCAATTCGTGGGGCAAGGATTGGGGCCTCAGCGGCTATGCCTGGATGGCCTATGGCAGCAACCGCATCGGCCGGCATAGCGCCTGGGTGCGCGCGGCGAACATGTCCTATCCGAGCGACTCGATCGAGGCGCTGCGCAAGCAGCTCGAAATCTCCGACAAAAAATAGCCTGCCGGCCGTTGCGCGCGCGACCAAGCGCACGGGCAACGGCTGCAGGCGGAACGCTCGCGCTGTTGAGGCCGCGGCACTTTCGCCGCGGCAGGCGGTAGAGCTTGAGCGATCCCCATAAATGGCGCTCTTGATGCTGGCGGCGACTTCCCGCTAACTGTCGCCGATCGGCTGTCCTCTTTTGAAATGCCCGACCCATGCCCCTTTCGACCGTCGACTTTTCCACGGTTTCTCGCGTGCTCGTGGTGCATCTTCGCCATTATGGCGACGTGCTGCTGACGTCACCGGTCTTTTCGGCGTTGAAAAAACACGCGCCGCATATCGAAGCCGATGCGCTGATTTACGACCACACGGTCGAGATGCTCACCTTCCACCCGGCGATCGCGGAAATCCATTGCAGCGTACGCAAGCGCAAGGACCTTGCGTTTGCCGCCAAGCTCGGATCGGAACTTCGGCTGCTGCGCAAGCTTCGCTCCCGCCGCTACGATATGCTGATCTGCCTCGGCAACCATCCGAGCGCCCTTTGGCTGACATGGTTTCTGCGGCCGCGCTACAACGTGGCGCCGCGCAGAGCGGGCGCGCTGGCGCGTCTGTGGCGGAAGAATTTCACCCAGGTCGTGAAATACCCGGCCAACGCGCGGCGGCATCAGATCGAGCTGAACCTCGACGCGCTGCGCATGTTTGGCGTCTTTCCGGGCGAGGAGGAACGCCAGCTCGTGCTGGTGCCGGGCGAGGAAGCCGAAACCAGCATGCGCCGTCGGTTGGCCGCGGCCGGCCTTGCGCCCGGCGGCTTCGTGATCGTCCACGCGCCTGCGAGCCTCGCCTACAAGTGCTTGCCTGCCGAGCGCACCGCCCGTCTGATCGAACAACTCGTCAAGGATGGCGAGCGCGTCGTGCTCACCGGGGCGCCCGCCAAGTCGGACCTCGCCTTGGTCAGCGCGATCCGTAGCGAGTGCCGCGCCGACACCGTCGACTTTTCCGGCCAGCTCTCGATGAAGGAGCTCGCCGTATTGATCGGGCAAGCCAAGCTCGTCATCGCCGTCGACTCCGCGCCGGTGCACATCGCCGCGGCGATGCAGACGCCGGTGGTCGCGATCTTCGGGCCCACCAATGAATACATCTGGAGCCCGTGGCGCGTGCCGCACCGGGTGGTCGCTTCGAACCGCCATCCCTGCCGGCCGTGCCATAACGCCGGCTGCGGCGGCAGCGGGGTGAGCGACTGTCTTCTCACGCTTCCGGTGGATTCGGTGCTCGCCGCGGCAAGAGAGCTCATGGCCGAGCGCGCGGGCCGGGGATTGCCGCGGGGCGAGCGAGCCGCGGCGCAAAGTCGCTCCGTAATGTCGGGTCCCTGACGTTGTTAAACGCGACGGGCACCGGTATTGGGTTTTGTGCGAATGATCCGATCCGCCGCGAAGACGCGGCCAAAAATATGGGGGAGCCGTTGGCAAGAAGCGCCGGATCGTATCTGGCAGCGCGGTCGACGGAGATTGCGCTCGTCATTCTGCTCGCCGGCTTTTGCGGCGGATGGCCGCACGCCGCCAGCGCCGTCGATGCCCGCGGCGTGGCGGAAGTCCCCGCCGAGGATATTTTCGGCTTCACCTCGCCGACCAACGTGGGCAATGCGGGCGACACTGCATTCGCCAACGAGAATGACGGCCGCCTCGGCAAGCGAAGCGGCAGCTATCATGTACTGAATACGAAATACGAATTCAGCAAGACCTTGCCCGACGACTGGTGGATCGCCGGCTCCTTGTTCGGGGCGCACTACCGCATTGGCGACGTTCCCGGCCTCAACGATGTCGATCGCATCGCCTTCGACGGTCTGTCGTTTGAAGTCGAACGCCGCGTCCTCAAACGCGGCGCGGGAAATCCGTTCGCCATTTCGCTGTCGATCGAACCGCGCTGGGGCAGGATTGACGGCATTTCCGGAGAAAGCTCGAATTCGTTCAGCGCTGCTTTCAAGTTATTCGCCGACGCGGTGGTGATCCCGGACCGGCTGTTCTGGGCGGCGAATTTGCAGTGGGCGCCGCAGACGGCACAGGATCCGGCGAACCGCGGTCATTGGATGGATTCTTCATCGACGCTTGCATCGATGGCCCTTGCGTTTCAGCTTTCAACCAAACTCCATGTCGGCGTCGAAACGCGTTATCTGTCGTCTTTCGGCAACGCTTGGCCCAGCCAAAATCTCGGCAACGCGCTCTACCTTGGCCCGACGCTCCTGTGGCGGATCACCGACAAGGTTTCTTTCAACGCGACGTTTCAACCGCAAGTCGCCGGCCACGCAAACGGAAATCCTGCAAGGCTCGATCTCGATAATTTCGAGCGCGCCCAGTTTCGGGCAAAGCTCGCCGTCGCGTTGTAAGAATTTTGTTTTCCGCCGCCGCTTGGGCGATGAAACGCGGACAAGATGGGCTCAAAGGTCCTGCGTGCGGCGAGCCATGGCGCGCTCCCAGAGCTTTTCCCGGTCCTCGTCGAAAACCAAGGCCGGCTCTTCCGGGGCGATAAACCAGACGCCGCTTGCGAGTTCACCCTCGAGCTGGCCGGACGCCCAGCCCGCATAGCCGAAGAGAACGAGGCTCTTCTGCGGTCCCCGGTCGTGGCCCATGTCGCGCAGGATCTCGGGCGTCGAGGTCACCGCCACGCGCCCGTCAATATCGACGGTTTCGGCGCGGCGATAATCGGGGCTGTGGATGACAAAGCCGATTTGCGGCGCTACCGGACCGCCCGCGAACACGCGCACGCTGCCGTTGGCCGAGTTTTCCTTCTCACCGAGCGTCTCGAGAATGCTTGCGAGCGGACGCTCTCCCAGCGGCCGATTCAGGACGAGGCCGACCGCGCCTTCCTGGTTGTGCTGCACGAGGAGGATCACCGTTTGATCGAAGCGCGGATCGCCCATCCGGGGCGAAGCGATCAGCAATTGACCGGCGAGCGAGCCGCGCGCCGGCAATTCGCCGGGCGTCGGCAAGGCGGCGCGGAGGAATTCCGCCGGCGCCAAGATCGCGGCAAGCGCGAGGATCGCGTACCTTATCCAGTTCAACAACATGGGTCGGTTGCCGATCGGGCGGACGCTACTCCCTTCCCATCCAATATGTCCAAGGATAAGGCTTGACGGCGCGGGAGCGGAGACGAGGCATGGCAAAACCGGATGAGACGCTCGACGCGTTCATCGAGGCGGCGGCGCGCGCGCTGTCGCTGCCGGTCGAGCCCGAGTGGAAGCCCGCCATCCGCGCCAATCTCCAAGCGACGCTGAAGCACGCGGCCCTCGTCGACGAATTTCCGCTGCCGGACGAGGCGGAGCCGGCGCCGGTTTTCAGAGCCTGAAGCATGGCGCTTGATCTCGACTGGGCGCCGGCCTGGCGGATCGCCTCCGCGATCGAGACCAGGGAGGCGAGCGCGCTCGCGGTCGTCGAAGCGGCGCTCGCGCGCATCGAACGGCTCAACCCGAAAGTCAATGCGTTCACGGCCGTCGTCGCCGAGCGCGCGCGCGCAAAAGCGAAGGCGATCGATGCGCGCAGGGCAGGCGGCGCGGCGCCGCTCGCCGGCGTGCCCTTCGCCGTCAAGAATCTGTTCGACGTGAAGGGGCTCGTGACCGTCGCCGGCTCCAAGATCAACCGCGACCACGCGCCGGCGGCGAAGGATTCGCCGCTGATCGAGCGCTTGGAGGCCGCGGGCGCGATCCTCGTCGGCGCGCTCAACATGAGCGAATACGCCTATGATTTCACCGGCGAGAACATCCATTACGGCCCCGCCCGCAATCCGCATGATCTGACGCGCATGACCGGCGGCTCGTCGAGTGGCTCGGTTGCCGCCGTCGGCGGCGGCCTGGTGCCGCTCTCGCTCGGCTCCGACACCAACGGCTCGATCCGCGTGCCGGCCTCGCATTGCGGAATTTTCGGCTTGAAGCCGACCTATGGACGGCTTTCGCGTGCGCGCTCGTTTCCGTTCGTGACGAGCCTCGACCATGTCGGGCCTTTTGCACGCGGCGCGCGCGATCTCGCGCTCGCCTACGATGCGATGCAGGGCCGCGATCCCGAGGATCCGGTATGCGCCGATCGCGACGCCGAACCGGTGATGCCGCTCGTCGAGCGCGGCGCCGATGGCCTGCGCATCGCGATCGCCGGCGGCTACTTCCAGAAAGGCGCATTTACCGAGGCGAAGGAAGCGCTCGCCCGCGTCGCCGCGGCGCTCCACGTCAGCCGCGAAGTGGAGATCCCGCAAGCCGAGCGCGCCCGCGCCGCCGCTTATGTGATGACCGCGAGCGAAGGCGCGGCGCTGCATCTCGAACGGCTGCGCACGCGCGCGCGCGATTTCGATCCCATCGTGCGCGACCGCCTGATCGCCGGCGCGATGGTGCCCGCTTCGCTCGTGGTGAAAGCGCAGAAATTCCGCCGCTGGTATCGCGCAGAAGTGCTGAAGCTCTTCGACGGCGTCGACGCGATTCTCGCGCCGGCAAGCCCCTGCACCGCGCCGAAAATCGGCCAGCAGACGTTTGTGATCGACGGCGTCGAAATCCCGCTCCGGCCGAATCTCGGCCTCTACACCCAGCCGATATCCTTCATCGGGCTGCCGGTGGCGGTGGTGCCCGTGCCGCTCGCGCCGCTGCCGATCGGGGTGCAGATCATCGCCGCACCCTGGCGCGAGGATGTCGCGCTGCGGGTCGCCTATGCGCTGGAAACGATGGGCATTGCCTCGGCGCCGCGCCCGCGCACGCTCTGAGGGGAGGCGATCGTGTCGGTCAAGGTGCGGCCTACGGTGCCGCAAAATCGAGGAAGGCGCGTTTATCTCGCCATGACGTCGGCATCGCACTGGCCTTGCAAATGATGCGATTTTTCTTGGGGACCACGACGAATATAGAATGCGGCGGAGACATCTGCAGGGGCCATCCATGACCGGCTTTCGCCAGCCCCTTTTAGTGCTCTAATCAGTGGCTACCGAACAAAGACTCAAGGCCTCCTCTTCCAAGCTCGACTGAATGGGTTGACAGGGCAACGTACTCAGTCTCAGGCCAAATTGCTCCAATAAGCGGTTCATCGTGCTGCTATCGAATTCGCCAACGCTGACAATGAATTTCGGCCGTCCTTGCGTCTGCATGACACGCTTTACCTCG
>WNEY01012103.1_pt1 | contig 10403 bp, 7 predicted proteins | sample 5400531 | NCBI WGS metagenome assembly WNEY01 (sample SAMN13153338, study PRJNA577476) | soil metagenome | isolation source: 200 cm saprolite under Douglas fir tree site 1 | place: USA:California | collected 2015-04-18
GGATTTCGAGTTGTCCGCGACGTTTCATGAATTCAACATCGAGTGAACTGCCTTATCAGAGAATGCCGACTTACGCCGGCGGTCTGCGAGAAGCAGTAAGAATCGACCGGCGTTCCACCTCGGACCGGACAAGTCGGTCGATTCCAAAACGGAAGAGAGAGGGAGACTATGAAACGGCGAGAGTTCCTGACCCGAATGACGGCAAGCGTAGCCCTTGCGGGCTTTGGCGGAGTCGGCGATCAACTGTGGGCGCTCGCCCGGCGCCGCGCGTTGCGTCCCGCTCCGGTGGACAAGCACCGGCGCATCGCCATCTCCACGTGGAGCTTTCATAATTACTTTCGGTCCACGCGCGACAAGGACTTCAGCCTCCCGGGAAAAATGCTGGCTCTGCTGGACTTTCCGGAAATGATCGTGGACCGCTATAAGGTCCACAACTTTGAGTTTGTGGCACCTCATTTTGGTTCGACCGAGGCCAGCTACCTCGCCGAACTCGAGGGCCGGATGAGGCGGACGCATTCGCGACTCATCAACATCCCCGTAGACATCGAGGAAGTCTGGGCGGGTGGCGGGCTCTCGGACTCGGACAAGTCGGTGCGCGCGCGGGCCGTGACGGCTGTGAAGAAGTGGATCGACATTGGCCGGCGGCTCGGGACGCGTTCGGTCCGGTGCGACCCCGGAAAGATGAACCCCGAACACCTGACGCCGACCGTCGAGTCCTACAGGGAACTTTCGGCCTACGGAAGGTCCAAGGGAGTTTACGTCATCATTGAAAACCACGGCGGCGTGGGCTCCGAACATCCGGAAGAGCTCGTAAAACTTTTCAAAGCCGTGGGAGGAAACAATATTGGGGCGCTCCCTGATTTCGGCAACTTCCCCGATGAGGAGACCCGAGAAAGGGGCCTGACGGTGCTCTTTCCCCATGCCCACAGCGTTTGCCACGCAAAAGGTTTTGAGTTCGACCCCGATGGAAATGAAACGAAGTTCGATTTTCGAAAGTGCGTCGAGATCTCGAAGGAAGCGAAGTACGCGGGGGTGTATTCCGTCGAGTACGAAGGTCCCGGCGACCCCTACGAGGGCGTTCAGAAAGTCGTGGATGAACTCATGAGGCTGTTGTAGCCCCCGCCCCGCCGGAACTTCCAACCGGAGCGGACGGCGAGGAGCAGGAGCGGCGCAAGAGTCCGCCGACCTCGACGGAGCCGAGGCAGTAGCGCGCCCGGAAAAGAGTTGGTTCCCCTTCGAACAGCAGTGAGTGTCCGGAGGCTCAGTTGACAACTCCTGAACACCAGTCTAAGGTAAAAGGATAAGTGGAATGCGCGAAGAGCGTCGGGGTGGCTGAGCCAATGCTTTGTGGGAGCCGCGCCTGAAAAGATATGGCTGCGGGTCCCCATGCGGCGAGGGGAAGTACAAAAACCGGGCCACTGAACACAACCAGGAAATCTTTGCAGTCCTCACCGAGGAAGTTTTCCTGCGCAATTCGAGGGCTGGAACGTTTGGCACGCTTCATCATCAGGCGCGCCAAATGAACGGCGGGTGGTCCGCCGTTTTTCGGGCGGATCATCGCCCGGCTGGTTGCCAGGAAGGGACGAGGCACTAGCTGAATCGCTCGGGGCGGACTGTCTTCTTGACCGAGTGCCGCGGGCACCTGATCTGGGAGAGCAATTGAGGAAAAGGTCCAGGCTCTGTCATCATAAAACTGTTTCTCGGCCGCGCCATAACGTTTCCCCGGGCGGACTTGTTGTGCAGCTCCTTGCCGCGACAGTTCTGTTTTCGGCTTGCTCCACGCCAAAAGTAGAATCGCAGGGCGTCGGCGTGATGGCCGTGCCGGTGACGGTGGCCACCGTGGTCCAGAAATCCGTTCCGGTCATGCTCGAAGCCATCGGGAACGCTGAAGCGTACTCCACGGTATCCATCAAATCTCAGGTCGAAGGACAGCTCGAGCACGTGCATTTCCGCGAGGGGCAGGATGTCAAGAGGGGAGAACTTCTCTTCTCGCTTGATGCGCGCCCCTTCGAGGCTGCCCTTCGCCAGGCGGAGGCCAACCTTTCAAGAGACGAGGCGCAGGCCGAGCATGCCAAGGTTGATGCCGAAAGGTATTCGAAGCTGCTCCAGGGCGGAATCACTTCCAAGGAACAGTACGAAGAGGCCCGCACTCACCAGCAGGCGCTAGAGGCGATTGTCCGCGCGGACAGAGCTGCTGCTGAAAATACCGGGCTTCAACTCGAATATTGCTCCATCCGGTCTCCGCTCAATGGCCGCACAGGAAGCTTGATGATCCACGAAGGGAACATCGTCAAGGCCAACGACGTGGGGCTGGTTGCGATCAACCAGATTAATCCGATTTACGTGAACTTCTCGGTGCCCGAGAAATTTCTTTCGGACATCAAGAAGCGCATGGCTTCTGAGCGCCTCACGGTGGATGCCGTTGTCCCGGGCGACGAGAAGCATTTTGTCCGCGGGTACCTGTCGTTCGTGGACAACGCGGTGGACAGCGTTACGGGAACCATCCGCTTGAAAGGGACGTTTTCGAACCCGGAAAGGCGGCTCTGGCCCGGACAGTTCGTCAACGTCAAGTTAACGCTCGCTTCGCAACCCAACGCTACCGTAGTTCCTTCGCAAGCCGTTCAGACCGGTCAAAAGGGCCAATACGTCTTTGTCGTCAAGTCCGACTTCACCGTGGACTTGCGCCCGGTGGTCCCCGGTACCAGCGCCGCGGGCGTGACGGTGATCGAGCAAGGCGTGCAACCCGGAGAGACCGTGGTGACTGACGGTCAGTTGATGCTCTACCCCGGCGCTACGGTGAGAGTAAAAAATCAGGGATAAGTGAATGACCGGAATTGCCCGAGGGCTCGTCGCTTAACCGGACTCCATACTCCATGAACCTAGCGGAAATCTTCATTCGCCGGCCCATTATGACGACGCTGGTCACGTCGTCGATCTTGATCTTCGGCTTGATGGCCTACAGGTATCTGCCGGTTAACGATTTGCCGAATGTCGATTATCCGACGATTCAGGTGGGCGCCAGCCTGCCCGGCGCCAACCCGGAAACGATGGCGTCCGCCGTGGCCACGCCGCTTGAGCGGCAGTTCTCCACTATCGCCGGCCTGGACTCCATGAGCTCAGTCAACACTCAAGGGTTCACGTCGATAACCTTGCAATTCAATCTGAACCGAAACATCGACGCCGCCGCTCAGGACGTTCAGGCAGCAATCGCAGGTGCGGCGGGACAGCTTCCGACGGGCATGCCCAGCCCGCCGTCGTATTTCAAGGTCAACCCTGCCGACCAGCCGATCATCTACATGTCGGTCAACTCGGACACCCTTCCCCTCTCGTTAGTGCATCACTACGCCGACACCTTGATGGCACAGCGAATCTCGATGGTGAGTGGAGTCGCCCAAGTCCAGGTGTTCGGGGAGCAGAAGTACGCCGTGCGTGTCCAGCTCGATCCCAGGGCCCTGGCCGTGCGCGGCATCGGTATTGATGAAGTAACGGTCGCGATTCAGCGGTCCAACGTCAATCTCCCGACCGGCCTTGTGACGGGCGCTCACAAGGCCTTCACCGTACAAGCCTCCGGCCAGCTTCTGAGCGCCGCCGCTTATCGTCCCTTGATCGTTGCTTACCACAACGGTTCACCGGTGCGCCTCGAAGAGCTCGGCAATGTCATCGACAGCGTGCAGAACGACAAGGTTGCCAACTGGTACAACAATGTTCGGGCCGAAGTTCTGGCGATCCGGCGGCAGCCCGGCACCAACACGGTGGAGGTGGTCGACAATATCAAAAAACTCCTGCCCACCATCCGGTCGCAAATCCCCGCTTCGGTGGAAATGCACATCCTCTACGACCGGTCCGAAACCATTCGCGAGTCGGTGCAGGACGTGAAGTTCACGTTGTATCTCACGATCGGCCTGGTGGTGATGGTCATTTTCCTCTTCCTGCGGAACCTGTCCGCCACGGTTATCCCCAGCCTGGCGTTGCCCATGTCCATCATCGGCACGTTTGCGGTGATGTACCTCCTGGGTTACACCGTCGACAATCTTTCGCTCATGGCCCTGACGCTTTCCGTGGGCTTCGTCGTTGACGACGCCATCGTGATGCTCGAAAACATCATCCGGCACATGGAACTGGGTGAGGGTGTCCTTGAAGCGGCGCTGAACGGGTCGAAGGAAATCAGCTTCACGATTCTGTCCATGACCCTTTCGCTTGCGGCTGTGTTCATCCCCGTCCTCTTTCTGGGGGGAATTCTTGGGCGGCTGCTCCACGAGTTTGCGGTGACCATTGCGGCGGCGGTCCTGGTTTCCGGGTTTGTGTCTTTAACGCTGACGCCCATGCTTTGCAGCCGGTTCGTGCGTCCTCCGGGCGAGCAAAGGCACAGCCGCCTTTACCTCGCCTCAGACCGGGTTTTCCAGGGCATGCTGAAGGTTTACGACTGGAGCCTTAAGGGAGTCCTCCGGCATCGCTTCGCCACATTTTTTGCCTCCCTTCTGCTCCTGGTGGCGACGGTGTACGTTTTCTTCCAAATCCCCAAGGGATTCCTTTCCAGTGAAGACTCCGGGCTGGTCCTCGGTTTCACGCAGGCGGCGCAGGGCATTTCCGTTGACTCGATGAAGGAGCACCAGATCGCCATAACTTCTATCGTGAGCAGCGATCCTAACATCCAGAACGTGTTCTCCCTCGCGGGCGCAGGCTTTGCCGGATTCGCTGGGAACTCCGGTATCTTCTTCTGCCATTTGAAGCCGCCTGCGAAACGCCAACTTGCGCCGCCCCCTCCCGAGAAAGGGATCATGAAAGTGCCCGGCGCAACGACTGTCTATCGGTGGCTCAACTCCATCTCGCCGAAGCACATGAGCACCGATGATGTGATCAACGAACTGCGGCCGAAGTTGTTTCAAGTTCCGGGGATTCTCGCTTTCATGCAAAACCCTCCGCCCATCCAAATCGGCGGGCAACTCACGAAGAGCCCTTACCAGTTCACCCTGCAGGGCACGGACACCCAGGAGCTTTATCAGGCGTCGGCGCGACTGCTGGCGAAAATGAGCCAGCTTCCGGACCTTCAGGACGCCACCACCGACCTTCAAATCGCGAACCCGCAAGTGAACGTCGAGATTGACCGCGACAAGGCCTCTGCCGTGGGTGTGACTGCCTACCAAGTGGAAGACGCGCTCGCGAGCGCCTACGGTGATCGGCAGGTTTCCACCATCTATAGGCCCGAAAACGAGTACAGGGTGATCACTGAACTCGAGCCCCAGTACCAGAAGGACCCTTCGGCGCTTTCCATGCTCTACATCCGTTCGGCGGGCGGGCAATTGGTTCCGCTGGGTTCGGTGGCGAAGTTGACCCAGAGCCTGGGACCCCTGACGGTTAACCACTCCGGGCAACTCCCTTCAGTCACACTCAGTTTCGGCCTGAAGCCGGGCGTTGCCTTGGGTGATGCCGTGAACGAAGTCCAGCGGGTCGCGCGTGACACCTTGCCGGTCACGATCAGCGCCAGCTTCCAGGGACAGGCCCAGGCGTACCAGGCATCTTTAGTGGGTCTCGGGCTTCTCATCGCTTTGACCATCGTCGTCATTTACGTGTTGCTCGGAGTTCTTTACGAGAGCTTCATCCACCCCCTCACTATTCTTTCCGGTCTGCCTTCCGCCGGATTCGGGGCCATTGTGACGCTGATGCTTTTTAACTATCCTCTCAACCTCTACGGCTTTGTGGGCATCATCATGCTGATCGGCATCGTCAAGAAAAATGCCATCATGATGATCGACTTCGCGCTGGAGGCGGAGAGGAAGGAAGGCAAAGGCACGCAGGACGCGATTTACGAAGGCTGCCTGGTCCGATTCCGTCCCATTATGATGACGACGATGGCCGCCTTGATGGGTACGCTGCCGATCGCCCTGGGTTTCGGCGCTGGAGCCGAGTCGCGTCGGCCTTTAGGTTTGGCCGTGGTCGGCGGGTTGCTGGTTTCCCAGGTGATCACGCTTTACATCACTCCGGTTTATTACACCTACCTCGATTCCTTCCAACGAATGCTCGGCCGCTTGTTTGGGCGGCAGATCGCTCCAAGGGCGGAAACTCCCCGCCTATCTGTTTTGGTCGAGGAAATGCGCTCTCTCCCGAACCGCGAACCCCGAAAGACCTTTTAGCTCAACCTCAATTACCGACTTTCTAGCGCAGGTGAGGACGTGCCCAGATGCTTTGCGCGGAGGAACTCGCGGACCACTTCCTTCACGTCTCGATGCTCTCCGTCCACGGCATAGTTCAGACGGCGCATTTCCTCGTCTGATATTTTCCCCGAAAACTCCGAAAGCGCAGCCCGCACTGCGGGATGACTTGCCAGGGTCTCGCGGCGGACGACCGGCACGGCTTCGTAAGGAGGGAAATAATGCCGGTTGTCCTCGAGCACGGTGAGGCCGAGAGTTGCGATCAGGCCGTCGGTCGAGTTGCCGGCCACCAGGTCCACTTGTTTTTCGATCAAGCTTCGGTAGAGCAGCCCTAAGTCCATAATCCTGGGAGGGGCGGCGAACTTCAGGCCGTACGTCCGTGCCAGGCCTTGGAAGCCGTCCGGGCGCTCCATAAATTCGTAACCAAAGCCGGCCCGCCATTGGGGCGCATAACGCGCGGCGTCCGAGATTGTATGCAGGTCGAGCCGCCGAGCCTCTCCCCCCCGTATAACAATAGCGAACGTGTTGTTAAACCCGAGGGGCTCGGTCACTTCCAGCCCAAAGCGCGACGCGTATTCGCGCTTGACTCGGTTGTAAACCTCCCTCGTCGTACCGGACGCCGGCTCCTTCAGGACGGCTGTCAGCGCCGTCCCTGTGTACTCGACGTAGAGATCAATCCGCCCGGCCAGGATTGCCTGGTGGCAGATGTAGGTGCCGGCGAGATAAAAGCGGCGATCGACCGGCATTCCCGTTCTTCGCTCGAGGTGCTGGGCGATCAACTCCCCCAGGAGGACCTGCTCCGAAAAGTTCTTCGAGCCGATAACGATCCTGTCCTTGCGAGGCATTCCGCAGGCCGAGAAGAACACCGCAAGGAGGATGACGAGTATCAATCGCGCCACCCAACCCCACCGTCAACTCGTAAGGCGTGCTGTAGGTTTTCAGTGGACATCCCGTACCTGAATAATAACGGCGGGAATCAGGTCTGCTTGGAAGCTTGGTGCCCGTCCACGAATGCCGCCTAGCGAGGCGGCTGTAAAGCCTTTTCAATAAACCCCAGGCCCACATCGGCGAGGAGTGCCAGGAGCGCCGCGGGCACCGCGCCCGCGAGGATTAATTGGTTGTTGACCATTGCCACGCCGCGAAAGATAAACTCGCCCAGCCCGCCCGCGCCGATCGCTGCCGCGATGGTCGCCACCCCTATGGTGATCACCGTCGCGACTCGCACGCCGGCGAGGATCACTCCGAGCGCGAGCGGCAGTTCCACCTGGAAAAGGAGCTGGGCGTTCGTCATCCCCGAACCGCGGGCGGCTTCGCGCACGCCGGGGTCGACGCCCGTGATGCCCGCGTAGGTGTTGCGGATAATGGGGAGCAGAGCGTAGGCGGTGAGCGCAGTGATGGCCAGGCGGTCGGCGCGTTCGCCGAGCCAGGGAACCGGCATCAAGAACCCGAACAGCGCCAGGCTCGGGATCGTCTGGATGACATTCGCGCCGCCTAAGACCGGTCTGTTCAGGCGCGGCCAACGCGTCAGCAAAATGCCCAGCGGGAGACCGATGGCGGCGGCCAGTAGCGTGGAGGTGGCCACCAACCACAAATGCTCCAAGGTCAAGCCGGAAATTTCGGCGCGGTCTTTGTAGAAAAACCGCACCAGATCGAGAACAAAGTGTAAAAGGCTCATCAGCTCCCTCGACTCAAGGATGAATTGCAGTTTCACCGGTGCGCAAGGCTTCGACGTAAGGGGCGAGAGCGGGCTCGGTCGAGCGGAGGAACTCGGCCGGCGAGTAAACGCCCACGAGCTTTCCCGATTCGAGCAGGGCGATGCGCGTGCCGAGCAGCAGGGCCTCGCGCATGTCGTGCGTCACGAAAACTATCGTCTTCGCAAGCCGCGCCTTCAAGGCGATGAACTCGCGCTGGATTTCAGCGCGGGTCAAAGGGTCGAGCGCGCCGAAGGGCTCGTCCATCAGAAGAATCGGCGGCTCGGCTGCAAGCGCCCTGGCCACACCCACGCGCTGCCGCTGACCCCCCGAGAGCTCGTGCGGATAACGGCCGGAGAAGCGCTCGGGTTCGAGTCCGACCAGTCGCAGCAGTTCTTCGACCCGCGCCCGTACCCGCTCCGTGGGCCAGCCCTCGAGACGCGGCACGAGGCCGACGTTCCGCTCCACCGTAAAATGGGGGAAAAGCCCCGCCTCCTGAATCACATATCCGATCCGCCGGCGAAGCTGAATAGGATCCCATTCGAGCGTCGAGCGCCCTTCCACGCGCACATCGCCCTCGCTCGCTTCGAGCAGGCGGTTGATGAGCTTGAGTGTGGTGCTCTTGCCCGAGCCGCTGCGCCCCAGGAGTACGAGCGTCTCACCGTGGGCGAGCTGGAGGTTCAAGTCCGAAAGCAGGGCACGGCCGTCCCGCGCTCGGTAGGACACATGGCGGAATTCAATGACGCAATTATTCGATGGAGTCGCGCTCATTCTTCCTCTCAGGTCCAAGACTCGCCTCTATCGGCGTCTCTCAGCCGCGGCGGAGGCGGGACGCACGAGTTTCATGAGAAATCCTCCGTCGTCGCTGGAGTATTCCGCGAGCGGCTCGAAGCCGCCGGTTTCCCGGACGATCTTCTGAAAAGCAGCGCGCGAATATTTCCAGGAAGAATTCATGGCAATTCTTTCCCCGGCGCGGAGTTCGATCCACTTACCGGCGACGGGAACTTTCAGCTCGCGCGCGGCACGAAAGTGCTTCGCGACGAAGTGAAGACCCTCGAGCCGCGCATCCTTGTCAATCTCGAAGACCAGGGCACCGTCGCGCCCCTCTTCGAGGCCAAGGCTCGCGAGTGGCGCAAAAGCGAACCGCCGATTCGTGGGGTTGTCGTAGCCTTGGAGCGTCGCCTGGGGACTGTAGATTTCAAAGTCCAAGAGCAACAAGTCATCAGGGCTCAGGAGCGTTTTCAAAGCCTTGAGGTAATGGAGCGGGTCAATAATTCCGAGCGAGTTTCCAAGCAGGAGATAAAGCCTGGGCGCCTGGGCGGTCGCCGCGAGCAGCCTGGTGGTTTCTGGGTTTTCGACATCGGCCTTGAGGCCACGCGCTCTGAATCCCGCCTCGCGAGCGCGCGCCACGGCCATTTCGAGCAACGCTTGACTTGAGTCCACGGGTCGGTACTGGACCTTCCTGCCGGCCGCCTTCAGCGCTTCGAGGAGAAGGAGGTCTTTATCTCCCTGTCCCGATCCCAGCGCCACCACCTCGACGCTGCCGGCGGGCGAACGCGAAGCGATTTCGGCCGCGTGTCTCGAGACCAGCTCGAAAGAGCGCGAGAAGTTTTTATACGGCTGTCCGGTCCTGCAGAGGTCGAGCCAGCACTTCACGGAAAGGGGAAACCAGTAGAAAAACTTTTCTGCGAGATACCTGCGTTCGAGGCTCAAAAGGAACTCTTCCGCGAGTTTTTCCTCGGTGACCAGGACTTCAATTTCAAGCATTGCTCATTCACTCGAATTAGTCTTGAAGCCTAGCAAGCGCTTCCGCCGACTGTCAAACCACGAGAGGCTGTAATTGGGAATTCATCCGCTCTAGCGCGATTGAGGCAGGTCGGAACCCACATGGGAAGAGGAGAAGCTTTCCTGGGCAAGAACCGCGCCAAGTTGTTCGAGCTGCTTCAGGGCTTTGTCGAACGAACCGGGGTCGAGGCCCATTCGGGCGGCCACCTGGTCGGGACTCACTTCACCCGTCAAGCCCTCGAGGAGCTTTTTCAGGGAGTCGGTGCAACGGAGCGCCGTCACATCTCCGTGCTGAGAGCGGGCGAAGAGCAGACGGGTCGGTCGTCGGGGAGGAATGGGGAGCTCGCGGAAAGGTCGGAGGAGGGCGGGGAGAACCTGCGGGAGGTCCCATTCAAGCTCAATGATGGTCGTTGTCTCGGATCGCGCGGGGAAGCGCTGGGCCTCACGAGGCTGCGGAAGGGCATCGCTCATGAAGAAAGCCCCCTGGTAAGCGAGCAGATCATCCCAATAGGGCACCGTGGCTCGAATCGCTTCCCCATCCAGGGTCAGGAAGCGGTGCAATATGTCCAGCACCGCTCCGGCACTTGCGCGGTCGCCCAAGATCAGCCTGGGCATCAGCGCGTTGAATTCGGGAATTTTGAGAACGGCCTCGGGGGCGCGATGAGTGAGGGGCGTGAGCGCGCGGGAGTACTTGAAGTAGTGGACCACACGCTCGCGGTAGTAATGCCGGCAGAGGAACCGTCCGAAGCGGTCGAGGCCCGCGAGGTCAACCTTCGAG
>WNEY01005369.1_pt1 | contig 10402 bp, 10 predicted proteins | sample 5400531 | NCBI WGS metagenome assembly WNEY01 (sample SAMN13153338, study PRJNA577476) | soil metagenome | isolation source: 200 cm saprolite under Douglas fir tree site 1 | place: USA:California | collected 2015-04-18
CTCACGCAGGCCGCCGATCACGGCATTGCTGAACGGACACGCGGTGAACGTCGGGTTCGCCTCGACCAGCGTCACGGCGATGCGCTGATCGAGCTGCCTGAGCGCGCGGGCGCAGCTCGCGCCGGCGAACCCACCGCCGACGACAACCACGCGTGCCGCGGCACCCTGAGGAAAGGCAGGACGGGGAAATAGCGCGGCCGAGAAGGTGGCCGCGGCACCGAGCTTCAGGAATTTGCGGCGACTGGTCTTCACTTCTGCGTTGCGTACCAGGCTGCGATCGCCTCGATCTCCTCGTCGGTGAAGCCCTTGGCGATCCGGTCCATGACGGTGGCGACGCGCTGCCCCGAGCGAAACTCTCGTACGGCCTTGACGATCGCGGCCCGGTCGAGCCCGGCCAGCCGCGCCACGGGCGAGGTCACGCGGGTCGAAGCGGGATGACAACCCGAGCACGCGGCAGCGCCGGCAGGTGGCTCCGCCGACGCTACGACGGCCGCCGCGATCGAGCCGAGCCCGATCGCAGCGGCCAGAACCTTCACCATCGGCTACACCATCTGGATGCCGTGGTTCTTCAGCGGGAACGTGCGGATGCGCTTGCCGGTGGCGGCGAAGAACGCGTTCAGGACGGCCGGCGCCGCCACGCAGATCGTCGGCTCGCCGACCCCGCCCCAGAACCCGCCCGACGGCATGATGATCGACTCGACCTTCGGCATCTGGGCGATCCGCATCGAGTCGTAGCTGTGGAAGTTCGTCTGCTCGATGCGGCCGTCCTTGACCGTGCACTCCTGCAGGAACAGCGCGGACAGGCCGTAGACGAATGACCCGGCGATCTGCCTCTCGATCTGCGCCGGGTTGACGGCATAGCCGGGATCCGTCGCGCAGACGATGCGACGTACCTTCACCTTGTCGCCACCGCTGACCGAGATCTCGGCGCACGCCGCCACGTAGCTGCCGAACGCCATCATCTGCGCCAGGCCACGATAGACGCCCTGCGGCGCAGGCTTGCCCCAGCCCGCCCGGTCGGCCACCGCGTTGAGCACGGCGAGGTGCTTGGGATGCTTGCCCATCAGCGCGCGACGGAACTCGAGCGCGTCCTTGCCGGCCGCGTGCGCCAACTCGTCCATGAAGCACTCGAGGAAGATCGCGTTCTGGTTGATGTTCACGCCGCGCCAGAACCCGGGCGGGACGTGAGTGTTGCGCATCGCGTGATCGATCAGCAAGTTCGGGACGGTGTAGCCGAGCGCGAAGTCGCCGCTCGGATCGAGCCCCTGGAAGGCGAGGTTGTCGCGGCCGTCCTGGAGGAGCTGCGGGAAGACCGCGGTGATGATCGACTGGCCGGACAGACGCAGGTGCAGTCCGGTCAGGTTGCCGCTTGCGTCGAGCGCACCGACCAGCTTGGACTGCATGACCGGGTGATACCGGCCGTGCGTCATGTCCTCCTCGCGCGTCCACAGCAGCTTCACGGGCGTACCGGGGATCTGCTTGGCGATGAGGACCGCCTGCGTCACGTAGTCGTGGAACGCGCCGCGGCGGCCGAAGCCGCCGCCGAGGTTGATCTTGTAGACCTCGCACTTGTCGGCCGGCAGGCCCGACGCCGCCGTCGTCGCCGCGAACGCGGCCTCGCCGTTCTGCGTCGGCACCCAGACCTCGCAGCGATCCGGCGTGTACTTCGCCGTCGCGTTCATCGGCTCCATCGTCGCGTGGTTCTGGAACGGATACGCGTAGACGGCCTCGATCTTCTTCGCCGCGCCGGCGATGGCAGCCTTCACGTCGCCGTTCTGGTTGCGCACGAACGCCTGGTCGGCATCGAGGCCCGCCTTCAGCATCTCGGCGATCGTCGCGCTCGAGACCTGCGCGTTCGGGCCTTCGTCCCAGACGATGGGCAGCGCGTCGAGCGCGGTCTTGGCCTGCCACCAGGTGTCGGCCACGACGGCCACCCCGGAGTCGCCGACCTGGACCACGTGCTTGACGCCCGGCATGCCCTTCACTTTCGCCGCCTCGAAGCTCTTCACCTTGCCTCCGAACACCGGGCAGTCCTTGATGGCGGCGTTGAGCATTCCGGGCAGCTTCAGGTCGAAGCCGTATACCTGCTTGCCGGTCACTTTGTCCGGCGGCGTGTCGAGGCGCTTGACCGATTTGCCGATGAGCTTCCACTCCGTTGGATCCTTCAGCGGCACCTCGCTCGCGGCCGGCGCCGGGAGCTTCGCGGCGGCTTCCGCCACCTTGCCGTACGTGACGGTTCGCCCGGTGGGCTTGTGCGTGATCACGCTGTTGGCGGCCGTGCACTCGGACGCGGGCACGCCCCAGGCGTTAGCGGCGGCCTGGATCAGCATCATGCGGGCGGCGGCGCCGCCCTTGCGGACGTACTCGTTGGATTCGCGGATGCCGCGGCTCCCGCCGGTGGAGAAGTTGCCCCACACGCGCTTGCGTTTGACGCTCTCGCCGGGTGTCGGGTACTCCGTGGTGACCTTCGACCAGTCGCACTCCAGCTCCTCGCACACCATCTGGGCGAGGCCGGTGAGCGTCCCCTGTCCCATCTCCGAGCGCGCGATGCGGACGACGATGGTGTCATCCGGACGGATGACCACCCAGGCGTTGAGCTCGGGCGAGCCGTCCTGCGCGCGGACGACGGCGGCGCCGAACGGAATCTTCAGGCCGAGCATGAGGCCGCCGCCGACGGCGGCGGTGCCCACGAGGAACGAGCGGCGATTGAGCTTCGGCGATTTCGTGATCATGGCCGCCCTCCTTATGCCTTCGCCGCGGCGTGAATGGCTTCGCGCACCTGCTGGAACGTCCCGCAACGACAGATGTTGGTGATTCCCGCGTCGATGTCGGCGTCGGTGGGCTTCGGCTTGTCCTTCAGAAGGGCCGCCACCGCCATGATCATACCCGTCTGGCAGTAACCGCACTGGGGCACCTCATGGTCGAGCCAGGCCTTCTGCACCTTGTGCAGGGTGCCGTTGGTGGCCAGGCCCTCGATGGTGGTGATCTTCGTGCCGACCGCCGCGCTGACCGGCATCACGCAGGAGCGGACCGCCTTGCCATCGACGTGGACCGTGCACGCGCCGCACATCGCGACGCCGCAGCCGTACTTGGTGCCCGTCAGTCCGACCTGCTCCCGGATCGCCCACAACAGGGGCGTGCCGGGATCGACGTTGACCTCGCTGGTTCTGCCGTTGATCGTCAAGCGCGCCATGGCGTTCCCTCCCCGGATTGCGTGCTGCGAATATCCGCGATCACGCCTCTAAAGACAAGAGCTCTTGCGCCGGCGGATCCACAGCGCTTCCTCTCTCAGTTGGGCGGGCCTGACGAGGCCGTCGGTCGTACGACCGCGGCTAGCTGATCTGAGTGAGGAGCTTCACGCACTCCTCGGCCACCTTGCTGTCTGGGCCCTCTTCGCCGGGCATCGTCGCCCAGCCCTGCTTCTGCACGTACTCGCCCCTTCCGTAGCTACTGACTTCGTTCAGCTCTTTCAGCTTCTGCTCCCGGTTGGGATCCGCCTTGAACCGTACGACACAGATCGGCGCCAGACGTTTGGCCACGGCGTCGCTCGCCATGCCCTCGGCCGCGTACCGCGCTTTACCCCCAGTGGTCCATCCGCCCCAGCTGAAGCCGACGATCATCGTCGCGACCATCGTCCCGATGCAGGCCCAGACGAGGAGCGTCTTCGTCGGCCGCGACTGATCCCATTTCTCTCTGAAACTCGGCACTCGCTGTTCCATTGTTCTCCTCCTCCAGCGTCCCCTATAAAGCGTAGACGGCGCGCGTGTGCCGCGGCCATTGGACCTTGGTCCCATGGCCCGGCGATGGCTTCGCTCAGTAGAGGTGGCAGGCGACCTGGCCGCCGCCGTCGCGAGGCTTCAACGCCGGCTCGACCTCGGAGCAGACCGGCATCGCCGACGGGCAGCGCGGATGGAAGCGGCATCCGGAAGGCACGCTCAGCGCGCTCGGGACCTCGCCGGCGACGGTCTTCTCCCGTGGCTGGTCATCGGGATGGGACGGCAGCGCGGCGGCGAAGAGGGCTTTCGTGTACGGGTGCATCGGACGGGCACACAGCGCGTCGCTGTCCGCGGACTCGACGATCTTGCCCAGGTACATCACCGCGATGCGGTGGCTGATGTGAGCGACGGTGGCCAGGTCGTGGCCGATGAAGAGATAGCTCACGCCGAGGGTCCGCTGCAGGTGCTCGAGCTGGTTGATGATCTGGGCCCGCACCGATACGTCGAGCGCCGAGACCGGCTCGTCGAGCACGATGAGACGAGTGTCGGTCGCGAGCGCCCGCGCGATGGCGACGCGCTGCCGCTGGCCGCCGCTGAACTCGTGGGGGAACAGCGGGCCCACGTCGGGCTGGAGGCCGACCAGCTCGAGCACCGCTCCGACGCGCTCACGAATCGCCGCGCGCGCGAGATCGGTGTGGATCTCCAGCGGCTCGGCGATGATGTCCTGCACGCGCATGCGCGGGCTGAGCGAGCTGAACGGATCCTGGAACACGACCTGCACGGCCCGGCGGTACGCCATGAGCTCTCTGCCCTCGAGACCGGCGATGTCCCGGCCTTCGAAGGCGATCGCCCCTGCCGTGGGCGTCTCTTGCCGCAGGATCAACTTGGAAGTGGTCGTCTTCCCACACCCGGACTCGCCGATGAGGCCGAGCGTCTCGCCGGGGTGGATGGCGAAGTCCACTCCGTCCACGGCCTTCACCCACGTCCCCCCGCGTCCGAGCAGCCCGTGCCGCAAGGGGAAGTGTTTCTTCAGCCCCCGGACTTCAAGAATGGGCGACGACATCGTCCAGGAGCCAGCACCGGGCGACGCTTCCGGCGCCGAGGTGGATGTCGCGTGGCTCCTCGGTCTTGCAGCGCGGCACGGCTTCGGGACAGCGCGGATGGAAGGCACATCCCGGCGGCAGGTTCGCCAGATTCGGCGGCTGGCCCGTGATCGAATAGAGCGGCTCCTTGCTGCCGAGCTTGGGCACCGAGCCGAGCAAGGCCCGCGTGTACGGATGCCTGGGCTCGTCGAACAGCTTCCGCACCGGCGCTTGCTCGATGATCTTGCCGGCGTACATCACGGCGACCCGGTCGCACATCTTCGCGACGATGCCCAGGTTGTGCGTCACGAAGATCAAGGCCACGCCCGTCTCCCGCTGGATGTCCTTGAGGAGATCGAGGTACTGCGCCTGGATGGTGACGTCGAGGTTCGTCGTGGGCTCGTCGGCGATGACGACCCTCGGCCCTCCGGCCAGCGCGATCGCCCCCACGATGCGCTGGCGCATGCCGCCGCTCATCTGGTGAGGATAGTCGCGCATCCTCCACTCGGGCGAGGGGATGCGGACGGCATGCAGGAGCTGCTGTACGCGCTCGCGCAGCGAGCGGCCCCGCAGGTGCTGGTGGAAGAACGCGGGCTCCGCCACCTGCCTCCCGATCGTGAAGAGCGGGTTCAGCGACGCCATCGGGTCCTGGAGGATCACGGCGATTTTTCGGCCCCGGATCCGGCGCAACTCGCGCTGGCTCTTGCGCGTCAGATCCTCGCCCTCGAAGATGACGCTCCCGCTCACGATGCGGGCGGCTCGCGGCAGGAGCCCGACGATCGAAAGGCACGTCGTCGTCTTGCCGCTGCCCGATTCACCCACGAGGCCCAGGGTCTCGCCCTCGTGGAGCGTGAAGCTCACGCCGTCCACCGCCTTGACGACGCGGGTCCCTCCGAACGTGAAGAAGTGGGTCTGGAGGTCGGTTACCTCGAGGACAGGGGTCACGACCGAACGTGTCCTACAAATTCCTCAATTGCGGATCGAGGCGGACGCGCAGCCAGTCGCCGAAGAGCTGGGTCGCGAGAACGATCAGGAGGATGCACGCCCCGGGGAACACCGTGAGCCACCACTGGCCCGCCATCAACGTGGGACGCGCCTCCGAGAGCATGAGGCCCCAGGCGGGCTGGGGCGGCGGCACGCCGACCCCGAGAAAGCTGAGCGACGCTTCCGCGATGATGACGACGCCGACGGTGAGACTGGCCAGCACCGTCGCCGTGTTCATGACGTTCGGCAGGATGTGCCGTTTGATCACGCGCCACTTGCTGGCGCCGGCGATCTCGGCCAGCTTCACGAACTCCCGCTCGCGCAGCGTCAGCACCTCGCCACGGATGACGCGCGCGTAGCGCGTCCAGTACACCGCGCCCAGGATCACCACGATGTTCCACATGCTGGGCCCGATCATGGCGGCCAGGAAGATCGCGAAGACGATGGCGGGCAACGCGAGCCAGGCATCGGTCACGCGCATGATGATCTGATCCACCCAACCGCCCACGTATCCGGACACGATTCCCAGCGCGGTCCCGATGGTGCCGGCCACCAGCGTGCCCATGAGCCCCACGATCAGCGACACGCGCGCGCCGTGGATCAGGCGGCTCAGGATGTCCCGGCCCAGGAAGTCGGTGCCGAGCGGCGTCGTCGCGTTGCCCTCCGCCATCCAGAACGGCGGGTCGAACACGTTCGCGCCCTTCACCGGAAGCGTTGGGTCATGAGGCGCGATGAGGTCGGCGAAGATCGCGACGAGGAGCAGGCCGCCGAGGATGATCACCGCGGCCAGCGGCGCTTCCCGCACCGCCTTGACGACCGCTTTGAGCGTGCTGGTCGCCGTCGCCGGAGCAACCGCCGTCTGCGCTGCGATGGTCGCCATCGTCCACCTACCTCGTGAGCCTGATTCTCGGGTCGATGAAGGCGTAGAGGATGTCCACGATCAGGTTGATCCCGACGATCATGAAGCCGGCCATGATCACGACGCCCTGCACGAGCGGGAAGTCGCGCTGGAAGATGCCCTCGTAGAGCAGGCGGCCGATACCCGGCCACGCGAAGATCACCTCGATGATGACGGCGGCGTTGACCATCACGACCATGTTGACGCCGGCCAGCGTGAAGACCGGGATCAGCGCGTTCTTGAACGCGTGCATGGCGATCACCACGACGTCCGGAAGCCCCTTGAGCCGGGCCAGCTTGATGTACTCGCTGCCCAGCACCTCCAGCATGCTCGAGCGCGTCAGCCGGAGCATCGACGCCGCGAAGTACCACCCGAGCGCGAGCGCGGGCATGATGACGTGCCGCCAGTCACCGGCCCCGGAGGTCGGCAGCCAGCGGAGCCAGACGGAAAACACCAGGATCAGGACGAGCCCCAGCCAGAAGCCGGGAATCGAGAGGCCGAGCAGGGCGACGCCCTTGGCGACGTTGTCCCACCAGCTATTGACCTTGACCGCCGAGATGATGCCGGCCGGAACCCCGATGAGCAGGGAGATGAGCGTGGCGGTGAGCCCCAGGGTCAGCGAGTTGGGCAGCCGCTGGAAGTACAGCTCGCTGACCGGGAGCCGATAGTTGAAGGATTTGCCCAGCTCCCCCTTGAAGGCGTTCTGCATGAAGGTCACGTACTGCACGGCCCACGAGCGGTCGAGTCCCCACTGATGACGGACCCGGTCGAGATCCTCGGGGCGCGCGCTGGCCTCTGCCATCAGCGCCACCGGGTCCCCCGTCAGTCGGACGATGAGGAAGATCGTCGCGCTGAGGATGAAGAGCGTGACGAGGCTGTAGAGGACGCGCCGGATGATGAACTGCGCCACTAATCTTTCACCCTCACATCTTCCCACGGATAGGCATAACCGGTCGTGATGGTCGGGAAGACGTCCTGCCATTTCTGGGCCACGACCTTCGGGCCGATCGCGTTGACGAACGCGTGGCGGAACACCGGCACAAGGTAGTAGTTCTCCAGGATCCCGCGCTGGATCTCCTCGGCGAGCTTCTTCCGTTCCGCCGGATTGATCGACCGCTCGTACTGGTCGAACTTGCCGTCGAGGTCCTTCACGCAGATGCGGTCGCGAGCATTGAAGCCGCCGCACTTGAAGTGGCCTTCGTACCAGAACGACCAGCTTCCCCCGATCCGGGCGCCGTGGACGATGATCTGGACCCCGGGCCAGTCTTTGAGCCCGCTCTGCAAGCGCTGGAGGAAGATGCCCCGCTCCATGGTCTGGAGCCGGCCGCGGATGCCGACCTCGAGGAGCTGCGCGATGACGCGCTCGCCACGCGAGTAGAACGAGGGCAGGGGCGTGACCCAGTCCACGTTGAATCCGTTCGGATAACCGGCCTCGCGCAGGAGCTGCTTGGCCTTGTCCACGTTCCGCTCGAACTCGGGCCACTCGATCGCGTACTGGACGTCGGGGTTGATCCAGTTGCCCGTCGGCTTGCCCATCCCGGCGGTCTCGGCCTGGTTCATGGCGCGCCGATCGATGGCCAGGCTCACCGCCTCGCGGACGCGCTTGTCGTGGAACGGGTTCTTGGGGTCCTGGAACCCCGGGAACTCCAGGAAGAACGAGCCGGACAGCACGGGCGCCAGCGTGACTCCGGGAAGCTTGCCGACCTTGTTGATCAGCTCACCTGGAACGAAATAGATGATGTCCGCCTCGCCGCGCTCCAGCATGGCGACGCGCGTCGCCGGCTCCGGCACCGAGATCATGACGAGCTGCTTCACGTTGACGGGACGGTAGTACCCGTCGAACGCCTCCATCTCGATCTTCACGCCCGGCTCGAGACGGAGGAGCTTGTAGGGGCCGGCCCCGATGGGCTTCTGCTTGAACCCGTCGGCGCCCACCTGCTTGTAGTACTTCTCGGGCACCACCCAGCCGGGGGCGGCGACGTTGGCGGTCCCGAAGAGGGTGGCGAAGTCGAGGAAGGGCTCCTTGAAGATGAAGCGAACCGTCCGGTCGTCGACGATCTCGATGCGCTCGGTCTTCTTCTTGAAGACGTCGGCCTTGGCGCCCCGGTAGTTCTCGTAGCTGAACTTGACGTCTTGCGGGGTGACCGGCTCGCCGTTGTGGAACTTGATCCCCTTGCGCAGCGTAAACGTCGCGCTCTTCGCGTCGGCGGCGATCGTGAAGCGCTCGGCCAGGGCCGGATGGTCGTAGAGCTCGGTGCCCTGGTTTTTGACGAGCGCGTCGTGCAGCGCCGTCAGGAAGTTGTCCGGCGTGGCGGTGCCGTCGTGCTCCTGGGGGTCGAGCCAGCGGGAGGCGAAACCGGCGTGCCAGGCGAGGACGATCTTGCCCTTGGCCGCGGCTCCGGCCGGTGGCGAGAACTGAGTGGCGATCGATGCGGCGGCGATCAGGACCAGGGCGACGGCCAGCAGGTGGAACGCGCGGCGAGCCTCGAATCGGGGACGCCTCATGTCGGGCCTCCACTCAAGGGATCGGTCGGAGCGCGAGGAGAGTGCCGGGCGGGAAGACAGGCAGTGACCGTCTCCGATCACCGCCTGTCCCGCTGGTGGAGCGCGGCGGCCCGACTACGCTTTGGCCTTCGCAAGCGTCTCGGCACACGCGTTCGCAACTCCGGAGTTCGGAGTCTTGTCCCCTCGCGAAGTGGCCCAGCCGCCGGCTTCGATGAATTCCTTCTGTTTCCACGAGTCGATCTTCTGGAACTGGGCGAGCTTCATGGCCGCACTCGGCTGCTGCATGAAGCTCGCGACGCAGGACGGCGTGAGCGCGGCGACCACGGCCGAATTGGTTCGCTCGAGTGCCATGCGCTCGGCGGTGCTGCCGAGGGTCCATCCCAACCATGAAAAGCCGATGATCATCATCCCGACCGCCCCGATGACCACGCCCCACGCCGCTGGTTTGAACCACGGTAATTGCATCTGCATAAGAGAGTTCTCCTGAATCTCGAGAAAAAGAGATTCGTCGTGGAAGGTGAGACACGCCAGCCGATCCGAGTCCCGACGCCGGCTGCGTCTACCCTGGGGAGGGTCGGGGGCTGGTGGTCGGAACTATAGCACGCGCTTGACAACCTTGTCATCGGTGCGGTATCAGAGGCGGCGCCGGAAGGGGACAACATGTGAGCGTCGATCTCACCGCGGCGCAGATTCAGCTCGTCCTTGTGTAGCCAGTGGGATCTCGAAGTCGTGGCCCGGCTCGGTGCGTCCGGGGATCGAGGCGCTGCGCCCGGCCGAATACGTCGGCATCGACATTCGCCCGGGGCCCGGCGTCGACATCGTGTGTGACGCGGCCGAGATCGACGGTCGTTTCGGCCCGGACGCCTTCGACGTGGTCATCTCGACGGAGCTGCTCGAGCACGCGCGTGAGTGGAAGAAGATCGTCCACAACTTCAAGTACGTGCTGCGGACCGGTGGCCTCCTGATCGTCACCACCCGGTCCTACGGTGTCGACTTTCACCGCCAGCCGTTCGATTTCTGGCGCTACGAGAAGGACGACTTCGAGCTGATCTTCAGCGATCTCCAGATCGACGACCTCCAGCTCGATCCCACGGATCCCGGGCTGTTCATCAAGGCCCGCAAGCCCGCCCACTACGTCGAGCGGGATCTCTCCGACCATCGGCTCTATTCGATCCTGAGGCAGCGGAAGAAGCGCGAGGCGACCGATCTGGACATCG
>WNEY01008928.1_pt1 | contig 10402 bp, 7 predicted proteins | sample 5400531 | NCBI WGS metagenome assembly WNEY01 (sample SAMN13153338, study PRJNA577476) | soil metagenome | isolation source: 200 cm saprolite under Douglas fir tree site 1 | place: USA:California | collected 2015-04-18
CTGGCTGCGGCCGGCTGCGCTGGCTGCGCTGGCTGCGGCTGGCTGCGGCTGGCTGCGCTGGCTGCGCTGGCTGCGGCTGGCTGTGGCTGGCTGGGACGGGCTGGCTGCTGCTACCGGGATGGCAGCCGCAGCTGCCCGCGACATCACGAGGACGGAGGGCGCGGATGCGGCCATCTCGGTACGACGTCGTGATCGTCGGCGGCGGCCACAACGGCCTGGTCGCCGCCGCCTACCTGGCCGGCGCCGGGCGCTCGGTCCTGATACTCGAACGGCTCGATCATGTCGGCGGGGTGAGCATCTCCGCGCGCGCCTTCGCCGGCGTGGATGCCCGGCTGTCGCGCTATTCCTACCTGGTGAGCCTGCTGCCCCGGTCGATCGTGACCGACCTCGGCCTGCGCATCGAGCTGCGCCACCGGCAGGTCGCCTCCTACACGCCGGTCGGTGACACCGGGCTGCTCGTGCGGGGCGGCGATGATGAGCGGACTGCCGATTCGTTTCGGCATCTGACCGGCGGCGAAGCCGACTGGGCGGCCTGGCGGCGTCTGTATGCCGCGACCGGCGCCCTGGCCAGGCGGATATTCCCGACCATGACCGAGCCGCTGCGCTCGCGCGAGCAGATGCGGGCGCTGGCCGGTGATGACGCTACCTGGGCCGCGCTGATCGAGAACCCGCTGGCCGGGATGCTGGAGCGGGAATTCGGCGACGACACGGTGCGCGGGGTGGTGCTCACCGACGCGCTGATCGGGACGTTCGCCAGGGCGGGCGAGCCGAGCCTGCTGCAGAACCGGTGCTTCCTGTATCACGTGATCGGCAACGGCACGGGCGCATGGGATGTGCCGGTGGGCGGGATGGGCGCGGTCAGCGACGCGCTGCAGGCGGCCGCGCTCGCCGCCGGCGCGCAGATCCGCACCGGAGCCGAGGTAACCGGCATCGACCCGGCCGGCGAGGTGCTGGTGCGCGAGGGCGACCGCGAGTACTCGGTCGGCGCCGGGCAGATCCTGGCCGGCGTGCCGCCGGTGATCCTGGCTCGGCTGCTCGGCGAGAGCCAGCCACCGGTGCCGGAGGGCGCGCAGCTCAAGATCAATATGGTCCTGTCCCGGCTGCCCAGGCTGCGTGATACGGCCGCCGATCCGCGCGCGGCGTTCGCGGGAACCTTCCATGTGCACGAGGGATACGCGGCCCTTGAGGAGTCCTACCGGCAGGCAGCGGCCGGCCAGATCCCGGCGGCCGCCCCGTGCGAGGCCTACTGCCACTCGCTGACCGACAGCTCGATCCTGGGCGCCGGGCTCGCCGCGTCCGGTGCCCAGACACTGACCGTGTTCGGGCTGCACATGCCCGCGCGGCTGTTCCGTGATGATCCGTCAGGGACGCGCGAGGCCGCGCTGCGGGCCACCTTCCGGGCGATCAACTCGGTGCTGGCCGAGCCGATCGAGGACTGCCTGCTAGCCGACGCCGACGGCCGGCCGTGCGTGGAGGTCAAGTCCCCCGTCGACCTGGAGACCCAGGCGGGACTGCCGGGCGGGCACATCTTCCACGGCGATCTGGCCTGGCCGTTCGCCGAGGATCCGGCCGATGTCGGCCGGTGGGGCGTGGAGACCCGGCACGAGCGCGTGCTGATCTGCGGCGCTGGCGCCCGGCGCGGCGGCGGGGTCAGCGGAATCGGCGGTCACAATGCCGCCATGGCGATATTGCGCGGCCGCGTCCGGCGCCGTGCCGTTGGCAGCGCAGATCACCGCCCCGGTCCGGGTTGATCGCCCGGCTGGGAGGTAGGTTGATCGCCTGGCTGGGAGGTAGCCGGTGACGGCGTTGGCTCAGGGCTTCTGCTCGGCGCCGGCCCCCGTGCCGATGAGGCGCCGCCTCGCCGGGCGGGCATCCGCGCGGGCTTGGCTGGCGCCGGGACGGCGGGGCGGCGGGGGTCGAGCGGTTCCTGGCTTCGAAGGGCGCCCCAGCCCAGCCGTCCGGTGACCCCTTCGAGGCTTTCTCCGACCTCGAGGCCGTGGTCGGTGATGGTGAGCTTGTTCAGCGTCATCTGGTGCGGGCCGTTCCGCATCTTGACCACGTTGAGGACGCGGCCCAGCCCGACGTGCTGCTCGATGTAGCGCAGGTCGATGACGTTATCGAACATGAACATGAGCCCTTCCAGCGACTGGGCTGTGATTTCGCTGGCGATTGTCTCGCTGGTGGCCAGCAGCGAGCTGCCCGCCGCGCGGACCAGCCCGACGAGGCTGCGCATGTAGGCGGGGAAGCGGTCCCATTCGCGGGCGGCCAGGACCAGTTCGGCGAGGCTGTCGATGACGACACGGCGGAGGGGACGCTGGGCCAGGTTTATGCGGATGGTGTCGGCCAGGATGTCCAGGTCGAGTTCGCCCATCGGGACGTGGGAGATGGCCAGCTGCCCGGAGTCAACGGCCGCTGTGATGTCCCAGCCGAAGGCGGCGGCCATGCCGATGAGATGGTCCGGGGTGTCCTGGAACGTGACGTAGAGGCTAGGCTCGCCGTCTTCCAGCCCCTTGGTGATCCAGCGCATCCCCAGGGTGGTCTTCGTCACACTGGCCGGGATGAGCGTCTCTATCCGGGGGAAGATCTGGATGCCGGCCGGGCCGATCTGGAAGGTGTGCCTGCCGGGCATGTGGCGTCCGCCGCGCATCTTCGCGATCCGCAGTGTCCGCCGGTCGACTGGCTCGCGGACCGGGTAATCCAGCTGGATGATGCCGTCAGCCAGGGAGAACTCAGTACTGCTCCCCAGTTCATCTGGGGCGTACTCGCCTAGCAGCAGCAGCACCGCGCCGCTCTGGGCGAACAGGCCGGTCAGGTCGTGCAGCGCGCCGCGCAGCTCGCGCTCGGCGGCGAAGTCGCGCAGCATCTTGGCGCTGTCGATCACCACGATGGCGGGTTCCTCGTCCAGCGTTTTGCGGACGATCTCCGAGACCATGGGCTGCAGCCCTTCCGCGCGGGCCGGCCGCAGGAAGTCACCGAGGTGGATGTGCTCGACTCTGGCGCCCAGGGCGCCGGGATCGAAGAAGGTGAACGGCTCCAGGTGGCTGACGAGCTTGGTATGCGGCTCGGACACGGTCGTGTAGAAGACGGCCTTGTGCTCAGCGGTGGCGACGGCGAAGCACATCTGCTGGGCCAGGATCGTCTTGCCGGTGCCTGGCCCGCCCGCCACCACCACGACCGCGCCCTGCTCCAGCCCGCCGTCGAGTACCGTATCCAGTCCGGCGACGCCGGTAGTCATCCGTTTCAATGCAGAGCACGTCCTTCTGTCAGCAGGCCGTCCGCGACTTCGACGAGGTGCCGCCACGAGTACGGCTTGGGCACCACCGCGTCCGCGCCGACGGCGAGATGGGAGTCGCCGCTCGCGGCCAGGATCGGGATGCCAGCCGTGGCGGGCTCACCGCGCAGCTGCCGGATGAGTTCGGCGCCGTCCATGGCCGGCATCATCATGTCGGTCACCACCAGATCGGGCTGCGCCTCGCGCACGGCCCGCAGCGCGGCGGCACCGTCGCTGGCTTCGGAGACCTCATGACCAGACCGCTCGAAGATCCTGCGGAGCAGGATCCGCTGCGTCGGTTCGTCATCAACCACCAGGATCCTGGGCACCCGGAACTGCCGCCCCTCTCCCATATCCAAGCACTCAACGTTATGGACTATACACCGAACGTAACAGCCGGCCAGGCGAGGACTTCGTCATCGAGGGCTGCCTGCCCGGACCGCGGCGGCCTGCCGCCTCGCCTCAGCGCCGCGCAGGCCTGACCGCGCCTGCTAGTGCCGCGATGCAGAGCCCGAGGATCACCGGCAGCACAAGGGCGAGCGGGAGCCCGGCCACCGAGGCGACTCCCCCGATCAGGATGGGCCCGCCCAGCAGGCCGAGATAGCCCATGCCCGCCACCCGCGCGATGCCGCTCGCCGGACGCGACGGGTCGGCGTTGCCCGCCGCCGACAGCAACTGCGGGAATGTGCACGACAGGCCGGCGCCGAAGAGGGCAAAGCCGATCAGCGCCCCGGCCGGGGTGGCGCTGATCAGCGCGCCCGCCAGGCCCGCCGCGGCCAGCAGGCCGCAACTGCGGACCAGCGTGACGGGCCCGAACCTCGTCGTCAGCCGGTCGCCGGCCAGCCTGCCGACCGCCATCATGACCGAGAACGCGGCGTAGCCGAGGGCCGCGAAGTAGGCCGACGTGCCCAGGCTGTCGTGCAGGTACACGGCGGTCCAGCCGTCGGCGGCCCCCTCGCCGAGCAGGGTGCACAAGGCCAGCAGGCCGAGCACGAGTATCGTTGCCGACCAGCGCGGCCGCCGGACGGCGCGATGGTGCGAGCCGCCGCCGCCGGCGCTCTCACGGGAGCCGCCAGCGTCGGCGCGCTCGCGGGAGCCGCCAGGACCAGCGCGCTCGCTCGTCCGTTTCCTGATCGTTTGCTCGCTTAGCAGCCACCGGCCGGCGAGGAGCGTGACCGCGGCCATCGGCACCCCGGCCGCCAGGAAGTTAAGCGCCGGGCTCAGCCCGATCCAGGCGAAAAGGCCGCCGAACAGCGCTCCCGCCAGTCCGCCAAAGCTGTAACAGGCATGGAACGAGGTCATCAGCGGGCGACCGTATCCGCGCTCTACCTGCACGGCGTGCTCGTTCATCGCCACATCCAGCATCCCGCCGGCCAGGCCGAACCCGAAGAGGCCTGCCATCAGCGCGGCCATGTTCGGCGCCACGCCAAGCGCGATCGGCACCAGCGCGACGCAAGGGCCGGCCACGAGGACCGGCCTTCGGCTCCCGATCCGATCGACGATCCGGCCGGCCAGCAGGACGACCAGGATCAGGCCCGCGGGCGAGGCGAGGAGCGCTATCCCCAGCAGGCCGTCAGACAGCTGGAGGTGATGCTTGACCGCCGGGATCCTGGCGAGCCAGACGCCGCTGGCCGCGCCGAGCACGGCAAAGAACGCCACCACTGCCGCCCGCGCGCGTCGCAGCTGGCCAGTCTCGGCGCTGGCGGTCGTTCCGGTACTGGACTGATCGGGGGCGCGGCCGATGGTGGCGTCGGGGGCATCCCCGGCGGGCCGGGACTCGATGCACCGGACAATACAAGGTGCCGGACATGATCGAGACCGTCCAGCGCCTGCCGGTGAGCAGCCCGCCGGCGCTCGGCACGGTCGGCTCCGAGGAAGGATCGCAGCTTGACATCCGCCTACCCCACATCCGCCTACTCCGCCCTCACGCACCTGGAGTGCTCCGGGTGCGCCAGATCTCATGACGCCAGCCAGGTCCAGGGAACCTGCTCCTGCGGCTCGCCGCTGCTGGCCTGTTACGACCTGGAACGTGCGGGCTCGCTGGCCGGCCCCCGGCAGATAGCAGGGCGCCCGCCCGATCTGTGGCGCTACCACGAGCTGCTGCCGGTCACCTCGGCGAAAGACGTCGTGAGCCTGGGTGAGGGCATGACCCCCCTGCTCGAGATGGGCCGCCTGGGCCAGGAACTCGGCGTGCCCGCCTTGCTCATGAAGGACGAGAGCCCGCTGCCGACAGCAACTTTCAAGGCGCGAGGGGCGGCCGTCGGCGTCTCGCGCGCGGCTGAGCTCGGTGTCACCTCGGTGGCCATGCCCACTAACGGAAATGCTGGCGCCGCCTGGGCGGCGTTCGCGGCCCGCGCGCACATTCCCTGCCTGATCGCCATGCCGCTGGACGCGCCGCAGATCACCAGGGCCGAGTGCGCCGCGGCCGGCGCCGAGATCTACCTGGTCGACGGCCTGATCGGGGACGCGTGCGCGCTGATCGCCGCCGCCGCGGCGGAGCGCGCCGGCTGCCAGGACACCGCCACGCTCAAGGAGCCTTACCGGCTGGAAGGCAAGAAGACAATCGGGCTGGAGATCGTCGAGCAGCTGGCCTGGCGGGTTCCTGACGTGATCATCTGCCCGGTCGGCGGCGGCGTGGGCCTGATCGGGATCGGCAAGGCGCTGCGGGAGATGCGGCAGCTGGGCTGGATCGGCGAGACCATGCCTCGTCTGGTGGCCGTGCAGGCGGCAGGCTGCGCGCCCGTGGTGCGGGCATTCGAGCAGCAGGCGGCAACGACGCGAGCCTGGCCAGATGCCCGAACGGTGGCCTTCGGCCTCACGGTCCCCGCGCCGCTGGGCGGCTTTCTCGTGCTCGAGGCGCTCCGCGCGACCGAGGGCACCGCGATCGCGGTGACCGACGACGAGCTGCTGGCCGGCGTTCGCCAGGCCGCCAGGGCCGAGGGCACCTGGGTCTGCCCCGAGACGGGCGCGTGCATCGCGGCGGCAGGACAGCTGCGCGAGGCCGGCTGGCTGGCCGAGAGCGACGAGGTCGTGGTGCTGAACACGGGGGCAGGACTGAAGTACCCGCCGACCGTGCCCGCCGACCCGGCCCTGATCGGCGTCGGCGGCCGGATACCGCCGCAGCCTGCCTGATGGCCAGCCAGCCGGGCCGCCGACAGCTTAGATGATCTTGTGAATCCAGCCGTGCTGATCCGGGAGCTGCCCGAACTGGATGCCGAGCAGCTGCTCGCGCAGCCGCATGGTCACCGGGCCAGGACTGCCGTCGCCGACCGTCCAGCTGCCCGCCGCTCCCTTGACCGTGCCCACCGGCGTGATCACCGCCGCGGTGCCGCAGGCGAACACCTCGGTGATGTCACCTGATTCGCTTCCCGTGCGCCACTGCTCGATGCTGATCCTGCCCTCGGATGCGGGGATGCCGAGATCCGGGCCGAGCGTGAGCAGCGAGTCCCTGGTGATGCCCGGCAGCAGCGTGCCAGTCAGCGCGGGGGTCATGATCCTCGCGTCGGCTCCTGAGCCGAAGACGAAGAACACGTTCATCCCGCCCATCTCCTCGACCCAGCGATGCTCCGTCGCATCCAGCCAGACCACCTGGTCGCAGCCGTTCTGGACGGCCTCCATCTGCCCGGCGAAGCCGGCCGCGTAATTGCCGCCGGCCTTGGCCGCCCCGGTGCCGCCGACGGCGGCCCTGGTGTAGTTCTCCGCCAGCCAGACCGATACCGGCCGGACCGGGCCATCGCCGAAATAGGGGCCGACCGGCGAGGCGATCGTGGTGAACAGATACGACGGTGATGGCCGGCTGACGCCCAGCCCAGGATGCGTCGCGATCATGAACGGCCGCAGGTAGAGGCTGTTGCCCTCCGCGGTCGGCACCCAGTCCCTGTCCTGGGTCACCAGCAGCTCGACGGCGCGGATGAACGCCGACTCCGGCAGCTGCGGCATGGCCATCCGGACCGCGGACGCCCTGAACCGCTCCGCGTTCTCCTGCGGCCGGAACGCCACGATCGGGCCGCTGGCCTGCCGGTAGGCCTTCAGCCCCTCGAATATCTCCTGCCCGTAGTGGAACACTGAGGTGGCCGGCTCAAGCGCGATCGGGCCGTAGGCCTCGAGCCGGCCATCGTGCCAGCCGCGTTCGGTGTTCCAGCGGATCGTGACCATGTGGTCGGTGAAAACCTGGCCGAAGCCTGGCGCCGCCAGCAGGCGGTTCCGCTCGTTCGCGGAAGCGGGATGGTCAGAGGGGCGCAGAGCGAAGCCGATTTCGGTAGTCGAGCGGGCGATCATCGCGGGATCCTTCCCCTACGGCGGGCATGGCGCCGTTGCCAGGCCCGCTGCGGCGACGGCTTGCCTGCGCGCCGCACTACCCATCATTTTGCCGACTCTCACCGGCTGGATGGGCCAGCGGCCGCTCAATCCTCGCCGCGGCCCAGCCCCGCTGGCTCATTCAAGCTCGCCGCGGCCGGGGTCAGCCCGCCACCCCTTCGGCGATGTCATCGCCGATTTCGACCGTGGAGCGGGCCGCCCACGCGCCCTGCCGCTCCAGCAGGTCCTGGGCAACTGCCTGCTCGATCCGCGCCGCCTCCTGCGCTAGCCCGATGTGCTCGCACAGCATCGCGGCCGACAGAATCGCCGCGGTCGGATCCGCCTTCTGCTTGCCGGCGATGTCCGGCGCGCTGCCGTGCACGGGCTCGAACATACTCGGCGCGGTCCGCTCGGGATTGATGTTCGCGCTGGCGGCAAGGCCGAGCCCGCCGGCCACCGCCGCGCCGAGCGCCGTCAGGATGTCGCCGAACAGATTGTCCGTGACGATCACGTCAAACCGCTCAGGCTGGGTGACGAAGTAGGTCGACGCCGCGTCCATGTGGCAGTAGTCAGCGGTCACCTCGCCGAACTCCGCGGCCTCCTGGTCGACCGTGCGCCGCCACAGGTCCCCGGCGTAGGCGAGCACATTGGTCTTGTGCACAAGGGTCAGCTTCTTGCGCGGCCGCTCCGCCGCGCGCTGCAGCGCGTACCTGGCGACCCGGCGGACCCCGAAGGCAGTGTTAATGCTCTCCTGCGTGGCCACCTCGGCCGGGGTGCCCTTGCGCATGATGCCGCCAGCGTCGGTGTACGGGCCCTCAGTTCCCTCCCGCACCACCAGCATGTCCACCGACTCCGAGCGCATGCCCGATAGCGGCGATGCCACGCCGGGGAACAGGCGCACCGGCCGCAGGTTGACGTACTGATCCAGCTCGAACCGCAGCCGGAGCACGAGCCCGCGCTCCAGCAGGCCGCTCGGGACGCTGGGGTCGCCGACGGCGCCGAGCAGGACCGCATCATGATCTCTGATCTCGGCGAGCACCGAGTCGGGCAGGATCTCCCCGGTCCGCAGCCAGCGCTGCGACCCCAGATCGTAGCCGGTTGTCTCGATCGTGACGCCGGTCGCCGCCGCCCGCAGAACCTTGATGGCCTCGGCGACCACCTCGGGACCGATGCCGTCACCGCCGATCACCGCGAGCCGAATCGTGCGTGCCGCCATGCGCGTACCTTACTGGTCGATTCTGGGCTCGCGCCAAGATCCACGCCAACTGCGCGCGGGCTCAGCGGTCAACGAGGTCCACGACCCTGGCCACGACCGCGCCGATTGCCTGGGTGATTTCCTCGAGCATCGCGGAGGTAACGGCGATGTCCACCGTCAGGACGATCAGCGCGTGACCGCCCTTGGCATCCGGGCACACCTGCATCCCGGCGATGTTGACCTGATGGCGGCCCAGTATCTGGCCGACGGTGCCGACCACGCCTGGCCGGTCGGCGTAGCTGAGGATCACCATGTGCTCCGCCGGGGCGATTTCGGTGTCGAAGCCGTTGACCTCGACAATCTTATCGAGGCGCCGCAGCCCGGTCAGCGTTCCGCTGACCGACACGGCCGCGCCGTCGGGCAGCGTCCCGCGCAGGGTCACCACATTGCGCCAGTCCACGCTGGCCTGCTCGGCGGTCAGGCCGACCTCCACCCCGCGCTCCTTGGCCACCAGCGGCGCGTTCACGTAGGTGACGGAATCCTCGATGACATCGCAGAACAGGCCCTTCATCACGGCGAGCTTGAGCACGCTGACGTCCAGCGCCGCGATCTCGCCGCGCACCTGGATATCGATCCGGGCCGCGATCCCGCCGGCCAGCGCGGTGAAGATCCTGCCCAGCTTCTCGGCCAGCGGCAGGCAGGCGGCGATCGGCTCGGCCACCGCCCCGCCGCGCACGTTGACCGCATCGGGCACGAACTCTCCGGCCAGCGCCAGGCGGACCGACCTGGCCACCTGCGTGCCTGCCTTCTCCTGCGCCTCATGCGTGCTCGCACCCAGATGCGGGGTACAGACGACGTTGCCGAGCTGGAGCAGCGGGCTGTCGGTACAGGGCTCGGTGGCATAAACGTCCAGGCCGGCACCGGCGACCCGGCCGTCAGACAGCGCACGGGCCAGGGCATCCTCGGCCACGATGCCGCCCCGCGCGGCATTGATGATCCGAACCCCCGGCTTGACCTTGTCCAGCTCGGCATCGCCGATGAGGCCGAGCGTCTCGGCGTTCCTCGGCAGGTGCACGCTGATGAAGTCCGCCTGGGCCAGCAGCTCATCCAGGCTCACCAGGCGGACGCCGATCTGGGCGCCCCTGGCCGGCGCCACATAGGGGTCATGGGCGATCACCGTCATGCCGAACGCGGCCAGGCGCTCAGCCACCAGCACGCCGACCTTCCCCAGCCCGAGGATTCCGGCCACCTTGTCCTGGAGCTCGACGCCGGTAAAGGCGGACCGCTTCCACTGGCCGCTCTTGAGCGAGGCCACCGCCTGGGGCAGGTTACGCGCGGTGGCCAGCAGCAGCGCGACCGCATGCTCGGCCGCGCTCACGATATTGGAGGTCGGCGCGTTCACCACCATGACGCCTGCCTTGGTGGCCGCCTCGACGTCCACGTTGTCCAGCCCGACGCCGGCCCTGGCCACCACGCGCAGCCGCGGCGCGTGCGCGAGCGCCTCGGCATCGATGATGGTCGCGCTGCGGACGATCACGGCATCGGCCTCGGCGAGCGCCGGCAGCAGCTGGCTCCGGTCAGCGCCATCGGTGTAGCGGATCTGGTGGCCGGACTCTAGCTGGGCAATCCCGGCCGGCGAG
>WNEY01004753.1_pt1 | contig 10401 bp, 9 predicted proteins | sample 5400531 | NCBI WGS metagenome assembly WNEY01 (sample SAMN13153338, study PRJNA577476) | soil metagenome | isolation source: 200 cm saprolite under Douglas fir tree site 1 | place: USA:California | collected 2015-04-18
GATCAAGCCGGGGCGAAGGGCCACCAAGGTCGAGTCGATATGGCTGACGTAATAAACATCCTTGAGGAAGTGAACGCGAAATTTGTCGCCTAAAATTGACTGTAACCAATGCCCTCCCAATTCGTTACCCGTGGCGCTGACCAGATAGATCAAATCCTGGCCAAGACGCAGGACGTTTGCCGCATCAAAGGCTGGTTCATCGTTGCGTGGCGAGGGCTTGCTCAGATCAACCCCCTCAAAGAGCGAATCCAAGAGCATGGGTTTCGGCGCGCTGTACCACTTTGCGCCCGACTTCATGTAGTCCATCAGCAACGTGCGATAGCTAAACGTTTCCTGGGCGCGGCTGCGGATGACATTGGGCGTTTCGATAATGTGGTCCCCGATGACCAACAGAATGTCGCGGGGACAATAATTGTAGTACCCCTCGGCTTCCCAATGGATCGTGGAGAATTTGGCCTCGTGCGACCATGTATCCGGGCGTTTGACGGTGATGCCAAAATTCTCCAGGACTCGAACAAACTCATTCAAATCCTCTTCCGTCTCCTCAATAATCTGTTGCGGAAAGGGGCCACGCGGAATTTCGGCCAATGAACGATCGGAAAATTCTGCCAGTTGGGTGCTTCGGTCTGGCGTGGGAAATCGTGCTCGCAGCGGATTGCCGACAATAACTTCCTCCAGTCGATCCCACTCGTTGCAACTCCATACGCCTGACATGTGTAAAGATCCGTCCCTCACCATCGGGCGGAATTGCTGAAGAAGTCAGGTACCGCAATTGCGGCGTTGGACGATATTGCCGCCTCAAGGACAAAATGGCCCACCGCAAGATCAAGAATGCCAAGCCCAAATGGTGAAAATATGCGGGCCCTGTCAGGATTTAGTTTGAGCTTCCTCTCCAGAACGTCCGCCAAATTACCCGCGACAAACTCCCTATTTCCAGTTGCCATCTCTGCCAGGTGCAATGATGTATTTGCTTTCAGGCAATGATCCACATCATCTACGACGTTTTGCGATGCGAGAATCACATTCACGCAAATATCGCGCAGCGACAAGTGGAGGACGGTTGGAGAGTGATCGAGCAGCTTTTCATCGGCAAGATAAGGGCTCAGCGTCGTAGTGGTGAAAAGTATCAGAGAAGCCTCGCATACGGTGTCCTCCAAACGCGCTTGAATATCCGCCTGCAGGTTGTGCTGCTCGCGAAGCCATTTGCTGAAGTGCTCCGCCTCCCTGCGGTCCACATCATACAAACTGATTTTGCCAAACTTCCAATTTCGAAATAAGAGCCACTCGACCGTTGCGCGGGCGATGACTCCAGTTCCGATTACGCCCAGGGTCCCTTCAAAAGGGCTGCGCGAAATATGCTCCGCTGCCAACACAGCAGAGGCGGCCGTGCGCGTCGCACTGATGAGTGACGCCTCGATACACGCTAGGGGATAGCCTGTCGTGCCGTCGTTTAGAATCAGGACTGCCGATGCTCGGGCTAAGTTGTCGGCCCTGTTATCCGGGAAACTCGAAATCCATTTAATGCCACTCCTTTGAATGGCGCCGCCAAGATGGGCTGGCAACGCGATGATGCGAGCGTTGGGCTTGTCTGAAAATCGAAGGAAGTAGCTGTCTGGATTTGCAGTATTTCCGGAGGCGTGAAGACGGTATGCCGCCTCGACAGCATCGAAAACTTGATTCCTATGGTCGTTAATTACACGCTTAACGGCCGAGCCGGGAACAACGTGGAATGTCGGAGCGGATACCACGATCAAACGCCTTCACTTAGCAGCGGCGAGATAAGCCCGCACAGGCGTCTTACCTTCAGGCAAAATAACGCTCTCTACCCAGGCCTTGTCATAAATGGTGTCTATGTACTTTTCGCCGAGATCTGCGGATATGGCGACAATAGTGTCGCCACGCCTGAACTCCGGAGCTAGCTGTTGTACAGCAGCCAGGACAGTTCCGGTGCTTCCCCCGACAAGCAAGCGATAATCTCGAACGAAAGAAAGACAAGTTTCGACCGTCCTTTCTTCGTCTACTGTTACAACCTTGTCCGGCTTGGCGAGGTCCGCAAGCTTTGGTCTCACGCTCGTGCCAATGCCAGGGATGTTTCGTTTGCCGGGCGCGCCTCCGAATGTGACTGAGCCTGCTGGCTCGACGGCTACAACCTTGATCCTCGGGAACACCTGACGAAGTCGCTCCGATATTCCGGCGAGGGTACCGGTAGTGCCGCTCCCCACAAAAACCCAATCGACCTTATCGAACTCGCGTGCAATCTCATTCGCCGTCTGCTCGGCATGAACGTTCTTGTTGGCTATGTTCGCATATTGATTGAGCCAGACCGCGTTCGGTTTTGATTGTAGTATTTGATCTATTTTCTTTAATCGACTTCCCAGAAAGCCCCCCGCGGGGTCGCGATCTTCAACTACGATGACCTTTGCCCCGTAGAGTTCCATACCTCTTATGGTGGCGCGATTGGCGTTTAGATCCGTCACGCAAATGAATTGGTACCCTTTGAGGGCACATACCAAACTAAGCGCGAGCCCAAGATTTCCTGATGACGACTCAACTATTTCGGTCTCGTTTGGCTTGGCAATGCCTCGCTTTTCCAAGTCCTCAACGAGTCCCATCGCAGTCTTTATCTTAATAGAGCCGGTTATGTTGAATCCTTCCAACTTCAGAAAAACGTCGTGACTTCCAGCAAAGTCACGAAGACGATAAAACAAATCACGGAAAACTAAATCTAGGGGCGACTCGATGATCATAGCGCAACATCCTTGGGCAGAATGACCTGCTTTCGTGGGATTACTCAGCTTTTCTCGGGCCACTTAGAGTGTTCCGTCCTCGTGAGCAACCGAGGACATGGGTAACGGTTCTGACCGGCGACGTGGGTAACACATTTTTGCGCTTTAGGCAGCGACGAGCGTGCGCAGCAGCTCGCTTTTCGTGTCCATGATGCGAATTTTGAACCCAAAGCGGGCATGAACGCGCAGACGGTGACTCTTTTCCGCGGCCCCGAACGTCCTAGGTTCAGAGGCCGATGAGTCTCGCTGGCCGCACTCTCGCTAGCGCATGTCCCGGAAAAGGCCTGCCCCGCACTTGATGCACGCAAGTCGGATTTATTCGACTTGCGATCTAACGTGCCGAACTCGGGTATACCCCAGGGCTAACGCATATGAGTCAAAGCGTCGAGAAAGAACGCTTCGCTCCAGGCTGCTTTGAGTCGTTTGCCGCGCGTGGAGGCCTTGTCCGGAGTCATTTTGAGGATGTTTGCTGTGAGCCGGCGCAGGAGAGCAAGGTTTCGGGGGCCGTTATCCTTTCGATTTCTGGAAAGGTCCTCGTGGAATACGACGTCCTGCTGCCAATGACTCCCGTTTTCGATGTCCCAATGCTTTCGGACGATATCGAGGAAGTCAAATGGCGCGAAGCGCCGCGAGGCGATGAACAGCCGCTCGTCGCGCGTGGCCTTGCCGTCGACGGTGCGCTCGGACACCACCCGCGCTACGGTGGTGAGGCCCTTGAACCCATGCTCACGGGCGAGACTAGGTGCGGCGACCACAAAGATCGATCGGCGTTCATGTCTGCCATGGCCGTCCTCGCAGGTTTCGGCCGAATGCGCGCGGGAACCTGCCGCATCGATCAGCACCGCGACCGTCGCATAGAGCTTTCGCTGGTTGAGCTTGAGGGCGATGACATAGTCACCGCCCTGCTGCTTCACGGTCTCGACCGTGCGGCGGTCGCAATGCAGGGCGTCGGCGGTAACCACACAGCCTTTCAGCGACAAGCGTTGAAGAAGCGCGATCGCCGCTTCCGCCTCGCCCCCCTCGCCAGCCTGGGTTTGGGCGAACGTCATGCGCATCTGCGTGCCCCACACCGACACCATCATCGGCGGCATATGGGCGCGGCCCTTTTCGTAGGCACGTTTGAGGCTCTTGCCGTCGATTGCCAGAACGCGTGGGCCGGCGCCGGGAGCAAGCACCCGACCAAAGGCGTCCATGAAGCGGATGAAGGCATCTTCCAGGGGTACGGGATCAAGGCGTGCAAACACACGGGTGAAAGTGTCGTGGCTCGGCACCCCGTGCTTGAGTTCAAGGATGGTGCGAAGAAGAGCCTCCTTGTTCTCGCCGAACTGCGCCATCTCGACACAGGATTCGGCCCCGCAGAGCATCGCCGCGAGCGCGATGAAAAGCATGTCGCCCAAGTCATGCCGAGCATTGATATCGCGCGGGTCCGGTACAGAGGCAAATATGACAGAGAAATCGCTCATCCGAGTGCCCTCCAAGACGTTGAGGACACCCGACAGAATCCAAGCTCCACTAAAGCGCAAGTAGTTTTCTACTCACATGCGATTCCCCTGGGGTCTCCCCGAGTTCGGCAGTTTAAGGTGGCCGAAATCGGATAATTCCGATTTCGGTTGCCGCACGCTCTCGGAGGCGCGTTGTAACGGAATGACGCCTCGCCTATAACCCCTCCAAACCTAAACAGGCGCGACGGCCGTCGGGCCGGCGCAGCGAGGAGACAGCCGATGCCGTGGAGCAATCAGGGCGGCGGACCCTGGGGATCCGGAGGGGGTGGGAGCAAAGGCCCGTGGGGCTCGGGGCCGCAGCAATCGGGCCCGACACCGCCCGATCTCGAGGAGTTCCTGCGTCGCAGCCAGGACAAGCTGCGCACCGTGCTGCCCGGCGGCAGTCTCGGCGGCAAGGGGCTCAGCATCATTTTGCTGGCCGCCATCGTCATCTGGGCTGTTTCAGGCTTCTTTCGCGTCGATTACAACGAGCTTGGCATCGTCTTGCGTTTCGGCAAATACGTTCGTGAAGCGACGCCGGGCCTCAACTATCACCTGCCGTATCCGATCGAATCCGTGTTGACCCCGAAGGTCACGGTGGTCCAGTCCATCCCCATTGGCATGCGCATCGTCGAGGATTCGCGTCGCGGCGGCACCACCATGCGCGACGTGCCGGAGGAGAGCCTGATGCTCACGGGTGACGAGAACATCGTCGACGTGGACTTCACGGTATTCTGGCGGATAAAGCCGGAAGGGGTCGGGGACTATCTGTTCAACATCCAACAGCCGGAAGGCACGGTGAAAGCGGTCGCCGAAAGCGCGATGCGCGAGGCGATCGGACGCTCCAACCTCCAGCCGATCCTGACCGTCGCGCGTCCAAGCATCGAGGCGGCCGTGCACGAGCTGATGCAGACCGTGCTCGACAAGTACGGCGCCGGCATTCTGATCACGGAGGTGAAGATGCAAAAAGTCGACCCTCCCTCCCAAGTCATCGCCTCCTTCCGCGACGTGCAGGCCGCCCGCGCCAATCTCGAACAGGCGACGAACGAGGCGCAGGCCTACGCCAACAAGGTCGTGCCGGAAGCGCGTGGACGTGCCGCGCAGATCACGCAGAACGCCGAAGCCTATCGCGAGCAGACGGTGGCCGAGGCCAAGGGCCTGACCGCCCGCTTCCTCCAGGTCTATGACGAATACAAGAAGGCGCCCGACGTAACGCGCCAGCGCATGTATCTGGAGACCATGGAGCGGTTGTTCGGCGGCACCGACAAGATCATCATGGATTCGGGAGCGTCGGGTGGGGTCGTTCCCTATCTGCCGCTCGACCAGCTGATGCGGCGGCCGCCGACCGCACCGCAGACGGGAGGCGGGCGATGAGACTCAATCTCGTCGGCGGGGTCGTCGCCGCCCTCGTCATCGTGGCGCTGATCGTCGCCTACAGCGCCCTGTTCACGGTCTATCAGACCCGCCAGGCGCTGGTGGTGCGGCTGGGCCAGCCGATCCGCGTGGTCACCGAGCCCGGATTGAACTACAAGATGCCGCTGATCGACAGCGTCATCTATATCGACAAACGCATCCTCGATCTCGAGAATCCGGCGCAGGAGGTGATCGCCTCCGACCAGAAGCGGCTGGTGGTCGATGCCTTCGCACGCTACCGCATCAACGACGCGCTGAAATTCTACCAGGCGGTCGGCAGCGTGGAAGGCGCGAACTCGCGGCTCTCGTCATTTCTCAACTCGGCGCTCCGCCGCGTGCTCGGCGAAGCGACCCTGATGCAGGTGGTGCGCGATCAGCGCGAGCAGCTGATGGCGCGCGTGCGCGAGCAGCTTGAAAGCGAAGCCGAGGCGTTCGGGATCACGGTCGTCGACGTGCGTATTCGACGCGCGGACCTGCCGGAGGAGAATAGCCTGGCGGTGTACGAACGGATGAAGACCGAACGGCAGCAGGAAGCCGCCCAGATTCGCGCGCAGGGCACCCAGCGCGCGCAGGAGATCAAGGCCAAGGCCGACCGCGACGTCACGGTACTGCTCGCCGAAGCGCAGTCGAAGGGCGAGCAGACCCGCGGCGAGGGCGATGCCGAGCGCAATCGCATCTTCGCCGACGCCTATGGACGGGATCCCGGATTCTTCGCGTTCTATCGCTCGATGCAGGCCTACGAAGCGGGCCTGCGTTCGAGCGATACCCGCATGTTGCTCAAGCCCGATTCGGAATTCTTCCGCTTCTTCGTGGATCCATCGGGCAAGCGCGAAGGCAGCGCTCCTTCCAGCGCCACGCCGCCTGCGAGCGGAACTCCGAAGTAGCAGCGGACTTTTCGCCATCACTGCGCCGGTCAAGCTAGAGATGGCCCAGTTCATCGTTGCGATCGGTCTCGTGCTCGTGATCGAAGGGTTGCTTTTCGCCGCCTTTCCACGGGCCGCAAAACGGCTGGCGGCAAGCGCGCTGGAGAGCCCGGAGACCTCGCTGCGGGTCGCCGGCATTGTGTCGGCCGTGCTCGGCCTCGTGCTGATCTGGTTCGTGCGCGGGTGAGTGCAGAATCGCCCGGAGCGCACGCCGATTAGCCGGTCCGGAACAGGCGCCGGCAATGTGTGTGCCGGTCCCGATTCCGCCCTAATCCCAAGCCTTATTCACGCGTCGAGATCGCCCTTGCGTCCCTGGTCGGACGGGAGCAGTGTCTCGCCCTCACGACTCCAGGAGCTCGACGTCCATGCTCGGCACTCTGGCCCAATTTGCCCGGCAAGCCCGCCGCCCTGCGCTGGCAGCAGCCGCAACGGCAGCGATGATCTTGCCGCTGCTCGCGACCTCGTCGGTCGCGCGCGGTCCCGACAACATCGCCGACGTGGCCGAAAAGGTGATCGACGCGGTGGTCAATATCTCCACCTCGCAGAAGGTCGAGGCGCGCAACACGCCGATGCCCCAGCTGCCGAACGATCCGCAATTGGACGAGCTGTTCCGCGACTTCTTCAATCGACGCGGCCAGGGCGACCCGCAGAACCGCGACCGCGGCCCGCGCCGGGTCAATTCGCTCGGCTCCGGCTTCATCATCGATCCCGCGGGCATCGTCGTCACCAACAACCACGTCATCGCCGAGGCCGACGAGGTCACCGTCATTCTCAATGACGGCTCGCGGCTCAAGGCCGAGATCCTCGGCAAGGACCAGAAGACCGACATCGCGCTGCTCAAGGTCAAGCCCGAGAAGCCGCTCAAGGCGGTGAAGTTCGGCGATTCGGAGAAGCTGCGGCTGGGCGAATGGGTCATCGCCATCGGCAACCCGTTCAGCCTCGGCGGTACCGTGACCGCCGGCATCGTCTCGGCGCGCAACCGCGACATCAATTCGGGTCCCTACGACAACTACATCCAGACCGACGCCGCCATCAATCGCGGCAATTCGGGCGGGCCTCTGTTCAACCTCGACGGCGAGGTGGTCGGCATCAACACCGCCATCATCTCGCCCTCCGGCGGCTCGATCGGCATCGGCTTCGCGGTGCCCTCGAAGACCGCGATGCCGGTGCTCGACCAGTTGAAGCAGTTCGGCGAGACCCGGCGCGGCTGGCTCGGCGTGCGCATCCAGCAGGTGACCGACGAGATCGCCGAGAGCCTGAAGATCAGCCCGGCGCGCGGCGCCCTGGTCGCCGGCGTCGACGACAAGGGACCGGCCAAGCCCGCCGGCATCGAGCCCGGCGACGTGATCGTCAAGTTCGACGGCAAGGACATCAAGGAGATGCGCGACCTGCCGCGCGTCGTCGCCGACACGCCTGTCAACAAGCAGACGCAGGTGATCATCATCCGCAAGGGCAAGGAAGAGACCAAGACCGTGACGCTCGGTCGGCTCGAGGACGGCGAGAAGCTCGCCGCCGCCGACCCGAAGAAGGAAGGCCCGACGGAAAAGACGGTGGTGAAGAAGACGCTCGGCATCGAGCTCGCCAACATGTCCGACGATCTGCGCAAGCGCTACAAGATCAAGGACACGGTGAAGGGCGTCGTGATCACCGGCGTCGATGCCAGCTCGCCCGCGGCAGACAAGCGATTGTCGGCCGGCGACGTCATCGTGGAGATCGCGCAGGAGGCCGTCGCCAATGCCGACGACTTCCAGGCCAAGATCGACAAGCTCAAGAAGGACGGCCGCAAGTCGGCCCTGCTGCTGGTGGCGGGCGCCGACGGCGAATTGCGCTTCGTGGCGCTGAGCCTGCAGTAGCAGAGAAGCGAATAGCGAGTAGCGAATGGAGCTATTCGCTATTCGCTATTGATTGCGCCGCCGCTACGAATTCGTCCCGCCGATAGCCCTGAACGTAGAGCAGCGCGGTCAGATCGCCGTGATCGATGCGCGCGGTGGCGGCTGCCGCGACCTTGGGCTTGGCGCGATAGGCGACGCCGAGCCCCGCCGCTTCGATCATGGCGATGTCGTTTGCGCCGTCGCCGGCGACGAGGGTCTCCTCCGGCGCGATGGCGAGCCGCCGCGTGAGCTCGATCAGCGTCGCGAGCTTGCCCTCGCGCCCGATGATCGGCTCGACGACTTGCCCCGTCAGTCGGCCGCCGGCATCGACGACGAGCGTATTGGCGCGGTTCTCGTCGAAGCCGATCATGGCGGCGATGCGGCCGGTAAACAGTGTGAAGCCGCCGCTGACGAGGCAGGTATGGGCGCCGTGCCTGCGCATGGTCGCGACCAGCGTGCGCGCGCCCGGCGTCAGCGTGATCCGCTTGGCGATGACCTCGTCGGCGACCGCCGCGGGCAGGCCCTCGAGCAGCGCGACCCGCTCGCGCAGCGCCGGGGCGAATTCGATTTCCCCGCGCATGGCACGCTCGGTGATGGCCGCGACGTGTTGCTTGAGCCCGACATAGTCGGCGAGCTCGTCGATGCATTCCTGGCCGATCATGGTGGAGTCCATGTCGGCGAGAAAAAGCTTCTTGCGCCGGGCGCCGAGGCGTTGCACGACCACGTCGATGGGCGCGCCAACGAGCGCGGCGCGCACGCGGTCGGCGAACGCGCGGTGCTCGGTGGCATCGCTCTGTTCGGCGGGGGCCCCGAAGGCGATGTCGGCGGCAATGCCGGGATCGAGCCAGACCGGTGGTTGCGCCGACGGCAAGACGGCGCGGGCGCGTTCGATGGCGGCCGCGTCGAGCGCCGGTGCCGCCGGGCCGGAGATCAGGGTCGCGACCGAGGTCATAGCGCGAAGATCATTTGGACGAAGCTTTCGGGATGACCAGCCAGCCACCATCGAAGCGGGCGGTGCTTATCGCAGGGCCGACCGCGAGCGGCAAGTCGGCGCTGGCGCTTGAATTGGCGCAACGGCTCGGCGGCACGGTCATCAACGCCGATTCCATGCAGGTCTACCGCGATCTGCGCATCATCACGGCACGTCCGACCTTGGCGGAGGAGGCGTGTGTGCCGCATCTGCTCTATGGCCACGTGGACGCGGCCGAGAACTATTCGGCCGGCCGCTGGTGCATCGACGCCGGCGCGGCGCTGGCCGAGGTCGAGCGGGCAGGGCGCCTCCCCATCGTGATCGGCGGCACCGGTCTCTATTTCAAGACGCTGACGCAGGGCCTTGCCGCCGTGCCGCCGATCCCGCCCGCGATCCGCGCGGCCGTGCGGCATCGCCTCGCGGCCGAAGGCGCCGCCGCGCTGCATGCCGAGCTCGCCGCCTGCGACCCCACCAGCGCGCAACGCCTGATGCCGGGCGACCGCGCCCGCGTCACCCGGGCGCTCGAGGTCATGCTCGCGACCGGTCGTTCGCTTACGGATTGGCACCGGGAGGGCCTGCCGCCGGCGCTCGATCCGGACCGGGCGGTCAAGATCTTCCTTGCCGTCGATCGCGCCGAGCTCTACCGCCGCATCGATGCCCGCTTCGATGCGATGCTGGCCGCGGGCGCGCTGGAGGAGGTGCGCGCGCTTCACCGCCGCGGTCTCGATCCCGCGCTCCCGGCCATGAAGGCGCATGGGGTGCCGTGGCTGATCCGGCATCTCGACGGCGAGATCGATCTTGCCGCCGCAGCGGAGGCGGGAAAGCGCGACACCCGGCGCTACACCAAGCGGCAGGCCACCTGGTTCCGCCATCAACTGCCGGATTGGACCTGGGTCGCGCCTGATATGGCGCCCGACGAGATTCGGCGTGCGCTCGGCCGCTGACGCGCCGGCTTTT
>WNEY01004754.1_pt1 | contig 10401 bp, 14 predicted proteins | sample 5400531 | NCBI WGS metagenome assembly WNEY01 (sample SAMN13153338, study PRJNA577476) | soil metagenome | isolation source: 200 cm saprolite under Douglas fir tree site 1 | place: USA:California | collected 2015-04-18
GCAACGCCCACTGTCGTGACGCGGCCCACGCTGTCTACCACGCGGCCCACGCTGTCTACCACGCGGCTGGTAGCCCAGGAGCCGGTCCTCCCCCTGATCCATCGCCTGGCGCAACAGTACAGTATTGACCCACGCCTGGTGCATGCAATTATTACGGTGGAATCCAACTTTGATCCGCGCGCCGTATCCCGGGCAGGTGCACAAGGGCTCATGCAACTCATGCCTGACACCGCAGCACGCTATCGGGTGGAGAACCCGTTCGACCCCCAGGCCAATCTTGAAGGCGGTATGCGCTACTTGCGCGACCTCTTGCTCATGTTTCCGAGTGACTTGCGGCACGTGCTGGCCGCCTACAACGCCGGTGAGGGGGCGGTGCAACAGTACGGTGGCATCCCACCCTATCCGGAGACCCAGCGCTATGTGGAACGCGTCCTGGCTCTCTATGGGGCATCGACGCCCCCACCGCAGGGAAAATTCTATCGCTATCGTACTGCCAGTGGCAGTATACTGTTGACAGATACGCTACGGTAGAGTTGTTTCGGTGGATATTGCCTACCTATGGTGAGTTCCTATGGCCCTACAGCAATCTGACACGCCACCGCCCCTCTCACGCCAGCTCAACTGGCCGAATAAAATCACCCTGATCCGCATCTTCCTGGTGCCGATTCTGCTGGTGTTTTTGATCTCTCCTGATGGCTGGTACCCGCTGATTGCCTCAACGATTTTTCTCGTGGCAGCCTTTACGGACTGGCTTGATGGTCACGTGGCCCGGAGTACGAATCAAGTGACTCGTATGGGGCAACTGTTAGACCCCATTGCGGATAAACTCCTGGTGACGGCCGCCCTGGTGTCACTGGTGGGCCGCCAGCAAGTGCCGGCCTGGCTGGTGGTGATCATTATCTGTCGTGAGTTAGCCATTACGGGCCTGCGGGCTATGGCCGCGGATCAACATATCATTATTGCCGCTGACGTGTTTGGCAAATATAAGATGCTCTGTTTTATCATTGGGGCACTGCTCCTCATGCTCAATCTGCCGATCCTGAACGTGCCGGGTATCGTAGTGCTCGCGATTGGCATGGTGCTGAGTGCGGTGTCTGGTATCGACTATCTGCGCAAATACCTGGCCAAGATACTCTGAAAGCCCACGCTATGCTCACGGATCTGGCGCTCGTCGTCCTGGCCTATTTGCTTGGCTCGCTCTCCTTTGGTCTGCTCATTGCCCGTGTGCATGGGGGGGCTGACCTGCGCCGCAGTGGCAGTGGCAACATTGGCGCCACCAATGTCGCCCGTACTATGGGTAAGACCGCTGGGATACCCACCCTGCTAGGCGATGGGGCCAAGGGCCTGGTGGCCGTGTTATGCGCGCAAGCGTGGGGCGAGGCGTCCGTGTTACCAGCGGTGGCCGCTTTAGCGGCGGTGCTGGGTCACATGTTCCCGCTCTATCATGGCTTCAAGGGTGGCAAAGGCGTGGCCACAGCGCTGGGGGTGTTACTCCCCACACTGCCACTGCCGTTGCTGGGTGGCTTCATAGTATGGCTGGTGGTGGTGGCGGTCTGGCGTTATGTGTCAGCCGGCTCTATGCTGGCAGCGCTTGTCGTGCCACTGCTCGCCGCGCTCTGGTCCTACCCCATACCGCTGGTACTGGCGGCCGCCATGATCGCGCTCCTGGTCCTGTACAAACATCAGGAGAATCTGTCCCGGTTGCGCCAGGGCAGTGAGTCAAAATTCTTCTGAGCCGGCTGTTTTTGTTTGACAAGTACAGCGAATTTGCTATAGTTTCGCACACGATTCATATCCCTCCAGGATAGCCACAATGCGGGTGTAGCTCAGTTGGTAGAGCACAACCTTGCCAAGGTTGGGGTCGCCGGTTCGAGCCCGGTCACCCGCTCTGCAGCGCTGGCGGCATAGCCAAGTGGTAAGGCAGAGGTCTGCAAAACCTCCATTCCCCGGTTCAAATCCGGGTGCCGCCTCTGCGCTCACCTTGCAACGGTTGCGACACGCTCAATAGTCACCATGATTCCGGCCTTTCATACGATCATGGATGACACTCTCTCGACCCCCGTTTGTCGAGTCACCCCGGCACATACGCGAACTCCTCCGCGGTGCAACAAAACCAATGGACGTTCTGGCGTCCCCCACCGGGAAGCGTGCGCGCCAGCGCGAGCATGGCGTGGGAGGGCTCGACCGCATCGACCCGGTCCGTCTGCGTGGCGAGACGCCGAGCGATCTCGCCGAGGCCGCACCCGAGTTCGAGCACGAGACGGGGCACATCCACGAGGAGCCCCTCAAGGAGCGTATAGACCTCATCCGGATAGGGCGGGCGAAAGCGATAAGCGCTGGCGACGCTTGGGTCGGAAAACTGTGCGCCATACTCTGGCCCAAGGTGCTTTGGCTTCGGCCATGCTTGCATCATGCCAACTCCTGCCCTGCGTTAAACCAATAGTTTCATGGATGCACCGCTTGCAAGAATTTTGTCACATGCGGCAATACCAAGTCGGCGCGATAGAAGGCGCCACCATGATGACAGCCTGGCAACACCACATAGGTCACGTTCGGCATGCGTTTTGCCCCCTCTTGCACGCGCAGGAAAGCGCCATCTGCTTCTCCGACATACAGCAAACAGGGCATCGTCATAGTCGGCAGGACGTCTTCCAAAGAAGGCCGGTCCTGTGCGGCGGCAGCGACGGCCTGGAGATCATTGTCTAACATGCGGGCCTTGGCTTCGGGCGTCAACGATGTACCGAGTCGCTTTTCAAACGTGGCAAGAAAGGCGGCAGGATCGGTGCCGTCGACGTCACGAAAGGCCGTGCCCCAGCTGCTGGCGTAGGGGTGCGAGCCACCAATCAGCAAGGTATAGATGCGCTCAGGCGCATATTTGGCCAGACCATATCCAATCTCCCCACCCATCGAATAGCCCCAAAAGTGTACGCAGGGGAGGTGGAGATGATCCAACACCGCCATCACATCATATACTGGTATGGGCCACGTATAGGCCGCACGATCATGCGGCTTCTCGCTGCCGCCATGGCCACGCGCATCAATCAGAATGAGTTGATAGGCAGGCTTGAGGGCGTCAACGTAGCCAGCCAGATACCAGTCCCGCACGCTTTGGGTGAATCCATGCTGCAGCACAAGCGGGGGGCCTTCCCCTTCGATTTGGTAATGAATGCGAATCCCTTGATTATCGGCATATGGCATCGTCGTTCTCTCCTAATCCAGCGAGTGCCTCTCACGCTCTGGTCTCAATGCGGTACACTGCCCGCTGGGGGTGCTGTGCCATAGATGTTCCTTCGTGCATCATAGCGGAGTGCAGTCTCATACAATAGCTCGTGCCTTAGCTCGTGCCTTCTCCCAAGCAAAAATCGTGTGGTTCAACCTGACCCCTTGAACGTGAGCTTTACAATACCAGGTTTTTCAGAAATTGACTTTTTCGGCAGTCTCGTTAGATGAGGAAGCCCGCTTTGGGAATGCTGTGGAATGCCTCGCTCGTCGCTATGGGTGCCGGCACTGCTGGCGGTACTTGATAAACTCACATTTGCTTGCGGAGGAAAAGCCGTGTCGCTCAAAGACCCGATGCGCCTGGGCGCGTGTTGCGGCACTGAGGAGGATGATCCCTACCAGGCCTCCGTCCTTCAGGACGGGGAGATGCCGGACCTTACGCTGTTGCATAAGGGTATGGGCCTCATGCACTGACAGGCTCGGAGGAATCGTCACAGGGGACACAGACATCACATCGCGCACCCGTAATGGGAACACCTGTTCAGAGACGGGAGCGTGTAGCATACTGACAGCGCGGTCTGGTTCGCACAGTGTTTGGAGCATGCAGGGCCTCCTCTATTCGTGTATCAGGCGTTATACCGGCAGTTCTTCAGGGTGACACATATCACAGGGGGCAAAGTCACGCTGTGTCGCGATGGCACGAGGCGACATGAGGAACCGGTCTCCTGGAGCGAGGTGCACGAGGGAAGGGCAGTGCGGTTTACAATACGCCCGTGCTGTCCGCCAGCCCACATACATGCGCTCCCTGTTGACATAGATGCCGCCTGGGCGGGTGAGCAGTGGAATCCCCTCGTGCGAGAGGAGTGTACACTTACACTCCAGCCCTCCGGCGTAGCCCGTCAAATGCCCGGTCTGCCCAATGACCCGATGACAAGGAATCACGATGGCCAGAGGGTTATGTCCCAATGCTTGTGCGACCGCGCGCACCGCCTTCGGCTGTCCCAGGGCTGCAGCCAGCCCCTGATAACTCATGACTGCCCCATAAGGGATAGTAGCGGTCAGTTTCAGCACCTCCCGCTGAAAAGAGCTGCGCATGCAGCGCTCGTCAATGGACCAGGGGAGGCGTTCACAGGTACTCGCCAAATACGCTTGCAACTCGATGCGTAATGCCTGCAAGGCGGCCTCGTCTTCATGCACCTCAACACTCGCCTGCCTCCTCAGGGTGGAGAGCAACTGCGTCGCCTGTGTCTCCCAGGTGAGCAGTGATACCCCTTGCGTCGATTTGGCAATACATAACCTCCCAAGCGCTGTAGAGAACCAGTGATATGAGAGACGTACCACTGGCTGGCGCCCCAGGAGATGCGTCAGCCGCTCCTGGGCGCGGTGCAGCGGCTCCTCTAAACCCGCGGTGTCTTGCAGGGTGGTAAAGACCTGCTGCAAGCTGCGATAACGTGCCAATAAGCCAGCACACCTCTGGCACGAGCGGATATGGACGTGTACTGCCTGCTGCAGGGTCGTGTCTGCCTCATCGAGGGCCGCGGCAATCAAGGCGTCTTCCTGGAAGCTGCACGGAAGTGAGATTCGTCGCTGCTTCATACGGTATCTCTCACGGTACTGTCATCGCCTGGGCGATGCCGCATACGATCATACGCTGATGCGGTTTGCCCTCATCAATGCGATCACAGAAGAGGCACACGCCACAGGCTTGTTGGTACTCCACCTTGATCGATCGAACCGAGGACATTACGTTGCTGCAGCCAGACTCGACGACGACGTCACCTTGCCTGAGCACTGCCAACCCCGTCTGGACCTGGTCAACTTGGATCCAGCCAGCGCTCCGGATCTGCAGGCATTGGTTGGCGCCGTGATTGCCGCCGCCGAAGACACCGACCGTCAGGCATGGAGCGAATGGGCGCAGCAGGAAGTCACGGCAAAGCGATTGGCGCCAGGGGTTGCCGAGGCCATACTGCAGTCTGTTACGAACACTCAGTAAGAGAAGTCGTGTCTATGGACGAGAACGCATGCCTCAATGAGTTATGCAGCAGTAAGGGTGCCCGACGGATCGTTGTCTCCGCCTGGGAAGCGCAAATCACAGATGCCCTGGTGTGGAACACATGTTGTGAAGCGGTTGCGACGGGGGACGATGCACGCCTGCACAGATGGCGCACGGCGATTGCCATAGCTCAGAATGCCCTACATCCACAGGACGTCAGTGCTGCCAGTGCATTCCTCGATTGTGCTAAGCTTACGCTCAAGGCAAAAGCACTGGGAGACGAGAAAAACCCTGCCAGACAAACCCATACTGCTGAGGACACGCGCATTGCATTGCTGCATGCTGCAATGCAAGTGCTTGGTCTAGCCTGTCACTGTGACGTCGATCATGGGCAGCTGTGGACGTCGTCGATGACACAACGTATCTTTGGTCAGGGAGATGCCGTCGACGAGGCGGGAAGCATGGTCGCTGAAGAGGCCCTAGCGATCCGTGCTGTGGACAGCGTGTTGGCCTTTCTTGCAGCCAGAGAGACGCGGGCAGAATTTCCTGTCACAGTGAGCTGGGTATGGGACGTCACGCGTGCGCTCCTAAAGAAACCACGCAGGATCGTATGCAGTCGCACCGTCCCCGTGGCAGGCACCGATACGCATGGCGGTTTCCTCGCTGAGTTCGTCCTCGAGGTGCTGGAACCGGGCTGCGGTGGTGATACCGGAAGGCCAGTAACCCTGCAACCTTCTCCCCCTCGCCTCTGCACACAGACAGCACTGGGACGCATGGCTGTGACCTCATCGTGCAGGGTGTGCGAGTGAGCGAGGAGCAACGTGCCGAAGTATCCACAGCGGCGCGGACCATGCACATGTCCAGGCCAGTACCACAGCAATACCTGTTGAGCCATACCAGAGGTGATCATGCAGGCCCTCATTCTGCCTCGTGTTCTGTTGCGTCGCCTCCTCGGCCGATGGCGCCATACCCCCGACCATACGGTATGGGGACGCGTAGGGGTATACCACCACGGTGGGGATACCACGTGGCTGCTGCGTGACCTCATCGAGATGCCGCATGCCGCATTCCAGCACGCTCTCTTGTGGCATTTTCAACTGCTGTCACACCCTCCCCGCGGCATCTGATGGCTCGAGGCTGCATCGCCTACCAGGGACAGTAGGCACCTTGTGGATTGGTGATGGACCGATGCACGGTGTTGTATGGGGAGCTGTCCAGGCTGGGCGTCACTCTATACCGCTGGATGTCCTGCAGCTGGTAGGCACTGGAATGTTTCGCCTGGTTCTGACACGTCCTCAGGGCTCCGTACAGGAAACGCTCCACACCCAAGACGTGCCGGATGTCGATGCATCTCTCCCATCAACGGCTATATGGTCTCGCACCATGGAGGCGATGGGCGGGGAAGCGGTGTGGCAGCGCCTGGTCGGACTGCGCCTGGCAGTGATTGGTGTCGGTCGTACAGGGTCACTGGTGGCGACGACACTCGCCCGGTTGGGATGCCAGCACCTTATCCTCATTGATCCGGATCGTATAGAGCCCCACAACCTGGGCGAAATGGACAGTGCGCGCTGGACCGATGTCAGCCGCTACAAGGTGGAGGCCGTTGTGGAGATGCTCCGAGCGTATTCCTCCGGAACCTATACCACGTTCCCAGTGCCTGTCACCGCCAATTCGGCACGCACCGCGTGCACGCAAGCCGACGTCCTGATCTGCTGCGTGGATAGTGACGCCGCCAGGCTGGCAACCGCCATGGTTGCAACCTGCTACCACAAAGTCCTAATAGATGTGGGTACGGGTATTACCTTGCATGCCCATGTGGAACATGAGCACAGACATGACGACCGTACCATGGGAGCAGATGTTCGCCTCGTGCTGCCGGGGAACGGATGTCTCTTGTGTTGGGGAAGTCTTGCCAACTTTGACCAGGCAGTTGATGACCTGCTGCATCCCCGTCCCCTGGAAGCGCAGCCAGGGTGGCACATGCAGCGTGCGGGCTCACTGCGTACCCTGAATCAGCTCGCGGCCGCGCTGGGTATTCAACTGTTGCAAGACCTGGTGGTTGAACGTGTCCAGACCTCGCTCTGGGCTCATGTCACCGTTGATCCACACGGTCGGGTCCAGGTGCAGTATCCCTCGCCACCGAGGGCTGCCGGAGCCACGCCATGCCGCCTCTGCATCCGCGCTGGCCTGGGCGATGCTGGGTGGGCCTGGGCAGTGTGAGAGTTCCTCGCCATCCTCAGAAGCAGAGATACGCTTTACTCTCACAGCAGAAAATCATCTAACCGTGTGCCAACATGCAAACCGGGGACGGTGTGGAAATGCCTATCGTCGCTGAATACCGCAAAACCATGCTGCAACGCGCTGGCTGCAATCCACATGTCATTGGTCGGAATGGGACGGCCGCGGCGTCTGAGTTCCCGATACACCACCGCATACTGCGCCGCCGTCTCAGCGTCGATTACCAGCTGGTGCACCCGCTCCGACGTCAAGAACTGCTGCAGTTCCTGGCGATTTCCCGCCTCACGCGTGCCTACGGCAAAACCGCTGAGCAACTCACCAAGCACAATACTATTGATCCCAATCCGTGGGGTGTGCGTGAGCACGTCCACAGCATCGGGCAGACCTCGTTTGAAGGCCACATAGGCGTTGGTATCGAGGAGGACGTCTCTTACTGCCACAACGCTGGATCCACGTGCTCGAAGTCGGCGACCGCGTGCAAGAAGGCTGCGGCTTCGTCTGCGCTCCAGGTGCCCGCCAGCGCATCGAGATCATGATAGGTCGGGAGTTCTGCCCGGCGGCGCTCCCACTCTAGACCGCGCTGCAACAGTTGCCCGGCAACTGTCTCCACACTGACTCCTCGCCGTTCGGCTTCTTCAACGAGCCAACGAGATGTGGCGTCATCGACATCATGAATTGTGATTGCTCTCGGCATCGTGCTCCCTCGCATCAGATAGCGGTGTGTTGTGAGTATGGAGGATACTGAACGTGGTGTCCTGTGGCAAGGCAGTTCCCCCTGCTTGGCTGCTGTCGTGGCGTGGGTCAAAGACCAGCGCCACCAGAGGCGTGCCATAGACCGGATGGCGCGTGACCACCACCGCCACCCCATAGACCTGGGCCAGACAGTCTGGCGTGAGGACTGCTTCAGGAGGGCCACTGGCCACGACTGCCCCATGTGCCAGGAGGGCTACACGGGTGGCACAGAGGGCGGCATGATTCAGATCGTGCAGCGTCACCACCACAGCCATGCCGTCACGCTGAGCGAGACGTCGGATCAGGGCTAAAAATTCTGTCTGGTAGCGTAGATCCAGGTGCGTTGTCGGTTCATCCAGCAACAGCACCTGCGGCTCTTGCGCCAGGGCACGCGCGAGAATGACGCGTCGTTGCTCTCCCCCTGAAAGTTCGGTGACGAGGCGCTGGCGCAGTTCCTGGAGACCCGTCTGCACCAGTACCTGCTCGATCATCTGACGGTCTTGCCCTGAGTAGGGCAAGAGCCAGCCCCGGTGTGGCGCTCGCCCCAGGGCGACCGCCTGCTCGACGGTCACAGGCCACGATACCCCCTCACTCTGCGGCGCCAAAGCCAGACGGCGTGCCACCGCCCGTGGACGCAGCCGCCAGATGTCCTGATCGGCCAGCAGCACGGTTCCCATACGCGGCCGCAACAGGCGCGCCAAGGCCCTGAGCAGGGTCGTCTTGCCGGCCCCATTCGGACCGATGAGGGCCAGGATCTCGCCGGCTTGGACGAGCAGAGAGAGGTCGTGCAAGACAGTATGCCGGCCATAGGCACAGGTCAGGTGTTGGGCTTCGAGGCGTGTCATCTGCGGGCTCCGAAATCGCCCTGGCGGGTCTTCAGCAAATACAGAAAGAACGGCCCCCCCAGCGCCGCCGTGAGCACACCGGCTGGCAGCTCCAACGGTGCCAGCGCCGTGCGCGCCACATCGTCAGCCACGAGGAGGAGTAACGCGCCTATCAGAGCACTGGCAGGGATCAGGCGTGCGTGCTCAGCGCCCACCAGCAGGCGTGCCGCATGCGGGGCAATCAGCCCCACAAAACCAATGGTGCCGCCGGCTGCCACCGCGGCAGCAGTGGTCAGACTCGCGGCAGCCACGATGACCCCACGGGCTCGGCCCAGGGGTAGGCCTAAACTTTGGGCCGTCTCATCGCCAAAGGCAAGCGCGTCGAGGGGGCGAGCGAGGAGCCAGAGCACACTCAGGCCGATGGCCATGTAGGGCAAACTCGCCGATAACTGCGACCAACTCCGCCCGGACAGCCCTCCCAGCAGCCAGTTCAGGACCGCGTAGGCACTCTGCTCGTTGAACAGCATCACGAGCGATACGATGGCGCTCAAGAAGGTATTCAGCGCTGCCCCGGCTAAGAGCAGCGCAGTGGCTGGGACTACTCCACCGATCTCCGCAATGCTGTAGGCGGCGGTGACGGCCAGGAGTGCGCCTACGAACGCCGCCAGCGATACCGGTCCAAAGCCGGAGACAATGGCCAAGGTCGCTCCCAGGGCCGCACCACTCGACGCCCCAATGACGAAGGGATCGGCTAAGGGATTGCGAAACAGGCCTTGCAAGGCTGTGCCTGACACCGCCAGACCAGCACCAATGAGGGCCGCTAAGAGCACTCGGCCAAGGCGTATATCCCAGACGATGGTAGCGTCTGTGGCCTGCACACCGACTGCGCGAGGCTGCAACAGCGCTCGTAAGACACGCGGCAGCGGCAGGACCACTGCCCCTACTGCCACACTGACGATGCTCGCCAGGACGAGCAATCCCAGGAGGAGAGGGATGAGAGCGACCCGGCCGTGGCCGATGACGGGCTGGGATGTCCGTGGCGTCACAGCGGCCAACTCCTAGTACTGCGTACCGCAATTACCGCGCCAGTTTGGCGCGGGGAAAGCCCTTGTTTTTGCGTGCGATCTCGTTCTGGTAACTGGGTACATATTTCCGCCGAGCTGTACTAGAGTAACAGGTCAGGGTAGAGGGCTTTGGCAATAGCTTCCAGGGCTTCCGCCAGACGTGGACCAGGGCGCGCTACGGTGTCACCGTTGAGCATGCGAATACAGTTATGCTTGACGGCCGTAATGTGATTCCAGCCAGGACGCTGCCCAATCTGCCCTGCTGTCAGCGCCAGTTGATGACCCGTATGGCCCAGAATGCAGTCTGGATTCCGCTTCACGACCTCTTCAG
>WNEY01004755.1_pt1 | contig 10401 bp, 10 predicted proteins | sample 5400531 | NCBI WGS metagenome assembly WNEY01 (sample SAMN13153338, study PRJNA577476) | soil metagenome | isolation source: 200 cm saprolite under Douglas fir tree site 1 | place: USA:California | collected 2015-04-18
GCCGCCACCCCGGTGTATCTCGGCGTGGACGGCTCGCACCTCTTCGCACAGGGCACGGATGCAAACGCCGTCTTCGACCTCGAGCTGCAGCAGGATGGGTGCGCGCGGGGCGCCGTCAACGGCAACCCCGTAGAGGTCTGCCCGGTGGCGGGGCAGGCCGCGCAGTCGGACACGGTGAAGACGTACCGGTTGAACGGGCCTCTCGGCGCGCGCACCTTCACCATCGAGAACCGCGGCGACCGCGCCTACATCGACTTCGGCATCGGCCTGGGCCGCGCCGAGTTCCTCGTCCCCGACGGGCTGCTGCGCCAGCACCCGGAGATGGTCGCCGCTGCCTGGTTCCACGGCGCGTTCGGGCGCCTCATCCCCGGCTCGGACACGCAGGCCTACCTGATCCAGCCCCGCGGATCGTAAGCTGCAGCCCCGTCAGGGGGCCTGGACGCCGTTCATGGAGGCGAGCTACGGCCGGGATTGAGGCGCCCGGGGAAAGGCGTCTTTCCCCGCGTACCGCGCCGACAGGCCGAGCTCCTCCTCGATGCGCAGGAGCTGGTTGTACTTCGCCATCCGGTCGCTGCGGCTCGCCGAGCCGGTCTTGATCATCCCGCAGTCGCAGGCCACCGCGAGGTCCGCGATGAAGGAGTCCTCGGTCTCTCCCGACCGGTGCGACATGATGGTGCGGTAGCCGTTGAAGTGAGCCATCCTTACGCAGTCCAGCGTCTCGGTCAGCGAGCCGACCTGGTTCACCTTGATGAGCACCGCGTTGGCGACCTGGTCGCGGATCCCGCGCTGCAGCCGCTCGGTGCTGGTGACGAAGAGGTCGTCGCCCACCAGCTGCAAGCGCGCCCCGAGCCGCTCGGTGACGAGCTTCCACCCTTCCCAGTCGTCCTCGGCGAATCCGTCCTCGATCGAGACGATGGGGAACTCGCGCGACCATTTCTCGTAGAGGTCGGCCAGCGCCTTGCGGTCCATGGACTTGCCGTCCAGCTCGTAGCCGCCGGTCTTCTTGTCGAACAGCTCGCTCGCGGCCACGTCGAGCGCCAGGACCACGTCGCCGCCCAGCTCGTATCCCGCCTTTCCGATCGCCTCGGCGATCGACTCCAGCGCCTCGCCGTTCGAGCGCAGATCGGGGGCGAACCCACCCTCGTCGCCCACGCTGGTCGCCTGCTTGCGCGACTTGAGCACCGCCTCGAGCGCGTGGAACACCTCGGCCCCGCAGCGCAGCGCCTCGGCGAAAGTCGGCGCGCCCCAGGGAACGATCATGAACTCCTGGACGTCCACGTTGTTGTCGGCGTGCGCGCCGCCGTTGAGGATGTTCATCAGAGGGACGGGCAAGGTGCGCGCGTTCACTCCGCCCACCCAGCGGTAGAGCGGCACGCCTTGGGAGAGCGCGGCCGCGCGAGCGGCGGCGAGCGAGACCCCGAGGATGGCGTTGGCGCCCAGCGACTTCTTGTTGGGCGTGCCGTCCAGCTCGATCATCAGGCGGTCCAGCGCCTCCTGTTCGGCGGCGTCCATCCCGAGAAGGCGCGGCGCGATCTTGCTGCGCACGTTCTCCACGGCGGTGCGGACGCCCTTGCCCCCGTACCGCGCCTTGTCGCCGTCGCGCAGCTCGTGGGCCTCGTGCGCGCCCGTCGAGGCGCCGGAGGGGACCGCCGCGCGCCCCACGCTGCCCGAGGCGACCGTCACCTCGCACTCGAGCGTCGGGTTGCCGCGGCTGTCGAGGATCTCGCGCGCGTGGACGTCGACGATCTCGGTCATGGCGGTCCTCCAGCCCGGGGAGCGCCCGGGTAGCACGTGCGTCGAGCCGCAGCAAGGCTGCGGGCCGCCAGGCTTGCGATCCGACCTTTGCCGGAGGTAGGTGTCATCCCCACAGGGGGATCACCATGAACATCCGAGACGGAGTGGTCGCTGGCGGCTTGCTGCTCTGCCCCCTCCTTCACGCCGGACGTGGCCACGGTCACGGGCGTGGGCAACGACCCTTACGGGCTTGCCCTCGTCGAGCGCGAGGACGACTGAGGCTCATGCGCAGGAGGGCGAGCGGGGACAGTCAGCGCCCGCGCAGCTCCGCTTCCACCATGGCCACCTCGCAGCTGCCGGGCGCCTCGTCGTGGGCGTCCTCGCACGCGTCAGCGAGCGGAACGTACACGGGGGCGTATGCAGTCGCGGTGACGACCACGGTGCAGGCCAGGCTGGGGCCCGGCCCCCGGCCACCCAGCTCGAACAAGCCCTCGTGGTCGGTCCTGGCGGCGAGGTCCTGCTGGCCCGGGCACCTCAGCGCGACGCCCGCGCCGCGCACGGCGCCTGCGTCCGCGCCGCGCACGTGCCCCTGCACGCTCCAGGCGGGCTCGCACGCGCCGGCTGCACACAGTGCAAGGATGGCGAAGAGGCGACCCATCGATCCCTCGACCCGTGAGATGCCGGAGCGATCACTCGGTCGCGCGGGCCGGTGCGGCGTTCCGCCGCGGTGGGGGTTGCCGCGGCGCGCGGGAGCCACTCGCCGCCGTATTCGGCGGCGGTGCGCTTTTCACATCGCGGACGGTATGGGAGTGTTGTAGAGAGCGCCCCTTCCGAGGGAGGCTTCATGGCGGGTCTGCTGGAAGGCAAGGTCGCGATCGTCACCGGAGCGGGCGGCGGCATCGGTCGCGAGCACGCGCTCACCTTCGCGCGCGAGGGGGCGAAGGTCGTGGTCAACGACCTCGGCTCCGACCGCCACGGCGGGGGCAAAGGCGGCGAGATGGCCGACCAGACGGTCGCGGACATCAAGGCGGCCGGCGGCGAAGCCAGCGCCAACTACGACAGCGTCGCCACGCGCGAGGGCGCCGACGGCATCATCTGGACCGCGCTGAACAAGTACGGGCGCATCGACGTGCTGGTGAACAACGCCGGCATCCTGCGCGACAAGACGCTGCTCAACATGAGCGAGCAGGACTTCGACCTGGTCATCGACGTACACCTGCGCGGCACGTTCCTCTGCACCCAGGCCGTGGGTCGCATCTTCAAGACGCAAGGCAAGGGTGGGCGCATCGTCAACACCACCTCCCTCTCGGGCCTCCTGGGCAACTTCGGCCAGGGCAACTACGCGGCGGCGAAGGGCGGCATCTACTCGCTGACGCGCACCGCCTCGATGGAGTTCCAGCGCATGGGCGTCACGGTCAACGCCATCGCGCCCGTCGCGCTCACGCGCATGACCCAGGATCTGCAGATGTTCAAGGGGCTCACCGGCGATCAGATCGGCCCGCAGTACGTCGCGCCGGTGGCGGCCTTCCTCGCTTCCGACCTCGCCGCCGACATCACCGGCACGATCGTCGGCGTGCAGGGGCCGAAGATCTTCGTCTACAAGATGGTCGAGACGGAAGGCGCGACCCGCGAGGGGGGACCCTGGAATCCCGCGGAAATCAAGGAACGCTGGGGGGAGATCAGCAAGGTGTAGAAAGCTCGACGTCGAGGTCGACGTCGACATCGGTCTTCGACATCGACGTCGAGTGTTCGGCGGGGGCCCGGCTTGCGCCGGAGCCCCCGCGAGAGACGGGACCTGCCCGCCACCCGCCCCTAAGGAGAGGCGGGAATCGTGTAATCGATGATCACCACGCCGCGCTGCGGGGCGTCGTCTTCCTCGTGCGTGTCGTTCTGCTGCGCGGGGCGGCTGGGCTCCGGGATGGGGAGCTGCGGGCGGGGGCGGTGGCTCTCACGCTCCTGCTCGCGTCGCCGGATCTCCTCGATGATGAACGCGTCGAGCATGAGCCACCTCCAGGTTCACATCGGTCGCCTACGTCACGTTCGATGCAAATCCGGCACCATCGGTTCCGCCCCACCTCCGAGGTTCCGAGCCAACGAGGGCCTGCTCGCCCTCTTCCTTCAGATACCAAGAACTTCCACGAGGGTCAACTTACGGCCCCCGCGGTCCACGGGCCACCCGTCCCCACATTCTTGTGACGATTTCCGTCTCTGCGCCATTCACTTCGTGACAGGCGCATCAGTGCGGCGGGGTCCTACCCCGGTGCATCGCCTCGGCGCGCGCCTTGAAGTTCGCCAGCATCGCAGGGAGGCCCTGCTCGGCAAGGACCTTCTCCAGCCCACGGGGTACCCGGGGCTGCCACTCCAGCTCGATCGCGTACGTCGCGGTCGTGCCGCCGGACGGCGACGCCTCGAGCGTCCAGCGCCCCTCGTCGCGCTTCATGAGATCCCCGCGCACCAGCCGCCACTCGATGCGCGAAGGCGCGCTCTCCACGTGCAGCAGGGTGAACTCGATCAGCTTGATGCGCGCGTCGAGCCGGTACGTGACCTCGACCGAGTCCCCGGCGCGCGGGCCGACCGAGACGGCCTTCACGTCGGGCAGGAACTCCGGGTAGCGCGCGTAGTCGCGCACCACCTCGAAGAACCGCTCGGGCGGCACGTCGACCTCGATGCTGCGGCGCGCGTTCGCCATCCTCGTCAGGGTAGCACCAGCCGCCCCGGACGGCGCGAACGCGTCCTAGAGGGCGAAGTTCGGCTTGTGCTCGAAGAAATGCGTGGTCTCGAGGTAGCGAATGGTGTGACTCTTGGAGCGCATCGCCACCGACTGCGTCGCCGCGCCGCCCTTGAAGAAGCGGACGCCCTTGAGGAAGTCGCCGCTGGTCACGCCGGTGGCGGCGAAGATGACCGGCCCCTTCGCCATCTCCTCCACCGTGTAGATCTTGTTCGGGTCGGCGATGCCCATCTTGCGGGCGCGCTCGATCTCCTTCTCGTTGCGGAAGGCGAGCTTGCCCTGCATGTCGCCCCCGCAGCAGCGCAGCGCGGCGGCCGCGATCACCCCTTCGGGCGCGCCCCCGATGCCCATCAGCACGTCCACGCCCGTCTCGATGAAGCAGGTGGCGATGGCGGCGGACACGTCGCCGTCGCCGATCAGCTTGATGCGCGCTCCGCTGGCGCGGACCTCCGCGATCAGCTTCTCGTGGCGAGGCCGGTTCAGGATGATGACGGTGAGGTCCTCGACGTACACGCCCTTCCGATCGGCGATCGCGCGCAGGTTCTGGGTGGGCGACTTGCGCAGATCGATCGCGCCCGCCCCGCTGGAACCCACCGCGATCTTGTCCATGTACGTGTCGGGCGCGTTGAGCAGGTTGCCCTTCTCCGCCATGGCAATGACGCTCAGCGCGTTCGGTCCGCCGGTCGCCGTGATGGTGGTGCCCTCGAGCGGATCGAGCGCGATGTCGACCTCGGGATCGTCGGCGGCACCCCGCCCGACCTTCTCGCCGATGTAGAGCATGGGCGCCTCGTCCCGCTCGCCCTCGCCGATCACGATGGTGCCGCGGATGTGCAGGGCGTTGAACGCCTTGCGCATCGCATCCACCGCCGCCTGATCGGCCGCCTTCTCGTCGCCGCGGCCCATCAGCCGGGCCGAGGCCATCGCCGCCGCCTCGGTCAGGCGCACGGCTTCGAGACCGATGTTGCGATCCATCATGGTTCGTACCCCTCCGGAAGCGTCGGGCCACCCGTCGCCGCGCCCTTCATCGCCGCCACCAGCCAATCGGGCGCGCGGGTCGGACGGCCGTCCTTGGTGATGCAGGCGTGCACGGTGTGGCCCAGGATCAGCACCTCGCTCGAGCCCGCGCGGAACACCTTGTACTCGAACCGCACCTTCACGCGCGTGTGGCTGACCCGGAGAGGGATCTCGAGCACGTCGTCGTACCGCGCGGGCTTCAAGTAGCGCACGCCCGCCTCCAGGACCGGCAGGTAGATCCCGCGCTCCTCGATCTGCGCGTACGTCAGCCCCAGCTCGCGGATCCACTCCCCGCGCGCGCCCTCGAAGAAGCGCAAGTACGTCGCGTAGTACACGACTCCCATCTGGTCCGTGTCGCCGTAGAGCACGCGGTGCCGGTACGGAGCCACGGCAGGGGTAGTAGCACAGACAAAGGGAGATTTCCGAAGCCAAGCTGCGCGGGCGGCACGTCTTGTTCGACTTCAGCGCCGCGGACCTACTGCACGCGGTAGGCCGCCAGGTCCAGCCGCGACTGCTCCTGCGTGCCGCGGGAGGAGACGGTCTGGGTGCGGACCTGCACCAGGCCGACGTGCGGCGCGTAGGTCCACTCGGTGACGAACTTGCCGGCCCCCTGCGGGAGCGGCGACTCGTTGCGGACCACCACGCACTTGCTGAAGGCCCCGGCGCGCGTCTTCACGGTCGCGTCGACCGCGGCGACCGTGAAGTGCTGGACCACGAGGTTCTGCACCGCCGTCCAGTGCGCGCCCGGAGTGAGCGGAGCGTGGAGGAGGTACTGGTCGGCGTCGCGCACGCCCTCCGCGTCGGCGCGCACGCGGCCGCGGTGGTCGTCGACGAACCAGGGGCCGTCGCGCCCCACGATCTGGATGGTCTCCCGCCGCGCGCCGGGCGTGTACTCGTAGGTCCAGGAGTTGCCCACCGCGAGCGGGTAGTAGATCGCCGGATCGGCACCGGAGGGCGCGGGAGGCTTGTCGCGAGTCTCGGCGGTCTTGCAGGAGGCCAGCGCCAGCAGGAGGAACGCGGACCGCTTCAATGGGACCTCGGGCGCGGCGGGTGGAGGTCGTGGTCGCTGGCCTCCTCGCGCTTGCGGCGCAGCTCGGCGAGCGCGTCGGTGGCGGCGTGGCGCACCTCGTCGTCCGGGGCGCCGCTCTCCAGCGTGTAGAGGAAGGCCTCGGCGGTCGGGCCACCCAGGCTGGCCAGCGCGTACAGCACCTGCGCGACGAGCTGCGGCGGGCGCTTGCGGGTCATCTCGATGAGCGGCTCCACCGCGCGCCGATCGCCGATCGCCACCAGGGCCCCCACCGCGCGCAGCGCGACGGCGGGGTTGTCGTCCTCGAGCCGCGCGATCAGCTGCGGCACCACCGCCGGGCTGCGCCGATCCGCCAGCGCCCGGATCGCGTAGTCGCGGACGCGCGGGTCGCCGTCCCCCAGGTCACGGGACAGCTCGTCATCGGTCTTGCGGCGCGACTCGAGCTGCCAGGCGAGCCCGCGGGCGGCGTCGTCCAGAGCGCCGCGCAGCGCGCCCTCGAAGGCGGCCAGCCTCACGGCCACCTCGGTGCCCGCGTCGGCCGCGCTCGCCGCGCGACCCGCGCCCTCCGACACGGTCCGCTCCGGATCTCCTTCCGGCGAGGCCGCGGTCAGCTCCAGGACGAGCTGCACGTCCGCGATCGCGCCGTCGTCGCCGGCCAGCCGGCGCGCGGATTCCAGATCCAGCCGCACGCGCGCCGAGGCGCCCTCGCGGATCGCGAAGTGCCGCGTCCTCTCCAGGGCCGACTTCATCTCCTTGCGCACCTGCTCGGCGGGAATGGCCAGCTCCGGCACGCGGGCGAGGTTGCCCTCGGAGACCGACAGGGTCCCCACGGCGACGGCACCCGGCGGGAGCCGGTTGCAGGACAGGGCAGCGGCGCAAGCCGCCAGCACCCTGGCGCGGAAACGAGACATGCTTCGCGGATGCTAGAGGGTGGCGCCCGCACGGTCAAAGACGGTCGCCGCCGATCGGCCGGCGCTGGGCGATTCCGCTCATTCGTGCGGCGGCTCGCCCTCGCCGGACGGCGAGGAGGTCGCTTCTGGTGTGGTGGGCTCGGGGACCGGAGTGGGCTCCGCCACCACAGCCGGAGGCGTCTGCGCCCGGCGAGGCGTCCCGATCGGCTGGCCCCACGCCTGCTCGGCCGCGCTGGTCGCGCGGGCAGGCCGATCGTCGCCCCGGCGTGGGCGCCGGCTGCGCTCGCGATCCTCGCCCTCGCCCCGTTGGGGCGCGGTCTCGGGCACGACCGCCGCCTCCGCGACCGCCGCCTCCGCGACCGCCGCCTCGGCGACCGCCGCCTCCGGCGCGGCGGGCTCGGACGGGCGCGCCTCGGCAACCGCCTCGGGCTCAGGCTCGGGCGGGGAGAGCGAAGGGGGGACCGCCTCGGCCGGCTCGAGCAGCTCGATGCGCTCCTCGGGCGGGCGCTCGCGGCGGTCGCGATGCGAGGAGGCCCCCTTCGCCACCGAGGCGAAGAACGCCTCGTCGACGTCGGCGAGCTCCACCACCTGCACGCAGACGCCGACCCGCAGGGAGACGAGCTCCTCCGCCAGCGCGTCGCCCGCGTAGAGCGCGACCGGCGGCTGGCCCGCGGCCGACGCCTCGGCGCGCGCATCGCGCCCCGCCTCGCCCGCGGCCAGCACCAAGCCCATCTGCGCGCTGTAGTGCGCCAGGTCCTTGCGCAGCTCCTGCACGTCGGCGCGGCCGATCTCGCGCGCTCCCCGCGTCAGCTTCACCGCCACGCGCAGGTCCGAGACCCCGCGCCGCTGCCGGGCCAGGTAGAGCGGCCCCTCCTTGCTGCGCTTGGCGACGCGCACGTCGCGCATCCCCATCTTCTCCAGAAGCTGCGCGCAGAGCTGCTCGAAGCCGCTGGTCTCCAGGTCGGCGACGCGGCGGCGCAAGGCGCGCACCACGGCGCGCCGCCCCTCGGCCAGGAGCTGCGCGGCGGACATGGGCCGGCCCAGGCCGGTGTGCGAGCTGCGAGCCTCCTCGGGCATGGCGGAGGGCGCGGGGAACTCGACCAGCGTGACGCGCTCGCCGTCGACGATGAAGACGGGCTTGCGCCCGGCCTCGGTGCGCCGGCGGTTGTCCTCCAGCAGCGCCTGCACCAGCGAGGCGTGGTCGCGCACCAGGGCCTCGCTGAGCAGGTTCTTCTTGAACAGCGCGTCGGAGAGCTCCGAGATGGGCGCGCCGGACTGGCGCTGCGCGAGCCACTCGAACACCACCTCGGCCGGCGGGGGGAAGCGGCGCTGTCCGCGCTTGCGGTCCTCCTCCTGGTCCTCCGCGCCGGGCTGCAGCGCCTCGATCCGGCGCCGCGCCTGCGCGTTGATGGCCCGCGGCTCGCGCTCGCGCGGCCGGTAGAGCGCCAGGCCGTCGTCGGCGGGGTGGAGCGGCGGCGCGACCGGCTCGACCACCTGCTCCGGGGGCACGCTCCACTCGACGAGCGCGAAGGTGCCCTCCGGCGCCACCGCGAGCACCTTGCGGTCGTCGTCGCGCTTGGCCATCGCCGCGAGGCGCTGGCCCATCGTCACCTCCGGATCCTGCCCGACGTGGCTGAGCAGGTTCTCGCGGACCGCGACGTCTGCGATTTCCTTGTAATGCAGTGGCTTTCCGGCGCGCCGCAACACTTCGACGGCGGCTTCCGTGAACGTCATGTCGAACCGCTCCAGTTGCCCGCGGGGCTGTGGAAGCTTCCCTTGGGCCGGTGGAAAAAGGCGCGGAACTGTAAAGAGTTTGCGCCCCCGGTGTCAACGCGCACATAGTTTGACACCGTGATCCGCATCCGGCCCGGCAGCTCCTGGCGCCTGAACCCCGGCTACCTCGACGAGCTGCGGGCGCTCTCGCCCCCGAGGGCGCGCAGCTTCGACGGAGGCGGCATCCTCGACGTGGTCGGGATCGAGGTGGACGGCGTCGACATCGCCGCCGGCGTGGGGGAGGCGGAGGTGCTGGTCGCGGTCGACGAGCTGCTCGCGGCGCTGCGGCACCTCGCGGAGGGGAGCGCCGCGGCGCAGGCGACCGTCGGCCGAGGACCGACCGAGCTGGTGCTGGAAGCGCGCGGCCCCGACGTGCTGCTCTCGCTGGTGACGCTCGCGCCCCCGGCGCGGATGCTCGCCTCCGGCCTGCTGCTGGACTCCGCGCGGCTCTGGTCGGCGGCGGCCGCCGCGGCGCGGAGCCTGGCGGCGGACCTGGTCCGCATCAGCCCGGCGCTCGTGCAGTCGCCGCTCTTGCGCCGCCTGCGCGGGGCGGCCCGGCAACCGGCCGGAAGCCGGGTCCGCTCGGCGGCGTGGCCTCACGCGGAGGGGCGCGCGTTCGTGGCGCGGTCCGGGCGCGGCGCCGTCCGCTGCGAGGTGCAGGTCCCGGCGGCGGCGGCGGCGCGCCTGGCCGATCGCTCCGAGGTCCCGCGCGCTCAGCTCGCTCCGCTCCTGGGGTCGGGCGCGGTGGCGCTGCGCTTCGCCGGCGCGCCGGCGCTGCAGTGGGAAGGCCCGGTCTACCTGGCGCTGCGCAACCTGGTGCGCGAGGCGGAAGCGCTGGTGCGCGCATGGGAGGCCGGCGAGCCCGCCTTCCAGCTCCACTTCTCCTCGACGGATCTGGCGTGCGACCTGACGCGCGACGAGGTGCGCGCCCCCGGCTGGCGAGCGCCGGCCGCCGTCGCGCCCGCGGCGCTGGCGCTTTCGCTCGCCGGCGCTGCCCGGGCGTACGCGGAGAAAGCGCAGCGGCTGGGCGACCGGCGCACCGACCCGGACGATCCCCTGCGCGATCTGCGCGCTTCCGCCGCCCGCCTCGCCCGGCACTGCGCGGAGCTGGTCTCGGGCGAGCTGCGCCGCGCTCCCGAGATCGTCGCCGCGCCGCCGCCGCAGAAGGCCGTGCGCGCGCCCCAGCCGCCGCTCTCGCACGGCCGCATCCGCCG
>WNEY01004756.1_pt1 | contig 10400 bp, 8 predicted proteins | sample 5400531 | NCBI WGS metagenome assembly WNEY01 (sample SAMN13153338, study PRJNA577476) | soil metagenome | isolation source: 200 cm saprolite under Douglas fir tree site 1 | place: USA:California | collected 2015-04-18
CACGACGATCGGAATGAACGGGGCGAGCTGCGAGACGTCCGCATACACGAGGAACGACGTCTGCGCCGGGACGCCCGCCTTCGACAGGGCGTCCTTGTACGCTGCGTCGTCGACGAGCTTCGAACCTCCGCGCAGCGCGGCCGCCGCTGCCGGCGAGTCCGCGATCACGAGCTTGTTCCCGGCGACTTTCGCGGTCAACTGCAGCGGGCCGAGCTTCGTGCCGAGCCCCTTGATGACGGTCTGCACCGTTGCGAGTGCCGTTCGGGGATCTTTCGGCGCCAGCTCGACGGCGATGTCAGGCAGGAGCCCGTTCGGCCGCAGGTAGACGACACCGCCCCCGGCAAGCAGTGGGCCGAGCTGCTTCAGGGGCAGGGTCTGCGCCAGCCCTTTCGGCAACTGCAACGAGGACAACTTCGCGGAGAGATCGCTCATGCCGTGGAATGCGACGGCGAGCGCAGCACCGGACGGGACGTCGCCGAGCAGCCAATCCCCGGTAACCGCGGGCGGCGCACCATGCGGCTTGACGACGGCGTCGACGCGCAACGTACTTGCGTCCGCATTGACACGCGCCGCAATCCAATCCGGATGCGAGCCTTCTGCGGCGGTCTGGTTCTCCGTCTTGGCAGCGCCGTTGACGTACGCCCGCGCGAGCGAATCGCCGGCGACGGACGACCATGCGGTCGTGAACGTCGAGTTGTCCGCGAGCGACTGCCCGCTCTGCGCCGAGCGCACTGCGTCGAAGGAATCCTGCGAATCGGCGACGACCGACCAGCCGCCGATCTGCTGCACGCTGTAGTTCTTGCCGAGCTTCGCGACGAGGGCGCTCAGCTTGGACTCGTCGCCCGGATGCGTGAAGGCGACGACCTCGGGCGTTGCGGCGTTCGGCAGTATCGCCACGTCGACCTCGGGGCCGACCGCCGGTGCAACGTCGTCCTTCCACGTGAGCCCCTTCGGCTTCAACTTCGAGTTCAGCTCGTCGATCAACGACATGCCGTTGGTGAAGTTCTTGACGAGCGTGTCCACACGTTGCCACTGGGACGAGTTGAGATCGGAATCGACGGAAACGAATGCGACGGCATTCGAGGGGACGAGCTTCGCCGCGTCGCCGTCAAGCGTTGCCCCGTGTGCGGTCCCGTTGACCGACGAGCTTCCGCAACCCGAGACCACCAGGGCAAGAGCGGCCAGCGCGGCGGCGAGGAAGGGACGCATCGTGCTAGATGGTAGCTCTCACTCCTGGGTCGGCTGCCGACCCATCAGGCTCGCCAGCAGCGCCTGGATTGGCTCGCCGTCGAGCACGCGGCAGACGCCCTCCGTGATCGGCAGCTCGACGCCGACGCGGTGCGAGAGATCGCGAAGGACGGGAGCGGTCGGGAGACCCTCGACGACCTGGCCGATCTCGCGCGCGGCCTCCTCCGCGGTCCGTCCCCGTGCGATCAGCTCGCCCGCGCGGCGGTTGCGACCGAAGCCGGAGAAGCAGGTGACGATCAGATCGCCCATTCCCGCCAGCCCCGCAAAGGTGTCTGGCTGCGCGCCGCAGGCTTCGCCGAGGCGCGCCATCTCCACGAGCCCGCGGGTGATCAGGCTCGCCTTCGCGTTGTCGCCGAGCTCGAGTCCGTCGACGCCGCCGGCGGCGAGCGCAATCACGTTCTTCGCCGCTGCGCAGAGCTCGACTCCGACGAGATCGTCGTTGACGTAGACGCGGAAGACCAGCGAGTTGATCGCGTCCTGCAGCTCTTCCGCGAAGGCGCGGTCGTCGCTTGCAATCACTGCGGCGGACGGAAGCCCTGCCGCGATCTCCTCCGCCATGTTGGGGCCGGAGAGAACGGCGACGGGCCGTCCGCGCACGAGCGTCGACAACCGATCGCCCGTTGCGGGATCGAGACCTTTCGTCAGGCTGAGCACGGGCGCGTTGCCGGGCAGCGACTCTGCAACGTCGGCGAAAGCGCGACTCGGCAGCGCGAGCACGATCAGCTCTGCGTCGTCGAAGCTCGCCTCGTCGAGTGGGACCGCCGCAACCCCGTGCAGGTTCGCGTCCTGTAGATAGCGCGGGTTCCGTCCGGTCTCACCGATCGCGCGCGCCTGCTCGGGATCGCGACACGCGAGCGTGACCTCGTGTCCGCGGTCGCGCACCAGACACGAGAACGCCGATCCCCAGGACCCGCCCCCGACGACGACGACGTTCATGGGCGTACAATCGCATCACGCGTCCATCCGGACGCGTCTGATCGAGCAAAGGAGCGGCCTGGTGACATCGATCGCTTGCGCCTTCGTGGTCTGCTCCACCGCGCCGTTTTAGGCGTCGTTTTCCGCACCAGCACTCTCGATCAGGAGGTTCGAATGACCGAGCCGTCTTTCGCCGGCCGGATCCAAGCGTCAATCCGTAAACAAGCTCCCAGAGGCCGCGACAGCGAGCGCATCGGCCCCTTCCTCGCGACCTTCAACCGCGACACGGATAACCCGTACCTCAACTACGCGATCCCCGACGACAATGCGACAGCCTCGCCCGCGGAAGTAGAAGCTCTCGTCGCTGCATACCGCGCCCGGAACCGCAACCCGCGGCTCGAGTACATCCCGTCGATCGCACCGCTCGTCGAACCCGCACTGCTTGCTGCGGGTTTCGCGGTGGAGACGCGAACGCCGCTGATGGTCTGCACAGACCCTGCGGATGTGCGCTTCGTGCCTCCGGACAGGATCGAGTTCCTTGCGCCCTCGTCCGAAGACGAATTCCGCGGCGCGTCCGCGACACAGTGGGAGGCGTACGAGGAGCGCGGGCCGATGCCGCAGCGGGCGGTCGACGGGCTGCGTCGCGTGGTCGAAGCCGGAGGGGTGGTCGCGCTCGCGCGTGACGCAGCCACGCACGAACCCGCAGGCGCCGGCCTTTGCACTCCACCTCAGGACGGCTTGACGGAACTGACCTCGGTCGGAGTCCGCGCGTCGTTCCGGCGGCGGGGGATCGCCGCGGCGATCACCGGCTGGCTCGCGCGTGAGGCCTTCGCCCGGGGTGTGACGGGTGTCTTCCTCATGGCGGCAGGCGAGGCCGAGGCGCGGATCTACGCGCGCGCCGGATTTAGAGGAGAGTCGGAGGTGCTGCACATCTCGCTGCCGTCAGCCTGAGCGGCGAACGAAGTCGATCGTTACCGGCACTCCTTCGAGCTCGAACCGGTCTCGCAGACGGTTCTCGAACCAGTAGCCGTAGTCGCGCGTCACCAGCGATGGATCGTTGACAGAGACGCGGAAGCGCGGCGGACGCACGGTCACCTGCGCGCCGTAGAGGAGATTGAGCCGTTTCCCGTTTCGTGACGGCGGCTGCCTCGCCTGGCGCAGCTCGGCTATGAAGCGGTTCAACTCGGCGGTTGGAACGCGCGCGACGTGCTTGTCGTAGAGCCCCTCGATTGCGTCGAGCAAGCGTTCGAGCCCGCGGCCCGTCTTCGCCGAGACGGCGATCCACGGCGGCCGTTGACGCAGGCGGCGTTCGAGCTCGGGTCGGACGTCCTCGATCTCCACGGTCGTCAGGTCCCACTTCGAGAGGACGACGAGCGTCGAGCACTGCGCCTTGCGCGCAACGTCCGCCACGGAGAGATCCTGTTCGACGATCCCCTCCGACGTGTCGATGAGGACGAGCGCGACATCCGCGCGTTCTGCCGCTTCGAGCGCGCGCAGCTCGGAGTAGTAGTCGATGCCCTGTCGATGCTTGCGCTTGCGCCGCAGTCCGGCGGTGTCGACGAGCACGAACGTCCGTTCACCGCGCGTGAACACGGTGTCGATCGCGTCACGCGTCGTACCCGGGACCTCCGAGACGATCACGCGCTCGCGGCCGAGGATCGCGTTCAGGAGCGACGACTTGCCGACGTTCGGGCGGCCGAGGATGGCGACCCGGATCGCCTCGTCGCCGGCGCGCGGTCGGCCGCGTCCCGGTAGACGCGTAACGATCTCGTCCAGGAGGTCGCCCGTCCCGTACCCGTGCAGCGACGAGATCGGGAACGGCTCGCCGAGCCCGAGCCGGTGGAACTCGAGCGCGAGCGAGTCCCGCGACGGATCGTCGATCTTGTTCGCGAGCAGCAGAACGGGCTTGCGCGCGCGGCGGAGGATGTCGGCGACCTCCTCGTCACCCGGCGTCATTCCCGCGCGCGCGTCGACGACGAACAGAACGAGATCGGCTTCGGCGACGGCCTCGCGTGCCTGATCCGCGACCGAGCGCGTGATCGGCGACGGATCCGCGACGTCGACGCCGCCCGTGTCGATGAGGAGGAACTGCTTGCCGTTCCACTCCGCGACGAGCTCCTTTCGATCACGCGTCACTCCAGGCATCGCGTGCACGACGGCTGCACGCGATCCCGTCAACCGGTTGACGAGCGTGGACTTGCCGACGTTCGGGAAGCCCACGATCGCGACCGTGCCCAGAAGCGGCTCAGGTTCCATTTACGGCGGGGGGATCGCGACTCGCGGCCGGCCGAGCTCCTGCGTGCGCACGAGGAACTCCCACAGTCGCCGGATCTCCTGCTGGATCTCGGCCGACGCATCGCGGTAGCCCTTCGAGTTGCGCGGATGGTGATCGAAGCTCATCGGCTCTCCCCATGCAATCGAGACCGGATGGAAATTCCCGACGCGCCAGTACTGGCTTCCCTCGATCGCCGCGCAAACAACCGGGACACGTTCCTGGACCGCAATCAGTGCCGCGCCCGGTCTGACCTCCCCCGGCTCTCGCTTCTGCCGCGTTCCCTCGGGAAACATCCCGAGCGCGTCGCCGCGCCGCACGATCTCGCGCATGACGCGCACCGCCTCGCGATCCGACTCGCCGCGCCGTACAGGCGACGTCCCGAAGATGCGGATGAACCAGCCCATCACCGGCGTGTCGTGCGCTTCCTGTTTCGCGATGTAGTAGATCGTGCGCGGACAGCCGGAGCCGATCGCCCAAGGATCGAGCCACGAGAAGTGGTTGAAGCAGAGCACGACAGGACCGTGACGCGGCACGCGCTCGACGCCGTACGTGCGCAGCGGCGCCAACGTGCGAACGAGCGCGCCGAACGCCGGACGCCCGAGGAGCCACGCGGCCTGTACTCGGTTCATCGCGATGCCGGCTGCCGCTGCCGCTCGCGCACGAGCCGTTCGATGCGGTCGACGACGTCCTCGACGTGGAGGTCGGTTGTGTTGATCTGCTCGGCGTCGTCGGCCGGATGCATGCGCGCAGCGTCGCTCTGGTCGCGGCGGCGCAGGTCGGTGACGAGCGCATCGCCGCCGATGTCGGGACGCTCGGCCTGTCGCCGCCGCGCGCGCACGGCTGCATCGGCGTTGAGGTAGACCTTCACCTCCGCGTCCGGCGCGACGACGGTTCCGATATCGCGGCCCTCGATGACGACGTCGCGTTCGTGGCCGAGCTGCCGCTGACGTTCACGCATGACGACACGGACGGCCTGATGACGCGCGACGACCGGGACGTTCTGGTCGATGCGAGCTTGGCGGATCGACGCAGTCACATCCGTTCCCGCGATGAACACGCGTCCGTGCTCGTCGAACGTCACCGGGTTCGCCGCCGCCAGCTCCCCGAGGGGCTCCCCGTCGCCGAGCGGGAGTCCGCGTTGCATGGCGAGCCACGTCACCGCGCGGTACATCGCCCCGGTGTCCAGGTAGCGAAACTCGAGCCGCTCGGCCAGCCGCCGTGCGACCGTGCTCTTCCCTGCCCCTGCGGGGCCGTCGATGGCAACGATCATCGTCGTGAGACCGAGTCGAGGAGCTCGAAGAACCCGGGGAAGCTTATAGCGACCGCGTCGGCTCCCCCGACGTCGACGCCCTCGCGCGAAACGAGCCCTGCAACCGCGCCGAGCATCGCGACCCGGTGGTCGCCGTTCGAGCGCATCGCGCCGCCTCGCGGTCTGGAGGGGACTCCTCGCACTTCGAAGCCATCGTCGCGCGCGCGCATGCGCACGCCAAGTGTCCGCAGAGAATCCGTCACGGTCTCGATGCGATCCGTTTCCTTGACGCGCAGCTCGCCCGCTCCACGCACGCGGCTCTCTCCGCGCGCGAACGCTGCGGCAAGCGCGAACAGCGGCAACTCGTCGACGAGTGCGGGAACTTCGGCGGGGCCGATCTCCGTTCCGATCAGCTCTGCGGAGTGCACATCGACGTCGCCGACCCATTCTCCGCCGAGCTTGCGACGGTTGAAGACGCTAACGCGTGCGCCCATCCGCTCGAGGACGTCGAGTAGCCCCGCACGACGCGGATTGAGACCGAGGTCGTGGATCGTCAGCTCGGAGCCGGGAAGCAACGTCGCGGCGACGATGAAGGGCGCGGCGGCGGAGAAGTCTCCGGGGACGACGATCTCGTCGAGGTGAAGCCGCGGCGCAGGCTCGATGGAGACCGACGCCGGGCGGCGGCGAACACGCGCACCCGCTGCCTCGAGCATCAGCTCGGTGTGATCGCGCGTCGACGCGGGCTCGACGACAGTCGTCGTTCCATCGGCGCTGAGGGCGGCTAGCAGGATCGCGGACTTCACCTGCGCCGACGCAACCGGCAGCGTGTAGTCGATCCCGCGCAGCGCGTCGGATCCTTCGACTGCGATCGGCGCGCGTCCGTCGGTCGTCTCGACGTGCGCGCCCATCCGCGTCAGCGGCTCGGCGACGCGGTCCATCGGACGCGTGCGCAACGACTCGTCGCCGGTCAGCTCGAAGCGGCCCTGCTGGCCGGCGAGGATGCCGATTAGCAGCCGGATGAGCGTCCCGGCGTTGCCGCAGTCGATCGTGGTGTTCGGTGGACGGAGACCGCGCAGACCGACGCCGTGCACCGTGAGCTCGTCGTCCGCCTGCTCGTCGACGTCGACGCCGAGCGCGCGAACCGCTGCAAGCGTCGACTCGGTGTCGCCGGAGCGGCCGAAGCCGCGCACGTGGACCTTCCCTTCGCAGAGAGCGCCGATCAGGAGTGCGCGGTGGGAGATCGACTTGTCGCCCGGAACGGCGATGTGGCCGTGGAGCGTGCCAGCGGGTATTACCTTCATTTGTCGATCACCGACGCGATCACGACGTGGTAGCCCTGCGCCTCGAGCAGGTCGCTCGCACGGCGCGCGTCGTCCTCGCCGGCGACGAGGAGCGTCAGCGTGCCGCCACGCTCGCGGGACATGTGGTGCAGCTCGAAGTCCTCGATGTTGATGCGCGCGGCGCCGAGCGCCTGGGTGATTCCGGCGAGCACGCCCGGTCGGTCGGGAACGTGCACGCGCAGGCGCTGCAGCGCTCCCGGTTGCTCGTACGCCTCCGCGAGCATGCGGCGGCGGTTGCCCGAGGCTTCGGCGATCCACCGGGCGAGGAAGCCTGCGTCGCCTTGCGCAAGTGCGCGCTCGACCTGCTCGACGCGGCGCCGGTGCTCCGCGAGCGCGGCCGCGAGCGCGTCGGCGTTGTCGAGGAAGACATCCACCCAGATGCGCGGGTTTGCGCCCGCGACACGCGTCATGTCGCGGAGCGATCCGCCGGCCGCGGCGAGCGGATCGTGCCCCTCGATCCGGCTCGTCCCCGCCTGGTTGAGGAGTAGGTTGGCGAGCGCGTGCGGCAGGTGGCTCGTCAGCGCGACGAGCCTGTCGTGTGCGAGCGGATCGACCGCGACCGGGACCGCCCCGAGCGACGCGACAAAGCCGTGCAGCGTGCGGTACCGGGTCGGATCGGTGTCCGCAACCGGCGTGAGAAACCACGTCGCACCGCGGAAGAGCTCACCGGTCGCGTGCGCAGGCCCGCGCGCCTCGGAGCCGCATACGGGATGACCGCCGATGAAGCGCGAGTCCGTGACAGCAGCAGTGACCGCGCCTTTCGTCGATCCGACGTCCGTGACGGTCGTTCCGTTGCCGCTCGACTCGAGCACCGCGGCGACCTCCGTCGGCAGTGAGGCGACCGGTGCGGCGACGACCGCGAGTTCCGCCCCCTCGACCGCATCCGCGAGCGACTTCGCGGTCGCCACGGCGCCGCGCTCGTGCGCGACGCGCAGTGCATCGGAGTCGACGTCCCACCCGCAGACGTCTTCCACTCCGGCCGCGCGCGCGGCCAAGCCGATAGAGGCGCCGATCAGACCGGTGCCGACGATGGCAAGCCGGCGCACCATGTCCTCACGCCGCGCCTAGGGCGCCGCTTGCGGCGCCCTCGTCAGGACGCACGGGCTCCGCCCGTGCGTCCGTCTAAAATGACCGGTCGACCCACTCGAAGTTTTTTCACGCAGACCTCATGAGCTCGGCAACGCGAAACGCGAGGTCGAGCGACTGGCGCGCGTTCAGGCGCGGATCGCAGAGCGACATGTAGCGCGCGTCGAGCTGGGCTTCCTGGACGTCCTCGGAACCGCCCAGGCACTCCGTGACGTCGTCGCCCGTGAACTCGAGGTGCACGCCGCCAGGCCACGTCCCCGCTTGACGATGCGCGGCGAAGAAACCCTCGATCTCGCCGAGCACGTCGTCGAAATGACGCGTCTTCCGTCCGGTCGCGCTCGTGAGCACGTTCGCGTGCATCGGATCACACACCCAGACGGCCGGATGCTCCGCGTCGCGCACGGCGCGGAGGATCGGCGGCAGCAGCTCGAAGACGCGCTCGGCGCCCATGCGCGTGATCAGCGTGAGCCGTCCGGGAACTCGTTGCGGATCGAGCCGCTCGCAGAGCTCGAGTGCGTCCTCGGCCGTCGCCGTCGGTCCGAGCTTGACGCCGATCGGATTGTGGACGCCGGCGAAGAACTCCACGTGCGCGCCCTCGGGCTGTCGCGTGCGCTCGCCGACCCAGAGCATGTGCGCCGAGCAGTCGTACCAGTCGCCCGTCAACGAGTCGCGCCGCGTCAGCGCTTCCTCATACTCGAGCAGCAAGCCTTCGTGGCTGGTCCAGAAGTCCACCTGGTGCAGCTGCGGTTCGTCTTTCAGGTCGATCCCACACGCCGCCATGAAGCGGAGCGCGCGGTCGATCTCGGACGCGAGCTGCTCGTACCGGCGTCCCTGCGGCGAGGATGCGACGAACTCCTGGTTCCACATGTGCACCTGGTTGAGGTCGGCGAAGCCACCCTTCGTGAACGCACGCACGAGGTTCAGCGTCGCCGCCGACTGGTGGTATCCCTGGAGCATGCGGTCTGGCTCGGGGCGTCGCGCTTCGTGCGTGGGCGCCTCGCCGTTGACCATGTGGCCGCGGAAGGAGGGCAGATCCTCGTCGCCGACGCGCTCCGTGGGAGAGCTGCGCGGCTTCACGAACTGGCCGGCGATCCGTCCGACCTTGACGACCGGGAGCATGGCGCCGTACGTGAGCACGGCGGCCATCTGCAGCATGATCTTCAGCTTCTCGCGGATCGCGATCGCAGAGAACTCCTGGAAGGACTCGACGCAGTCGCCCGCCTGCAGCAGGAAGGCGCGTCCCTCGGCGACGCCCGCGAGGGCATCCCGCAGCGCGCGCGCCTCGCCCGCGAAGACGAGCGGAGGCATCGCGGCGAGCTGGGCGCGCACGGTCTCGACGCGCTCGGTGCTCGGCCAGTCGGGCTGCTGGGCCGCCGCGAACGCGCGCCACGAGGACGGAGACCAAGTGGAACCGGTGACTGCCATCGATTCGCAGTGTAGATAGGCCCTTGGCCGCGTTCCGGTTTGCCGTGTGCGGTGCTAGACACGTGACAGGTCCTTTTCCGCCAGCAGCAAGGGACTGTCCCCAGGCGTGACAAAAGCGTGACGGTTGATCCACAGCGCCGCCTGGGTATCCTGAGAGGACGATGACTTCCGCCTTGCGGACTCGCGGCTGGGCCTGGCGTAGCGAGGACGGCGGGAGCCTGCGCGCAGCTTAGGCGCCTCCACAGCCCGCCCGCTCGACTCCGACGTTCCGTCCGGCGCGACAGAATGGAGTTCCCCATGCGCATCTTCAGCGGCATCCAACCCACCGGCGATCCCCACATCGGCAACTACAGCGGCGGCTTCCGCCAATACGCCGCTACGCAGGAGCGCGGTGAGGCGTTCTTCTGCATCGTCGACCTGCACGCGATCACGATCCAGCACGATCCGGCCGAGCTCCGCAAAGGGACGCTGGACATCGCCGCGATGCTGTTCGCGACCGGCCTCGACCCCGGCCGCTCTGTTGTCTTCGTCCAGAGCCACGTCACTGCGCACGCCGAGGCGGCATGGCTGTTGGCGGCGGTGACGAGCTACGGGCAGCTCGGGCGGATGACGCAGTTCAAGGAGAAGGCCGAGGAAGAGGACTTCGTCTCGGCGGGGCTCTTCACGTATCCGATCCTGATGGCCGGCGACATCCTGCTCTACAAGACCGACATCGTCCCGATCGGCGACGACCAGCGGCAGCATCTCGAGCTCGCCCGCGACGTCGCGCAGCGCTTCAACTACCGCTTCGGCGAGACGTTCGTCGTCCCGGAGGGCGTCTTCCCGGACACCGGCGGCCGCGTGATGAACCTCCAGGAGCCGG
>WNEY01004759.1_pt1 | contig 10398 bp, 7 predicted proteins | sample 5400531 | NCBI WGS metagenome assembly WNEY01 (sample SAMN13153338, study PRJNA577476) | soil metagenome | isolation source: 200 cm saprolite under Douglas fir tree site 1 | place: USA:California | collected 2015-04-18
CCGAAGGCTGTGGATAGAATATTCATACATGTCTGATCACCCCTCCGGCGCCGCCGCAGCGCCGCCGGTCGACTTCATTCGCGCAATCGTCGACGACGACCTTGCAGCGGGCAAACACCACGGCCGCGTGGCGACGCGCTTTCCGCCGGAGCCGAACGGCTACCTGCACATCGGCCACGCCAAATCGATCTGCCTGAACTTCGGCATTGCCGAGGAGCGCGGGGGCACCTGCAACCTGCGCTTCGACGATACGAACCCGGCGAAGGAAGATGTCGAGTACGTCGACGCGATCAAAGAGGACGTCGCATGGCTTGGCTTTCAATGGGGCGCCGAGCTGTACGCATCCGACTACTTCGAGCGGCTGTATCAGTTCGCCGTCGAGCTGATCAGGCAGGGCAAAGCGTACGTCGACAGCCTGAATGCCGACGAGATCCGCACGTACCGCGGCACGCTCACCGCGCCGGGTAAGAACAGCCCGTACCGCGATCGAACCGTTGAGGAGAATCTCGATCTGTTCGCCCGCATGCGGGCGGCTGAGTTTCCCGACGGCGCGCACGTCCTGCGCGCGAAGATCGACATGGGGTCGCCGAACTTCAACATGCGCGACCCGACGTTGTACCGGATTCGGCATGCAGCGCACCATCGGACGGGCGACACATGGTGCATCTATCCGATGTACGACTTCGCGCACCCGTTATCCGACGCGCTCGAGCACATCACCCATTCGATCTGCACGCTGGAGTTCGAGGATCACCGGCCGCTCTACGACTGGCTCGTGGCCGCCGTGATCGACGGCGATCGGCCGCAGCAAATCGAGTTCGCGCGGCTCAACCTGAACTACACGGTGATGAGCAAGCGCAAGCTGCTGCAGCTCGTGCAGCAGGGGCTTGTGTCCGGCTGGAACGACCCGCGGATGCCGACGATCAGCGGTCTGCGGCGCCGCGGCTGCACGCCGGAATCGATCCGCGACTTCTGCGCGCGCATCGGCGTGGCGAAGAAGGAAAACGTCATCGACGTCGCGCAGCTCGAGCACAGCGTGCGCGAGGATTTGAATCGCCGGGCGCCGCGCGTCATGGCGGTGCTGCGGCCGCTCAAGATCGTGCTGACCAACTATCCCGAAGGAGACGTCGAAGAGCTCGATGTCATCAACAACCCGGAGGATCCCTCGGCGGGCACGCGCAAGGTGCCGTTTTCCCGCGTGCTCTACATCGAGCGCGACGACTTCATGGAAAACCCGCCGAAGAAGTTCTTCCGCCTCTCGCCGGGAAAAGAAGTCCGCCTGCGGTGCGCGTACTTCATCACCTGCACCGAGGTGGTGAAGGACGATCGCGGCGAGATCGTCGAACTGCGCGGCACCTACGATCCGGCGACGCGCGGCGGCGACGCGCCCGACCGCCGCCGCGTGAAAGCCACCCTCCATTGGGTATCCGCCGCGCACGCCGTGCCGGTGGAGGTACGGCTGTACGACCGCCTCTTCTCGGTCGAGGACCCCGAGAACGGGCCCGAGGGCACAACCTTCATCGACCGGATCAACCCGCACTCGCTCGAGGTCCTGTCCGACGCACAGGCGGAGCCCGGCGTGGCGCTGCTCGACGTCGGCGCGCGGGTCCAGTTCGAGCGCCTGGGATACTTCTGCGTCGACAGCGATTCGCGTCCGGGCGCGCTCGTCTTCAACCGCACTGTCTCGCTGCGCGACGCGTGGACAAAAATCTCGCAGAGAGAGCAGGGCTGACGCGAATGGACGCACGGCGTGGCCTGGAGCCGTTCTGACTGTGGTGTCGCGTCCGCCGGATCGCGTTCGCTCGATTCTCGCCAGAACGCCGGTTGGTGGCTGCCACGCCAAATGAGAACGGCTCTAGCCCTCCTCGCCTCACTGAGCATCCTGCTGACTGCCGTTCGCGGGTCGCCTCTCGTCGCCACCCAGGAAGCCGCCCGCGGCCGCTGGTACAAAGGCAACACCCACACGCACACGCTGAACAGCGACGGCGACAGCACTCCGGACGATGTCGCGAAGTGGTACCGTGAACACGGCTACCGTTTTCTCGTCCTCTCCGACCACAATTTCCTCACGAGCGTCGAGGGCCTCAACGCCGTCCACGGGGCGAGCGAACAATTTCTCCTGATCAAAGGCGAAGAGGTCAGCGACACGTTCGCCGGCAAGCCGATCCATGTGAACGGCCTCGACCTGTCCGAGCGCGTGGAGCCCCGGCATGGCTCGAGCGTCGTGGACGTGGTGCAGCGGAATCTCGACGCCATCCGGAAAGCGGGCGGCGTGCCGCACATCAACCACCCCAACTACGGCTGGGCGATCACTGCTGACGAGTTGGGTCAGGTCCGGAACGACAAGCTGTTCGAGATCTTCAACGGTCACCACCTGGTCAACAATCTCGGCGGCGGCGGCGTTCCCGGCATGGAAGAAGTGTGGGACCGCATTCTGTCGAGCGGCAGACTGATTTACGGGCTCGCCGATGATGATGCGCATGTCTTCAAGCAGCCGGGCAATCCGAATGTGCCGGGACCGGGACGCGGTTGGGTCGTCGTGCGGGCCGAGAGGCTGGCTGCAAGACCGATCGTCGAGGCCCTCGAACGGGGCGACTTCTACGCGTCGACCGGCGTGGAGCTCAGCGATTATCAGGTGACGGCCGCGGCGATCACGATCGCCATCAGGCAGGAGCCTTCAAGCAAGTATCGGGTGCAGTTCATTGGCAGGAACGGCCAGGTGCTCAGCGAGGCGATCTCCAGTCCGGCCGTTTATGAGTTCAAGGGGAATGAGCTGTACGTCCGAGCCAGGATCCTCGAATCGAATGGCCGAGTCGCGTGGACGCAGCCCGTCTGGCGTTAAACGAAAAGGACATACACCAGCGAGATCGCTCAGACCGCGGAGAAGAAAACATTTTCTCTTGCTATGTTGCGCTCCGCGGGTAAACCCTGATCATCAGGGCCGCCCCTGCGGAACTCATATTGCAACTCGGCAGGGCGTGGATGGACGAGAACGCTGGCAAGCTCTGCAATCGCGGCTGACGGCGGCGCGTGCCGCCTATGAAGCGGGTGACCGGGAAACGGCACTGGCGGAAGTCACGACCGCCTTGCAGATCGATCCTGACTTTCTGGCGGCGCACTCGCTGCGCGACCGGATTCTCGCACCGCCGGAGGCGGTGGCCCCCGTCGCACCCGCCCCACCTTCCGCATCCGTGGCGCCAGGGCCGCAGGCGTCGTCGGGCTACGCGAAATTCGAGGAACGGACGAAGCGCCGGCGCGTCGATCGCCGCCTCGAGGCCGCCCGCGCCGCGCTCGAAGGCCGGCACGTCGAAGACGCCGCGACGGCGCTCGACGAGGTGTTCGCGCTCGATCCCGATCTGCCGGAGCTCGGGGAGCTGACTGCTCGGTTCGAAGAGCTCCGCCGCACCACCACGATCTCGCCGACGGGTCCGCGACTGGCCGCCGCCGCCGTGTTCGTCATCAGCGTCCTCGGCGCGTCGTGGCTGCAGGATTCGACGGCGCTGATCTCACGCCCCATGATCGCCGCAGCGCCCCTCGTCGCGCCGTTGACGACGCCCATCGTCACCGTCACCGAAGAATTTGAGGTGGTCGGCACCGCGGGCGAACGCGAGGCGATTCGCGGTCCGTCGACTCCGGCCGACCCGGTTCCAGACACGCCGCCGGCCCGCCCTCCGGCCGAGCCGGAGGCGCCAGAACCGGAGACGGAGACGGAGGCGGTTGACGTGCCGGTGCGTCCGGTCGTGCACGAGTCGAACATCGTCGCCCCGATCGCCGCTGCGGTGGCGCCGAGCGTCGACGATGAGATGCTCGTGCGGCAGGCGCTGCAGCGGTATCGCTCGGCGTATGACGGGCTCGACGCGCAGTCGGCGCAGGCCGTGTGGCCCGCGGTGAATCAGGCGGCGCTTGCGCGCGCGTTCGACGGCCTCGAATCGCAAAGCCTGACCTTCGACGTCTGCGAGGTCAGCGTCGGCGTCGAATTGGCGATCGCCACCTGCCAGGGCTCCGCACGTTACGTGCCGAAGGTCGGCAGCCGCGAGCCGCGCATCGAGCCGCGGGTCTGGAGCTTCACGCTGCACAAGACCGCGACTGACTGGAAAATCGACTCCGCACGCGCGGAACGATGATCGAAGAACAAGAACCGCAGAGAACGCTGGGCCCGCAGAGAGGCATTTTTTCTCAGCGATCTCTGCGCGCGCGGACCGATGACCATTGACTGCAGAGAACGCTGAGGCCCCAGAGAAACGATATCTTTCTGCGATCTTTGCGCCCTCGGCGGTCAGACGTGATCAGCGCCCGAGCGCGTAATCCAATCCGACAAACGGCGTGAACCGAGCGGTGAGGCCGCCGCTGGTCAGCGGGATGCTGGCGTTGGCCGTGAGGACCCAGGTATCTGTCAGGTTCCACTTGAACCCGGGCGCGAGCGTGACGATCCGGAGGGTCGATCCGTCGGGCGTGAGGCGCAACGTTTCGACGCCGGTCAGACGCGGATGCGCCGTCGTCACCGGCACGATATGACCTGGGCTGTCAATCCAGCGGCCCAGCAGTTCGCCGACCACCGAGACCTGGTTTGTCGCCGCGAGCGCAATTGCGGCGCCGAAGCTGATCTCTGACGCAAGGCCGCCGATGCCGACGCCAGCGTTCGCATGCCCGGAGACGCGGCCGCTCTCCAGCGAGCCGATCGCCGAGAACTTCACCGACGTCGATCCTGTGCCGAGCAGATCTTCCTGCCGTCCGGTCGGCAGCCGCACGTCGACCGCCGCGGCGAGCCCGGCCGGGTCCTCCCTGAGCACGGTGTACTTGGTCCGCAACACGAGATCGGCCAGACCGATCGCGCGCGCGGTGGCGCTCGCCTGCGTGAACGCGCGTCCGCGATAGGTGTTCACGCGCGCGCCCTCGAGCGTGAGCGCGATCATCGGCGCGGCGGCACCGACCTCGATCCGATCGGTGATGCCGAAATTCCCGTAAAGCGTCGCCACGGTCGCGTTGAGATTCAAGGTGAGCTGATCGACGTCGAACGGCGCGTTCTCGTCGGTGAACCGGTTCGCCGTCGTCACGAGCGAGCCGTCGTCCAGAGCGCGACCGTCGAGCGCGTTGAAATGCAGGTGCTGCATGGCCATGCCGACCGACGCCTGATGGCGGCCGGCGGTCAACGCGCGCTCGAGAAAGAACGGGCCGAACGACTGCGTGGCCCGCTCGACGGTACCGAGCTCCGGATTGAGTCGGTACACGAACGCGCCGGACGAGGTCGTCACAGGCAGCGTGGCGAGGTTCGCGAGCAGCGCGCGCGAGATCGTCCGGCTCGTCGCCTGCGCCGCGTCACGATCGCGCTCCACGCTTCCGGTCGGCACCGACTGATTCGTGACGAGGAACGTCAACGCGTCCGACAGCGTTTGCGCTCCGACCGGCGTCGCCGAGGCCAGGATGACCGCGAAGGCCACCGCGAGCGCGCCGATTCGTCGCTCAGTCATCAGCACCTGTCACCTCGAGCCGCGTGGCCTTTACCGTGCCGTTGGACTGCGTCACACCTTCGCCCTTGACGCGGCGGCCGTTGCGCAGGTCGCTACAGCCCGAGCGCTTGTAGTCGGTCGTGTCATCGGCGGTGATCGCCGTCAATCCGACCACGAACGTCACGGCCGGACATCTGCCGAACAGGTTGATTACCGCGCCGTCGAAAGTCACGGTCCCCGGCGGCGGTGGCGTCGGGGCCGGCGGTGGCGTCGGGGCCGGCGGTGGCGTCGGGGCCGGCGGCGGCGTTGGGGTCGGAGCCGGCGTCGGGGTCGGCGTCGGAGTGGGCGGCGGCGCGGGCGTCGGAGTGGGCGGCGGCGCGGGCGTGGGCGTCGGCACCGGCGGCGGCACGGGCGGAGGCGTGGGAACCGGCGCAGCAGCCTGCGCCACGGTGTAACTCTGACCGGCGATGTTCACGCGCCCGAGGCGGGCGGCGCCGGCATTCTGAGCGACCAGCAGGGCGACCGTCGCGTTGGCGTCGCCGCTTTGCCCCGACGTGACCGTGATCCAGCCGGTCTCGCTTTCGGCCGTCCACCGGCAGCCGCTCAACGTGACCACGCCGACGCTCAGCCGTCCTCCGTCCGATCCAACCGCGTCGTTCGTTCGACTGATCGCGTAGTGACACGGCGCAGCGGCCTGGCTGAGCGCGATGCTTTGCGTGCCCACGACAATCGCCGCCGATCGGGCGAGGGGCGTAGGATTCGGCGCCACCGTGAAAGACACGGAGGCTTCGCCCTGACCGCCGTGCTCGCCGGGCAGCGCAATCCAGGTCGCCTCGGTGGCGATCGACCACGTGCAATCACGAGCGGTCGTAATCGTCAGCGACCCTGCGCCGCCGACCGTGCCGAAGCTTGACGGCGCGGCGCCGGCCGTCAGCTGGCATCGATCGGTGGTGGGCGCCGTCAGCGACGTTTCCGCCGAACTGCAGCCGACGACGAGGCCCGCTCCGGCAACGGCGACGGCTGCACCGAGGGCACGAACGTGGAGGCGCTTCAGCTTCACCTCGCGTCGGCATCGCAAGCATCTCGCCAGATCCAGGCGATGGGCTGGACTCGCGCGAGGGAAACGAATCACCGTTTGTTGGAACCGGTTTACTGAAAGGCGGTCGCTGAGGTAGCTTACAATTTCGCTCGATGGTCTTCGACGAGGCGGAGCGCCTCGCCTCACGGCTCCGCGACGAGCTCGGGCGCGCGATCATCGGCCAGCAGGCGGTCGTCCAGGAAATCCTCACCGCGTTTTTCGCCGGCGGACACTGTCTGCTTCGCGGCGTTCCCGGCCTCGCGAAGACCCTGCTCATCAAGACGCTGGCTCAGGCGGTGCACCTGAAGTTCAACCGCATTCAGTTCACGCCCGACCTGATGCCGTCGGACATCATCGGCACCGAAGTGATCGAGGAAGATCGCGGCACCGGGAGGCGCGACATCCGCTTCATTCCCGGACCGGTGTTCGCGAACGTGATCCTCGCCGACGAAATCAACCGAACGCCGCCGAAGACGCAGGCCGCGCTGCTCGAAGCGATGCAGGAATACCAGGTCACGGTCAACGGCGTGCGCTACGATCTCGAACGGCCGCTGTTCGTCCTGGCCACGCAGAACCCGATCGAGCAGGAGGGCACGTACCCCTTGCCCGAGGCGCAGCTCGATCGATTCATGTTCAACGTGGTGATCGACTACCCGTCCGCGGCCGATGAGCACCGCATCCTGGCGTCGACGACGAGCGACGACGAACCGGTCATCACGCCGGTTGCCTCAGCGAGCGACATCGAAGCGATGCGGCATCTGGTGCGCGATATCCCCGCCGCGTCGAACGTCATCGACTACGCGATGCGGATTGTCCGCGCGAGCCGGCCGGCGGGCGGCGCAGACGAAGCCGTGCCGACGGCGGTGCGGCAGTGGGTGAAATGGGGCGCCGGCCCGCGGGCCGGGCAGGCGCTGGTGCTCGGCGCGAAATCGAGGGCGCTGCTCGACGGTCGATGCGTTGCGGCGCCGGAGGACGTGCGCGCGATCGCGCTGCCGGTGTTGCGGCACCGCATTCTGCTGAATTTTCAGGCCGAGGCCGACGGCATCGACGCCGATCAGATCGTCGCGCGCCTGCTCGAAGCGGTCCAGATGCCATGAAGACGAAAAGGGCCGACACGGAGGGCGGTTCCTACGCGGGGAGCGCCGATACGGGCGGCGTCGACGGCGAGAGCACGCGCACGGGCGGACCCGTCTGTCCGCCCGAAACGCTCGCGCAGATTGCGGACCTCGAGCTCGTCGCCCGCATCATCGTCGAGGGGCTGGTCTCGGGGCTGCACCGCAGTCCGTTTCACGGCTACAGCGCGGAGTTCAGCCAGTACCGCCACTATCGACCCGGCGACGATCTCAAATATGTCGACTGGAAGCTCGTCGCGCGCACCGATCGCCTCTACACGAAACAGTTCCGCGAGACAACGAACATGGCCGCGGCGCTGGTGCTCGATGCGAGCGCGTCGATGGCGTTCCCCGTGGCGCGCCGGAGCGTCGGCACGAAGGCGCCGGACCGGGTCCTCTCGAAATTCCGTTACGCGGTGATCGCCGCTGCTGCGCTGGCGCATCTGATCTCCGGCCAGGGCGACGCCATCGGCCTCCTCGCCGGCGAGAGGTTTCTGCCGCCGCGGACGGGCCGCCAGCATCTGCGCCGCCTGCTCGCGACCCTCGGCGCGCTCGAGCCGCACGACGCGTGGCATGGCGGCGAGATGGTCCGTCGCGCCGCCGAGCATATGAGCCGGCGCGGTCTCCTGCTCGTCCTCTCCGATTTTTACGACGCCGAGGACAGGACGCTGGCAGAGCTCCGGCGCGCCGCGCGCATGGGACACGAGGTCGTTCTGTTCCAAATCCTCAGCCTCGACGAGCTCGAGCTGCCGTACCGGCGCGATCTCGAGTTCACCGATCTCGAGACGGGCCGGCGGCTCGCGATCAACGCCGGCCTCGCCCGCCGGGAGTACAAGGATGCGATCGCGGCGTTTCTCGAGCGATGGCGCAGCCGCGCAGCGGCCGAAGGATTTCAATACTCGCTGATCGTCACCGATACGCCCCCCGATCGCGCGTTGCGCAACTTCCTCCTTTCGCGCACGCGATGAGCTTGCCGTGATCTGGCTGAATCCCGCCACGCTCGTCGCCCTGCTCGCTCTCGCGGCGCCGATCCTCATTCACATCCTCGTGCAGCGCCGCGCCGAACGCTTTCCGTTTCCGACGCTGCGGTTCCTGCAGCCTGCTCGTCTCGCGGCCATCCGCCGTCACGTGCTCGAGGACGTCGTGCTGCTCGCCGTTCGCGCGGCGGCGCTGGCCGCAGCTGCTGCAGCGGTCGCCGGCCCGCTCCTCGTCACGCCGGCCCGCCGCCAGGCATGGGAAGGGCGTATCGTTCGGGCGACGGTCATCGACGACGCTCTTCGAAACGTGGCGCAGCCCCTTCCGCCTCGGCGTGAAGCATCCGCCTTCGCTGAAGCTTCGGCGGACCGCCGCCGCCCTGGCGAGGACGGTCAGGGCGGCGCTCTCGGGGCTGCCGCGTCCGCGCCGGCGGCTCTGCACCAGGAATTCCCGGCGTCCCCACTCTCCGACGGCATCCGCCGCGCCATCGCGTGGCTCGAGACCGCGCCCCCCGCGCGTCGTGAGCTGGTCGTGATGTCGTCGTTTCCACTCAACTCGATCACGGCGGCGGACGTCGCCGGCGTGCCGGCTGACATCGGACTGCGGTTCGAGCGGAGCGGAACGCTTCCCTCCACCCGCACGGTTCAGGCCGGGCAGGTGTGGACATCCGCAGGCGTGGTGACGCGCCAGGTCACGCTCGACGGCAGTCGAACGTCGGTGCGCGAGGAGGCGACGGCCGAGCCGCTCTCGTGGCCGATCGACGTCGTCTCATCGCCCGAGTACGGCTCGATCGCAGACGCCGCAGCGTCCGCCGTCCTGTCGCAGCGCGTCTGGGTGCCGCCGCCGGATCGTCGTGCGCGTCTTGTTCTGTGGGAGCCGGCCTCGAAAGCGGTTGTGGCGCATGCCAATGCGATCGCCGACGCGTCGGCGATCGATCGACCCTGGATGGCTGATGCCGTCGCTGGCATGACGCGCGACGCTGATCTGCGAACCGCCGCCGGGCGCATCGCCGGCGGGTTCGACGAGACACGTTTTGCGCGCGCGCCGTGGCAGGTGGTGGCGGCCGCGGCCGATGGGCGGCCGCTCGTGGTGGCTGCCGGGTCTCTGACTCGACTCGTCGTCGTCTGCGGCGCACAGGCCTCTGATGTCGTGACGCCGGTGGTGATGCGCGCGATCGCGAACGCGATCGCCCAGGTCCCCGATCTGCAATCCGCGGAAGTCGTGTCGATCTCGGACGCCCTGCTCCAGGGATGGTCACGGCCCGCGACGCCGCCGCGCGTGCCTCGCGTCGGCGCGGTGGAGAGCGACGACCGCCGCTGGTTCTGGCTCGCCACGCTGTGCCTGCTTGCCTTTGAAATGTGGATTCGCCGATCCCGAGTCTCGCTCAGCGATCGCGAAGGACGCGAGGAGGCCGCGCGTGTCGCCTGACGAGCGCCGCGTGGCCGATGCGGTCGCTGCCGCGGTGCGCAGAGGCCGTCTGGTCGCACTGTTCGAAGCGTTCGCGTGGGGCGCTGCCGCATCCGCCATCTCGCCGACGGCCGGCGGGCTGATCGCCGGTGCCGTGGCAGTGTGGCGATGGCGTGCGACCGAACGCGCGGCGGTCGTTCGCGCGCTCGAGCGCGCGTGCCCGGAATCTCGCAATCTGTTCGTGACGTCCGACGAGATCGCCGCCGGACGGCTGGTCGCGGCGCCGTCGGCGCGCCCGCGCGTGTTCGCCGATGCCGCGTTGATGGCAGAGCGGCTCGATGTTCGAACGGTGTTCCCGATCGCTCGCGTGCAGCGAGCG
>WNEY01004760.1_pt1 | contig 10397 bp, 9 predicted proteins | sample 5400531 | NCBI WGS metagenome assembly WNEY01 (sample SAMN13153338, study PRJNA577476) | soil metagenome | isolation source: 200 cm saprolite under Douglas fir tree site 1 | place: USA:California | collected 2015-04-18
ACCTTGAAGCCCTGCGAGTCGGATTTCGAGATCGAGACGCTGCGCACCTTGATCGGCGCCTTGCCGGGCTGAGCCTGGATCTCGACGTCCTTCTGCGAGAACGGCTGCGCCTGCGCGACGAGCGTCACCGACGCGGAGGGCACGAACACCGCCGCCGCGAAGACGCCGACGAGGACCAGGACCACCGCCGTGACGTAGAGCAGGAAGCGGCCCGGCCGCAGCTCGGTGGCGGTCTTGGTGATCAGCTTGGTGGGCGCGCCGATGCCGATGTGCGTGGTCGGCGCGGCCGTCCTGCGCTGCCACCACCTGCGGAGCGGCGGCCGCACATCGGCCTCGGACGGGATGCCCTGACCCTCCGGTCCGACCGCCCCGAAGACGGGGAATCCGCTCTCGGACGCCATCTTCTGGACGGCCGGGTCGTCGCAGACCACGGTGACGCGCTTGCCCAGCCGGGCGGCGTAGTTGCGCAGGAGCTGGAAGTTGAAGCGGCTCTGGCCGATGCGCGAGCGCATCGGGAGGACGAGCATCGTGTCCTCGCCGTGTTGGCGGCGAAGGCGGTCGACGAGCTCGGGGATCTCCTCCTCGGTTTCGACGTAGATCTGGTTCATTGCCATGGCGTCAGCGTGTCTCCAGGGAGTCTGGTCAAACCTTTATAGCGCTTAGGACCCGTCTCATGACGGTGTTCACGGTGTCGCGCTCCTCCGCTTCAGTTCGCAGGGCGTGGTTGGCGAGGCCCATCGGGGCGATGTCCTGCGGGCTCACCAGCTGCCCGGTCGAGTCGGTCAAATTGCGCACGTCGGCCGGCACCAGGTGCCTCACCCGAGGCTCGCGCGGGAACGGAAGCCCGGCGGCCCAGTTGTTCTTCACGATCTCGAGCGTGAGCTCGGGCAGGAGGCTTCCGCCTCCGCACAGGTAGATGCTGGTGGGCAGCCGCTCGCCGCGCGACAGCTCGCGCAGGCTGAGGGCCAGCCCCTGCAGCAGCACCTCTGCGTCCGCGCTCAGCAGCTCCGACACCTGGCGGTGCTGATCCGCCGACAGAAGGCCCTCGGAGTGGCGCAGCTTGCGCGCTTCCGCCTCCTCATAGCTCAGGCCGAAGGCAAGCGCCAGCCGGCGCGTGAACGCGCGGCCGCCGAGGTTGAACATGCGCGTCCCCTCCACCCCACCGTCGCGGATCAGCGCGACGTCGGTCGTGCCGCCGCCGACGTCGACGAAGATGCCGCCCTCGGCCCAGATCTCCTCGTTGGCGCATGCCCGCGCCAGCGCGTAGGGCTGGGCGACCGCGGCCGCCAGCTCGAGGTCGAGCTCGCGGACGACGGTCTCGACCGCGTCGATGTGTGTCATCGGCGCGAAGGTGTTGAAGACGGTGACCTCGAGGTTCTTGCCCGTGAACCCGACGGGGTTGGTGACCGGGTAGCCGTCGACGCGGACGTTGGTGATCGCCGAGTGGACGAGCCGCGCCTCGAGCTGGCCGTAGCTGCGCTCCATCTCGAGCAGGTGCTGGGCCTCGCGCAGAGCGCGGCGCTGCACCATCTGCAGCATCGTCGACATCTCGCCAGAGCGGACGCGCGACTTCGAGTTCTCTCGTGGGTAGGCGATCGTCGAAGAGAAGCCCTTGATGAGCTCGCCCGCGATCCCGACCACGACCTGGCCGGGCACCGTGCGGGCCATGTCCTCGGCGGCCTCGAGCGCGCGGTTGCACGCCTTGATTACCGATTCGAGGTCGGCGATCGCGCCGCCCGACATCGCCGCCGGCGCCTGGGGCTCTCGCCCGACGCCGAGGACCTCGCCGTCCGGCCCGTCGCGACGCACGACCAGGACCTTGATCAGGTCGGTGCCGATGTCGAGGACGGTGAAGTGCCGGTAGTACTCGCTGCGCTTGCGGAGGAACTTGAACTTGGCCATCTATTTCAAAGCGTCTGCAAGGCGTTGGAATGCTTCGTCTGCCGGAACGGTCAACGTGCCGGTCACCAGGTGGGCCGGGCCTCCGCCCTTGCCGAACAGGCTCTTGAGGCGGTTGGCATCGTACTGGGATGTCAGGTCCTTGGACACCTTGATGACAAACTTGTCGCCGGCGACAACGGTTACGATCCCGGACTTCACCTTCTCGAGGTAGCGGTCGGCGTACGACTTCAACTCGTCCACGCTAGAGGCGTCGACCGTCTCGGCCACGAAGTCGACACGGCCGTGCCTGACCGACATGCCATCGCCGCCGATGCGCTCCCTACGCAGCCTCTCTCGCTCGCGCTCTGCCTCCTTCAGCTGGGTGCGCAGCCCGTCGATGCGCTGCGCCAGCAACGAGGGGCTCACGTTGAACGACCTGGCGAGATCCGTCAACAGCTCGCGGTCGCGTCGGACGAGCTCGTCGGCCGCCTCGCCGACCACCATGTCGATGCGGCGCACACCGGAGCCGATGCTCGACTCGGAGACGATCACCGCGGTGCCGATGTCAGCGGTGTTCTTGACGTGAGTGCCCCCGCACAGCTCGCACGTCCAGTCGCCGAAGCACACCACGCGGACGACGTCGCCGTACTTCTCCTCGAACAGGTGCATCGCGCCCTGCGCGACCGCCTCCCTGTACGGCCGCTGGCTCTCGTGAAACGGGAGTGCCTCGCGGACCTTCTCCATGACGCGCCGGTTGACACGGTCTATCTCCTGCTTGTTCATCGCGCGGTTCAGGGGGATGTCGAAGGTCGTGTGGTCGGGGCCGACCCATGATCCCTTCTGAACGACGGTGTCGCCCAGCGTCTCGCGGAGGGCTTTGTGCAGCAGGTGCGTGGCCGAGTGGTGGCGCATGATCTGGCGCCGGCGCCTCTGATCGACCGCCGCCGTCGCCTTCTCTCCCGCAACGACCTCGCCCGTCACGACGATGCCGAGGTGGGCGATCGCGCCTTCCGCCGGCTTCTGCGTGTCCTCGACGCGGACCAGGCCGCTGGGCGTCTTGATCGTGCCGGTGTCGCCGATCTGGCCGCCTGACTCCGCGTAGAAGGGCGTGCGCTCGAGGAACACCTCCACCTCGTCGCCCTCGCCGGCGCTTTCGACGATCGCGCCTTCGCGGCGCACGGCCAGCACCTCGGTGTCGGTGGTGAGCTCGTGGTAGCCGGCGAACTCGGAGCGCGGCAGGTCCTTGGCTTTCGCCCACTGGTTGGGGATCGCGCGGCGCGAGCGCTCGCGCTGCAGCGCCATCTCGGAGCGGAATCCCTCGTCGTCGACCTGCAGGCCGCGCTCGGCCGCCAGCTCGCGCGTGAGCTCGAGCGGAAAGCCGAAAGTGTCGTGCAGCTTGAACGCGTCGGCGCCCGACACGGTCTTGCCGCCCCGCGCGACGACCTTCTCGAACTGCTCCATGCCCTGGTCGAGCGTGCGCGCGAAGCGCTCGGCCTCGGCCTCGATCGTCTCCGTGATCAGGCGCTCGCGGTCGGCGAGCTCGGGGTAGTGGTCCTTGAACATCGCGACCGTGCGCTTGGCGCCCGCCGAAAGCTTCGCCGAGAGCTCGATGTTGCGCCCGTGGAGCGCCGCGCGCCTGATCAGCCGGCGGAGCACGTAGCCGCGGCCCTCGTTGGAAGGGACCACGCCGTCGCAGATGCAGAACGTGATCGCGCGCACGTGGTCGGCGATGATCCGCTCGGAAAGCGTCGTCGGCTTCTTGCTGTGCTCGCGCACGAACTCCACCAGCGGCGCCAGCACGTCCGCCCCGAAGACGTTGTCCTTGCCCTGGAGGATGAAGCTGATCCGTTCCAGGCCCATGCCGGTGTCGATCGCCGGCCTGGCGAGTCGGACCAGCGCTCCGTCCGCGATGCCGCGCTTGATCGCCTCGGCCGTCGTCGGCGGATCCGCGAGGTCGGCGCGCTGGTCGTACTCCGGCAGCACCAGGTTCCAGAACTCGGTGAAGCGAGCGCAGTGGTCCGGATAGCAGTCGGGCCGGCCGCAGCCCGCCTCGCGGCCCTTGTCCCACCAGATCTCGGTGTCGGGGCCGCACGGCCCGCGTCCCAGCCCCCACCAGTTGTCGGCCAGGCGGGTGACGTGCTCGGCGGCGATCCCGGTCTGCGACGTCCAGATCTCGAAGGACGCGTCGTCCGAGGGATGCACCGTCACGCGCAGCCGGTCGACCGGCATGGCGAATCCCTTCGTGACCAGCTCCCACGCAAGCGGGATCGCGGTCTCCTTGAAGTAGTCACCGGCCGGTGCGAAGTTGCCGAGCATCTCGAAGAAGGTGTTGTGGCGGTCGGTCTTCCCCACCTCGTCGATGTCACCGGTGCGCAGGCACTTCTGCGCGCTGGCGAGCCGAGGCGCGGGCGGCTCGCTCAAGCCCAGGTAGTAGGGCTGGAGCGGCTGCATTCCGGCCGAGATGAATAGCGTGCTGGGGTCGCCGTGCGGCACCAGTGGCGCGCTGGGCAGGACCAGATGCTCCCGGCTCGCGAAATGCTCTAGAAAGCGTCGGCGGATCTCGTTCCCGGTCACGGGGGTTGGCTCAGTCTAAGGGGCGAGCCGCTCGACCCGCCAACGGCCGCTGTTGCCCAGGACGTAGCGCAGGCGGTCGTGAAGGCGGTCCTCGCGGCTCTCCCAGAACTCGATCCACCGCGGCCGCAGCGCGTAGCCGCCCCAGTCGCGCGGCACCGGGACCTCCTCTGGGTGCTTCTCCGCCAGCTCACGCACGCGAGTCTCGAGCACCTCCCGCGACCGCACGATGCGGCTCTGGCGCGAGGCCAGCGCCGACAGCTGCGCGCCACGCGGGCGGGTCCTGAAGTACTGCTCCGAGGCTTCGCGGCCCAGCCGGCGGACGACGCCGTAGACGCGCACCTGGTGGCGGGTCGCCGACCAGTAGAAGACGAGCGCGGCCCGGTGGTCGTGCACGAGGTCAATGCCCTTGCGGCTTCCGTAGTTCGAGTAGAAGAGGAAGTCGCCGTTCTGGAAGCCCTTGAACAGCACCATCCGCGCCGAGGGTCCTTCGTCGCTCGCGGTGGCGAGCGTCATCGCGTCGGGCTGCGGGGCGCCTGCCGCCTGGGCCTCCGTGAACCACCGCTGGAACAGGGGGTACGGTTCGCGCGGCGCGTCCGCTTCGAGCAGCGCCACGCCCTACTCGGCGCTCTCCTGTGGCACGTGCTTGCGCAGCTGCTCCAGCGCCGCGCGCTGCAGGCGGGAAACGTGCATCTGGCTGATGCCGAGCCGCTTGGCGATCTCCGACTGCGACATCTGCTCGTAAAACCGCATCGCCATGATCGCCCGCTCGCGTGGCGTCAGGTGCTCCATCGCCCGCTCCAGCACGTCGCGCATCTCCACGCGCTCGAGCTCCGGGTCGGCGCCGCCGATCTGGTCCGCCACCGAGCGGTTGTCCTGGCCATCGCCGGCCGCGATCGGCTGGTCGAGCGACACCGGCACGTAGGCAGGCCCCATCTCCATCGCCTCCGTCACGTCGTCGGGAGTGACGCCGAGGCGTTCGGCCAGCTCGCCCACCATGGGCTCCCGCCCAAGCTCGTTCTTCATCTGCTCGTTGACCCGCAGGACCGTCTGATGCAGCTCCTGCAGCCGGCGCGGGAACCTGATCGCGGTGCCCTTGTCGCGGAAGTAGCGCTTGATCTCCCCCGCGACGGTGAGCGTCGCGAATGTGGTGAACTCGTAGCCCAGGTCGGGGTCGAAGCGCTCGATCGCCTTGATCAGGCCCAGGTAGCCGACCTGGACGATGTCGTCGAGAGGCTCGCCACGGTTCTGGAACTTGCGCGCGAGGAAGTACACGAAGTCGTGATAGGCGTCGACGAGCTGGGCGCGGATGCGGTCGCGCTCGGCGGGGTCGTTGCTCTCCTTGTACCGGCGATGGAGCCCCCGCAGCTCCTCACGCGAAAGGCGCGTGGAACTAGCCACTACCTATTAGTTAAGCCGCTGCGCGAAGTTCAGCCCGCCAGGTGCTTGACCATACGGAAGCGCACGTGTCCAGTGCGCGGCTCGATGATGGGCCGGAAGTCATCGACGAAGCACCGGATCATCTCGTAGGCGAGCCGCTGCAGCTCCGGGTCGACGTGCGTCACGTGCGGGTGCGCGGGCAGCGGCAGCGCCGCGCCCGTCGGCATCAGGTCCACGTCGACCACCAGCGCTCTGTTGGTGGCGAAATACGTCAGCTTGAGGTCGGCTGGAGTGCCCAGCTCCTCGGCTGCTCCGATCGCGCTGTCGCAAGCCTGCGTGAGCGCGATCGAGAGCTCGTCGAGGTCCATGAGGCTGAGACCCAGCTGACCGCCAAGCGCCGTCGCGACGCGCTTGGCCACGGGGATGAACTCCGGCGCCGCCGGGATCTTGAGCTCGGCCAGGTTGCGCTTCGCCATGCTCTGCCGGCTACTCCTCCAGGTTCGTGCTCGCGCCCTGCATGCGCCGGCTCGCCGCTGCCTCGAGCTCCTCGCGCTTGCGCTTGGCCGCGGCCACGCCGTCCTGGATCGCCTTCCCGACCGGGTGCTCGGGGTCCATCACCGCCGTCCGCGCGCGCTGCGCGGCTCCACGGGCGCGCTGCACCGGCTCGCTGCCGCTCAGCTCGATGGTCTTGCTGCGCAGGCTCTCGATCTGCTCCCGTCCGGGCCCGGTCGCGATGTACGCGCCGACGGCCAGGCCGATCAGCCCGCCGAGGATGAACCAGCCGAAACCGCCGCCGCCGCCGTTACTTTCGTCAGCCATCGCCGAAACCTCCTCTAACAGTGCGAACCAGACTCTGACCCGCCACCCTCACCCCGTACACGGCGGAGCTGATCCCGCGTCCAAACGCGGCCAGGCCGCGGCCGCCCGTGCGCAGGCCGACGTTCACCCCGGACGTGATGTCGTTCACGTTCTCGATGGTCTGTCGCACCTCGGGCAGCGTCTCTTTCATCTCTTCATTGGTCGTGTCGAGGAGCTCCTCGACCGCTCCCAACATTCCGCGCAGCCTGATCAGGACCGCCCCCAGGGCGAGCGCCACGACGAGCGCGGCCACTCCGAAGGCGAGCCACATGAAGTTCTGGCTGCTCACGGAGTGGATACCCCCATCGCCCCGGCCGCAAACACACCCGCAATCTTAAGTGCGCGCATTCGAGTTGCCTTCGGACGGTTCGCTGGGCTCGCGGTTCGGCCGCGGGACGAAGCGGGCGAGCGGTTGGAGGAACAGGGCGAAGGCCACCGCCGGCAGGACATTGGCCTCGCCGAGGCGCGCCGACGGCAGGCCGAGGAAGTCCCAGAGCTGGCCCAGGCCGAAGCCGAGGGTGGTCATGAGCAGGATCGGGACGTAGGCGCGGCGGCGGTACGGGAGGAAGGCGAAGCAGAGCTGGGAGACGACCAGGACGAGGAGGATGGCGACGATCAGGCCGGGCGGGATGAGCTTCACGGGACGCCCGATGGCCGAGAGGCTCCCTCCGGCAATGCTACGAGTCCGATTTCTGGGGTGGGAGCACCCGAATGTGCAGCTCCTCGAGCTGCTTTTCTTCGACCGGGCTCGGCGCGCCGAGCATGAGGTCCTGGTGGCTCTGGGTCTTCGGGAACGCGACGACGTCGCGCACGTTGTCGGTGCCGACGATCGCCATCATGAGCCGGTCGATGCCCGCGGCGATGCCACCGTGCGGAGGCACGCCGTACTCGAATGCGTCGAGCAGGTGCCCGAACTGGCCGCGGATCCTCTCCCGGTCCATGCCCAGGATCTCGAAGACGCGTTCCTGCAGCTCGCGGTGGTGGATTCGCACGCTGCCGCCGGAGATCTCGACGCCGTTGAGGACGCAGTCGTACGCGCGCGCCCTCACGTCATACGGCCGCTCGTTGAGGAGGTCCATGTCCTCCGGCCAGGGCGACGTGAACGGATGGTGGCCGTACGTCAGGTTTCCGAGGTCGTCTTCCTCGAAGAGATACATCGGGTAGACCCACAGGAACTTCCACTCGCCGTGGCGGATGAGCTTGCGCCGCCGCGCGATCTCCTTGCGCAGGAGTCCCATGACCGTCTCCGCCTTTCTCCGCCGGTCGGCGACCAGCAAAACGATGTCGTCCGCGGCCGCGCCCGCCGCAGTCTTGATGGCGGACATCTCGCCTTCGCCCAGGTGACGGTCGAGCGGGCCAGGGATCCAGGCGAGGCCTTTCGCGCCCGCGCCCTTCGCCATCAGCGCCAGCTCGTCGAGCTCACGACGGCTCAGGTCCTTGCCACCGGGGACGGCAAGACACCGCACCACGCCGCCGGCGTCGATCGCGCCGCGGAGCACGGTGGCGGAGCTCTCCCGCAGCGACTCGGTGACGTCCGCGATCTCGAGCTCGTAGCGGAGGTCGGGCTTGTCCGTGCCGTATTTCAGCAACGCCTGCTGCATGTCGAGTCGCGGGAAGGGTGTCGGAATCTCGATGCCGAGGACGTCCTTCCAGACCTTCGCCCACAGTCCCTCGATGAGCGCGAACACATCCTCCTCGGTGCAGAAGGACATCTCGACGTCGAGCTGGGTTATCTCGACCACCCGGTCCGCCCGCAGGTCCTCGTCGCGCAGGCAGCGGGCGATCTGGTAGTAGCGGCCGATCCCTGCGACCATCAGCAGCTGCTTCAGCTGCTGGGGCGACTGAGGAAGCGCGAAGAACTCGCCCGGGTGCAAGCGCGACGGCACGATGAAGTCGCGCGAGCCTTCCGGCGTGCCCTTGAGCAGCATCGGGGTCTCGACTTCAATGAACTCGTGGCCGTCCATGTAGCGGTGGATGGCCTGCACCACACGATGGCGGAGCTCGAGCGTCTGCGCCACCTTCGGCCGCCGAATGTCGAGGTAGCGGTACTTCAAGCGGGTCGCCTCGTCGGCCTCGACGTCGTCCTCGATCGCAAAGGGCGGCGTCTTCGCGACCGAGATAACCTCGACGTCGCCGGCGACGACCTCGACCTCTCCAGTCGCCATCTTTGGGTTTTCAGATCCCTTCGGCCGGCGCGCCACCTTGCCACCGACGCGGACGACGTACTCGTTCCTTACCTCCGCATCGATCGACCGGACGACGACCTGCACCGTGCCCCACCGGTCGCGAAGGTCGATGAACGTGACGCCGCCGTGGTCGCGTCGCTTCGCGACCCAGCCGTAGAGCTCGACCTCGCGTCCTTCGTCGGTGGCGCGCAGCGAGCCGCAGTGCGGAGCGGAAAAGCCGCTCACCTCAGCCTTGTGGGCAACTCGTCCCATGCCACCTCGCCCTGCTCGCCGCTGGTCATGTCGCGAAGCTGCGCCACCCGCCGCCCGGCGTCCTCCGGGCTGAGAAGGACGACCCAACGCGCGCCCAGCCTGTTCGCCGACCGCATCTTGGCGCGCAGGCTCTTGGGCTCGTAGTCGACGGCCACGGAGCGCACCGCGCGGCACACCCGCGCGACCGTCGCCGCCTCCATTGCGAGGTTGCCCTCCGGCAGCACGAGCACCTGCACCGCCGGCGCGATGGGCCTCTCATCGCCCCTGGCCGCCATCAGCTCCGTGACGCGGTCGAGTCCACCGGCGAATCCGACGCCGGGCGTCGAAGGCCAGTTCAGGTCCTCGGCCAGGCCGTCGTAGCGGCCGCCCGATGCGACCGCGTCCTGCTGGCCGGTCGCACCGCTCGGGTAAAGCTCGAACACGGTGCGCGTGTAGTAGTCGAGGCCGCGCACCAGGTACGGGTTGAGCACGTACTCGATGCCGGCGGCGTCGAGGAGCCTCTGCACCTCGCCCCAGTGCTCAGCGCACTCGTCGCACAGGTTGTCGGTGATCTTCGGCGCGTCGGCCTTGAAGGGCTGGCACTGCGAGGCCTTGCAGTCGAGCAGGCGCAGCGGATTGCGCTCGAGGCGAAGCTGGCAGTCTCCGTGCAGCTGCGAGCGCAGCGGGCGGTAGTACTCCTTCAGCTTCTCGAGGTACGCGGGACGGCATTTCTGGTCGCCGATCGTGTTGAGCTCGAGGCGCAGGTCGTCGAGCCCGGCCTTCTTCAGCCAGCCGCCGGCGATCTCGATGACCTCCGCGTCCAACCCCGCCGCCGCGCTGCCTATCGCCTCGACGTCGAACTGGAAGAACTGGCGGTAGCGCCCCTTCTGCGGCCGGTCGTAGCGGAACATCGGGCCGAACAGATAAAGACGCGAGGGCTGCGGCCCCTGGTTGAGCTGACCTTCGAAGTAGGCGCGCACGACGCCCGCCGTGGCCTCGGGGCGCAGCGCGATGTTGCGCCCGCCTCGGTCCTCGAAGCGGTACAGCTCCTTGGCCACCGCGTCGGTGTCCTCGCCGACCCGCTCGATCAGCTCCGACAGCTCGATGATCGGTGTCTCGATCTCCTGATAGCCGAAGCTCTGAGCGACCCCCTGTCCCGCCTCCTTGGCGGCGCGCCACAGCGGCAGGTCGGCGGGCAGGATGTCGCGCACTCCGCGGACGGCCTTGATCGGTTCGCTTCGGGGCACGGTGCTCAGTTTCGGAGATTCGCCGAGGCAATCGCTGGCATCG
>WNEY01004763.1_pt1 | contig 10396 bp, 11 predicted proteins | sample 5400531 | NCBI WGS metagenome assembly WNEY01 (sample SAMN13153338, study PRJNA577476) | soil metagenome | isolation source: 200 cm saprolite under Douglas fir tree site 1 | place: USA:California | collected 2015-04-18
CCGTGTGCTCCTTCTCCGAGAGCTTGCGCCGCAGCCGCTGCACATGCGGGTCGACGGAGTGGTCGTCCAGGTCGTGCGGGTAACCCCATACCTTGTCGCGGAGCTGGGCGCGGGTCAGCACGCGCTCGGGATTCGCGGCTAGCACCGCGAGGAGGTTGAACTCCGTCATGGTCAGCGTGATCTCGTCATCGCCGACCTTGACCCTGCGCGCCGCGTTGTCGATCTGCAGCGCGCCGATGCTGAGGATGCCTTCGCGGCCGCCCCCGGTCTCGGCGAGCGCTGAGCGCCGGAGCTGGGCGTTGATTCGCGCCGCCAGGATGCGGGAGTCGAAGGGCTTCGTGATGTAGTCGTCGGCGCCGACCTCCAGGCCGACGACCTCGTCCATCTTGGTAGACCGGCCGGTGAGCATCACCATCGGGCTGACGACGCCATGGCGGCGCAGCTCGCGGATCACCTCGGTGCCGCTGATGTCTGGCAGCACCCAGTCCACGAGCACGAGGTCGGGCTGCGCGGTGCGGCCGAGCTCGATCGCCTGCGCGCCGGTGCCGGCCTCGACCACGTCGTGGCCCTGCAGGCGGCAGACCTCCGCGACGAGCATGCGCACGGGGACGTCGTCCTCGATGACCAGGATGCGCCGGCGCCGGCGCGGAGGGTTGCTGCTCAGCCTTGAGCCGGAGGCGCGAAACCCACCCGTCGTGACTCACGGGCTGAGCGCTTCGGTCTGCGCATCAGGATTACGCGCTTGTCCCCCCCGTCGATCACGCTGGCCAGGTCCCACCCGTCGGCCGCCGCCTCGTGGATGACCTTGACCAGGGTGACGCCGTCAGCAACCTGGGCCACGCTCAGGACCTTGGTCGAAAACTCCCACTCCCGGCTCGGAAGACCCACGGCAGGCAAGAGCCCGGACGCCGCGGCGCGCGCGCCGTCGGGCGATGCAGGCTGGGTCGGCTCTTCTGGTTCCTCGTCCGGATCTTCTTCCATTCGTTTGTCCATTGTCGTCAGATTGTAGGCACTAAGGCTGTGCGTACCCCCGGCGGGGGTCGAACCCGCGCTGGACCGGGTTTAAGCCGGCTGCCTCTGCCATTGGGCTACGGGGGCAATCCCCATTTTGCCGCGCCCGGCCCCGATCAGTCGTAGTCGAAAAAGCCCCTTCCGGTCTTGCGCCCCAGGCGCCCGGCCCGGACCAGCTTCTCCAGCACCTCGGGCGGCTCCGGGCCTTCGCCGAGCCGGTGGCGGTCTTGCATCGCCCCGTAGAAGATGTCCAGGCCGCTGAAGTCGAGGAGGTGGAACGGCCCCATCGGCCAGTTGAGACCCTTCTGGACGGCCACGTCGATGTCCTCTGCGCTGGCGTAGCCGCCGTCGAGCAGGCGCATCGCCTCCTCGGAGGCCGCGAACAGGACGCGGTTGACGATGAACCCCCAGATCTCCTTCTTCAGGAGCACGGGCGTCCTGTCGATGCTGCGCACGAACTCCATGGCGGTCTCCACGGTGTCGTTGCTGGTCTTCGGGCTGCGAACCACCTCGCACAGCTGCATGACGGTGACCGGGTGGAAGAAGTGCATGTTGCAGCACTGCTCGGGCCGGCCGGAGAAGTCGGCGAGGCGGCTGATGACGATCGTGCTCGAGTTGCTGGCGAGGATCGCGTCCTTCTTGGCATGCTTGCCGAGGTTTTCGAACACCGCCTTCTTGGCGTCGAAGTTCTCGATCACGGCCTCGATGACGAGGTCGGCACCGGCCACGGCGTCAACCAGGCCGTCCTCGTCCTTGATCCGGTCCATCGCCCGGTCCGCGTGCTCGCGGGTGAGCCGCTGCTTCTCGACCGAGCGGTCGACCAGCTTCTGGTTGTCTGTCCGAGCGCGCTGGAGCTGGCCCTTTATCGTGTCCACGAGCGTGACGTCGTATCGGCCGCTCAACGCGGTCTGAAGCGCGATCTGCGAACCCATCGTGCCTGCGCCGACCACGGTCACGCGCTTCAATTCACCCATGCACTTGAGCATGAAGGAATTCGAGGAGCTGGTGGAGAAGGCCATCGACTCGATCCCCGAGGAGTTCCGGCCTTACCTGGAGAACACGGTCTTCATCGTCGAGGAGTCGTCGCCTCAAGGCTTGATGGGCCTGTATCACGGCGCGGGGGCGCTTTACGCCGGCGAGGGCTTTCCCGAGCAGATCACTCTCTACAAGCGCTCACACGAGCGCGCGACCACAACCCTGAACGAGCTCATAGAGGAGATCCGGCGCACGATCCTGCACGAGGTCGGGCACCACTTCGGGATGGAGGAGGACGAGCTCCCGTATTAGTGGAGAGACCAGAAGCCCCGGTCCCAGAGGATGAGGGGATCGCCGCTGCCGATCTCCGCCGACTCGACCTGCCCGATGACGATGTCGTGGTCGCCGGCGGTGTGGGATTGGGTCAGGCGGCATTCGAGCCAGGCGGCGCAGCCGTCGAGCAGGGGGATGCCGTTTTTGCCGAGGTGATGTCGCAGCGTCAGCCAGTCGACGGCGGGCGCGCGGCCGGCGAAGCGGTCGGCGATGAACTCCTGCGCGCGGGTGAGGACGCTGACGTTGAAGGCCTTCGTCTCGAGGACGGCGGCGCGCGTCGCCGACTCGCGCTCGAGGCCGACGAGGACAAGCGGCGGATCGAGTGAGATCGAGACCAGGCTGCTGGCAGTGAGGCCGCGGAACTCGTCGCCGAGTCGCGTGCTGACCACGACCAGGCCTGCCGGCACCCTGGCCATCGCGTCCCGGAAGCCCTGCTCGGACATGTGGGGGATCTTAGAATCGGGGTCGGAAGCTTGGTGGCGACGTAGCCAAGTGGTAAGGCAGAGGTCTGCAAAACCTCCATCCCCAGTTCGATTCTGGGCGTCGCCTCCACACCTTTCTGCGGCGCTGGGCCAAAAGTCCCATTGTCCCGAAGCATCGACCCCGCTAGGTTGCGCGAGCGACTTTATGGAAGAGCGAAGAACTGGCCAACGCCGAAGCGGGACCGATCGCAGGGTCGCCGAACGCCGTGCGCCCTCGGAGCGGAGGCGGCGCAGCACGCCGATATCAGACGAGCGCAGAACCGTGGGCCGAAGGTTTGTGATGAGGCGGCGGGTCCAGCGCCGCAAGGTCGCAGAAAGACGGCGCGTGGGTGCGAGCCTGGTCTGGTAGCGCTATAAGAGTTCGGGCCGGCGCGAGCGAACGCCGGCCCTCTCGATGAATCTCAGCAGCCCGCGAACGTCCCTTGAACGTGGGTGGTGGTGTCGTTCGTGCCCACGAACGCGTTCGTGTCCGTGAATGAGGCGGCGGTCCCAGGCCATGCCCCCGTCGCCACCGCGGCGACGGAGCTCAGGTGCACCGTGCCGGCGACGTGGAATCCTCCACACCCTCCCTGGCTCGTGTTTGTGGCGTTGGAGACTGGACTGGTCGAGCTCCAGGTGGCGTTGATCGTGAACACGCTCGGGCCCGTGTTGTTAGCGAACGGACAGGCTGGAGTCGTCGTATCGATGGAGACGTTGAGCGAAGCCGTGTGGAGGTCGCTCGCGATCGTGAGGTCGCCCGGCGGTATCACCCAGCAATCCTGCACAAACTGGAAGAAGTTGAACTGGAAGATGTTCAGGTCGGTCTCGGTCCGGGTAGAGATCGGTGCGCCGACCGGGTGAGCCGTGTTGGTGAAACTCGTGACAAAGACGTCGAAAGGCTGTTGGGTCGTGTCGTCGGGCTGAACCGACATCGATGCGGATATCGACGAGCTGGTGTAGTCACCGGGACCCTGTGGCCCTGGTCCCGCGCCCTTGCCACCCAAAGGCTCGCATCCGTTTAGCGGCGTGCCCTGCGCGTGGATGGACTGGTCGAAGGAGAACAGATTCGCGCCGCTGATCGGAATTGGGCCTCCCGAGAGGAACGAAGCGGCAAAGGTCGCATTTGCGTTCGACGACCCGCCGTTGGTCGTCTGCGTCTCGCTCGTGTATCTGGCGCACGAGTACCTGCCGACCGAAGTCGAAGAGCTTGACGGGCCGCTCACCAACCACGTAGCGCTGAGCGTAAACGGGGGAATCACCCCATTGATGGTCTGGCCCTGGCATGTCTTCGTGGTCGCCTGCACCGCGGTGTTCAGCTGCGCCGACGTGACCGCGCCGTTGACCGTGAAGTCACTCGCACCGTCGGGAATGATGCAACCGCTTGCAAAGAAGCCGGTGGTGAAATCGCTTACGTCGAACTGGACGTCGACCTCGTCGGTCGATGTCGTCGGCCCACCGAGTGGCCTGGACAAGAACTTGTTATGGCCCACGAAGAGCTGGATCTGCGTCGACCCGTCAGGGCCGCAGCACGAGAAGAACGAGGCGCTGACCGACGAGTTCGTGTAGTTGCCGGCGGCCGGCAGGGGGCCACCGCCTCCCCCGCCCTTGGCGCCGATCGGAACGCTGGTCAGGCCTCGTGCATCGAACGCCATGGTGGTGGCGGCAAACGCAAGCAACCCGACCAGGACGAGAGAAGACATCGCAACTAGACGCCTCGTAAGGGTCATCGCATTCCTCCGCATGACGAACGATGTCCCTCACCGAAACCGCCCCAGCCCGGCGCCATCGCTGGCGCGCCGCCGCCTGTTAATTAGGCGCTTATCAAGGTGAAATTGGAAGAGTCACTTTCGCCCTGTGGTCCGGGGCGCCCGCGTGGGTCAGATCCGGCGGCGGGTGAAACAACACGGCTCCCCCTTGCAAAGGGGAAACGCGGACTACCCGGCGGCACCGCGGGCTACACTCGATCTCGAAGATGGGTGTCTCGCAGATCAAAATGCCCCAGCTCGGCGAGTCCGTGACCGAGGGCACCGTCGACAAGTGGCTCAAGCACGAGGGCGACATGGTCAGGCGCGACGAGCCGCTGGTCGAGGTCGTGACCGACAAGGTCAACGCCGAGATCCCCTCTCCTTTTGAAGGCAAGCTCGTCAAGATCACCGTCAGCGAGGGCGAGACGGTCCGCGTCGGCGCGGTGATCGCCCAGATCGAGACCGGAGCGCCAGTCCCCGCTGCCGCGACACCCGCTGCCAAAGAGAAGAACACAGGCGTGGCGGCCATTGAAGTGCCGAGCGAGCCCGCCGGCCGCAAGGCTCCGCAGCCAGTGCCGCAGTCGGCTGACGGTGGCGAGCACGCGCGCCTCTCGCCCGCCGTGCGCAAGCTCGCGGCCGAGCACGGCATCGACCCGACAACGCTGCAAGGCTCCGGCATGGGCGGACGCGTGACCCGGGACGACGTTCTCGCCGCGGTCGACACCGCCCCGCCACAAATACCAGTTGCGCCCGCACCCGTGCCCGCCCCGGCGAGGGTCGACGGCAAGCGCGAGGAGCTGGTGAAGCTCAGCGTCATCCGCAAATCGATCGCTGAGCACATGGTCCGCAGCCTCGCCACCTCGCCCCACGCGTGGACGCTGCAGGAGGTCGACGTCACCAACCTCGTCCGCTACCGCGAGGCGGAGAAGGACAGCTTCAAGGCGCGCCACGGCACGACGCTCACCTACCTGCCGTTCGTCGCCCAGATACTCGGCGAGGCGCTCACGGAATTCCCTTGGCTCAACTCCACCTGGAGCGACGAGGGCGTGATCCTCAAGCGCTACATCAACCTCGGCATCGCGGTCTCCATCCCTGACGGCCTCATCGTCCCGGTCGTCAAGGACGCCGACAGGCTCGGCTTCACCGACCTCGTGCGCGCGATCAACGACGTGGTCGAGCGTGCGCGCAACAAGCAGCTCAAGACCGACGATGTACAGGGCGGTACGTTCACCCTCAACAACACGGGCGCCACCGGCTCGGTCGCGAGCCAGCCCATCATCAACCAGCCGCAGGCCGCCATCCTGACCACCGAATCGATCGTCAAGCGCCCCGTCGTCATCGATGACGCGATCGCGATCCGCCACATCATGAACGTGTGCCTGAGCTTCGACCACCGGATCGTCGATGGCATGATGGCCGGCCAGTTTCTCGGCCGGGTCAAGCAGCGACTCGAGGAATGGACCGCCGGTAGCATTCGGCTGTGAGCACGACCGCGGAGCCCCTTCGACAATCGCCGATCCCGGAGTGGATCCGCGTCCGAGTCACGGAGGGCGGCAACTTCAAAGAGCTCAAGCAGATCGTCCAGGGTCGCCGCCTGCACACCGTCTGCGAAGAGGCGCGCTGTCCCAACATCTTCGACTGCTGGAACCGCCGGACCGCGACGTTCATGATCCTGGGCGACGTCTGCACGCGCGCGTGCCGTTTCTGCGCGGTGACGTCGGGGCGGCCGACCGAGCTCGACCTCGGCGAGCCGCTGCGCGTGGCCGAGTCGGTCGCCGAGCTGGGACTCAAGCATGCCGTCATCACCTCGGTCGACCGCGACGACCTGAAGGACGGCGGCGCGGGCATCTTCGCCCGCACCATCCGCGCCATCCGCCGCCGCAGCCCGCAGACGACCGTCGAGGTCCTGACCCCGGACTTCCAGGGCGACTTCGAGGCGGTTCGCACCGTCGTCGAGGCTCGGCCCGACATCTTCAACCACAACACCGAGACGGTGCCGCGCCTCTACGCGCGCATCAGGCCCAAGGCCGTCTACGCCAACAGCCTCGCCCTGCTGCGCCACGTCAAGGCGCTCGCGCCCGACATGGTCACCAAGTCGGGGCTGATGGTCGGGCTTGGCGAGACGGAAGACGAGCTGCTCGAGGTCTTCGGCAACATGCGCGCCCACAACATCGACGTGCTGACCGTCGGCCAGTACCTGCGCCCGTCGAAGAAGCACGCCGAGGTCGTCCGCTACTACCCGCCCGAAGAGTTCGTCCGCCTCAAGGAGCAGGCGCTGGCGATGGGGTTCGGCCACGTCGAGGCCGGCCCATTGGTGCGCTCCTCTTACCACGCCGATGAGCAGATCCCTGCCGCACGTAAGAGCCTCCTGGCTGGGTAGCGTCCCGTACCGCCAGGCCTGGGACCTCCAGGCCGAGCTCGTGCGCGAGCTTCGCGATGGCGGCGGCCACGACACCCTGCTCCTCCTCGAGCACCCGCACGTCTTCACCATGGGCAAGGCGGCCCTTCCCGAGCACCTGCTGTGGGACGAGGACGAGCAGGCACGGCGGGGGGTCGAGGTGGTCTGGTCTGACCGCGGCGGCGAGGCGACCTACCACGGCCCCGGCCAGCTCGTGGGCTACCCCGTGCTGAACCTCAGCCGGCTCGACATGAGCATCCCGCGGTACATCGAGCTGCTGGAGCGCTCGCTGATCGACTACCTGGGCTCGCTGGGTCTCGATTCGGAGCCCGGCGAGCCGGGGTTCACCGGGGTCTGGCACCAGGGCGAGAAGCTGGCCGCGATCGGGATCAAGCTCAACCGCTCGGTGGTCAGCCACGGGTTCGCTCTGAACCTGACGACCGACCTGTCGTACTTCGACGGGATCGTGCCATGCGGCCACGCCGAGCGGCGGCCGACGTCCGTGGAGGCGCTGACCGGCCGCCAGGTGCCCACCAAGGAGGCCGCCGGCGCCTACGCCCGGAACTTCGAGGCCACGTTCGGGGTAGAACTTGATTGGGCGCCGGCATCGGTGGGAACGCCCGTACGCGGCTAACGGAATACAGACCGTTACCTGGGCGGTATTCGTTGCGTACGTATAGAGAGGGCGGTACTGAGTTTGGCCTCGGCCGTTATCGGGTAGTAGGGAATATGAAAATGGGAACCACGCGGGCCGGGCGCGCGCAGGGCGCAGATCGGCAAAAGGGCGCTGACAAGACGAAGGTAGAGCTGGTTCGGCTCGACAACGTCTCCATGGACGAGGACGACGAGATCCTCCCGGACTTCGAAGCCGAAGTCGACGACGGGCGCAGGGTCTGGGTGACCGCGGTGCTCGAGCGCACGGCAGTGATCGAGCCGGCCCCTGGTGAGCCCAAGGTGCTAGTCAACCGCCGGCGCCTCTTCGTGGACCCCCGCCATCTTCGCGTGCGCCACCTTGCGAGCAAGGAAGCGGCGCGGCGCGGACGCGAGGCGGCCCGCCAGCTGCGGCTGCAGGAACAGCAGAGCTCCGCGGCGTAAGCACTCCGTATTCGGGGCGCTTACCTTTCGGAAGTCGGGTACGGTCCCTCTGGTAACATTCGCTGCTGCCGAAAACGCTCGGCGCTGCTGATTTCCGCGGCGTGACGTTCGCCGCCTAGCCCGAGGGAAGCCACCTTATGAGCAAGACCGTCGATCTAGTTTCGCTGGCCAGCATCGTCCCCCCTCTCAATCACGAAGTCAGCGGTGGGTTCACCGCATTCGTCGATGGCCAGCAAGTGCGGGTGCGCGCGGTGCTGGAGCGGACTGTGGTGATCGAGCACCACGAAGGCGGCGAGCGAAGCGTGGTCCGCAAGGACAACTGCATGGTCAAGCCGTCGGCGGTGGCATTCGTGCCGGGCAATCCCAACAACGGGGTCGGGCCGCGGCAATGGCGGCGCCTGCCGGGCAAGCCACCCGCCCCTGCCTCCGCCCCGCCGACGAACGGGAAGTAGCCCTACAGGTATTTCTGCGCGACCAGGGTCAGGAAGGGGTGAAACTCCTTCGATAGCGCAACTTCCTCGAACACCTTCCGTGCCTCCTGGAACCGTCCCCCGCTGAGCTTGCTCATCTCTTCGTCCGCGATCTCGCGCACGAGGTCGGCGTTCACGGTGGGTCCCTCTTCCAGGCGCGACGACTGGCGGACCCACTGCCACACCTGCGACCGCGAGATCTCAGCCGTGGCCACGTCCTCCATCAGGTTGTTGATCGCCGCCGCACCCGTGCCACGCATCCATGACTCGATGTACTGGATGCCGACGCTGACGTTCATGCGCAGTCCTTTCTCCGTGATCGTCCCGCCCGGCACCTTGACGTCGATCAGCTGACCGGCCGTCACCGAGACTTCCGGCCGCTGGCGCTCCAGCTGGTTGGGCCGGTCGCCGAGCACGTGGTTGAACGATTCCATCGCCGTCGGCACAAGGTCGGGGTGCGCGACCCACGTGCCGTCGAAGCCGTCGCCGGCCTCGCGGTCCTTGTCCTCCTTCACCTTGGCCAGCGCCACCCGGTTCACATCGGCGTCGCGGCGCGATGGGATGAACGCGGCCATTCCTCCCATTGCATGCGCGCCGCGCTTGTGGCAGGTCTTGACCAGCAGTTCCGTGTACGCGCGCATGAATGGCACGGTCATCGTCACCTGCGCGCGGTCGGGCAGAACGAACTCCGGGCGATTGCGGAACTTCTTGATGATGCTGAAGGTGTAGTCCCACCGGCCCGCGTTGAGTCCACTCGAGTGCTCGCGGAGCTCGTACAGGATCTCCTCCATCTCGAAGGCGGCGAGGATCGTCTCGATCAGCACAGTCGCGCGGATGGTGCCGCGCGGAACGCCCAGCTCGTCCTGCGCCAGGTTGAAGACGTCGTTCCACATTCGCGCCTCGAGGTGGCTTTCGAGCTTGGCAAGGTAGAAGTACGGACCGCTTCCCTTTTGCAGCAGCCGCCTAGCGTTGTGGAAGAAGTAAAGGCCGAAGTCGAAGAGGCTGCCGGAGACAGGCTTGCCGTCGACCTCGACATGCGCCTCGTCGAGGTGCCATCCACGCGGCCTGACGAGCAGCGTCGCGACCTTGTCGTTGAGGCGGTACTCCTTGCCTTCGGGGCTCTTGAAGTCGATGCGCCGCTCGATCGCGTCGATGAGGTTGACCTGGCCCTCGACCAGGTTCGACCACGTGGGCGAGTTCGCGTCCTCGAAGTCGGCCATGAACACGCGGGCGCCCGAGTTGAGGGCGTTGATGAGCATCTTGCGGTCGGTCGGACCCGTGATCTCGACGCGGCGGTCCTGCAGGTCCTCCGGTGCCTTGGCGGCCGTCCACTCGGAATCCCGGACCGAGCTCGTCGTCACCAGGAACTGCGGCATCTCACCGGCGTCGAGCCGCCTCTGCCGCTCGTCACGCAACCCGAGCAGTTCCTGCCGCCGATCACCGAACTCGCGCTGGAGGCGGGCGACGAAGCTCAGCGCCTGGGGCGTGAGCACCTCGCTCGCGCGGCCCTCCACCACGCCCTTGAGCTGAATGTGCTCGGTGGTGGCCATCGACACCAATCTAGCCGCTGGTGCGGCCTGCGCGCGCCCGTCGCTAGGTGCCGGCGAGTCGCTCCACGACCGGCGCCAGCGCCTCCGCGGCATCACCGGGAACGACGACATGTGAGATCCCGTAGCGCTCCCGCCGGGCGATCAGGTCGTCAGCGATCTGCTCCGGGCTGCCGACCAGGACGTGCGGGCTGGCAAGGACGTCGGACTGCTCCAGGCCGACCAGCGGCGCAAGCGTCGATGCCACGGTGTCGCGTTCGTCGGTGACGATGGCCTGGAGGATCCAAACGCCGAGCTCGATCTGGTCGAGGCGGTCGCCCGCCGCGTCGCGGATCCAAGTGAGCTTCTCGTCGGTCGCCTC
>WNEY01004764.1_pt1 | contig 10396 bp, 8 predicted proteins | sample 5400531 | NCBI WGS metagenome assembly WNEY01 (sample SAMN13153338, study PRJNA577476) | soil metagenome | isolation source: 200 cm saprolite under Douglas fir tree site 1 | place: USA:California | collected 2015-04-18
GGCGCGAAATAGAGTTGAGGATTCGATGAATATCAGATGAACGGCGCGTATTGATAGATGAATGATCTGCGACAAATTACTTGCACGCTCGACGGTCCAAGCGAAACAAAACGTCGAAACAAAACGTCTCGGCGCGAGTTTTTCTTCGAGGTGATCTACGAAGAGGAGGTCACAATGACCAAGATCCTGTCGTTCGCCGCCATAGCGGGCTTGTTGATGGCGTCCTCCCCCGCCGTGCTCGCGGCGAGCCAGACATCCACTCGCACTCCGGGGCACAAGATGCAGGTTCAGCATCCAAATCCCCATACCAGGGGAGCGGCTCGCGGGGCATCGAGCGTCAGCCCGGGGCACCGGATGTTAGCTGCCCATCGCAATCCCCATACGCGCGGAATGGCCCGCGGGGCATCGGATTTCACTCCGTCGCGCTGATAAAGCGCGTAATTGCGGGGCGAGGCTTCGTGTGAGCCATTGGCCGCAATAGCCGGGACCCACGCACGCGGGTTCCGGCGTGCGGCTCAAGCGAAATCGTGCTCGGAAACGCGAAGCTTGCGAAAGGCGCCGGGGAGCTGCGGGGCCGGAATCTTTTCCGGATGGACGATGTGCGCGAGAATTTCCAGGCTGTCGACGATCCGCGGCCCCGGCCGGGCGAAGTAGGCGGCGCTGTCGGTGGCAAAGACCTGATCGTTGCGGATCGCCGGCAGCGCGTGCGCTCCCGGGAAGCCGGCCAGGATCCGGCTCTCGTGCGAGCAGCGCTCGAGGTCGAACCCGCAGCAGGTGAGCACGATGATTTCCGGCGCGAAATCGAGCACGTCCTGCCAGGCGACGCGATAGGAAGGCCGGTGGCTCACCGCCAGCGCGTCGTCGCCGCCGGCGATCTCGACCAGCTCCTTCATCCAATGCCCGCCGCAATAGGGCGGGTCGACCCATTCCATGCAGAAGACCCGCGGGCGATGCGCCACGTCTGCCGTCATCCTCGCAATCGCCTCGATCCGCGCCTGCAGCGATCCGACCAGGCGCTCGCCGCGATCGGGCCGGCCCAGCGCCACGGCCACCGTGCTTATGTCGTCGAGAATGCCCGCCAATGAATTGGCCTCGAGGCTCAAGAGCCGCGGCCTGCAGGTGAGCGCGGAGAGGCATTGCCGCACTTCGTCGCTCGACAAGGCGCAAACCTCGCAGAGTTCCTGGGTGATGATCACCTCGGGCGCGAGCCGTTCGAGCAGCGCGGCATCGAGCCCGTAGAGCGCTTCCCCCGCCTGGAGCGTTGCGGTGACGACGCGGTCGATCTCGGCGCTGGTCAGCCCGGCCGGCACCTTGGACCTGGTGATGCTCGGGAGCTTCGAAGCGGCGGCCGGATAATTGCACTCGTGACTTACTCCGACGAGCGAGTCGCCCAATCCAAGCGCGAACACGATCTCGGTCGCGGCAGGAAACAAGGTGCAGACGCGCATTCTGTTTTCCTTCCGAGCGATATTCTCGGATGCGGATGGGCCGCGCGCAAGCAAAACCCGTCCCCGCGGGAGACCCGGCGGAGCGCTTGCGGCGGTCGGTCGATTTTGGGAACGTCGGGCGCGGGAAACAGGAAATTTGCGGAAACGGCCGGTGCCGATGGCGCCGCTTTCGGCTGCGGAGCGGATCGAGGAGGTGGTGATGCATTTCACCGTCGGGTTCCGGCTGAAAGGACACACCGACCGCGTCACGATCGATGCCGAAGATGCGCTCATCGCCGCCCTCAAGGTCAAGGCCGAGCGCCCCGAAGCGCTGATCACCTACGTGCGTCATCAGAATAAGCGCGGCGATACGCGGCATCCCTCGCATTCGCTCGGCAAAGACACCGCGTAGGATGGGTTGAGCGCCGCTTGCCGCGAACCCCATCGGCTTGCTGATCGAGGTCCCCGCTTTCGCGGGGACGGCGCCCCGCGGCCGCCGGTTTCGCTTCGCTCAACCCATCCTACGATGCGAACCGCGCGCGGTCGTGCGGCGCGGAGAAATCGAGCGCGGGGCCGAGCGGCACGATGCCGGTCGGGTTGATTTGGCGATGGCTGCCGTAATAATGCCGCTTGATATGGTCGATGCTCACCGTCTCGGCGACGCCGGAGACCTGATAGAGATCGCGCAGGTAATTGCTCAGGTTCGGATAATCCACGATGCGGCGAAGATTGCACTTGAAATGGCCGTAATAGACCGCGTCGAACCGCACCAGCGTCGTGAACAGCCGCCAGTCGGCTTCCGTGAGTTTTTCCCCGGCGAGATAGCGCCGGCCGGACAGACGCGCCTCGAGTTCCTCGAGCGCGGCGAACAGCGCCAAAAATGCTTCCTCATAGGCTTCCTGGCTGCGGGCGAAACCGGCACGGTAGACGCCGTTGTTGACGTTCTCGTAGACGAAATGATTGACGCGGTCGATCTCCTCGCGGAGCTCCGGCGGATAGTAATCGGTCCGCACGTCGGTGAACGCATCGAATGCCGAATTGAGCATGCGGATGATCTCGGCGGATTCGTTGTTGACGATGGTGTTTCGCCGCTTGTCCCACAGCACCGGAACGGTGACGCGGCCGGTGTAATGCGGATCGGCGAGGAGATAGATGTCGGCCAGCCGCCGCTTGTGATTGACGAAATCCGGGATGGCGCCCTCGCCCGCGCCGAACACCCAGCCCTCGCCGCCCATCAGCGGCTCGACCACCGAAAGCGAGATCCGGTCCTCGAGACCCTTGAGCCTGCGGAAGATGACGGTGCGGTGCGCCCACGGGCAGGCGAGCGAGACGTAGAGATGATAGCGTCCCGGCTCGGCCGCAAATCCGCCCTGGCCGGACGGTCCGGGGCTGCCGTCGGGCGTGACCCAGCTGCGGAAGCTCGTCGGCACCCGCACGAAACGGCCCGCGCGAGCCTCGTAGCCCTCGTCCTTCCACACGCCTTCGACGAGCAGGCCCATCGGGATGCTCCGTTGTAGCCCGGATGGAGCGTGGCGAAATCCGGGATCGGCGTTCCCGCATTCCGCTTCGCTCCATGCGGGCTACCAGCAAATAGGTATCCCGCTCGGGCAAGCAATGGACCTCGCCCGCGCCAAGTGCTAAGCGGCGCTCGGCCGCGCGCCGCAACCGGCGCGGGCGATCGCCATGACCGATCTCACGCTGAACATCCTGCTCGAGACGCCCGAAGACGCGGCGGCAATCGAACGCCTGCACGAGCGCACGTTCGGGCCGGGGCGCTTTGCGCGCACGTCGTATCGGATCCGCGAGGAGATGGGGCATCGGCTCGAGCTGTCGTTCACGGCGCGAATCGGCACGCTCCTGGTCGGCTCGGTGCGTCAGACCAAAATCCGGATCGGCGAGACGCCCGCGCTGCTGCTCGGGCCCTTGACGATCGAGCCGCCGTTCCGGCATCACGGCATCGGCAAAGCGCTGATCGAACGGGCGCTCGCGGAGGCGCGCCGGCACGGTCACCGCCTGGTCGTGCTCGTGGGCGACGTGCCTTATTACGGCCGCTGCGGCTTTGCGCGCATTCCCAAAGGGCAAGTCACGATGCCGGGCCCGGTCGACCCGGCGAGATTGCTGGTCGCCGAGCTGGCGGACGGCGCATTCGCGGGCGTGAGCGGCGCGATCCGGCCGGACTGGGATCAGGAATCAGAGGTCAGAAGTCAGGAATCAGAAGAAGGAACGGGGCACTTACCTTGACCGCTGATTTCTGACTTCTGATTTCCTGTCATCGTCCTTCCCGCAGCCACGTCGCCGCGACGCTCGCGAGCAGCAGCAGCAGGCCCAGGACACCGGCGAAGACCGGCAGCACCCCGATGCCCCGCACCACGCTGGCGTCGCGCATCTTCAGTCCGATCCAGTCCTCGCCCTTGAACGTCTCGGAGGAGCGCACCGGGAGCACGCGCGGCACCGTCACGCCGGACGCATCGGCGACCCGCCGCGCGTCGCCGCCGGTCGCCGCCGTAAGCGGGCCGAGCACGTCGGTGGTCGAGGTGACTTCGGCGAATTCCCGGGGATTGGCCGGTCCGATGTTGGTGAGCGCGGTCAGCTTGCCGTCGCTGGCGCGCCACAAGCCGAGCTCGCCGGCCGGAACGTCCGCGCGCCAGACACCGGGTTCCGAGGCGCCGAGGGTGACCGTGCGGGTTTGCCCGGACGGCGACGTCACGACGACCGGATCGACGCTGTCGGCCATCGTTTGCCGTTCGATCGTGAGCTCGCGCCCATGGGAGGAGAGCCGCAATGCCTCCTCCTCGAGATCGGGCTGCTTCATCAGCCAATGCGACAGGCGCCGCAGCAGATCGAGGTGAGGACCGCCGCCTTCGTAGCCGCGCGCCCACAGCCAGATATGGTCGGACAGCAGCAGTGCGACCCGGCCCTCGCCCTGGCGCGAGAGCACCAGCAGCGGCTTGTCGTCGGGGCCGTGCATCACGACGGTGCCGTTGGGGTTGCGGGTGTCGACCAGCCGGAACCAGCGGCTCCAGTGCGGCGGATCGGAATTGGCGCCTTCGAGATCGCGCGTGACCGGATGGCGCTTGCCCTGCTCGCTGAGCCGAGCGTGGAACGGCCGGTCGGTGGTCTCGCCGCTCGGCTCGGCCGGCAGGATGACGTCCAAGGGCGTACGCCAGATGCTGCCCGGGGTCGCATAATCGGGGCCGGCCGCGACCAGGACCGCGCCGCCCTCGCGCACGTAGCGGGCGATGTTGTCGAAATAGATCAGCGGCAGCACGCCCTGGCGGGCGTAGCGGTCGAAGATGATCAGCTGAAAGTCGTTGATCCTCTGCTGGAACAGCTCGCGGGTCGGAAAGGCGATCAGCGAAAGCTCGTTGATCGGCGTGCCGTCCTGTTTTTCCGGCGGGCGCAGGATGGTGAAATGCACCAGATCGACGCTGGCGTCGGATTTCAGCAGATTGCGCCAGGTGCGCTCGCCCGCGTGCGGCTCGCCGGAAACCAGCAGCACGCGCAGCTTGTCGCGCACCCCGTCGATCGACACCACGGCGCGATTGTTGACGGGCGTGAGCTCGCCTTCGAGCGCCGACGCCTCGATCTCCACGATGTTGGCGCCCGCGTGGGGGATCGGGATCTGCACGCTGACCTTTTCGCCGCTTCGCACGCTGCGGCTTTCCAAGGTGTCGCCGTCGCGCCGAACGGTCACTTGCGCCGGTCCGGGCGGTACGCCGGAATCCTCGACGCGAAACACCAGCGTCTGGCTTTGCCCGACGATGCCGAAGCGCGGCGCGGAAAGGAGCACGACGCGGCGGTCGCGTTCGTCGGGATGGCCGGTGATCAGCGCGTGCACCGGCGCGGAAAACCCCAACGCGGCGGCGTCGCCCGGAACGTCGTGCACGCGGCCGTCCGTCACCAGGACGGCGCCCGCGATGCGATCGGGCGGGACGTCGGCGAGCGCAGCGCCGAGTGCCGAGAACAGCCGGGTGCCCTCGGTTTCGCCGTCGGCCTCGCCGGCCTCCACGACCCGCGTCTCCAGCCCGGGGATGCGCGCCAGCCGCTGCGCCAGCGCGGCGCGCACGGCTTCGGTTTGCGCCAGCCGGTCGCCAAATCCCTGGCTCGGGCTCTTGTCGATGATCACCACCGCGACCGAGGACAGCGGCTGGCGGTCCTCGCGCGTGAAGGAGGGATTGGCGAGCGCCAGCGCCAGCAACGCCAGGCCGGCGATGCGCAGCGGCGCGCCGCGGCTGCGGATGAAGACCAGGAGCCCCGCGACCAATGTGACCGCGGCCAAAGCCGCCCACAGCACTTCGACGGGCACCAGCGGGGCAAACGCGATTCCGAAGTCCACGGACTGGTTCCTATTGCCCGAGCCGCTCGAGCAACGCCGGGACGTGCACCTGATCGGCCTTGTAGTTGCCGGTCAGCGTGTACATCACGATGTTGACCCCTGCCCGAAAGGCGAACTCGCGCTGGCGCGGATCGCCGGGCACCAACGGCAGCATCGGCTGACCGTCGGGCTGAATGGCCCAGGCGCCGGCAAGGTCGTTGGAAGTGATGAGAATGGAAGAGACGCCGTCGCCGCCGCGGGCGGGGCGACGCGGTTCGTCCTCGCGTTCCGCCGGCATGGCTTCGACCCAAAGCTGGCCGAAGTTGAAGCGCCCGGGAAAATCGCGAAGCAGAAAGAACGTCTTGGTCAGCACGTGGTCGCGGGGAACCGGCTCGAGCTCGGGAATGTCGAGCGAGGAGAGAATCGTGCGCAATGCCTGCATGCCCGGCCCGCGGCCCTCGCCGCCCGGCCCGGCCGGCGCCGCCACGGCGTCGCGCGTATCGAACAAGATGGTGCCGCCTTGCTTCATGTAGGCGTCGGCCCGCGCCAGTGCCTCGGCCGCGGGCCGCGCCGCGTTCGGCACCACCGGCCAATAGATCAACGGAAAAAATGCAAGCTCGTCGCGGCCGATGTCGATCCCGATCGGCTCGCCCGCCTCGAGCGCGGTACGCTGCGCCAGGAACAGGGTCAGGCCCTGCAGCCCGGCCTTGCTGGTGGCGTCGACATCGGAATCCCCGGTGATCACGTAGGCGAGCCGCGTCTGCAGCGTGCTCTTCATGGCGAAATCATCGGAGACCGGATCGGCGCGGCTGCTGCCGATCCCGAGCGCGCTCGCGGCCGCGATACCACAGAGGATGAGCATGGCCGCGGCCGCGCGCCGCCGCGGCACGAGCCGATGCCAGCCGCCGCCGAGCGAGAACACCACGAGCGAATCGATCAGGAGCAACACGAGCGCAGTAACGAACACGATGCCCCGGAGATCCTTGGGCTCGCTGAGCCGATACGGTTCGATCCGCGCGGCGAGCGGCGAAAGATCGATCGGCGCCAGCCGATCGCCGGCCGCCAGCGTGTTGACGGCGAGCAGCGCTTCGGGCGGGCCGTAGAAGCCCGGCGGATGATCGGCGGTTGCGTGCCCGGCATAGCCCGTCGGCACCGGCCGCGCGGTCGCGGGCGGAGGCTCGAAGCTCCCGAAGCCGTCGAGCACGCGGGTCGGAGGAACCACCTCGCGGGTCCTGGCGGCGCGGCCTTCGGGCTCGGCTGCGGCGGTCGAGCCGGCGAGACCGACGATGCGCTTGAGCATGTCCACGAAGGTGCCCGAGAGCGGCAGATTCGACCAGCGGGTGTCCGCCGTCACGTGGAATAAAACGATGAGCCCCTTGCCGCGACGCACCGCCGTCACCAGCGGGGTGCCGTCGGCCAGCGTCGCCCAGGTGCGATCGCCGAGATCCGAATCCGGCTCGGCGAGCACCTGCCGGGTCACGGCGACGTCGCCGGGAACCGGCATGCCGAAAAACGGACCCTCCCGGGAGAAAGCCGTGAGCTGCTGCGGCTTCTCCCAGGTGAGGCTGCCGCCCAGGGTGCGGCCGCCGCGCCGCAGCTTGACCGGAACGAGATCGTCGTCGTCGGCCTCGGCGGCCGCAAGCCGCGGGCCGGCGAAACGAACCAGCACGCCGCCGTCCTCGACCCAGCGAATGAGCTGGTCGCGGGCTCCGCCGACGACGTTGCCGACGTCGGCCAGGATCAGCATGGGCAAATTCTGCTCGAGGAAACGTTCGATCTCCCGGGCGGGCGCGCGCCCCTCGGCGACGCGAACATCGGCGAACGGGTTGAGCGCGCGCGACAGATAATAGACGGCGTCGAGCAGCGGCTGCGCCGTCTCGGACGTGGCCCCGGAAACCAGGCCAACGGAGCGGCGGCGCCAGCGCTTGTCGAGCAGCTGCACTGCGCCCGAAGAACGTTCGGCGGCGATTTCGAGCCGCGCAATGTCGTTGCGGATCTCGACCGGGAGATCGAACTGCGCCGCGGTCTGCCGCTCCTCGGGCTTGAACTCGAAGCGCGCGTCGCCGAGCGGCAAGCCCTTGAGATCGAGCGCGCGGACGAGACCCGCTTCCGGGGCGCCGGTCGCGGCGCGCAGCACTTGCACGCTCAGAGCGCCGGCGGCGTTGTCGGCCGCCGCCAGCGCGTGGGCGGGCTTGATGCCGCCGGCCACGACGGTAATCGGCCGGCCATCGAGCAGCCGCGCGAGGCCCGAGACGAACGCTTCGCCATTGCCGAGATCGACGCCGTCGGTGAGCCAGATCAGCTCGACCTGGGGGGTGGCTTGGAGAAAGCGCGCAATCGAGCCGAGCGCTTCGGCGCGATCGAGGGTGTGAGGTTTCGGCCGGATCTGGCGCAGCCGGACGCGCGCGGCTCCGGGCGTTTCGAGCGAAATGTCGCGGCCCGGCTCGGACAGCGGCACGATGGCAACGCCGCGGCCGTCGGCTTCCGCGCGGGCGATGAGCTCATCGGCGGTGCGCAGGCGAATGTCCCAGGTCGCCGCGGCGCCCCAGGCATCGTCGAGCAGCAATGCGATCGGCGCCGCCTTGGTGGCGGTCGCGAGCGGCGGGTTCCACAGCGGACCCGCGACGGCAAAGATCATGAGCGCGGCGAGCGCCAATCGCAGCAGCGTCAGCCACCACGGCGTACGCGCCGGGGTCTCCTCGCGCGGCGCGATGTCGAACAGCAGGCGCGTCGGCGGGAATGCAATCTGGCGCGGCCGCGGCGGGATCAGCCGCAACAGCCACCACAGGGCCGGGAGGGCCAGCAATCCCAGCAGCACCAGCGGCTGGGCGAAGCCGAGCGGCAGACCCGCGATCATACGTGCCTCGCGGACAGCGGCAGCGCACGCCAGCGATGAATGCCGGTGCCGTTGGGCCCGGCGCCCATCTGTCCGTGCAGCCTCAACAGCAGCTCGCTCGCGGGACGGTCGGTGCGGTGAATGGTAAAAGTCCAGCCCAGGCGATCGGTTTCCTGGCGGATCGCGGCGCGGTGGTTGTCGAGACGCCGCTCGTAATCCGAACGCCAGGTCTCGGCACGGCCGGCCGTGATGGTGCCGGCCCCCTCCGGCTCGATGAACTCGATGCGACCGGCGTACGGGAAAGTCTCCTCGGCCGGATCGACGATCTGGACCACGTGACCATGCGCGCCGGTGGCGGAAAGCTGGGCGATGGTCCGGCGCAGCTCCGCGATCGGACTCCACAGGTCCGAGAGCACGACGATCTCGGCGAGCGGCGAAGGCGAGAAGGAGGGCGGCAGGCTCGACGGGGCTTGGCGATCGTGCACGATCGCCTGCGCCATCTTGTCGATCACGTTGCGGTCCGCGGTCGGCCGCATCAGGCCGGGAATGCCGATGCGCTCCCCGCCTTCGACCAGCAGGTGGCCCAGCGCGAAGCCCATCACCAGCGCGCGATCGAGCTTGGTGTCGGAGACGAGCGGCGAAGCGAACATCATGGAGGGCGAACGGTCGGGCCAGATCCACACGGTGTGGGCAGCCTCCCATTCGCGCTCGCGAACATACAGATGATCGTCGCGCGCGGAACGGCGCCAATCGACGCGGTGCGCCGGTTCGCCGGAGACGAAGCGTCGATATTGCCAAAAATTCTCGCCCGGTCCGGCCCGGCGCCGGCCGTGAAGCCCGTGGATCACGGTCGCGGCGACGCGACGCGCTTCCAGGATCAGGCGCGGCATGGCGGCGGTGAGCGCGCGCGCTCTCGCCGTGGCGCGGCGCGTCGTGTCGCCGTCGAGGGAATTGGCAGATACCGCGCTGGGCATTCGCTTATCCGATGCGGGCCCGCAGGCGGCCAACCACCGCCTCGATGGTCTCGCCGTCGGCCCGTGCCGCGAAGGTGAGCGCCATGCGGTGCTTCAAGATCGGCTCCGCCAAATCGACGACGTCGTCGATCGACGGGGCGAAGCGGCCCTCGAGCAGCGCGCGCGCCCGCACCGCGAGCATGAGCGCCTGGCTCGCCCGCGGGCTCGGTCCCCAGGCGATCAGCTTGGCCGTCTCGTCGCCTTCGGCGCCGGGACGCGCCGAGCGAACGAGCGCCAGGATCGCTTCGACCACCGATTCGCCGACCGGCAGCCGTCGCACCAGGCGCTGCGCCGCCATCAGGTCCTCGGCGGTCATCGCCGGTTTCGCCCGGCTCTCCTCGGCGCCGGTGGTGTCGAACAGGATCTTTCGCTCCGCCTCGCGATCGGGATAGTCGACGTCGACCTGCATCAGGAACCGGTCGAGCTGCGCCTCCGGCAGCGGATAGGTGCCTTCCTGCTCGAGCGGATTCTGGGTGGCGAGCACGTGAAACGGCTTGGGCAAATCGTGGCGGGCGCCGGCGACGGTGACGTGCTGTTCCTGCATGGCCTGCAGCAGGGCCGATTGCGTCCGCGGGCTTGCGCGGTTGATCTCGTCGGCCATCAACAGCTGCGCGAAGATCGGGCCGGGAATGAACCGGAACGTCCGCTTTGCCCCCGGGCTCTCCTCCAGCACCTCCGAGCCGAGAATATCCGAGGGCATGAGGTCCGGCGTGAACTGGATGCGCCGGGCATCGAGCCCGAGCACGATGCCCATGGTGTCGACCAGCTTGGTCTTGGCGAGGCCCGGAACCCCGACCAGCAGCGC
>WNEY01004766.1_pt1 | contig 10394 bp, 6 predicted proteins | sample 5400531 | NCBI WGS metagenome assembly WNEY01 (sample SAMN13153338, study PRJNA577476) | soil metagenome | isolation source: 200 cm saprolite under Douglas fir tree site 1 | place: USA:California | collected 2015-04-18
GCATGTCCTCCTTGGCCATGCGCTCGACATCCGCCTGGCTCTTGATGTCGGCGAACTCGTCGGCGTGCTGCGCCTGCATGAGCTTCAGGACGTTCGGCAAGGCGTCGACGTAGTGCCGCCTCGCCTGCTCGGCCGCCTGCTCCCTGGCGGCTCCAGGCGTCGAACAAGTTCGATCTCGTGATCAATCTCAAAACTGCGAGAGCGCTCGGTCTCGACGTGCCGCCGATGCTGCTCGCGCGTGCCGACGAGGTGATCGAATGAGGCCGCAGCAACCTTGCCAGGATTTCGTATTTCGGTCGGTTGGCATCTGGAAAAGCGAACTTCAGTGTGTGCGAGGATGTTCGAGCGCGCAAATCGGTCGCGCGGTTTCGAACGCGCGGCTGGCACGCAGAACAAGGGCGTCGGCACCGAGCGCGCCGACGATCTGCAGGCCGATCGGGAGGTCGTCACGCGTCAGTCCGCAGGGAATCGATGCGGCCGGCTGCTGCGTCAGGTTGAATGGATAACTGAACGGGGCCCAATCGGTCCACGTCTTGCCCCAGCCGCCCGATGGCGGCATGAGATGGCCGACCTCGAAGGCGGCCAGCGGCATGGTCGGCGTCAACAGCAGGTCGTAGCGCTGAAAGAACCGGGTCAATGCGGCGTGCAGCTTCGCGCGCTCGAGCTGCGCGCGAATGTAGTCGATCGCCGTCATCTTCAGCCCCCGCGCCGCGCCCGCAACCATGCCCGGGTCCGTCAGCTCCCGCACCCGCTCGCCGTAGGGCTGCAAGATCGTCGCCGCCGACGACCACCACAGCGTGTTCCAGGCCGCGATCGGGTCACCGCCGAGGTCCGGATCGGCCTCCTCGATGTGAGCGCCGAGCTGCTCGAACAGGCGGACGGCGGCCGTCACCGCCGCCTCCACCTCCGGATCGACCCGCTTGGCGTAGCCGAGGCGGGAAGAGTACGCGACCCGCATGCCGGCAACGCCGTCGTCGAGGCCTGCCCGGAAGTCGGGCGCGGGCGACGTCCAGGCGTAGACATCGCGTTGATCCGGAGCGGCAATGATCGTGAGCGCCAGCGCCGCATCGGCGACCGATCGCGTCAACGGGCCGACATGCGCGAGCGTCCCGAGCGGCGAGGCGGGCCACGCCGGCACGCGTGCGCGGGTCGGCTTGAGGCCGTAGCAGCCGCTGAACGAGGCTGGGATGCGGATCGATCCGCCGCCATCGGTTCCGATATGGATGGCGCCCATGCCCAGAACCGCGGCGGCGACGGCGCCGCTGGACGATCCGCCCGGCGTCTTGCGCGTGTCCCACGGATTGCGCGTCACCCCGGTCAACGGGCTGTCGCTGACGGCCTTCCAGCCGAACTCGGGCATCGCGGTCTTGCCGATGATGATCGCGCCCTGCTCGCGCAGCCTGGCCACCGCCGGCGCGTCATGCGTCGACGGCTCCGCCGAGGTCAGCCTCGATCCGAACCGCGCAGGCATGCCGGCGACGAGCAGGTTGTCCTTGATGCCGGTCGGAACGCCATCGATCATGCCGGCGGGCGCGCCCGTCATCCAGCGCGCCTCGGATTCCCTTGCGCTGCGCAAAGCGCCCTCGGCATCCACATGGCAGTAGGCATTCACGGTGCCGTTGTGCCGATCGACGCGATCGAGCACGGCGCGAAGCACCTCGACCGGCGAGAGCTGTTTGCTCCGATAGCGAGCGAGCAAGTCTGCGGCCGGCAGAAAGGCAGGGGCATCCTTTGGTGCGGCGGTGGTGATTTGAGGGCCTCCGTTCGCGTCGGCTAGCACGGCGACACAGGGATTTTGACTGGTTCGGGGATCACTCTAGGTCTGGCAGGTGTTGCGGATCAACGAGCACTTCTATGCTGCGGGCGACCCTCGGTTGCCTTTTGATGAAGCCTGCTCGTTCGAGCGTTAACACCATCTGGTGAACTGAAGGCGGGCTGACGCGAAAATATTGCTGCATGTCGGTTTCGGCCGGAGGCCGACGGTGCAGGCGCGTGTATAGGTGGATAAACGCCAGATACTGGCCCTGCTTGTGCGTGAAGGTTTTTGCAGAGCGACGCATGCCGGCCATCCGATTCAGCAGTTCGTCTGTGCCTCGAACGACGAGGAGGCAGGATGAATGTACGCTATCGGCGCGAGCTCAGCCAAGCCGAGCGCAGCGAGGTCACGGCGCTTCTGATCGGAGGTGACCGAAACGAGGTCGAGCCCTGGCGTAAGGACATGTGGTCTTCTCGACGGAGTTGAAATATTCGACGCTGAGCTGCGCCTTCCGGATCTATCGGGACGCGGCATCATGCCATGGGAGCCTGCTCGGTTCGCCCCCTTCCGACGACGCGGCGCAACTTGTATGTTGCGCACACGGGCGTCGAGTTGGTCCGCGCGCTGCCTCGGCATGAGCATGAGGCGCCAGCAACGACGTCCGCAAACGTTTCCGAGGAGGACGCGATGAGCTTTCCACGCCGTCGATTTCTGCGTCTGGCGGGGGCGGCCATCGCGCTCCCGGCGGTCTCGCGCATCGCCAAGGCACAAGCCTATCCGACGCGCCCGGTACGGTTGATCATCGGTTATCCGCCCGGCGGCTCGGCCGACATCACCGCGCGCCTGATGGGACAGTGGCTCTCGGAGCGGCTCGGCCAGCCGTTCGTCATCGAAAGCCGGCCGGGCGCCGGCACCAATCTCGCCACCGAGGCGGTCGTGCGCGCGGCACCCGACGGCTACACGCTCCTCCTGGTCGCGCCCGCGAACGCGATCAACGCCACCCTCTATGACAAGCTGAACTACAATTTCCTGCGCGACACGGCGCCGGTCGCGGGCCTCATCCGCTTTCCCAACGTCATGGAGGTGAACCCGTCGGTCCCGGTCAAGACGGTTCCGGAATTCATCGCCTATGCCAAGGCCAATCCCGGCAAGCTCAACATGGCGTCGTCCGGCAATGGCTCGACGATCCATATGTCGGGCGAGCTGTTCAAGATGATGACCGGCGTCAGCATGGTTCACGTGCCCTATCGCGGGGGCGCGCTGGCGCTGACCGACATGCTGGGCGGGCAGGTGCAGGTGATGTTCGACAACGTGCCGACGTCCGCCGAGTACGTCAAATCCGGCAAGCTGCGCGGGCTGGCGGTGACCAGCACGACGCGCTCGGCGGTGCTGCCGGAGCTCCCGACGGTGGCCGATTTCGTGCCCGGCTACGAGTCGAGCGCGTGGTACGGCATGGGCGTGCCGAAGGGCACGCCCGCCGAGATCATCGAGAAGCTCAACAAGGAGGTCAACGCGATCCTCGCCGATCCCAAAGCGCAGGCGCGGTTCGCCGACCTCGGTGCATCGCTGCTGCCGGGCTCGGCCGCCGATTTCGGCAAGCTCGTCGCCGACGAAACCGAGAAGTGGGGCAAGGTGGTCAAGTTCTCGGGCGCCAAGCCGGACTGATCGAAATTGGAGTGTCCGACCATGCACGGGATCGTGACGGCGGTCAGCCGCTGCGCAACGCACACTTTCAGCAAGCCCAATGCGGACAGCATCCGGCTGCTGACCGGCCTGGGCGTCGACGGAGACGCTCATATGGGCGAAACCGTCAAGCATCGCTCACGGGTGGCGCGCGACCCGAGCCAGCCGAACTTGCGCCAGGTGCATCTGATCCACGGCGAGCTGCATGACGAATTGCGCGAGCTGGGCTTTAAGGTGTCGGCCGGGCAGATGGGCGAGAACGTCACCACGCGCGGCCTCGATCTGCTGGCACTGCCGACCGGGGCACGCCTGCGCTTGGGCGACGCGGCGGTGGTCGAATTGATGGGCCTGCGCAATCCCTGCCACCAGCTCGACCGCTTCCGGCCGGGACTGATGGCGGCGGTGCTGGGACGCGACGCGCAAGGCGAGCTCATCCGCAAGGCCGGCGTCATGGGCGTCGTCTTGGCCGGCGGCGAGATCCGGCCCGGCGATCCGATCCGCGTCGAGCTGCCGCCCGGCCAGCACCGGTCGCTGAAGCCGGTGTGAGAGACGTCGTCGGCAATTCACTGCACGACCACGACCTGGCCGTCCGCATTCTTGTAGATCGGTTGCAGGCTCCCGTCCGGGCGCGGGAACCAGACGATGGTGGCGAACCCGCGCTTGCCGTTGACGATGCGGTCGTCGGGATCGACGTAGTCGACGCGCCAGATCACGCCCGCGATGTCGTAGGTGAGGCGAGTCCAGATCTGCCCCGTCGAGGTCGCGGTCGCATCGTCGAGCATGGGCTGGCACAGCGCGGCGCGGCCGAACGCATCGTAGGCCACGCGCTCCTCGGCGACGCCGTTCGGTCCCGGAACCGGCTCGGCATCGACGCCCAGGAATGCGCGCCTGGTCAGATCGCCGCGGGCGTCGTAGTCCTGGACAATGCAGGCAAAGCCACCCTCACCGAGCTTTGCAAGCGCGGCCTGATCGAACGGGCCGGAGATGGCGAAACGGTTCCAGCTGCCGAAGAGATTGCCCAGCCCATCACCCGCAGTGAGACGATTGGCGCGCAGCACCGGCCGGCCACGGCGGTCGAAATAGCACGCCTCGAGCAGCCGGCCGAGCCCGTCACGCTTCAGCGCGACCGTCGCGAAGCCGCGATCGTTCTCGGCGAGCTTGCCGTCGGTGCCGAAGTACTGTCGTTCCATGATGTCGCCGCGGTCGTCGTAACGCCATGTCCTGCGCGCCGCGGCGAACCTGGTACTGAGGATCTGCTTGCCGTCGATGCCGAAATAAGCCTCCTCCACAATGTTGCCGCGTCCGTCGAGGCGAAAGGTCATTCGTGCCGCACCCCAGCCCTCGCGCAGCAGCGGCTCGCCGTCGACGCCGAAATAGGCGTTCTCGATTTCGTTGCCGTGCTCGTCCCTGCGAATGACCACCCGCGCAAAGCCCCAGTAGCCGCTGAGGATCGGCGCCCCGTCGAGACCGAAGAAACCTCGCTCGACGAGATAGTCGCGCTGGTCGCGGCGCAAGGTCATCCGCGCCACGCCCCAGTCCTTGCGCAGGACCGGCCGACCGTCGACGCCGAAATAGGCGACCTCGACCCAGTTGCCGCGTTCGTCGTAACGCCAGGTCGAGCGCGCGACGCCCCAGTCCCGGTGCGCGATCGGCTGTCCACGGACGCCGAAATAGCTTTCTTCGACCGTATTGCCGACGTCGTCGTAGCGCGACTGCAGCCGCGCTGCGCCCCAGTCCCGGCGCAGCATCGGCTCGCCATTGACGCCGAAATAGGACTGCTCGATCAGATTGCCGCGCTCGTCATAGCGCCGGGTCACCCGGCTCGCTCCCCAATCGGCGCGCTGCACCGGCTGGCCCTGGACCCCGAAATAGGACTCTTCGATGGCATTGCCGTGGGCGTCGTGCCGAAAAGTTATCCGCGCGGCGCGCCACTCCTTGTGCAGGGTCGGGCGGCCGTCGACGCCGAAATACGCGTCCTCGATGCTGTTGCCACGCTCGTCGAAACGGTAAGTCCGCCGCGCCAGCCCCGTCTGCTTGTGCGGGATCGGCTTGCCGTCGATCCCAAAATAGGCCTCTTCGATCAGATTGCCGCGGTCGTCGTAGCTTTGCGTGAAGCTTGCCGCGCCTGAGCTCCGATTGATGGCAGGCTGACCGTCGAGACCGAAAAACGCCGTTTCGATGCGGTTGCCACGCTCGTCATGACGGTTCGTCCACCGCGCCACGATCCAGTCCTTTCGCAGCATCGGCTGGCCGTCGGCGCCGAAATAAGCCTCTTCCTCGTGGTTGCCGCGCTCGTCGTAGCGCGCCGTCACGCGCGCGGCGCCCACCTCCTTGCTCGGGATCGGCGCGCCATCGACCCCGAAATAGGCGTGCTCGACGACGTTGCCGCGCTCGTCGAACCGCAAAACCCGCCGCGCTATCCCTAAGTCCTTGCGCAGGATCGGCCGCCCGTCGGTCCCGAAATAAGCCTGCTCCACGCTCTGTCCGCTGTCGTCGAAACGGGACGTCCAGCGCGCAACGCCCCAATCCTTGCGCAGGCTCGGCCCGCCGTCGAGCCCGAAATAACTCTGCTCGACGCGATTGCCGCGGTCGTCGTAGCGGTTGGTCACGCCCGCCACGCCCCAATCCTTGCGCAGCATGCGCTGCCCATCGACGCCGAACGACGCTTCCTCGACGACGTGGCCGCGCTCGTCGTAGCGCACGGTCACTTTGGCCACGCCCTGCGGCTTGTCCACGATCAGCCGGCCGTCGACGCCGAAAGACAAAACCTCGACGAGGTTGCCGCGCTCGTCGAATCGCGACGTCAGTCGAGCCACGCCCATCTCCCTTTCCAGCACCGGCCGGCCGTCGAGGCCGAAATAGGCCTTTTCGATCTGGTTGCCGCGGTCGTCGTAGCGATACGCCACGCGGGTCGCGCCCCAGTCCTTGCGCAGCACCGGCCGCCCGTCGACGCCGAAATAGGCTTCTTCCGCGACCTGGCCGCGCTCGTCGTAGCGATAGGTCAATCCCGCCGCACCCCACTTGCCGTTGAGGATCGGCTGTCCGCCCACGCCGAAAAATCGGTTCTCGATCTCGTTGCCACGTGCGTCATAGCGCATCGTGAACCGCGCCAGACCAAGGTCCTTGTGCAGCACCGGCCTTCCGTCGCGATCGAAAAATGCTGCCTCGACGAGAAGTCCCCGCTCGTCGAACCGCCGCGTCCGGCGCGCGGCACCCCAATCCTTGTGCGCGATCGGCTGCCCGTCGACGCCGAAATAGACGTCTTCGACGTTGTTGCCGCGCTCGTCGTACCGAGCCGTCACACGTGTGGCACCCCAGTCTTTGCGCAGCACCGGTTGGCCGTCGACGCCGAAATAAGCCTGCTCGATCTCCTGGCCGCGCTCGTCGTACCGCGACGTCCGTCGCGCAACGCCCCAGTCCTTGCGCGGGGTCGGCTGCCCGTCGGCGCCGAAATAGGCATCTTCGATCCGGTTGCCGCGCTCATCGTACCGATAAGTCACGCGCGCCACGCCCCACTCCTTGCGCATGATCGGCTGCCCGTCGAGACCGAAGTACGCCTGTTCGAGGACGTTGCCGCGCTGGTCGTACCGATAGGTCGAGCGCGCGGCGCCCCAGTCCTTGCGCAGGATCGGCTGTCCGTCGACGCCGAAATATGCGACTTCAACGACGTTGCCGCGCTCGTCGTAGCGCCAGGTCGCACGCGTCACACCCGAATCCTTGCGTAGGATCGGCCGGCCGTCGATGCCGAAATGGGTCACCTCGATCATGTTGCCGCGTTCGTCGTAGCGCCAGGTCATGCGCGCGTGGCCTTGATCCTTGAACAGGATCGGCGCCCCGTCGACGCCGAAATAGGCTTGCTCGATCTGGTTGCCGCGCTCGTCGTAGCGCGAGGTCACGCGCGCGTGGCCCTCGTCCTTGCTCAGGACAGGCTTGCCGTCCAAGCCGAAATACGCTCCTTCGAGGTAGTTGCCGCGCGCATCGTATCGATGGATTGCGCGCGCGACGCCCGTGAGCCGGTTGAGGACCGGCTGTCCGTCGACCCCGAAGAACAGCGCCTCGACAACGTCGCCGCGCGCGTCGTAGCGGCGCACGATGCGCGCCACGCCCCGGTCCTTGCTGAGGATCGGCTTCCCGTCGACGCCGAAATAGCTCTGCTCGACGCGGTTGCCACGCTCGTCATGGCGCCATGTCTCGCGTGCGACGCCCAGGTCCTTGCGCAGTATCGGACGCCCGTCGGCGCCGAGATAGGTCCGCTCCACCAGATTGCCATGCTCGTCATGGCGCCATGTTTCACGCGCAAGCCCCCAGTCCTTGCGCAGGACCGGAGAACCTTTGGTATCGAAATGCTCCAAGTGGCTGATGTTGCCGGCCTGGTCGCGGGCAATGACCGTGCGCGCGAACAACTGATCGTTGACGGTCGGAGCGCCGCTCTTGTCCCGCCATTCGGTTGCCACGAGCTGGCCCAGGGGGTCATAGACCCGCCGCAACTCGGCAACCCCGGTCTTTTCGACGAGAGCCTCGCCGCGCTGATCGATGTTGCGAATTGCGATGATCTGGCCTTGCGGACTATGCTCGTAGGTCCGACCATGCGCGCCGAGCGCATCGCCTTGACTGGCGCCGCCGCCGATCGGCTCGAACACGCGCTTGCGGAGAAAGCCACGCTCATCGAAGGTCAGGCGGTGCTGCCCGATGCTGGATCGGTTGCCACCCTCTCGTGACCATGAGACGGCGCCGAGCGTGCTGCCTCCCGCCGATTGGCGATCCGCCACGCCCAGATTCTTGTCGAACCGCGCAATAGCCTCGCGCCGATCCGGCGCGAACTGGAATTCGATGCTGCGCACGAGGACACCGGCGCGGTCGAACAGAATGGCCGACGCGAGGGTCGCGGCTGCACCGCGGCCTTCATCGCGATAGGCGTAGGCCCAGCGCGCAACGTTTCGGCTCCAATCCTCTTCCTCGAGCGCGGTGTCGGAATCCGCCCGCGGCTCTCCGGAGCCGTTGACGCGGGCGAGCTCCAGGACCTGCCCGCGCCGCGTCGTGAGGCGGTAGCTGGCGGCACGCCGGTGCCAGGTCTCGCCTTCGATCGAGCCGACGCAGAACGGCACGCCCCAGCGCTCGCCGACATTGACGCAATGCTCGGTCTTGATGCGAAGGTTCGCATCCCACCACCACAGGCCGCCGCCGCCGCCGACCGCGACCACGACAAGGGCGGCCGCAATGCGCGCCCGCCACATGGCGCTACGCCGCTCGGCGTCGCGCCGCGCCAAGTCGTCGTAGCGGCAGCCCAGCAGCGCCGCCGACAATCGCAACAGCGCGCGATGCTCGGTCTTCGATTGGCGCTCGTCGTTGCGCGGCCGCACGTCGGCGGCGATCGGCTCGATCTCTTCCCAGACCTTCTCGATCGCGCCGTCCGGACCCGTTCGGTCCACCAGCCGCCGGCGCAGCTCGGGCGGAAAGGACTCCTCCGGCTCGCCCGCGATCAGCAGGGGCAGGATGCGGTCACCCTTCCCCATCTCCTGGAAGAGCTCGATCTCGCGCCGCACCCACTGCGAGCCGGGCGTGTCCGGCGAGCAGACGACGATGAGAAAGTCGCTGCGGCGCAGCGCGTCCTTGATCTGGTCCGACAGATCGGAGGACGCCGGAATTTCGTCTTCGTCGCGGAACAGCGTGCCGATGCGGTCGGGAAACGCCTCGGCCCGCAGCGCCTTGGGCGTGCGGTAGGTTTCGAGCTCCCGCATGATGCGGAGCGCCCATTGCCGATCGCGGGGCTTATGCCGATAGCTGATGAACGCCGCGTAGCGGGGGGCGGTCTTGGCGCTCCGCTCCGACTGCGACACGTGCGGCGTCAGCCGCGGGCGACCGCCGCGATCGGCGCACGTTCGCGCCGCGGGGTCTCGCGCAGCGCATCCATCAGCGTGCGCACCGAGCTAAGCTCCTCCAGCCGAACCACGGCAGCGATGACGTCCTCGACCTGGCCATCCGAGAGCCGTCCCCTGGCATAGGTGCGGAACTTGCTCTCGATCTGCGCCCGCGAGAGAGGGTTCTCAGGTGAGCCGCGCGGATGGTCGCAGCGCGACGAGAGGGTCTTGCCGGCGACGGTCTCGATCTCGACGATCGCCTGCACGCCGCTGAGCGCGGGATCGGCGCGCACCTCCACCCGCTCGGCAAAGCGCCGCAGCTTCGGGTCGTCGTAGCGTGCCGGCTCGAATTGGGCGAGCGTCATCGCGCGGTCATGCAGGATCGCCGCGGCAACGTAGTGGGCGGAGAGGAGCGCCTCGAACTTCGCCTTGTACTGGGCGAAGATGCCATGCAGCTTGAACACCGGCTCGCTCAGCGCGATGCGCAGCGTCTTGACCTGCGCGGGATCGATCGCGTGCTTCTCGATGATGTCGAACAGCGCCGTCATCATGCCCTGGATGGAGGACGCGGACGGCCACAAGCGCAGCGCAATCTGCTCGAGCTCCCAGCGGCTGCCGAGATCCGCGGTGGCGGCCTCGGCGCGCCCGCCGTTGGAGTAGCTGTTGTAGAGGCCGCCGTCGCGCGCGGTGAGGAATTCACGGGTGGCAACGAATTTCTGCTCGGCCAGCAGCGCCGCCATCAGGCCCGACAACGCGCCGCGGCACTGGTGGAACTTGACCGTCGGCGTTCCCCAGGCCGCGAAGGTGCCGGCGGCCTGGCTGCCGGCGAGGCCGAACGCCCGTGCCATGGTCTCGGCGTCGAAGCGGCGCAGCCGGCCGACCGCGGCGGCGGCGCCGAACGGACCGAACACACCGGGGCCGTGCCAGCCGCGCGCCCGGAACGCCTGATAATCGATGCCGATGCCGACCCGGGTCGTGACCTCGGAGCCGGCAACGATGGCGACCAGCAGATCGCGGCCCGACAGCCCGTCGCGTTCCGCGATCGCCAAGGCCGGGGGGACCACTTCGGGCGTGATATGGGTGAGCGTGGGGCGATG
>WNEY01004767.1_pt1 | contig 10393 bp, 15 predicted proteins | sample 5400531 | NCBI WGS metagenome assembly WNEY01 (sample SAMN13153338, study PRJNA577476) | soil metagenome | isolation source: 200 cm saprolite under Douglas fir tree site 1 | place: USA:California | collected 2015-04-18
CCATAAAAGTCTCCAGCCTTACTGGGCTTCGTTTCGCATCTCGGCCGACGCGGTCAGAGTGACCGGGGCGCCAAGGGTCGAGCCACTCAGGAGCAGCCGGGCGACCGGCTGCAGCACGATGAACGGAAACGGATAGTTGACGGTCACGATCGTTGCGGTCGCCGTGCCCGCGCCGATGCTCACGACCGCGGCCGAGTCCACGGCGACCGTCGCGGCCGCCTCGTCCGGCAGCTGTCCCGTTCGCATGTACTGCCGCACGCGCGCTTCCGCGGCGCCCGGAGGCGAGCTGGGCATGACGGCCACGCGGGCGCCTTCGCGCGCCGCATTGGTAAGCACCTGCCAGGTCTGGTAGGCGCGGCCGAATTCAAAAATGCCGACCGAGACCAGCAGAAGCAGCGGCAAGGTCATCGCGGTCTCGAGCAGCGCCGTGCCACGCTCGCCTGCCAGCCTTCGCCATGTCGTCTTCACAGCATCCTCACTTTCCAAGGGCCGCGATAATCGAGCCGACCGCGATGGCCGGCGCGTACGCGAACCGGTTGTTCTCGTGCGAACGCGCGATGTCCGCGGCATTCGAGGCCGCGGTGGCGATGAGACGCGCCGTCCCGCCGAGCGTCCGCTGCAATCGCCGGCGGCGGACTGCCACCGCAATCGCGATCACGCCACCGGCCACGGCCGAATAGAGAAACGCGGTGACCGTGTGCGCGGGACCGATGAGCGCACCCATCGCCCCAAGCAGCTTCACGTCACCCGCGCCGGTTCCGCCGAGCAGATGGCCCGGCAGCATCAGCGCCAGGCCCAGGCCGATTCCGGCGAGCGCGGCGCCGATGGTCAGGCCGCTGATGCCGGAGGCCGCAAACGCGATGCCCATCGACGCGAGCACCGCGGTCAGCGCATTCGGCACGCGCCGCGTTCGCAGGTCGATGACGGTCGCCGCCACCGCGCCGGCCACGACCGTGGCAATCACGATGGCGTCAGATAGCGGTGCCAATGGATTGCCAGAAGACCGTAAAAATCGTGTTGCCGACCGCCGTGACGCCGGCCATCGCCACGAGGGCGATCAGCGCGGCCAGCAGCCCGTACTCGAGCAGATCTTGCCCGTCGTCCCGCAGGATCACCCGCCTGATCGTTGTCATCGCGTGCGGCATACGCCTCCCTTTGAAACGGGGGCGGAGCTGCCTCCGCCCCCGTGTCCGTCGCCTCGTTCCGTCACGCCGCCGGTGTGAGCGCGGCCGCGACACTGCCGAAGATCGTGTTCACGTTCGTGCCGGCGAGCGTGATAGCGCCGATCGCCACGAGCGCGATGAGCGCAACGAGCAGCGCGTACTCCAGTAGATCCTGCCCCTCGTCGCTGCGGGCCAACGTGAGCACACGTGTCATCCAGCCATTCATGTGATGCTCCGCGTTTCCTGCGCTATGCCGCCGGCGCCGTGAGCGCCGCAGCGATGCGACCGAAGATCACGTTCACGTTGGTGCCCGCGAGCGTAATCGCGCCAACGGCGACGAGCGCGATGAGCGCGACGAGCAGCGCGTACTCGAGCAGGTCCTGACCTTCGTCACGATTCACGAACGCGCGCAGGCGAGTGATGAGTTCCATGATCGATTCCTCCGGCGCGTCCCGCGACGCGCCATGACGTGTGTGCGAAATGCGGTCACGCCGTGTGGCGACGACCGCGCGACCTGTGGTGAAAACGCAACGGATGTGCCACGGCCGTCGCGGCGGCGATGCCAACACAGCGCAAACCCAGCCACGTGGGTGCGGTTAGCCGGGATGTGCCGGGTGCGATCGGCCTCCGCCGACAGACCGTTTCGGGAGGTGTGGCCCGGCACTTTCGTAACCCGCCGGGCGAATTTCGTGTAGATCCACCCGTCCCGAAAAGGAACACACGGCCGGTGCAAGCGGAGAAGCGCACCTATTCTGTACGGAACGGCCCTTGCGAAGAGATCTTTAGAGCCATGCGACGCGTAATTGGCGAGGCTTCGTTGTCGGCCGGAACGGTGATCGTCCTGCTGCTGATCCTCGTGGCAGTCGACGATCGCGTCCGCGATCAGCTGTCGCTGCGCTTCTCGAACCCGTCGACGGAGATCGTCACCGCCGGATACCAGATGCGCAACCTCACGAACGTGATCGCGGTAGCCGCGCGCCATCAGAGCATCGAGCACGCGCCGATGCTCATCTTCGCGTTGGCCGCCACGGTACTCGTGTTGTTCATGCTGCGGACCTAGATGCCCATCATCCTTGCCATCGAACCGGACCGCCGACAGGCGTCCCGCCTTGCCAGCGTCGTGCGGCAGCGCGTCGGCGCCGAGCTGATTCTTGCCGAGACGACCGAGGGCGCCCTCGATGCGATCGGCAACCAAATCCCGGATCTCGTGCTCGTTCCGACGCTGCTCTCGCCGCAGGACGATGCGGCGCTGGCCGCCGCGCTCCGCGTCATCGCCACGGCCGCGCACGTCCACACGCTGACCATTCCGGTGCTTGCGGCCGACTCGCGCCACATGTCGCGGGAGGGCCGAAGCTCCTGGTGGCGGCGCGGGCGAGGCGCTTCGCAGACGCCCGACGGCTGCGATCCGGCAGTGTTCGCCGAGCAGATTACGGCGTACCTCCGGGAGGCGGCCGCCGAGCGCGAGACCCTCGAATCGGCGAAAGCGTTGAAATCGGCCGACCACTCATCGTTCGAGCGGGCGGAACCGCCTGTCGCCGCCCGGCTGCTCGACATGCACGTCGCAGCCGAGGCGGACACGAGGGTCGTGGCCGAATTCGCGACCGTGGCCGAATTCGCGAACGAGGTCGCGGCCGATGTCACGGTCGCGGCCGATGTCGCGGCCGATGTCGCGGCCGAAGCGGTGACCGATGTCCCGCTCGAATTCCCAACCGACGTCGCGACCACCAATGAGTCCGCCGTCGAGATGGACCTGGTGACCGACGTCCCGCTCGAGGCCGCGATCGAGGTCGCGACCACCAATGAGACCGCCGTCGAGACCGACGTGGTGAGTGACGTCGAGGCCGATGTCGTCCTCGAGGCCGCGGCCGAGGACATGACCGGCATCGACGCCGCCGAAGAGACAGCCGAGGAGATGACCGGCGCCGACGCCGCCGAAGAGACAGACGACGACGAGATCGAGATCGATCTCTCGGCCGATCTCGCGGAGACCTCCGAGGTGGATGCAGACGAGGAGCTCTTCGCGGGAGAACCAGTCGGCGTCTACGAAATCCCGTCGGTGGCCATCGACGATCCGCTCGTCACCGAGTTCCAAGCGCCGATGAGAAGACCGTTTGCCGCGTCGGCTCCTTTCTTCGCGCAACCCAGGGCCGAGGCGACCGACCGGGTCGACGAGCCCGTCGCCAGCGAGCTCGAGCAAGCCATCATCGACGAGTTCAGCGCCGAGGCATTCGTACCCGAAGAATTCGTGTCCGATCGCTTCGATGCCGAAGCCTGGATCTCAATGGATCTGCGGTTTGGCCGGAGTTGGCCGCCGCTCCAGGGCATGCTCGCCGACGCCTCCTCGCCCCGCGATACCGCGACGCGGGAAGAAGCGCCGGTCGCCGCAGTGATTCGGGAAGAAACACAAGCGCCCGTCGCCGCAGCGATCCGGGAAGAAACACAAGCGCCTGTCGCCGCAGCCCCGCCCCGCCGGAACGAGCGCGCGGAGTGGAGCGAGCTCGTCGCGTCGCTGCGGCAGGATCTCGAACGCCGCCGCGGTGAGCCGGCGCCCACGCCGGTCGCGCACAAGCCCAGCCGGCGCTCGACGAAATCAAAGCCGGTCCAGGACGAGTGGGGGTTCTTCGATCCCGAACAATGCGGCTTTGCGGCGCTCCTCGCCAAGCTCGACGAAGTCACCGAAAGCGCAGAGGAGACCGCTGGCCCCCGGCCGTCGTGACCTTCGATCGCCTCCGCACGGTTCTTCTGTTTCTCGCCATCGCCTCGACCGCCGGCCTCATGCCGGCGCAGAGCGACACGTGGTGGCAGCTCCGCGCGGGTCACGACATGTGGCTGGCGCGGCACGTGCTGCTGACCGACACGTTTTCACACACGGTTTACGGCGCGTTCTGGCCCAACCACGAGTGGCTCTCGCAGATCCTCTTCTATGCACTCTATGCCACGGGCGGCATGCCGCTGCTGACCGTGGCCTCAGCGGCCGTGGTGACTGGCGCCTGGGCGATCGTGTGGAGTCAGACGCCGGCGCCCACGCACGCGAGGTTCCTCCTGACGACGCTGGTGATCATCTCCGCCTGCACGACGTGGAGCCCGCGTCCCGGCGTGCTCTCGCTGCTCCTGCTGGCCACGACGCTGGCGCTCCTGCGTCAACGGCGATACGGCTGGCTGCCGGCCGTCTTCTGGCTCTGGGCCAATTTGCATGGCGCGGTGGTGATGGGAGTCGTGCTGCTCGTCGCCGCGCTGGCGGCGGCGCTCGTGGAGCGGCCCGAATCGGTGAGACGCCTCGCGGCGTTCACGGCGCTGTCGCTCGTCGCGACGGTGTGCACGCCGCTGGGCCTGCATTTCTGGACCGATATTGCACAATCGCTCGCGCGGATCGGCCAGCTCGGCATCGATGAGTGGGCGCCGCCACGCATCGCCAGCCTGGCGTCCCTGCCGTTCCTGCTGGCAGCGACGGCGCTCGTCTGGCTGACGGCGGCGCGCGGGCGCGAGCTGTTGCGCGATCCCGAGGCACGGCGCAACGGGCACATCACGCTCTGCGCGTGCGCGCTCGCCCTGCTGCCACTCGCGCTGAGCGCCGTGCGAAATGTACCGCCGTTTGTCATGCTGGCCGTGCCGGCGCTTGCCGTGCTGGTGTCCCGAGTGCAAAATTCGCCCCGAACGGCCCGCGCGGCAGTGCCCCGGCCGCACGTCAACCGCGCAATCGCCGGCGTGGCGGCCCTCGCGTCAGCGATCACCCTGACCCTGGCATACGCGAGAGGCTTCGAGCATCTGCAGTGGACGCCGCTGCCCGCCGCGTCCATCGCGTCGCTGGACACGTGCGACGGCAATCTCTACAACCGGTACGACGAAGGCGGGTACCTGATCTGGTTCGCGCACGGCCGCAAGGTGTTCCTCGACGGCCGGCAGGATCCATATCCGCTGAGCCTGATTCAGGAACAAATCCGCGTCGAGCGCAGCGGCGACTTCAGGGGCCTCTTCCGCCGCTACGACATTCGCTGCGCCTACATTCCGGCGGATTCGATCGTCGCCTCGAGGCTCCAGCGCGCCGGATGGACGCCGCTCTACCGCGATTCGCGGTGGGCGGTGCTCACGCAGTAGGGCGCCTGAAAGCTTCGCGCTACGCCTAAAAACACCAGCCCACGTTTAACCGCAGAGATCGCAGTGAACGCAGAAGTTTTTGGGCTCTGAAACGTCGTCGTTCGAGTCCACGTTTAACCGCAGAGAGCGCAGAGGGTTTGTTTTTTGCCTCTGCGTGCTCCGCGCGCTCTGCGGTTAAACGTCTTGCGTGCAGCGGGAGCACTGCTGATTCGTCCGCGGTACAGATAGTGTCTCATTGCCTTAACGTCGGGAGGCCGCTCATGCTCCGATCGTCTGGTGACCGGAAAAGTGGGCCTCCTCGCTCGATCGCCACCCCCAAGAACCGCCTTGTGACACGCTGGCCGCAGATTGTTGTGCTGTTCGGCCTGCTTGCTTATCTGCTGGTGTCACTGAATCGCCTCGCCGTGTTTCCTCCCCTGGGCGAAGACGAGTCGTGGATTGCCGCTGCGCCGTACAAGCTGGCGACGCAAGGCGTCCTGGGCTCGGATCTTATTACCGGGTACTACGGCGTGGAGCGCCATCACTACGAAACTGATGAAGAAGGCGACTGACGTCGAGGACCCCAATCACCGGCTGTACGTCGGCTTCGAGGCGTTCAAGGCTCGACGCCACGCGAAACTGACCTGCGTCATCAGCGACCACACCTACGGAGCGATGCAGATCTTATTGGGAGGCGCCCTCGGCATCGCTACCCTGAATCGTACGGCGCGATCTGCGCGCCTGGTGGAATCGGGCTCTGCGCGGGCGGTCAGCGTTTGGCGCCGAGGAACACGCGGCCGCCCGCGGCGAGCGCGACCGAGAGCGCGGCGCAGAGGAAGAAGACCATGCGCACGCCCATCAGCTCGGCGAGCGTGCCCGAGATCACCAGGCCAAGAATCTGCCCGAGGAAGATCATCGATGCGTTCGTGCTGCCGACGCGCCCCAGCATGTCGTGCGGGGTTTCGCGCTGAATCAGCGTCCCCGCCGGCACCATGACCGCCGCGAACGCGAACCCGATGATGAAGGTCGCGGTCAGCGCGGCCGCGATATGGGGAACCGCGCCCAGCAGCAGCACGCCGGCGCCGATGCCGGCGAGGCCCGCCAGCACCAATGCCGTGTCCGTAATCCGGCGCGCGAGCTGGCGGACGATCTGCGTTCCGACGAGCAGCCCGACGCCGACGTTGCCGCTCACGAACCCGAACAGCCGCGCGCTGGCGTGCAGCGTGTCGCGCACCCAGATGGAGATCAATGGCGCGAAGCAGCCGATCGTGAACATGCCGGCGGCCATCGCCAGCACGAAGAACAGAATCGCCGCGTGGTGGACGATGAACCGCATGCCCACCACCATGTCGTTCCAGACGGCGTGGATGCGGTTGCTCGACGATCCCGGCGGCGCCTGGAGCGTCGCGGGGCGCCTGATGGCCACCGATCCGATCAGGCTGGCGGAGACGAGAAAGCTCGCCACATCGATGGCGTAGCACACCTTCGGCGAAAAGCTCGCGACGATGAAGCCGGCGGTTGCCGGGCCGACGATGCGGCTGCCCATGAACGCAATCTGCATCAGCGCGTTCGCCGACATCAGGCCGTTGACCGGCACGTGGGATCGGATCGTCACCGTCTGCGCCGGGCCGAAAAACGCCGAGACGCAGCTGAGCGCCGCCAGCACGAGATACACGTGCCAGACCTCGGTCGACGGGACGAGCAGCAGCGCGAGCGCCGCGCGAATCAGATCGCTCGCAATCAGCGTCGGCTTCAGGGGCCAGCGATCGACGAAGACGCCCGCAATCGGGCCGACGAAGACGATCGGCAGCATGTAGGAGATCTGCACGCCCGTGAGCTGCGACGCGGTGCCGTTCATGCGGAACGACACGACGGCAATCACGGCGAACAGCGCGAGGAAGTCGCCGAAGAGGCTGACGACCTGTGCGTACCAGACGCGGCGCATCACGGCGATGGCCAGCACGTCACGGAAGCTCAGGGGCGCAGAAGGCGCGCCGGGGGCCGCAGCAGTCGCCGACGCGGTTGACATGGGAAGGTTCTACTATACGCGCTACACGTTCGCGCTGGCCAGCGCGAGGCGCAGCTCGTCGTACGAGGCGCGCAGCAGCCGGCCGATCGTGCTCCAGTCGGGATGCCCCGCCTGCTCGTCGCGCATGGAGGCCGCCTTCGCGCGGAGAAGCGCCGCGTCCTCGACTCGCTCGCGCGACGTTTCGTACAACAGCGCGTACTCTTCGGCGATCAGGCGGCCCACCTGCTCGGGGCTGTTCTGTCCCGGGATCCGCCGCGCCACCCACCAGGCGAGCTCGGCGCGCGCGACCGCGCGCGGATCGAAGCCGGCGTCGGTCCACGATCGCGCTTGCGCGTACGCAGCCTCGAGGTCCGGCAGCACGACGTCGTAGCTGCCTGTCAGATCGCCGAACGTCGCCGCGGCGCGCGCGAGATGGAACGCTTCGACCGTCGCCGTCGCCCACGAATAGTGATACTGCTCGCGGAGCATCGTGACGAGCAGCGAGAACAGGCGCACGCGCTCCTTTGCGTAGTACGCCTGCCACATGCGGACCTCGAGATCGGCGAGCCGCGCCGGCTCGAACTGCCGCATCGATCGCGGGCCGCGCGGCGGCGTCAGCGCAAACGCGAGCGTGAAGGCCGCGACCACGGCGACGACGGTGGCGAGGCGCGCCAGCCAGCGCATCGCCGCTAGCGCCCCTGCTCGTCGCGCAACTGCGCGAGGTACGTCTGCTCGGCGCGAGCGACAACGCGCTGATACCCTTCCGGATCGACGAACGGACTGGGCTGCGCGCCTCCGCGGGCCCGTTTCGCCTTCTCGTCGAGCCCGAACACGCCGCCGTGCTGCGCGACGAACACGTCCGGCTTCAGCCCGTGCAGCACGCGAAACGCGCGCGCGTAGTCCTGGGCGATCGTCGGCACACGGGTGTTGCCGACCAGATGCACCCCCTCGTTGATCGTCACGCTGCAGACGAACGCGACCTGAAGCCGGCGGTCGTCCTGCGTCACCTCCGTCGTCCATGTGGTGCAGCCTTGCGTGTGGCCCGGCGTCAGGTGCGCCGTGAGCGTGGTGCCTCCGAGCGACACCGTGTCGCCGTCCTTCAGGACGCGGTCGACGTGGACCGGCTTCCACCCGGGCCCGCCGAGCGCCGACCGGTCCGTGCCGGTTTCGATCGCGTCCCGATCGGCGTCCATCACCATCACCTGCGCGCCCGAGAGGCGCTGCATGCCCGCGTGGCCGCCGACGTGATCGAAATGGGCGTGGCCGGTAAGCAGAATCCGAACGTCGGAGACGCGGAACCCGAGCCTCTCGACATTGGCGCGGATGAACGGGACCGATTCCGCTTCGCCGCTGTCGATCAGGATGCCGCCGGCGGGCGTGACGATCAGAAACGACGAGAGCCCCCGCGTACCGACGTAGTAGACGTTGCCGGCGACGCGCAGCGGCTCGAACGGCTGCCGCCACGACGGATCGAGCTGCGCGCGGACCCAACCGGGGGCCGCCCACAACAATGCGAGCACGAGGATCCATCGCATCGGTGCGGATTATAGGCCGGAATTGCTGGGCGCGCCGAAGCTGAGGTTGCCAAAGGCCCCCGAGTGCGCGATGATGAGCGACTCATGCCCAAGATGAACCGGTCCGACGCGCCGCTGCAAGGACAAGAGCTGATCTCCCGCGCTCTGGAGCTCGCGCGCGACGCGGAGCGTCACGCCATTCTCTCGGCGTCACTCGCGAGCCAGGCGGATCGGCTGCTGATCGCGGGCCTGCGCCTGCTCGACCCGGCCCCGCTCGAGGCACGCCCGCATCCTTAACACTCGCGCGTTCGTGTAGTATCGTGGGCGCCAGCCTGTCGAAAGGACGTCATGCGCGCCCGGTTTGCCGCCGCATTTGCGCTCGCCCTCGCCGGGGCTCTTACCATCGCCTGCGGCGGCATCGTCAGTCCCTCACAGAACACCGTCGAGACATTTTCCGGCACGATTCCGCCGGGCGACGCCCATCCGTTCTCGGCCTCGAAGACCGGCGAGATCCAGGTGAAGCTGACGGCGCTCGCTCCGGTGTCGTCGACCTTCGTCGGGATGATCTGGGCGCAAGCCGGGAGCGACGGCGGCTGCAAGACCAGTATCGGCGGGATCCTCTTCCAGACCATCGCGCAGCTCAACGTGCAGGCCATCTCGACGCAAATCATCTCGGGGCGGTACTGCCTGGTCGTCTACGACTACATCGGGTTCACGGCCCCCGAGACTTACACCGTCACCGTCTCTCATCCGTAGAGCGAATTTCTGGTGTCCGCGCTCGACGACAAGATAGACGAGCTGTATCGCCTGCCGCTTGCCGACTTCACTCCGGCGCGCAATGCGCTGGCGAAGTCGCTGGGCGGCGCCGACGCCGCGCGCGTGCGCGCGCTCGCGAAGCCGCCGCTCGTGCCGTGGGCCGTGAATCAGGTGTACTGGCGCGCGCGCAGCGCGTACGACCGCCTGTTGAAGAGCGGCGAGCGGCTGCGCAAGGCGCAGATCGCCGCGCTCGAAGGGCGCGCCGCGGACGTGCGCGCGGCCGGTGACGCGCATCGGCGCGCGATCGCGGAAGCAGTTGCCGAAGCCGGGCGCCTCGCCGCGGCGGCGGGATCGAAGCCGAGCCCGGATGCACTGACGCGCACGTTCGAAGCGCTGTCGGTGGCGACGGAACAGCCCGAGCCGCCCGGCCGCCTCACGCAGGCTCTGCAGCCCGCGGGGTTCGAGGCGCTCGCCGGCGTGACCCCTGTAGGACGGGTCATTGAAGCCCGCGGCGCCGGCGGCTCACACGAGACCAGACAATCCCCCGCAGGGGCTCCGCGTCAGGGCCGCGAACCCTCCGGACGCGAACCCTCCGGACGCAGTGTCCACCTTCCGCCTTCGCGTAAGGCTACGGCGGGCCGTGATCGGGAGCTGGAACGCGCCGAAGCCGCCGCCGCCGCGGCGAAACAGGCCGCTGCCAGAGAGCGCGAGGCCGAGATCAAGAAAGCCGAAGCGGCGCTGGCGAGCGCGCAAGCGGCGGAAGTCCAGGCGCGAGCGATCTGGGAACGTGCCCACGACGCCCTCCTGCACGCGCGCTCCACGCTCTCCAATCTGAAATTTACGAGCTGAAATTCCCTATCCACCTGCCCCACCAGCCC
>WNEY01004768.1_pt1 | contig 10393 bp, 8 predicted proteins | sample 5400531 | NCBI WGS metagenome assembly WNEY01 (sample SAMN13153338, study PRJNA577476) | soil metagenome | isolation source: 200 cm saprolite under Douglas fir tree site 1 | place: USA:California | collected 2015-04-18
GAGGAGGGCCGCGAAGCCCCACTCGCCGATGCCGTGCTCGGGATTGCCCGCGAGCATGGTGGAGAGGATGGTGACCCGGACCGCGCTGGCGAGCGATGGGTGAGGGGTCGGTGGCGCAGTGGTCGACGTGATCGGCGCGAGAACAAGGAGACCGAGGGTAACCGGGAGGGTCCGTCGCATGCTCTCATTTCTTTGCAGGGTCCCTTGATAGTGCGCGCCCGTACTGGCCCCCGCCAGTATCCGGGCTCACTGAAGCAGCATGATCCGCCCTACGGAAGGCACCCCGTTTCCGTTCACCAAGAAGAGCATGTAGGGGCCGGGTGGGGCGATCGCCCGGCTCGTGGGGAGCGCAATCGAGAGCCCCCCGGTCGCCTGTGAGAAGCCGAGGCGAACGAGCCGCTGGCTCATGTCGATGGCGTGCGTGACCGAGCCGAGTCGGATCAAGGTCACCTTCGTGATGACCGCTGCGTCCGGCGTCGCGACGGCCAGTATCTGGCCATATGCGACACTGGCGGGGATCGCGCCGGTGATCGCGGGGCGCGGACCGTTGAACAGGTACGGTGGGGAATACAGCTCGTAGTTCAGCTCGTCCACGGCGGCGATGCTGGGTGCGCCGCCGCTGCCGCTATTCAGCACGCGTCCATCCGGCAGCAGGAGCGAAGTCTGGTGGTAGATGCGAATCACCGCGTTCCTCGCGAGCGACGTCCAGCGGCCGGTCGCGGGACTCCATAGCTCGGCGGTGTACACCGCGCCCGCGGGATTGCTGAAGCCGGTGTCTGCCGTGCCGCCGGTGACGAGCACGTCCCCGGTCGGCAGCAGCGTCGCGTTCATCTGTCGGCGGGCGTGTGCCATCGAGCCGGTGTACGTCCACGTGGGGCTGGCACTGTTCAAGTCGATGATCTCCGCCGTATTGGTCGGCGGGTCACCACCGCCCGCGTACAGGATCTTCCCCGACTCATACATCGCCGCGGATCCGTAGCTGCGATTCCCGAATTTGCGAAGCGGGCCGTCGGTCCAACTCCCCACACCGGTAACGTCGAGATAGCGCGAGAGCTGCTCCTCGCCGGCGTAGAAAACGCGCCCATCGGGTGCCACGAACGTGCGGGGATAGTATGGCAGCTGGAGAGACGCACCCGTGAGCTGGCGCCACCCCGCCCCGTCCCACACCTCCGGGATCGTAACCTGGGCGCCGGTCGAATCGGTGCCAGCGAGCGTCAAAACCTCCCCGTTCGGCAGCGTGGTGTTGGTGGGATACCAACGCCCCGCGGCCATGGCCGGCTGCGCCTGCCACGCGCCGCTGACGGGATCGAACACGTTGGTGTTGGCGAGGCCGTGCAAGTCGCTGATGTGGCCACCGGTTACGAGCAGCCGGCCGTCGGGGAGAAAGTCGTGACCGGCACAGAACAGCAGCGACGGCGCCGGCACCACGGTGAAAGCACCCGTGGCTGGGTCCCACACTCGAGGATCACCGACGCGGCCCCAGCTCAATACTTTGCCGTTCAGCAGCAAGTGGAGGTGTATCTGAACGAGCGGCGCCGGGCGGACGGACGACCACTGGCCGACCAGTGCGAGCGGCGGTCCCGTGACGCGGGGCACCGTGGGATCGCCACAGGCGTGTAGGAGCAGCAGGACCACGAGCGACAACCGGGTGATGGCGCGCAAAGCTCCTCTGGGGACGGTGTCGAGCAAACAGCGGGAATGTACCGCTCGTACGGGCGCGAGGCGCGCGGCGCCTTGCGCCGGTGCGCGGTCCCCGCGATCATGCGACACAATCACGCCATGACGACCTCCCACGTCGCTGCGACCGTTCCGCTTCCGCCGCCTGTAGCGCGGCCCCAGGACGCGCAGCTCCGCCAGGACGTCCGTTGGCTTGCGGCGACGCTGGGCCGGGTCGTCGGCCGGCTGGCGGGTGAGGACACATTCCGCGCCGTCGAGGAGTTGCGCCGGGCCTGCCGGGCCCGACGGCTCGGCGTCCCCGGGGCACCGGACCTGGACACGCTGCTCGCGCGGACCCGATCCCTGCCGCCGGAGACGGCGCGTCTCACGGCCCGTGCCTTCACGGTGTTCTTCATCCTCATCAATGCCGCGGAGCAAGCTCATCGGGTGCGACGGTCGCGCCAAGACGACCTGGCCGCGGCGCAGCGCGGATCGGTGCGCTGGTCGCTGCACCGCCTGCGTGAGGCCGGCCAAGGAGCCGACGAGGTCACGCGCGCCCTGCTCACGCTCGACGTCCGACCGGTCCTCACCGCGCATCCCACCGAGTCCGCCCGGCGCACGATCCTCGACCTCCAGGCACGGCTGGCGGAGGGCCTCCTGGCGCGGGACGGCGCGCCGGAGCCCCAGCGCCGCGCGATCGAGGGGCGTCTCGAGGGCGAGGTGGAGCTCCTCTGGCTCACGGAGGAAGTGCGGCGCGACCGCCCGTCGGTGACGGACGAGGTCTCGAACGCCCTCTGGTATCTCGAGGACCGCCTCCTGGAGGCCGCGTCGCGCGTGCGCGAGCGGCTGGTCCAGGCGTTCGAGGACGAGTTCGGCCGCGGCCTGGCCGCGGTGACCCCGCTGACCATGGGGAGCTGGGTCGGGGGCGACCGGGACGGCAACCCGTTCGTCACTGCGGAGATCACGCTCGCCGCCGCGCGCAGCGCCCGCCGCGCGGTGCTCGCCTACTACGCGCGGGCTCTGGCTGACCTCACGGGGCGGCTCTCCGTATCCGAGCGGCTCGCTGCGGTCTCGCCCCAGCTGCGAGCCTCGCTCGAGCGGGACCGCCAGGAGCTGCCGAGCGTGTGGGAGCAGAATCGCCGCCGCAACGCCGACGAGCCCCTCCGCCTGAAAGTCAGCTTCATGCGGGCCCGGGTCGAAGCCGATCCCCCCGGGTACGCCTCGCCCGTGGAGCTGGAGCGTGATCTGACACTGGTGGCGGACAGTCTGGATGCCGTCGGCGCGGCGCACGCGCGGCGTGCCCTGGTGGAGCCACTCCTCGCCCAGGTACGCGCCCACGGCTTCCACGGCTTCCGCCTGGATGTGCGGGAGGACGCCGCCGTCCACACCCGGGCGCTCGACGACCTCGCGGCGGCCGTCGGACTCGGGCGTCTGGACGGCGAGGCGATCCGGCGGGAGCTGGCCGGCCGGCGCCCACTGCACACGCCGCACGTCACCCTCGCGGGGCCGACCGATGGGACGCTCGCGGTGTTTCGGGCGATGCGGGCGATCCAGGACGAGATCGGGGTGGCCGCGGCCTCGACCTACATCGTCTCGCGCACGCGGTCCGCCGACGACCTGCTGCGCGTGTTGCTGCTGGCGCGCGAAGGAGGGCTCGGGGACCGCCTCGACATCGTGCCGCTGTTCGAGACCCTGGAGGATCTCGAGCAGGCGCCGCTCGTCGTGCGTTCGCTGCTCGCCGACCCGATCTGGCAGCGACACCTCGCCGCTCGCGGGCGGCACCAAGAGGTGATGCTGGGCTACTCCGACTCAGCCAAAGACGCGGGACTCCTCCCTTCGGCGTGGGCGCTCTACCGTGTGCAGGAGGACGTGGCGCGGGCCTGCGCCGACGCCGGCGTGTCCTGGACGCTGTTCCACGGCCGCGGCGGCAGCGTGGGACGCGGCGGAGGCTCACCGGTGGCGCGGGCGCTCACGGCGCTTCCTCCGGGCACGGTGCACGGGGGGATCAAGATCACGGAGCAGGGTGAGATCGTCTCCCAGAACTTCGGCCTCCTGTCCGTGGCCGAGCGCAGCCTCGAACTGATGCTGAGCGGCGTCATGCTGCATCGGTTCGAGGACTGGCGCACCGGCCTCGAGCCCGGCGAGGAAGCACGGTTCCGCGAAGTCATGGATCGCCTCGCGGCGGAGGCGTTACCCCGTTACCGCACGCTGGTCTACGGCAGCGGGGATCTGTTCAGGCTGTTCCTCGAGACGACCCCTGTCCGGGAGCTCGCCGACGTGCGCTTCGGGTCGCGGCCGGCCTACCGCGCGCCGGGTGAAGAAACCATGGAGGGCATCCGGGCGATCCCCTGGGTGTTCGGGTGGACCCAGACGCGACTCATGCTCCCGGGATGGTTGGGCGTGGGCACGGCGCTGGAGGCCGTCGCTCGTGAGCCCGGCGGGCTCGCGGTGTTGCGCCGCATGGCCCACGCGTGGCCGTTCTTCGACGACCTCCTCGCCAAGGTGGAGATGGTCTGTGCCAAGGCCGACCTCGCCATCGCCCGGATGTACGTGCGGGAGCTGGGGGGGGACGGCGACCTCGCGCTGTTCGACCACCTGGAAGACGAGTTCCGCCGCACGATCGCCGCGCTGCTGAGTATCCGGGAGAGCGAATACCTGATGCGCGACAATCCCATGCTCCAGACGGCGATCGGGCTGCGGAACCCGTACGTGGACCCGCTGTCGCTGCTCCAGGTGACCCTGTTGCAGCGCAAGCGTGACGCCGTCACCAGCGGCCCGGCGGCGGAACCGGTCAGTGCCGGCCTCGCGTCCACCGTCAACGGCATTGCCCAGGGGCTGCGGAACACGGGCTAGCCTTGCCACTCCGCCGATGTCGCCACAGCTTGAGGCGTGCACCGGAGAACGTTCGTCCACGCCCTCGGCGCCTCGCTCGCGACCGGATCGTTGGCGTCCCGCGTCGTGCCCTCCCCGCGCCGCCTCAACCGGATCGGACTCGAGCTCTACTCGGTGCGGGACGCGATGGGCCGGGACCCCGAGCGCACCCTCGCCGCGGTGCGCGCCATGGGGTACACCGACGTCGAGCTGCTCTGGTCCTTCGGTAACTTCGGCCGCACGACCGAACAGGTCCGGGCGGCCCTCGATCATGAGGGACTGCGCGCGCCGTCGGCGCACGTCTCACCCACCGTCGTGCTCGTGGGGTGGGAGCGGAGCCTCGCCATCGCCCAGCGGCTCGGCCATGAATACCTCATTGTGCCGAGCTTCACGGCGGACACGGCCCGCTCGCTCGACGATTGGCGGGAATGGGCCGACCGCTTCAACGCCGCCGGCGCCGCGGCCCGGCGCGCCGGCATCTGGCTCGCCTTCCACAACGAGGCGGACCACATGACGCCGATCGACGGCAAGGTTCCCTACGACGTGTTCGTCGAGCGCACCGACCCGACCGTGGTCCGCCACCAGCTCGACGTCGGCAACATGGTCATGGGGGGCGGCGACCCATTCGCCTACCTGGAGCGGTACCGCGACCGCTATTGGAGCTTCCATCTCAAGGACGTCGTGAAGGACCGCTCGAAAGACACCGAGCTCGGCACCGGAACGCTCGACTTCCGGCGCCTGCTGGCGGGCATCCCCGACATCGATCGCAAGCCCTGCTACGTCGAGCAGGAGGGCGTCGAGCATCCGCTCGACAGCGCGCGACAGAACTGCGCGTTTCTGAAAACCCTCGAGTTCTCGGGCGCAGCCCCCGGCTGAACGGTTACTTCGGCAGCTGATAGGAGCCGGTGCACTCCCAGGCGCTGACGCCACCGGCAATCCACGTTCCCCTGCACGATCCGCTCCCTCTGAGACCCTGCAGCTTCCCCGTCCCACCCACGAACAACCAGTTCCACGTCGCGCTCTGCGGAGCCCCGTCTTTCAACGCTGTCGTCCCCACGTAGCGGTAGTGTGCCTGGTTTCCGTCAGACATCGTATCCAGGAAGTAGCCATGGAACTGCGAGGTGCTGTCGCTCAGCTCGTCGGACTGCACGCCCGCGCCCCCCTTGGACCGCAGCCCCGCGATCGCAAATGGCTTGGTCCATCGGCACTTGTATTGGCTGATCGTGAAGGAATGGTTGGGGCGATCGCCGATCGCGATCGTGTGCGTGACGTCGGGCTTTGCGCATGTCCCGGCGCCGGACAGCTTGGTCTGGGCCCCGAGCACCTGCGCGCCGAGCAACGTTAGTCCGAGCGCGAGGAAACGTGAACGCATCGCATCCTCCTTGTCCTGTTGGAAAATGGCCCGGAACATGGCCTCAACTCACTTCGCATCGTACCCGGCGAATTCCCCGCGCTGGTACACGTTTCCCTTGTATTCCTGGTCGAGGTGGATGCCGATCTTGGAGGTATAGTAGGCGTGCGCGGTCCGCCCCTTGAGCTCCCTGAAGAAGCGCTCCGGGGCCGTCTTGGGGTCTTGCTCGCCGGCGGCCATTCGGGTGAGGACGGCAACCCGCTGATCCGGTGTGGCCTCGAGGAACGACTTCGCGTTCAGCTCACGGGACAGTGCCTCCACCGCCTGGAGGCCGGACCGCCACCGCGCTTGCCAGTCGGGCTCGAGCGATTCCGCCAGTCGGCCGTCGATGTAGCCGGCCACTCCGGCGGCGCGCGCCCCCGGTGAGTGGTCGTCGGCGGGGATGATCAGTTCGGTGAGCTCATCCAGCAGCGCGTACTCCGCCGCCGTCAGGAACTTGCCCGGGACACCAACCGCCGGCGGTGCGGCCGCCCCACCCGGCAGCAAGGGCGTCACCAGAGCCGCCGCGGTGGCCGCGATCATCTCGCGGCGCGAGAGTGACTCCAGATGCTTAGGCGCGTCCGTCATACGTTCCCCTTCCTGAGTTCCTCGGCCAGATGGTCACACGACCGCCACGCCAGCGCCATGATGGTCCACGTGGGATTCTGACACGACGCGCTCACGTGGCTCGAGCCGTCCACCACCAGCAGGTTGGGGACGTCGTGCGACTGCTGGAACTGGTTCAGCACCGAGGTCTTGGGATCGTCGCCCATGCGCGCCGTGCCCAGCTCATGGATCGACCACCCTTCCGTGAGGATCTCCTTGTCCTGTCCCACCACTTCGATCCCCGCAGCCTCCAGCATCTCGCGCCCCGTCGCGACCATGTCCTCCGCCATCTTGCGCTCGTTGTCCGAGAACTGGTAATGGAAGCGCAGCACCGGGATCCCCCACTTGTCCTTCGTGTCGGGGTCGAGGTCGACGTAGCTCTCGTAGCGAGCCAGGACCTCGCCGAAAGCACCCATGCTGATGAAGGCCCCGGCGTGATCGCGCACGTTTTTCTTGAACTGGCCGCCGAATCCCGCGGTGTCCATGACGTGCGCCGGAAACATGGAGTGGCCGCTGTTCCCCTCGTAGCCGTAGCCTCGGATGAACCCGGGCTGGCGGTCCTTCAGGTTCCGGAAGCGGGGGATGTAGAACCCTCCGGGCCGGCCGTCATCGAGCGTGTGCGGCTTCCCCACGAGCTCTTTGATCAGGCCGGTGACGCCCGGTCCCATCACGTGCTCGCAGAAGTTGTGACCGACGTGCCCGCTCGAGTTGCCGAGGCCGTTGGGATGCTGGGGGGAGCGTGACAGCAGCAGCAGGCGGGCGGATTCGAGCGTCGACGCGGCCAGGATCACGACCTTCGCCTTGGCTTCGTAGCTCTTGCGCGTCACGCTGTCGAGGAACGCGACCCCGCGCGCCCGCCCGGTGTTCTTGTCGACCAGCACTTCATGCGCGGTGGAGTTGGGCCGCACGGTGAGGTGGCCCGTGTCCATCGCAGGATAGATCAGCCCGGTGGGCGAATCGAACACGGCGTGGATGTCGCACCCGCCGGGCCGCCGATCGCAGGCGCCCCGCCCGTAACACTTGCTCCGATACTTGTTGTGCTTCAACCCGTCGGTGGTGACACCGGCGCGATACGGCGTCAGGACCTGTCCCCCCTTCTTCAGGCTCTCGCGCAGCTTCACCTCACCGACGTTCAGCTTCGAGGGACGCTGGAACTGGCTGTCCGGCAGGTGCGGCAGGTTCTCCTTGACGCCGGAGATGCCGAGGTACAGGTCGACCTTGTCGTAATACGGCTCCAGATCCGCGTAGGAGATAGGCCAGTCTTCGCCGTAACCGTCGTGGGACTTGCCCTTGAAGTCGTAGTCGGACAGGCGGAGCGCCAGACGGCCCCAGATGTTGGTCTTGCCCCCCAGGCAACGGGCGCGCACCCAGGCGTAGTTGGTCCCGGTGTAGGGGTGATCCTTCTCGTCCACGATGATGTTCTTGACGTAGTCCGAGCCCGACCATCCCCCGACGTACGAGTAGACGTGCTTGAACGCCGCGCCCTTGGCGTACGGCGGCTTGCGGATCGTGTACTCGTTGAGCGAGAGGTGGTGCGATCCCGGTGGCTCGTCGCCCCGGCGCGGGTGATCGTACGGCCACTGCATCGAGCGCAGCTCCTGCTCGATGGGAAGCTTCTTCCCGGCCTCGAGCAGGAGTACCTGCAGGCCGTGGGTGGTGAGGACGTGGGCCGCCATGCCGCCGGCCGCGCCGGAGCCCACGATCACCGCATCGTAGGTCCTGGAGAGGTCGACGTCCTGGTCGAGCGGGGGGGCGACCTTCACGAGCGTCATCGGCGCACTCCTCCCTACTTGGGCTGTTGCACGGTACGCAGATAGGGCTTGTGTGTCTTGAAGCCCTGGGGGTACTTCTTGCGCGCGTCGTCGTCCGAGACGGACGTCGGGATGATCACGTCCTGGCCCGGCTTCCAGTTCACCGGCGTCGCCACCGTGTGCTTCGCGGTGAGCTGCACCGAGTCGAGCAGCCGCAGCACCTCGTCGAAGTTGCGCCCCGTGCTCATGGGATAGGCGATCATCGCCTTGACCTTCTTGTCCGGGCCGATCAGGAACACGGAACGTACGGTCGCGTTCTCGACCGCCGTGCGCTTACCGCCGGTCGCATTCGGGTGGATCATGTCGTACAGCTTCGCCACGGCCAGATCGGCGTCGCCGATCAGCGGGTAGTTCACCGCGTGCCCTTGGGTCTCCTTGATGTCGTTGAGCCAACGCGCGTGGTCACTCACCGGGTCGACGCTCAAGCCGACGACCTTGGCGTTGCGCCGATCGAACTCCGGCTTGAGCCCCGCCATGTAGCCCAACTCCGTCGTGCAAACGGGCGTGAAGTCCTTGGGGTGCGAGAACAGGATCGCCCACTTGTCGCCGATCCACTCGTGAAAATGGATCGTGCCCTCGGTCGTCTCAGCAGTGAAATCGGGGGCTTCGTCACCTATGCGGATCGCCATCGTCGGGCCTCCTTCCCTTCGCGGGAGCGGGTACCACTGGACAGCGCCTAAACTATGCGCCCGCGACCGGGTCGGCGAGCCGCGGCGTCATCGCTGCTTCGGGTCCCAGACCGCCACGCCGACCCGCGAGTCCGCCGTGCCGTAGTACAGATACCAGCGTCCGTTGAAGGGCACGAGCCCTTCCACGAAGGTCGTACCCGCGGTGTACTGTCCGGTCCGCTCGTAGGCTTCCGTGGGCTTGATGAACGGCGCGTCCGAGCGGGCAAGCAGCTTCAGCGGATTGTGGAGATCGTACAGCGCCTGCCCGCCCGTGTAGACCCGGGCCGGAAGCTGCGGATCACCGTACTGTCCGCTGTTGCCCGCATTGTACAGCACCAGTATGCCGTGCTCGGTGACGATGGCCGGCGGGCCCGCCTCGACCAGCCAGGAGTCGAAATAGCCGGCGCGCGGCGAGAGGACCTTGATCAGCCTGCCGTCCGAGTCTTCCAGCGGCGTCCAGTCGACGAGGTCGTCCGACGTCGCGATGAGGATGTCGGGGACGTTGAAATACATCCAGTACTTCCCGTTCAGCCTGGTCGCGATCACGCGGTTCCCTTCGGTCCGCGCAACGATAGCCCCGGATTTGGATTCCAGGTTGCGGTGCTTCCCGTCGGCACTGTAGGCGAATGCGGGGCCGTGCTTCGTCCAGTTGACCAAATCCCGGGACGTCGCGATGGCGAGACGAGGGATGCGACGGTTCCACTGCGTGTACGTGAGGACATACGTACCGTCCTCCGCCTCGACGATGCGCGGATCCTCCACTCCGCCGGGCCATTCGTACTCCCGCTGCGCGTCCACGTCAGGGTAGAGCACCGGCGCGCTTTTGCGCGTGAAGTGCAGTCCGTCCTGGCTCTCGGCGAGCCCGATACGGGAGGTGTGACCGCCGATCGTCTGCTCACCGCTCGCGTCTTCGGCGCGGTACAGCAGGTACACCCTCCCGTCCTTCACCACGGCCGCCGGATTGAACGTGGCGTGCTCCTCCCACCGAACGATGGAGTCGCCCATGGCAGAGCGGAACTGAGACGCGGGATTGGGCGTGATCGCCGGGTTCACGTCCCTGGGCTTTTCAAACGGACCGAACATCCAGGCACGCCCCTGTCCGCACGCCGGCTGGCTCGTCACCGAGCCCGGTGCGGACAGGAGCATCACAAGAGCGAGAGCCTTCAGCGTGCGGCGCCTGCCAGATCCGTAACCGTTCCGGCGAGCATCCCCAGCTTCGCCGGATCGGCGGCCCCCTGGGCGTCACCCTTCAGCTGCGTCGCGAGCTGCGTCAGCGCATCCCGCCGCCCCTGCCCCGACAGTCGCTCGGCACCGGCGAGCGCCGTACGGGCGGCGGACAGCTCGTCGGGCGCCAGACCGTTCGAGCGCGCCAGCTGGTCCAGATACGCCCG
>WNEY01004769.1_pt1 | contig 10392 bp, 11 predicted proteins | sample 5400531 | NCBI WGS metagenome assembly WNEY01 (sample SAMN13153338, study PRJNA577476) | soil metagenome | isolation source: 200 cm saprolite under Douglas fir tree site 1 | place: USA:California | collected 2015-04-18
ACCATCCGCCCCCTGTTGAGGAAGATCGTCCGGTCGGCGACCCGGTTGGCCTGGGCCAGGTTGTGCGTGACGATGACGACGGTCAGCCTCGGCACCAGGGTGCGGATCAGCGCCTCGATCGACTCGGTCGTCACCGGGTCGAGCGATGAGGTGGGCTCATCAAGCAGCAGCACGTCCGGGCTGATCGCCAGCGCCCTGGCCAGGCAGAGCAGCTGCTGCTGGCCGCCAGACAGCCGGAACGGCGAGTCCTTCAGCCGGTCGGCGACGGCATCCCAGAGCCCGACCTCGGCCAGCTGTTCCTGCGCGATGGCCTTCAGCCCGTTCCGGCTGGCCAGCCGATGCGCCTTCACCCCGGCCACCACGTTGTCCATGATCGACATCGGGAACGGGTTCGGCCGCTGGAAGAGCATCCCCACCTTGCGCCGCAGCGACATCAGCTCGACACCCGGATGCCAGATGCTGCGCCCGTCCAGCAGCACGTCACCGGCGTGGCGGTAGCCGGTCACCTTGTCGTTCATCCGGTTGAAGGTGCGCAGCAAGGTGGTCTTGCCGGAGCCGGTCGGCCCGATCAGGGCGGTCACCGCGCCGCGCTTGACGTTGACCGACACGCCGCTGAGGATCGCGCGCTGCCCGAAGCTCAGGGTCAGATCGACCGCGCGCAGGGCAGCGGTTCCCTCCGCAGCGCCTGCCGAGCCAGACCCAGCGCCCTCGCCGACTGTGCCGACAGCCGTAACGGGAGTACCCGGGGTAAATCTCGCCGGATCGGCTTCGATCGACATCTCTGACATCGCCCCCAAAGGGCCTAGAGCTGATCTGGCTATCGCATATATGCGGTCAGAACCATGTCTAGGCGGCCCGGGTAACGAGCAGTTGAACATCAGGTGAGCTAACAAGCGACGAATAGATGGCAGGCAAGAGAACCTGAGATCGGCGAGCCGCCCTGCCGTTAGAGCGACAGCAGGGCGGCTGCCATGTCGTAGTGCGCTTAGACGGTTACCTCTAGTTCCGTGACCTTTCCGATGTCAGCGGACACGGCATGCTCCGCCCGCACGCCGCCAGGGGCCAGGACGCGCAGCGTCCAGCTGCCGGGGGCGGCGAAGAACCTGAATCCGCCGTCCGCCCCGAGCGGGACCTCCGCGACGAAGTCGCCGCCCGCGTTGAGCAGCCGGGCGTACCCGACGGGCACCGGCGAGCCGTTCTGGGTGACGTGGCCCTGTACCACCGCCTGCGAGCCCGCGTCGGTGGCCGCGGTCAGCGGAGCACCGCCTGCTGGCGCGCCACACCCGTCACCGGCCGTGCCCGCAGCGCCTGGCGTGCTCACTTGCCGTCCCCTATCTCGATCGGGACCCCCACCAGCGAGCCGTACTCGGTCCAGGACCCGTCGTAGTTCTTGACGTTGGGCTGGCCGAGCAGTTCGTGCAGCACGAACCAGGTGTGCGCCGAGCGCTCGCCGATCCGGCAGTAGGCGATGGTGTCCTTGCCGAAGTCCACGCCCGCCTCGTCCCGGTACAGGGCGCGCAGCGCATCGTCAGACTTGAACGAGCCGTCTTCCTCGGCCGCCTTCGACCAGGGAACGTTCTTGGCGGTCGGGATGTGGCCGCCGCGCTGCGCCTGCTCCTGCGGCAGGTGCGCCGGGGCGAGCAGGCGGCCGGCGAACTCGTCCGGCGAGCGGACGTCGACCAGGTTCTGCTTGCCGATCGCCGATAGCACCTCGTCGCGGAACGCGCGAATCGATGAGTCCTGCTCCTGCGCGGCGTAGGAGGTCGCGGCGCGCTGCGGTACGTCGGTCACCAGCTCGCGGGATTCCAGCTCCCACTTCTTGCGGCCGCCGTCGAGCAGCTTGACTCCTTCGTGCCCGTACAGCCTGAAGTACCAGTACGCGTACGCGGCGAACCAGTTGTTGTTGCCGCCGTAGAGGATGACCGTGTCGTCGTTGGAGATCCCCTTTGCGGACAGCAGGGCACTGAAGCCGGCCCGGTCCACGAAGTCGCGGCGCACCGGGTCCTGCAGGTCCGCCTTCCAGTCAATCTTGACGGCGCCCCGGATGTGGCCCTTGTCGTAGGCGCTGGTGTCCTCGTCTACCTCGACGAGCACGACGCCAGGGTCTTTTCCGTGTGCCTCGACCCACTCGGCGTCCACGAGGACGTCGGAACGGCTCATAGAGAATTCCTCCTTGTTAGCTTCGGCCGGTCACCATGCTCTGGCGGCCCGGCCAGATACGTCGGATGATCAGATACATCTCGCAGCCCAGGCAGAAGCCGAAGACCCCGTTCAGGAAGGCCGCGATGAGCGCCATCGCGGCAGCGACGATGCCAAGCGGCTTTATGCCCGCCGCGTAGCCGATGATGGCGATGATGGCGAAAACCAGCCCGAGTCCCTGCGCGAACCGCGGCGGCGCCTCGGCCTCCAGTTCCCTGGGCGGCCCCAGCCGGGGCCTGATCGCGATGCGGTAAATCAGCCCGTACGGGGCGTTGCGCAAGCCGAACACTGTTGCGGTCGCGAAGACCAGCGCTTGAGCGGCCAGCAGCCACACGTTGCTGGTGATCAGGACAACGGCGAACACCACGGTGGTGATGAGCGCGCCGAAGCGCGGCCCTCTCGGATCGATTTCCATCTGCGGCGTCCCTCCAGGGAGAATCTTTCGGGTCCTGACCTGCTGTCTGGCGCCTCGGCCCGGCGACTTTGGCAAGCGATCTCCCGTCGCGCCTGGCCGGCACCAGGTGGCGCGTGCTACCGGTCGCCTGCGCGAACCCGGGTCATCGCCGACTCCTCCGGCTCAGCCGGCGGCCAGTCGAAGCCAGGGCACTCCGGCAGCCGGCGCTTTCTTGTCGCGCTTTGCGGCAGGGCGACAGAGCGCGGTGGCGACGCGGCAGAAATCAACTGCCCGTCGCTTGGTCAGGGTGAAACTCGGACACCGCGCCCGACTGTTGCGGCAGGTCCGACTCGTCAGGCCAGGCACGTAGCTGATGCTATGCGCGGTTGCGCCCGCTGTCACTATCCTGTTACCCGATCTGGTGAGTAGGAATGGGTGCCTCACGCCACTGTGCCCAGCGCCGCGATCACGTCTGCCTTGCGCGGCTGGCCACTCGCGCGCTTTGCGATCAGGCCATCGGGGCCGAGCACGAAGACCGTTGGCGTTCGCCGGACGTCCAGCAGGCGCACCAGGTCCAGCCGGGATTCCGCGTCGATCTCGACGTGCGCCACGCCGTCGGTCATCCCGGCTACCTCACCCAGGATCCGCCTGGTGGCCCGGCAGGGGGCGCAGAACGCGGAGGAGAACTGCAGCAGCGTGGCGCGCGAGCCGAGCGGCTGGCCTAGCTCAGCAACCGTGACCCGCGGCGACGGGCTCGATGAGCCGGGCGCTCCGGTCACCGCGACGCTCCCGCGCATCCTGCCATTGTTCCAGCGCCAGGCAGCGCCGAGCGCGAGTGCCACTGCGACTGCTGCCGCGCAAGCGATAAGGCCGGATGTCACGCCGACTTCAGCACCCCGCCCGCTCGCAACATTCCCCGCGCCGTGACCGTGTCCGGCTGTGTCCGAATGGAATGCGGTCCGGCTGGGTCCGACTGGATCCGGCTGCGGTCGCGGGTGGCAGCGCGTGCGGTGCGCCGCCGCCGACGCCGCGGTGGCCGCCGCGCCGCAGGTCAGGTGACCGGGATTTTGACCAGCGTCTTGCCGTGCGAGGTAACCAGGAAGCTGGCGACTTGGGAGACGGCGACAGGCGACGACGCGGGCCAATAGCCAGGATCCGGCCCGGAACCGACTGTCCAGCTGTCGGCCAGCCACCGCTTGCCGTCGGACCCGACGACCCAGAACTGGCAGTTCGTGCCAGGGGCAATCCCGGTCACCCTGACCGCCATGGTGACCCCGGACGCCGCCGGAGCGTAGGAGACGTCGCCGACGATGTGCGCCCGCCTATTAACGCCCTGCACGAACTCGGGCGCTCCGGCGTGCCTGGGGAGCGCCGCATGGTTCAGCGAGCCGGACACGGCCACGCCACCGGCCATGCCGGTGCCGACCGCGATGACCGCCGCGGCAGCAAGGGCCATGATCGTCCGCCACCTGCGGGTCTTGCGGCGGGCGGTCACCTGGTCCAGCAGCGAGCCGAGCAGCCTGGCCGACGGCTCTTCCAGGTCCTTGAGCTCAGCGTCGTCTAGCGCAATGCGCTCGGCGTCGGCGGCCGGCACCCGGCCGAGCAGGGCGGGCAGCCCGGCGAGTCCGGCCAGCTCCTCCCGGCATGCCGGGCAGTGGCTCAGGTGGACATCGACGATGGTGCGCTCAGTGGGGTCAATGGCACCCACCACGTAGACGCCGAGCGCTAGGCGGATGTCGCGGCAGGCAGGGCCGCTCATGGCGCAAGCCCCCGTTCCTCGAGTTCCAGCTTGAGTGCCCGGAGCGCGTAAAACGTCCGGGACTTGACCGTGCCCGCCGGGATGCCCAGCACCATGGCTGCCTCGGCTACCGACCGGCCACGGTAGTACGTCTCGAGCAGGACGCCACGGTGCTCCGGCCGCAGGGACCTGAGCGCGTCAGCGACCGCCCACGATTCGAGCGCCCTGTCTGCCTCATCCGGAGCCGCTACCAGCTCCAGTGCGCCCTCCCCGACCTCATGCGGCCGCGCCCGCCTCGCGCGATAGGCATCAACCGCCAGATTCCGCGCGACGGCAAACAGCCACGGCCTAGCCGGCCGCTCCGAGATTGCCTCCGGATGCAGCCATGCTCGCAGCAGCGTCTCCTGCACGATGTCCTCCGCGCGCTGCCGGTCCCCGCTTGTCAGGTGCAGCACGTATCTCAGCAGCGGTCCTGCATGCTCGGTATAGAGCGCACGAACAAGCGCCTCGTCGGAGACGGGTCCCTGCGGTCCCCGGCCTCCCGCGCTCTCCAGGCCTGCCACATTTACCTGAACGGCCAGCCGGCCGGTTTGGTTCACGTGCGGGCCAATAGCACCGATGTGACCTGCAAGCTGCTGGCCGGGATGGCTCCGGGCCGCGGGTGATCAAGGCCACGGTGAGCCGGGCCGCGGACGGCTATCCTCCGGCGAACGGCGGCAGCACCTCGATCACGGCAGCATCGGCGAGGACGACCGTTTCGGGCGCGCGGACTCCTACCGGAAGGCCGTCTATGAGGAACGATGAGCGGGCGAGGACCGCGCGCAGCCGGGCGTCCGGCCCCGCAGTGCCGCCTGCCGCCGCGAGCGCTCCGGCGAGCGTATCGGCGGTGATCGTCTCCTCGGCGACCCCGGCCGCCTCCTTTGCTGCCGCCCAGTAGCGCAAGGTCACGATGGCCATGTCAGCTATCCTCGCTCATAGCGACCCCGGGGCAATGCCGGCCCGGGATTCACGGGCGTCCGAGGGCAGGCTTCCCGCGGATGATGCCGCGGCCGGAGGTGGCGAAAGTTGAGCAATGTTCTCGTGCTCACTAACTCGCATCAGCCTGCCGCCGAGATCCTGCCGTCGCTCAGCCTGCTACCGCACGTGGTCCGGGTCCTGCCCGCGGACGCGGAGATGGCGATGAGCGCGCCACCGGCTGAAGCCATCCTGGTGGATGCGAGGCGAGATCTGGTCCAGGTCAGGCAGCTCTGCCAGCAGCTTCGCGGCGTCATTACCAAGATCCCCATGCTCGCGATCGTGACCGAGGGCGGCTGGGCTGCGGTTACTGCCGAATGGGGCGCCGATGACCTCATACTGCATACCGCGGGCCCTGGCGAGGTCGAGGCCCGGCTTCGCCTGGCCATCGGCCGCACGGCCGGCCAGGAGCCGGCCCCGGCCGACGAGGTTCGCTCCGGCGATCTCGTCATCAACGAGGTCACCTACTCGGCCCGGATACACGGACGGGCGCTTGACCTGACCTTCAAGGAGTTCGAACTGCTGAAGTTCCTGGCCCAGCATCCGCGCCGGGTCTTCACCAGGTCCCAGCTGTTGCAGGAGGTCTGGGGCTATGACTACTTCGGCGGCACCAGGACTGTTGACGTGCACGTACGCCGACTGCGCGCCAAGCTCGGCGCCGAGAACGAAGTGCTGATCGGCACGGTCCGCAATGTCGGCTACAGGTTCGTTCCGGCCAGGGCCGACGGGCTCCCGGCAGGCGCGGCAAATCCGGCCGGCCAAGGCCCGGCCGGCCAAGGCCCGGCCAGTCAAGGACGGGCAGACCAAGATCAGGCCGGTCAGGGGCCGGCCGGCCAAGGTCAGGCCGGTCTGAGTCCGGTCGGCCAGAGCGCCGCCAGCAGCGGCCGGCCAGCGCGCGGCCGACAGGCAGGCGGCACCAGCCAGAAGGAGGCCCGCCCTGCGCACGCCGACAGGTGACCGGCCAGACCCGCACCGGGCTGACCCGCACCTCACCGCCGCCCGCACGCAGCAGGCTCCGGCCGCCGGGCAGCCGGAGATCCGGGTCAGCGGGCCGCTGGCCGAGCCAGCGGCCGCAGCAGTGCTGAGTCTCGTCGCCCTGGCCACCGAGGAAGACGAAGTCGGCCCGCTCTCCGAGCACGTCATGCTCCACCTGAGATACGGGGGCGATTCCAGGGCCCGCAACCTGCTGCTCTATCGCGGTCAGGAACTCGCGGGCTACGCCCACCTGGATCCGACAGATCCCGTAGCGGGCCCGAGCGGCGAGCTCGTCATCCACCCGGCGTACCGGCGGCACGGGCTTGGCCTGGCGCTCGTGCACGCGCTGGTGGCCGAGGCCGGCCAGCGGCCGCTGAGGTTGTGGGCGCATGGCGACCTGCCAGCTGCCTCGCGGCTCGCGGCGGCGGCGGGCTTCGAGCGGGCCAGGGCCCTCTGGCAGATGCGGCGATCCCTGCAGACCCCCCTCGCTCAACCGCAGCTCGCCGACGGAATCACGATCCGGACCTTCGTGGTGGGCCGCGACGAGGACGACTGGACGGATCTCAATTCCCGCGCGTTCGCCCGGCATCCGGAGCAGGGAGCATGGACGCGTGCGGATCTCGACCTGCGGGAGCGTGAGGCCTGGTTCGACCCGGCGGGCTTCTTCCTGGCCGCGCGCGCAGGGAAGATCGTCGGGTTTCACTGGACCAAAATCCACGGCCAGGATGACGAGGCAGCCGCCCGCGATCACGAAGCAGACGGCCACGAGACGAGCGGCCACCCCCGCGACGCGGGAGCCCACGACCACGAGACGAGCGGCCACCCCCACGACGCAGGCGGCCACCCCCACGAACCGATCGGGGAGGTTTACGTCGTTGGGGTCGACCCGAACGAGCGCGGCACCGGGCTCGGCCGGGCGCTCACGCTGGTCGGCCTGCTGTACCTGCGCGCACGCGGGCTGTTTCAGGTCTTGCTCTACGTCGACGCGGACAACACGCCCGCGATCAGGCTGTATGAGTCGCTGGGCTTCACACGTTGGCACACCGACGTCATGTTCGGCCGAACTCCGGCAGGCACGAACGGTGCGTCCTGACCGCTGCCCCTTCTGATGATCTTGGAAGATCTTTGGGCCCTGCGCCTACGCGTTCAAGGGAGAATCCGGAGTGGGAGTACGGGGGTCCGCTTGTGCTGTGAGTCACCGGGATCCGGGCCCAAGGCGAGAACTGTCTGGATACCCCAGAACCCTGGAGGCACCACATAGCCCAGGCGCGATACGAAGCTAGCTGTGCCGATCAGCAGAGGGATGCGTTCCACTAGCCCTCCCGCCACTCGATGCACAATGAGCGGAGTCGCTTGCGCGCCCGCAAAGCCACCCACGACTTCGCCGGTGGAGGGATCGACGACTGAGGCGGTCAGGTGGCCGTTGGCTGGAGTTCTTGAGTCGAACGAGGGGGACGCCAGGCAGGCGATAGGGACAGCAGTTCAGACCGAGGCGACAGACGCGCCGGTCGCGGGACGCAGCCCGAGAACCTCATCCAGTTCCTCTGCCGTGAGCGGGCGGTCGCTTGCTGCGACAGCGCTGAGGACCTCGGCGTACAGGTCGATCTCGTCGAGCGCCACGTAGTCGGGGACACGAAGATCGAGTTGCACCGCGCCCACCTCCGTCGCTGAGCAGAGTAACCGCAATCTCCTACTAGGCTACGACGAGACTCCTGTCCCCGCATGACCCATCAGAACCATTTCTGTAACCACCCTCGGGTGGGTTTGCGCACTAATAGGCCAGGACTTCCGGCCTGGCGGATGGCAACCTCGGGCTAGTCCGGTCTAGCCGGCCGCCCAGCGGGCGGCCCGATGCTGCTCAGCGCGCCTGACGTAGTGCCCGGCGGTCTGCGAGAAGAGCCCGCGATCAGCGTCCGTCAGGTCACGCACGATCCGGCCCGGCACGCCAGCGAACAGGACGCCCGCAGGAACGCGGGTATCGGCCAGGACTACCGCGCCGGCGGCCACCAGCGAGCCCGCCCCGATCCGCGCCCGGCACAGGACGATAGCCCCGATCCCGACCAGCGCTCCGGCTCCGATATGGGCGCCATGGACCGTCGCCCGGTGCCCCAGGCTGACTCGCTCTTCAAGGACCACGGGCTCGCCAGCGTCCACGTGCAGGCAGCACAGATCCTGGATGTTGCACTCAGGTCCGACGGCTATCTCGTCCTCATCAGCTCGAAGGACCGCCCCGTACCAGACACTCGCGCCCCGGTCGATCGTGACCCGGCCGACCAGCACCGCGCCAGGCGCCACCCATGCTTCCGGATGGACCGAGGGAACGAAGCCGTCCAGGGACCCGGTCAGTGCCGTGTCGCTCATGGCGCGGGCCTCCCCACTCCGGTAGTGTCGCCGACGTCACGATCAGCGCAGGCCAGCGCTACGATGACTAGCCCGATGACGAAGCCTACGTTGGCGCTCGCCGCCACCGCGCTGAGGCCGGCGCAAGGCGGCGGGCATGTCCCTGGTGCCGGAGCCGGGCGAGGATAAAGGGCACTGGCCGCGGCCGGAGCCGGCGGAAGCCGGAGTCGGCAGAGATGCGGGCTCAGGTCAGAAGTCTCCGCGAGTTATGACCCGGCCGCTGCCGGCAAGATCACGCCCGGCTACTGCCGCGGCCGGACAACTTGACGAATGTGGACAAAACAGGATAGTCAGCCGTTTCGGTTGCGCGTGAGGTGCTTCGGGACAATAGTCATCCCCGTCAATGCAGCACTCTCACGCACGGCTCTTTCACGCACTTACCGGCCTCCCGGCGGGTCCCAGCCGCCGCCGACAAGCCCACGCACACCAACTGCAGACCAGGCCCGCCCAAAGCCCGCTCCGATCGTGCTCCAGCAGAGTCGGCCAGGATCTGCCTGAACTACCTGACGGGTGACACGATGACCGAGCACAGCGACCTCCTCACCGACGCAGGCCCGGAAGACCTCTTCGAGAAAGAAATGCGCGGCTACAGCCGTCGGCGGGTTGACGAGTTCGTCGCCAGGAACCGCAGCCAGATCCGCGACCTGGAGGAAAGGCTCTCGCGCGAACTCGACAACGTCGAGCGGCTGAGGCTCGAGGTTGCCTCGGCGCGGCAGGCATCGCAAGACAAGCCTGCGCATGAGGAGATCAGCGAGCGGGTCGGCCAGATACTCAAGCTGGCCGACGATGAGGCCAAGTCCCAGCGTGGCCGAGCGAACGAGGAGATGGCCAAGCTCCGTAACGAGGCCAAGCTGGAGACCGACAAGCTCCGTGCCGACGCCAAGCAGGAGACGGACAAGGTCAGGGCCGAGGCGCACGAGCAGGCCGAGCGCATGCTCAGCGCCGCGCAGGAGCAGGCTGAGCACTCGATTGCCACCGCCAGGGCCGAGGCAGACAAGACGCGCAACGCCGCGCGGGCCGAAGCTGAGCGCGCCGTCGCTGACGCGAACAAGCACGCGGAAAGCTCGGTCGCCGCCGCAAAGGCGCAGGCCAAGCAGCAGCTTGACGAGGCCACGGCGCGCGCCACCGCGATTCACGACGGGGCCGAGCGACGCCTCAACCTGCTGATGTCCCGGCACGTCGAGGCGATCCGGCGGCTCACCGAGATCCGCGACGTGGTCACCACGCTGGTCGCCGGCGAGGCGTCCCGCGGATCGCTTGAGGACGAGGTCAACAAGGCCGTCGCCGGTGCCATCGGCGCGGCGGAGGCAAAGTCCGGCGTGCATCCCGGCCCGGCTGAGGGCAGGCACGCCACCGCGACCGCCGGGCCGGCCCAGGGGCCGCGTCCGGGCCAGGGGCCGACCGGCGCCGCTGCTGCGGCAAAAGCCGCCGAGCACAGGGGCGAGACGCACGGTGCCGGGAACGGGGACGCTGCGGGCGGCGGCCGGACTGGTGCCGCGGTATCCGCGGCCAGGACCGGAAACGGCCATCCGGCCGAGACCGACAGCCGACCGGGCACGGGGCGTCCTGCCGACGCGGCCGAGACCGCGAAGCACGCCACTGGCGCCCCCTCGGCAAGCGGGACCCGGAGGCCCGACGCGCTCGGTGACACGGCGGAGAACGCCCGCATCCC
>WNEY01004770.1_pt1 | contig 10391 bp, 9 predicted proteins | sample 5400531 | NCBI WGS metagenome assembly WNEY01 (sample SAMN13153338, study PRJNA577476) | soil metagenome | isolation source: 200 cm saprolite under Douglas fir tree site 1 | place: USA:California | collected 2015-04-18
AGGTCGATGATCCAGTCCGCCTGCTTGATCACGTCGAGGTTGTGCTCGATGACGAGCACCGTGTTCCCTGAATCCACGAGCCGCTGGAGGACGTCGAGCAGCTTCTCGATGTCCGCGAAGTGGAGACCGGTCGTCGGCTCGTCGAGGATGTAGAGCGTCTTTCCGGTTGCGATCTTCGACAGCTCGGACGACAACTTGACTCGCTGCGCCTCTCCGCCCGAGAGTGTCGTCGCCGGCTGGCCCAGCTTGATGTAGTCGAGCCCGACGTCGTGCAACGTCTGCAGGCGCCGGCGCAGCTTCGGGATCTTCGCGAAGAACTGAAGCGCCTCCTCGACCGACATCTCGAGCACGTCGGCGATCGACTTCCCCTTGAACCGCACCTCGAGCGTCTCGCGGTTGTAGCGCGCGCCCTTGCACGTCTCACACGGGACGTAGACGTCCGGCAGGAAGTGCATCTCGATCTTGATCTGACCGTCCCCCTTGCACGTCTCGCAGCGGCCGCCGCGCACGTTGAACGAGAAACGCCCCGGTTTGTAGCCGCGCACCTTCGCCTCCGGGGTCAGCGAGTACAGCTCGCGCACGTGGTCGAAGAGCTTCGTGTACGTCGCGGGATTCGAGCGCGGCGTGCGACCGATCGGCGACTGATCGATGTCGATCACCTTGTCGTAGGACTCGATCCCCTCGCAAGCCGCGTGGTCGCCGGGCTTCGTCCTCATCCGGTGCAGCCTGTTGGCGAGCGCCTTGTAGACGATCTCGTTGACGAGTGTGGACTTGCCGGAGCCGGACACACCCGTGACGCAGATGAACTTCCCGACCGGGAACTCGACGTCGATGTCCTTGAGGTTGTGCATGGACGCGCCACGCACCCAGAAGGAGCCGTTGTCCTCGGTTCGGCGCTCGGGGACGGCGATCTCACGCGTTCGCGAGAGGAACTGGCCGGTCACCGAATTCTTGTTGCGCTCGATCTTCGTGGCCGTCCCTTCCGCGACGACGTGCCCACCGTGCTCGCCGGCACCGGGGCCCATGTCGACGAGCCAGTCGGCGGAGCGCATCATCTGCTCGTCGTGCTCGACGATGAGCACGGAGTTGCCGAGATCGCGGAGCCGCTCGAGCGTCCCGATCAGCTTGTTGTTGTCCCGCTGGTGAAGGCCGATCGACGGCTCGTCCAGGATGTAGAGGACGCCGACGAGCTGCGAGCCGATCTGGGTCGCGAGCCGCAGCCGCTGGGCCTCGCCGCCCGAGAGCGTCGCCGAGGCCCGGTCGAGCTGGAGGTAGCCGACGCCGACGTTGTCGAGGAAGGTCAGCCGCTCGCGGATCTCCTTCACGATCCGCCTCCCGATCAGCTGCTCCGTCTTCGTCAGCTCGAGCTCGTCGAGGAACTGGAGCGCGCGCGTGACAGACATCTGCGTGAACTCGTGGATGTTCTTTTCGCCCACGGTGACGGCGAGCACCTCCGGCTTGAGCCGCGCGCCCTTGCAGACGGGGCAGGGGCGGAACGACATGTACTCCTCGATCCGTTCGCGCTGCGTCGAGGAATCGGTGTCGCGGTACCGGCGCTCGAGGCTCGGGATGATGCCCTCGAAGGCGAGCATGTACGAGCGCTTGCGGCCCATCCGGTTGCGGTAGCTGACGTACACGCGCTCGCCCTCGGTGCCGTAGAGGAAGAGGTCCTGCTCCTCGTCGCTCAGGTTCTCCCACGGCTCGTCGAGTGGGATCTCGTAGCGGTCGGCGATCGCCTGGATCACGGATTCGTAGAACCCCGAGTTCCCGACCGACCAGGGCACGAGCGCGCCCTCCTCGATCGAGACCGCCGGGTCGGGGACGAGCAGGTCGGGATCGATCTCCTGCTGCGCGCCGAGACCGGTGCAGCGCGGGCACGCGCCGTGCGGCGAGTTGAAGGAGAAGATGCGCGGCTGCAGCTCCGGGAGCGAGACGCCGTGGTCGGGGCACGCGAACTTCTCGCTGAACAGCATCGAGCGGTCGTCGTCGACGATGTCGATGGCGACGAGCCCGTCGGCGAGCTGCGCCGCCGTCTCGACCGACTGCGCGAGCCGCGTGCGCAGGTCCTGCTTCATCGTCAGCCGGTCGACGACCACCTCGATCGTGTGCTTGAACTTCTTGTCGAGTGAGATTTCGTCCTCGAGCAAGCGCTGCTCGCCGTCCACCTTCACGCGCGTGAACCCCTCGCCTCGGAGCTCCTCGAAGACGTCCTTGTATTCCCCCTTGCGGTCGCGGACGACGGGCGCGTTGACGGTGAACCTCGTTCCTTCCGGGAGCTGGAGGATCTGGTCGACGATCGACTCCTGGCTCTGGCCCGAGATCGGCTTGCCGCAGACGGGACAGTGTGGGCGGCCGACGCGCGCGTAGAGGAGGCGGAGGTAGTCGTAGATCTCCGTGACCGTGCCGACGGTCGAACGCGGGTTCCTGGAGGTCGTCTTCTGGTCGATGGAGATCGCCGGCGAGAGGCCGTCGATCGAGTCCACATCCGGCTTCTCCATCATCTGGAGGAACTGGCGCGCGTAGGCCGAGAGGCTCTCGACGTACCGCCTCTGGCCCTCCGCGTAGATGGTGTCGAACGCCAGGGAGGACTTGCCGGAGCCCGACAGCCCGGTGATGCAGATCAGCTTGTTCCGGGGCAGCCGGACCGTGATGTCCTTGAGGTTGTGCTCCCGGGCGCCGTGGACGACGAGCTCTTCTGAGGCCATAACCGACCCAGTCTAGCCGGGCGGATCGGATCGAACAAGTGTTCGTTCAGGCCTCCGGAAACCCGTACCGGCTGGCGCTCCAGGGCCAGTTCAAAGCCCTCTCGCAGAGGCCCGCCCGGACCGGAGTCAGGAGCACGTAGTCGCACACCCGGGCAGATCAGCACACCTTCGTGACACCTCGGGTCAGACCCTGGTTTGTTGGGACGTGGCGCTTGCGGCCTTACGAGCTCAGGCGCTCGACGAGGCCGTACACGCGGCGCGGCTCCGGCACGTGCGTGATCTCGAGCTCGCCCGCCACGATCGTTCCGTAACCGAGCAGCCGGCCCACCAGACCCTGCTCGATCTCGACCGCACCGAGGCGCGCGAGGCGCACCGCCGCGGCGCGACGACGAACCGTGCCGTGGACGATAAACAGCTTCTCGGTGGTCAGGACGACGCGCGTCCGCTCCCAGTTCCACACCGCGCGGAGCGCGACACCCGCGCCGAGCGTCTGCAAGGCGACACCTGCGATCGAGGCCGGCCAACCGATCGCCATGCAGCCGATCCCAACTGTCGCGAGACCCAGCGCACGGACGAACGGCCCGGCGAGCACGACGGCATGTCGCCGCTCGTCCAGCCAGACGCGTTCCCAGCCTGACGTGACCATTGCGCTTCCGCCTTTCGCCGACCGGCGAAAGATCCCTGGTCATGACGCAAACCGGGAAGCTCGGCGCCGCCGAGTTGGCGCGCTAGGCCTTGCGCCAGCGGCCGAAAACCAGGCCGCCGAGGGTGAAGCCGAGCCCGAACGTGCCGAGCGAGAAGCCGCCGATCGCGAGCGCCTTGCGCCAGGTGGAGAGCCGCTGCCAGCGGCCGAGCGCCTCGCGCTCCTCCGTCGTCAGGGGCTCGCCGCGCCGTTGCTTGCGGATCGCGCCGCCCGCTCGGAGGCCGAGATAGAGGTCGTCGAAGATCTCGGCAGATTCTTCCGTCACGCAATTCAGTCTATAGCCTGCCCCGGCGGTGCTTACACGCGTTTTACATCTCTCCGACCTGCATTTTGGATCGGGCAACGACGCGGCGATCGAGCGCGGTGTGCCGGTCCTCATCCAACACTTCCAGCCGGAGCTGGTGATCGCGAGCGGGGATCTCAGCCACCGCGGCCGTGGGAACCAGCTCGCCAACGCGGCGCGGTTCCTCCGCGACCTCGGCCCGCCGGTGCTGGCCGTTCCCGGGAACCACGACATCCCGTACGGCTTTCCGTCGCGCTTCACCCGGTCGTTCCGCGAGTTCGAGCGGCAGTGGGAGACAACCGAGCCGACCTACTCGTCGCCGACCTTGCACGTCATCGGTCTCAACTCGGTGCGGCCCTGGCGCCATCAGTCAGGGCGAATCCGCAACAGCCAGCTGGCACGTGCAAAGGAGCGGCTGCGGGAGGCACAGCCCGCGGCCTTCCAGATCGTCGTACTGCACCATCATCTGATCGGCGCCCCCTGGCGTTCCCGGAAGAAACCCGTCTCCCGGCGAAACCACGTGCTCGCCTCGCTGGTCGCCGCCGGCGCCGACCTGCTCCTCGCGGGCCACATCCACCAGGCGGCCGTGAGCCAAAGGCACGAGTTCGAGATCTCGCGGGGAGGAGAGCGCGGGGTCGTCGTCTCGGTCGCGCCCGGTCTGGGCCAGCCCCGCCCGAAGCGGCAGGGCGAAGCGCGCGGCCTGCACGTCTACGACATCGACGAGGCCGTCCTGCGCATCCAGACGTTCGTCTGGCGCGATCGGGATTGGGGGCTCACGGCCGAGAGACTGTTCCCCCGGGGCCGCGAGCCCCTTGCGTCTGAACCTGCCTAGACCCTTGTGGGTGCGCCGCGGCCGCCCAAGAACCGACCGACGAGAGCGACGAGGATCACCGCGACGATGATCCCGACGACGAACTCGAGCACGCCGTTCGAGAAGATCACGCCGGCAATGACGAGCGACGCGATGCCGATGAGGATGGTGAGCAGCAAGCCCATCGGGTCACGACCCGGATGGAACAAGCGTCCCAGCGCGCCAACGACCGCGCCGACGATGATCAGCCATACCCAGTGCATGAGGCCTGGGTTCCCAGGCTGGCGAGCCGGAAAACCCCTACATCCGACCCAAGGCGCCGACTCGGCGGCGCCGCATAGAGGCCGCGCGGGCTTTGCCCCGGGCGGCCGTCTAACACCCGCTAGGTCACGGACGGAGCTGAAGCTGCGTTCACATCCGAGCCAATAGCTCGGCCTTCTTCGTCTCGAACTCCTCGTCGGTGAGGACGCCGGCGTCGTGGAGCTCGCCGAGCTTACGCAGCTGGTCGGCGACAGGTTGGGCCTCTGCCCGCATCTGCTGCTGCCGGTTGGCGAGCTCTTGCAGCTTGTTTCGGCGCTCGCGGAAGCGATCGATTCCCCAGCCGCGCTCGGGGAACTTGAGGGCTTCCGGCCCCGTGATCGGCCGCTTCTGGATGAAGCGCCGGTAGGCCACGACGAGCAGGATGGCCGCCAGGAAGCCGACGAGCGAGATGGCGGTCGTAGCCTTCCAGCCCCAGATCGCCGCGGCTATCGCACCTCCTCCCCACGAGCCGGCCAGACCGATCGTGACCGTGAGCCACACGGGCATCGGATCCGGTCCGGGGACGGCCAGGCGTGCGAGCGCCCCGGTGACGAAGCCCAGCACCATGATCGCGATGACCGAACTAAGCACGCGGGGGAAGTCTAGGCCGAAGCCGAGGCTCGTCGCGGCGCCGTGGTCTCGGGCGGCGAGAACGCGCGCTGTTGATCTTCGGGTCGAAGTTGCCGGGTATCCGCAACTCGTCCTATTCTCTGGCCACGCGCGGGCTTTTCCTGATCGTCCTGGGGGCAGCGGCGCTCCTCGTCGGAGCGGGAGCGGCGCCCGCGCGCGTCGCCAAGACGTGGTTCGCCGGCAACGACGCGCCAGCCTGGTCTCCCGACGGTGCGCATATCGCCTTCACCTCCTTTCGGCATGGCCACCCCGGCGAGATCTACGTGATGCGGCCGGATGGGACAGGCCAGCGGGACCTGACCAACAATCCGGCCTACGACGACCTTTCCGCGTGGTCGCCTGACGCCAAGAAGATCGCCTTCACGAGCAACCGCGACGGCAACGACGAGATCTACACCATGAACGCGAACGGCAGCAACCAGAGGAGGCTGACCCGTTCCGGCAGCGCCGACTACTCGCCCTCGTGGTCTCCGGACGGACGCAAGATCGCCTTCTGGAGCACCCGCGACGGGAACGGCGAGATCTACGTGATGAACGCGGACGGGAGCAACCAGACCAGGCTCACCAACAACCCGGCCTCGGACTACTCCCCGAACTGGGGTCCCGACGGGAGGATCGCCTTCGTCAGCAATCGCGGCACGAACCCCAGAACGACGATCTTCGTCATGAACGCGGATGGGAGCGACCAGCGGCAGCTGACCGGAAACGCCGCCGACTGGAGCGAGTCGCGGCCCGTCTGGTCGCCGGACGGGACCAAGATCGGGTTCGTCTCCGATCACGATTTCCCGCTCGACAACACCGAGATCTACGAGATGAACGCGGACGGCAGCGGCGAGACGCGCATCACCCACTCGCCGCAACGCGACGACTGGCCCACTTGGTCGCCAGACGGGAGGAAGCTCGCGTTCTCGCACGGTTCGCTCTTGTACCCCGAGATCTACCGCATGAATGTCGACGGCAGCGCCATCCGGCTGCTGAGCCGCAAGAGACCCGTGCTGGAGACGAAGTTCCTGCACGTCACGCAGCCGGTGGCGGGTGTGCCGTTCACGGTCACCCTCGGCGTCGTGACGGGGACCGGCGCCTCCGTCGTACGCGCCCAGACCTCTTGCTCGGCGAGCGTCGGCGGCAAGACGCTCCACGTTGCCTTCCGGACCTTCGCGGCGAGCCGAGCGCGTTGTGTCTGGCACCTCCCCCACTCCGCGAGCGGGGAGTGGATGCGCGTGACGATCGGCGCCCGGCTCGGGGCCTCGGTCCTCACCGAGACTCTGCAGACCAGAGTCTTCTAGCCGGTGCGCAGGAGCAGGAAGAAGCGCGCCGCGGCACGGGTTAGACCGCGTTCGCCGTTCAGCTCGTCGATCCAGCGAAAGCCGCGGTGACACGCGTCCGCAGGGAGCGTGGCTCGAGCGCCGGGAAGCGGTAAAGCTCCGGCTCGATCTGCTCGAAATACGCAATCGCCTGGGCGGGATCAACCAGACCGCGCGCGACGAGCTCCCTGACGTCCTCGAGATCCTGTGCGTGTGCCCGTTCGAGCTTTGCGAGCGCCTGCGCATACGGATCGAAGTGGTAGAAGCTGAGCGTTCCCTCGCGCGCGACGAAGACGCTTCGGTCCTGCCAACCCGCGGGTACGGGAATGAAGTCGGCCGGCGAGACGAGCTCGACGTTGATTCGTAGCTTCTCCTTGATGCTTGGTAAGAGGCGTAGGAGCCGGTCGATCTCCGGGACGAGCTTCAGATCGACGTCGATCGTCGACTCCCTCCACCCGACGAGCACGGCGGTTGTACCGCCGGTGAAGTAGACCGCCCCTTCCCGGTCCGCCTCGGCGCCGAGCGCCCGCATGAAGCGGCGAATCCGCTCGCCGTCGGCTAGCTCGCGCACTCGGCCGCGCGCTCGAAGCTCACGAGCCGGCGGATCAACGCGTTGTACCGCGAGTGGGCGGCGTCTGGATCCTCCCGGCGAAGGCGCTCGTAGAGTCGGTGCTCGGGCGCGGGGAACGGGTGTCGCACGTCGAACCCGAGCCCTATCAGCCGAGGCGCTCCGATCGAGACGAGCAGCGCCTCGACGGACTCGACGCCGCGGTCGAGATCGGCCAGCCCGCCCTCGATCAGGTCGGAGCCCGGAAACTCGTTCACGCCGGCGTCTGGGCCGCGGCGAGGAGCTCGCGCCGCAGTTCCTTGATTTCATCCCGGAGCTTCGCCGCGTACTCGAAGCGGAGCTCCTCGGCCGCTGCGAACATCTCCTCCTCGAGCTCGATGATCAGCTTCTCGAGCTCGCTCGGCGCCATCCCCTCGACGTCCTTGCGCCCGCGGCGGCGCTTCGTGGACGGAACCGTCGGCGACTCGAGCGCAAGGAACTCGGCGATGTCGGAGACGCCCTTCACGATCGTTTCCGGCGTGATCCCCTGCTCCTCGTTGTAGGCGAGCTGCTTCGTACGGCGCCGGTTCGTCTCCTCCAGCGCGCCCTGGATCGCCTCGGTCATCTTGTCCGCGTACATGAGCACCTTGCCGTTCACGTTCCGCGCAGCGCGCCCGATCGTCTGGATCAGCGCCGTCTTGCCGCGCAGGAATCCCTCCTTGTCGGCGTCGAGGATCGCCACCATCGACACCTCCGGTAAATCGAGCCCTTCGCGCAGCAGGTTGACCCCGACGAGGACGTCGTAGTCACCGAGGCGCAGCTCGCGAATGATCTGGATTCGCTCCAGCGTGTCGATCTCTGAGTGGAGATAGCGGGCCTTCACGCCCGACTCGAGCAGGTAGTCCGTCAGGTCCTCGGCCATCTTCTTGGTCAACGTCGTGACGAGCACGCGCTCGCCGACCTCCTCACGGCGGCGGATCTCGTTCAGCAGGTCGTCGATCTGGTTGCGCGTCGCGCGCAGCTCGACCTCGGGATCGACGATGCCCGTCGGCCGGATCAGCTGCTCCGCAACTCGCTTCGAGTGACGCAGCTCGAAGGGGCCGGGAGTGGCCGAGACGAAGACGAGCTGCGGCACCTTCTCCAGGAACTCGTCGAAGCGCAGCGGCCGGTTGTCGAGCGCTGACGGCAACCGGAAGCCGTAGTCCACGAGCGTCTGCTTGCGCGACCGGTCTCCCTCGTGCATCCCGCCGATCTGCGGAACGGTCTGATGCGACTCGTCGACGAAGACGACGAAGTCCTGCGGGAAGTAGTCGAGCAGCGTGAACGGGTGCGTCCCGGGGCCTCGGCCCTCGAGGATGCGGGAGTAGTTCTCGATCCCGTTGCAGAAGCCGAGCTCCTGCATCATCTCGAGGTCGTATTCGGTGCGCTGTCGCAGCCGGTGCGCCTCGAGCATCTTCCCTTCGAGCTCCAGCTGCTTGACGCGCTCCTCGAGCTCGTGCCTGATCTCCTGGACCGCGCGCTCGATCGTCGGCCGCGAGGTGACGTACTCCGTCGCGGGCCAGATGGCGATGTTGTCCAGCTTCGCGAAGATCTCGCCGGTGAGCGGATCGAAGTGCGTGATCTGCTCCACCTCGTCACCGAAGAACGAGATCCGGTATGCCGTCTCCTGGTTCGCCGGCTGTACCTCGACGACGTCGCCCTTCACGCGGAACCGGCCGCGCCCGAGCATCGTGTCGTTGCGGACGTACTGCGAGTCGATCAGCTTCCGCAGCATCAGGTCGCGGTCGTGCTCCTCGCCGACTTCGAGGATGACCACCCGCTCGCGCCACTCCTCAGGCGAGCCGAGGCCGTAGATGCACGAGACCGACGCGACCACGACCACGTCGCGGCGCGTAAACAGCGCCGACGTGGCCGCCAGCCTGAGCCGCGCGATGTCGTCGTTCTGCGACGAGTCCTTCTCGATGTAGAGGTCGGCCTGAGGGACGTAGGCCTCCGGCTGGTAGTAGTCGTAGTACGAGACGAAGTACTCGACGGCGTTTTCTGGGAAGAACTCCCGGAACTCGTTGCAGAGCTGCGCCGCGAGCGTCTTGTTGTGCGCAATCACCAGGGCGGGCCTACCGATCTGCTCGATCGTCCAGGCCATCGTCGCCGTCTTGCCGGTACCGGTGGCGCCGACCAGGGTCTGGTAGCGCTCCCCCGCGTTGAGCCCCTCCGTGAGCGTGGCGATCGCCGTCGGCTGGTCGCCGGTCGGCCGGTACGCGTCCGATGTCTTGAAGTCGCGCATTGCATCGAAGCGTAGCCTCGATGGCCGTCGTAACCGAGCAACGCGCGGTCTGCCTAGTACGAACTGAGCCGGCGCTTCGCGAGCGCGATCAGCTCGCCGACACCCCCGCAGACGTCGCAGTGGTAGTCACGGATCGTCCCGTCCTTGCTCCCCGCGACGATGAGCCGTCCATCCGCCCCGGCGAAGCCGGCCCCGACCAGAGGACGGAAGGGTCCGCGTAGGGTGAGGATGCGCCGCCCCGTGGACACCTGGATGACGCTCGCCGCGCGGGATCCGGCGGTGACAACCCAGCGCCCATCGGAGCTGAACGTCGCACCTGCCACCGGGCCGAAGCTGTGCGAACCGAGGACATGGCCGAGACGGCCGGTCCCAACATCCCAGATTCGCGCCTCATGGTCGAGGCTCGCGGTCAGCAGCAGCTTCCCATCGGGGGAGAAAGTCACTGACGTGATCCCGAGCTTATGACCGACGAAGCCGCGTAGCCGCTGCCCGGACCGGACGTTCCAGAGCAGAACCGCGCCGTCTCTTCCGCCGGTGGCCAAAAACTCACCGTCCGGGCTGAAGGCAACGGCCGTCACGGCCGCGCCTCCCGTCCGCAGGACGCGTCCGCCGCCGCCGGCGACGGACCGGACGATGACGGAGCCGTCGGTTCTGCCGCTCGCGATCCGCTCTCCTTTCTGGGAGACCGCGAGACTGAGCGTGGGCAACGCGGCCGCGAGGGGACCGCGGGGCCCAAAGGCGACGGCCGTGACCGGTCCCGGCGTACGGATCGTTGCCAGCACTCGGCTTCGACCCACCGGGCGCACGCGCGCAACTCCCTGCTC
>WNEY01020963.1_pt1 | contig 10391 bp, 8 predicted proteins | sample 5400531 | NCBI WGS metagenome assembly WNEY01 (sample SAMN13153338, study PRJNA577476) | soil metagenome | isolation source: 200 cm saprolite under Douglas fir tree site 1 | place: USA:California | collected 2015-04-18
GGTGTGGCAGATCCGCGTGGGAACACGGCTGTCGCGCGCGGCCGCCATCGCAGGTCTCGCCGTCGTGGTGGCGCTGGCGCTATTGCCCATGATCGCCTCGCGCAATCTGATTCAGGATCTGATTTTCGTGTTCACAATGCTGGCGCTGGCGCAATTATGGAACGTGCTGGCCGGCTGGGGCGGACTGGTCTCGGTGGGGCAGCAGGCGTTTGTCGGGCTCGGGGCCTACGCGCTGTTCGCTGGCGTCGTGGTGATCGGGATCGATCCCGTTGTCGCGATTTTGCTCGCCGGCGCGGTCGCGGCCGTCGCCGCCGCTGTACTCGGGCCGCTGCTGTTCCGATTGGAGGGACCTTACTTCGCGATCGGTAGCTGGGTGGCGGCGGAAGCGCTGCGGCTGATCTGCGCACAGTTCAAATCGCTCGGCGGAGGTACCGGGATGTCGATCTCGCCGTCGGAATTGTCGCAAATGACCGGGCTGAAAGCCGTACAGGCGCTATTCGACCTTCGGGCCGGGGCGGCGCGCGACATACTGATTTACTGGCTGGCGTTGCTACTCGTCGTGTTGGTGACGTTGAGCATCTATGTCTTCGTGCGCTCACGGATGGGCCTTGCGCTGGCAGCGAGCCGCGACAACGCGCTGGCGGCGCGCAGCGTCGGCGTGCGCACCGGCCGCATCCGTTATTTTCTCTGGGTAGTGGTGGCATTCGCTACCGGCATGGTCGGCGCGCTGGTTTACCTGCAGAAGGCGCGAATTTCACCGGATGCCGCCTTCAGCGTCACTGACTGGACGGCTTACGTGATTTTCATTGTCGTGATCGGCGGCGTCCGCACCATTGAAGGTCCGATGATCGGTGTGCTGACGCTGTGGGCCCTGATCTCCTATCTTTCGCAATTTGGCAGCCTTTATCTGGTTGTTCTCGGCATTATCGCAATTCTCATCATGCTGTTCATGCCAAGAGGCATCTGGGGCGAGGCGACGCGGCATTGGAATGTCCGGCTGTTTCCAACCCAACGCGTGCTCAGTCGGAATTCATGACGGACATTCTGGAAAGCGACAGGAGACGAGCTAAATGCGATTTGCCTCTTTCATCTGGAACGGACGCCGTGGCCTCGCGGTCGATGCTGGCGGAGCGAAATTTGTCGGGCGATACTCGGACGATCCCCGCTATCCGGGGGATCTTCATAACTTGATCCAATCGGGTCCGGCTGGGCTTGCCGCGGGTTACAACCAATTGCTCGCCGGTGATGCAGTCGATATGTCGTCCGTGCTCCGTCTTCCGCCGATTCCGAACCCCGAAAAAATCATCTGCGTCGGACTGAACTATCTCGATCACACCAGTGAAAGCGGCTTTGCGCAACCTGACTACCCGACCTTGTTCACGCGCGTGAACTCCAGCCTCGTCGGTGACGGTGCTCCCATCGTCCGTCCAACCGTCTCGGACCAGCTCGACTACGAGGGTGAACTCGTCGCGGTCATCGGCCGCGGCGGCCGGCATATCAAGAAGGCGGATGCACTCGATCACGTCGCCGGATATTCGATCTTCAATGATGCATCAATCCGCGACTACCAGTTCAAAACGCCGCAATGGACAGTCGGGAAAAACTTCGACGGTACAGGTGCGTTCGGACCGGTGTTCGTGACCGCGGACGAACTGCCTGACGGCTGCAAGGGACTGAAACTCGAAACCCGGCTGAACGGCATGACTGTTCAAAGTGCACCGATCGCATCGATGGTTTTCGATGTTGCGTCTCAGATCGAAATTATCAGCGCGGCGATCACGTTGGCGCCCGGCGATCTGCTCGTCACCGGCACGCCCTCGGGCGTCGGGCTCGCTCGCAAGCCGCCACTTTGGATGAAGCCGGGCGATATCTGCGAAGTCGAAATCGAAGGCATCGGCGTTCTGCGAAATCCCATCCTGGATGAAGTCAGACCGCACTGACTCCGTTGGAGGAAGATAGAGGAAGACGTGCATGACTCAGATAAAAAGCCATATCGGACCAACGCGGCGACCCGGCGAGCTTGGGGTTCATTCGATCGACCACTTCAATCTGGTGGTGCCTTCCCTGAAGGACGCCGAACGGTTCTATTTATCGTTCGGCCTGGACGTTCGAGCCGAGGGCGATGCTTTGTCCGTCATGACGCATGGTGCCGCGCACCGCTGGGGCGCTCTTGTTGAAGGTCCGCAGAAGAAACTGTCCTATTTGTCCTTTGGCGCATTCGCCGATGATCTTTCGAGGTTTCGCGAAAAGCTGCAGTCTTGCAATGTTCGCCAGATTGACCCCCCGCCGGGCTTCGAGTCCAACGGAATATGGTTCAGGGATCCGGACGGACTGCTCATCGAAGTTCGCGTCGGGGAAAAGACCTCTCCAAACGAGAAGCCGGTTTGCATTAATGAACAGGGGCGGATCGGAGTGCAAAATGCACCGAACCGCACTGCGGTCTCGCCCGTCAGACCGCGACGTCTGGCTCACATCCTGATTTTCGCATCCGATGTCGCACGCGCCATACATTTCTATACCTCAGTGCTCGGCTTCAGGCTATCAGACCGGTCCGGTGATGGAATTGCCTTCATGCACGGCATTCACGGCAGCGACCATCATCTCATCGCGCTGGCGAAATCCAATGGTCCAGGATTGCATCATCTGAGTTGGGACGTGGAATCGATTCATCAGATCGGACTGGGCGCGATGCAGATGGCCGACAAGGGATTTTCGGGCGGTTGGGGACTCGGCAGGCACGTGCTGGGATCAAACTATTTTCACTACGTCCGCGACCCCTGGGGCAGCTATTCCGAATATTCCTCTGATATCGACTACATCCCGGTCAACTACGATTGGATGGCGGGCGATCATTCCGCTGACGACGCGTTTTATGTTTGGGGGCCGGTGCCACCGGCTGATTTCGCCTTCAATTACGAAACGGCGGTGCCGTGATTGGATCGGTGAATCAAGGACGCCCAACTTTCAGATCGACAGCTTCGACGCGAAGACGCGAGATTTTTCTTATGTTGGAAGGTCTTGAAAGAGCTTTGGCACCGTTTGTGCCGCGAATTCCTTGAATACGCGCACAGTCTGCGGGATGTGCCGATTGCCCAGATGGACCATCAAGAGATCGAAGCTGGGGAAGCGCCATTTCGGCATGATCTCGACGAGGCGCCCGGCTCGCACCAGTTCGGGTTGGACCACCGGCGGCAAGCTGCCGATACCACCGCCCGCGAGCAGCGCGGACGCAAGTCCCGTGAAGTCGTTCATCGAAAGGTAAGGCGTGAACGTCAGCGTTTCCTTATCCGTTCCGTTCACATGAGCAAAGGCCCAGCTATTTTCGGGCTTCGTAAAGTACGAAAAGGCGAGAAGGCGATGGGCCAGCAAGTCCTGCGGTGTTTCAGGCGGCTTGCACTGCTCGAGATAGGCGGGGCTCGCTACTAGTCGGTTCCGGTAAGTTAGTATCTTTCGCGCGACCAGAGAAGAATCTCTGAGTGGTCCAGCGCCGATCCTGAACACCAGGTCAATGCCTTCGGCGATATGGTCGACGTACCGGTCAGTAACGAAGATTTGGACGCGAACCTCCGGATAGGACGCCTGGAATGCGCCGACCAGCGGCGCAAGCAACGTGTCGGAGATGCTCGGCGGCGCGGAAAGCCGCAATATGCCGGAAACGTTCGACAACTGGTTCGAGACGACGTTTTCGATCGCTTCACTGAGTTCGACGCTGCGTCGGGCATGCTCAAGTACTTCAGTTCCGACGTCGGTAAGCCGCAAGTTGCGCGTTGAACGCTCAAGAAGGCGAACGCCGAACTGATTCTCAAGTTCGGCAATGCGGCGGCTAACGGTGGAGATGGGCATCTTCAGGCGTCTTGCCGCTTCCGAAAAGCTTTGCGCCTCGACGACCTTAGCGAAAATCAACAGCGAATTGAGGTCCGTCATCGTTTTCCCATATATGGAAAGCTTAGTCCGCGGCTTTGCTGCCAATGGAAGATGACGGCAATCGCATAATTCCTCCTTGTCGTAAACCCAAGACGGGTGGCTACGGCGAAAACGCCGTGCAAGCGGCTGCTTTGACGGATGAAAGAGGACGTGCACGGCGACCTGCCTCGCGTGGCGGAATCGGTCATCGCTTTAATGCTATCGGGAAGTACGTCGTCCATGCCCAGGGGCAGCGGATGATCAGCGGTGGACCTCCGTTTTTCAGAGCGATGCAAGACGCCGCCGAGAAGCCGTTGCACAAACGAAACAATGTGTCCGTTCGCCCGGGCTGTACTCTAACTCCCCAAAGGGACGATCTGTGCGCCAACAGCGGCAGCAATGCGTCAAAAGCCCTTCTCGAGGTCGTCCCCATTATCCCAATTTTGGGAAACTAGTTCCCGGCTTGGCCGACTAATGCATAGCCCGACAATCGCATAGGTTTGGACCAACGAAACGACCAACGGAGACAGGTCAATGGCAGGTAGTATTTACATCAGGTTCGCGTTGGCAGCGGCGATGCTTTTGGCGGGACCGGGCTTCGCTGCCCAAGGGCAGACGTCCAAGGAAAGTCCGGCCGAACGCGCCGTCATCGAGGCCGTGATATCTTCGTATGAAGCGGCGCTGAACGCTTCCAACACCGATGCAGTCGTGCCGCTTTACGCCGACGACGGCGTGTTCATGCCGCCCCACAACCGGTCGGCCGTTGGCAAGGCGGCGGTACGGGAGGCTTACGCAGCGGTGTTCAAGGCGATCACTCTGCGGATCAAATTCAACGTAGCCGAAGTTGTTCAGGTGGCGCCGGATTGGGCTTTCGTGCGCACGAATTCGGCGGGAACGATGACGCTCAACGCGACCGGCGCGCAGAGCACCGAAGGCAATCAGGAGCTCTTCATTTTCAAAAAAGGGACCGACGGTCGCTGGAAGATCGCGCGTTACAGCTTCTCAAGCACCAATCCGCCGCCGAAGGCTTAACTCGATTAATACGCCCGACGAGCGAGAAACTGGCCAGGCGAGACCGCCTGGCATCTGGTGAAACTGTCGAACCGCAATAGAGACTCACGGAGAATCAAGGTGTTAAAGTCCTAAAGGTAGTCGAGCGGGGACCAAATCGCACTTCAAATGGCCACCATCAGCGAATGTCGGTATCGGTGGTTGCGCCTCCATACATCAATCCGCCGACACTGACGCGCCCACATAGTTGGATTTTTCGCTTTAAGCCATTGATCTCTAATGTTCGGATTCTGTCTCAGTTGGGAAAATTCGCTTGAGATATCAAGGCGAAGAGGATGACTCTTAATCATCGGGTCCCAGGTTCGAGCCCTGGTGCGCCCAGCCCTTGCAAACCGCAGGTTTCGGAGACAACGCCAAATAGGGCGTTCCTGCCGGGATTTGTGGCTACTTAACTTTAGATTTTTGTCTCTGCCGGCGTTCGCGAGCTCCTTCGACAATTTTCAGCGCCCCGTCTCTGGACCCAAAAATTCCGTTCCCCGCGCCGTGGTTTGGGCTCGAAATAGGACCGCGCCCAAAATTCCAATTTTGGTACTGGTTCGGCGTTTTGAGTGAGTGCGGCGCTATCCAGGATTGAGACCGAGTGCCTCGAACTGCCGGCTCCATTCGGCCGGTGGATCGCGTAGCCGCTCAATGCCAATTCCGCGGGGCAGGCGGCCTTCGATGGCCGCTTTGACCAGATCGGGTGCAAGGAAGCCCAGCGAGATGGTCATATTGACCTGCCGAGAGCTGCACTTTTCGCGCGTGCAAAGCTCGGCGATGGTCGTCACTCGACCGGAGATGACGTCGTTAAGCCATCGACGCCCTCGCGCAATGGCGCTGACCAGACGAGCCCGGCGCTCGAACTGTTCCGGGCGGGCGTCGCTCCGAGACGTATTGTGTGGAAGCAGGATTTGGCGGGACCGTTTCGGGGGCGGCTTTTGCCAGGGAATGGTTAGGCACCGATCCTGCCGGCACTCGGACGGCTCTTCGACGTTATCGGATTTGAGTTGGACGACCAGCTTGTCCGGATGCACGACAATGCCCGTGACAAACCGTGCAAGGTCGTCGCGGCACTCTAAACACACGACGTTCAATTCGGCCTTGCCTGGTTCAGTAACGAGGTAGTCTTTGAGGGCTTTCATAACCGCCTCTTCGACGTCCGCCGCTGGGATGCGGCTGACCGAGCCGGCCGAAGCGGTCTTGGCCTCTCCGTGCAGAAGTGGCGTCGACACATAATAACGATACCGAATGCTCGCTTTGCTAGCGTGAGTGGGGATCATGCGATGGCCGGCGTCGTCGAATAGGAGCCCCGTCAGTAGCTGGTCGGATTTGCTGCGCACGACGGTGCGATGCGACCATTGGGCGAGTGATTTCTGCCGAACCGCCTCGAACAACTCGCGATCCAGGTTCGGCGGCTGCTCGCCCGGCAGGATCTCATTCTTGTATTTGACCTCGCCGATATAGAAGTGGTTGCTCAAAAGGTAGTAAATCGCCCCGCGACCGAACGGGATTCCACCGCGCGTCTTACCTGACGACAACTGTTGGGTCTTTGTCCTAATATTGCGTTCTTCAAGGTCCCGAACCAGTTCGTTGACACCGCTGAGCTCCAGGTAGCGCCGATAGATTGACCGGACGACCTCAGCCTGATCATCGACGATGGCAATTTTGCCTTCCTTCATCTCGTAGCCGAAGGGCAAGTTGCCTCCTACCCAAAGCCCTTTGCGTTTTGATGCCGCGATCTTGTCGCGGATCCGCTCTGACGTAACTTCCCGCTCGAACTGTGCAAAGGACAGAAGCACGTTGAGCGTCAGCCGGCCCATCGAGGTCGTCGTATTGAACTGCTGGGTGACCGAGACAAATGAGACGCCGTGCGCATCGAAGAGTTCGACCAATTTGGCGAAGTCCGCCAACGACCTCGTTAGACGATCGACCTTGTAGACAACGATGACGTCGATCTTCCGGGCGCGGATATCTTCCAGCAGTCTTTGCAGGTCAGGACGGTCGGTGGATCCGCCAGAGTATCCGCCATCGTCATATCGAGATCGGATCATGGTCCAGCCAGCGTGAGCCTGACTCTTGATATAGGCGGAGGCAGCGTCGTACTGCGCGTCCAGCGAATTAAACTCTTGGTCGAGCCCATGCTCGGTCGAGACACGGGTATAGATCGCACAGCGGACCGACTTGCCGGAGGAGGGCTTCATGGCCGGGCCTGGGTTGCTGATTGATCCGTCTTATCCCGTAGTCCAAAGAACCGAGGGCCGTTCCACTTCGTGCCGGTAATCGCGAAGGCGACCTTGGAAAGGCTGTCATAAGTCTGGCCATTCCACGCAAACCCGTCGGCCAAGACCATAACTCGCTGCGACTGTCGATCCCACTCCCGGACGAGCATCGTGCCGGGGGTTAGCTCGGTTCGCTTCTGGTCAAAGCTGGCTAGACGAGCGGACAGTCTCGGTCCTGCCCCCTTAGCAGTCCCGCGATCAAGCACCTGCTTGGATGCGTGATCGAGATCACCGAAGCGATCGGCCTGGAGCCGATAGGCGATAACCGCAAACAACAGATGCCGCGTCAAATGGGCAGGTGCCGGCCGTTGGAACACACTCTGCCAGCGTGAACGCAGCCCCCCAAGATCGAGATCGCGCAGATGCGCGATCTCGTCCTCAACCGACGTCTTGGTCGAGGCACGACCTTTGCGAAGTTTCTTCCGCATCGCATCAGGCCGCCTGTTTAGTGCGGTCTGCAGCCGTCGATGAGGCCTTGCCGTCTTTGACGCGATAGACCCGGCCCTTGTCGGTATGTTCTGAAACAAGGTTGAGCCCGAGCTTCTTCCGTACGACACCCGCGAGAAAGCCGCGCACCGAATGTTGCTGCCAATCGGTAGCAGTCATAATTGCTGCGATTGTGGCTCCCGCCGGCGTCCGCAGCATCGTGATGACGTGGGCTTGTTTGGTATGGAATCCTGTCGCTGGCATTGGCTTGGACGTTGTATGCGCCGGTCGCTTTGAGGGGGCAGCCTTGGCGGTCTTTCGGGCGGTCAAGCCGGTCGCGGCCTTCGGCCTGGATTTACGCCTAGTCATGGGATCCTCCGAGGTTTACGCGGCGCCATCCGCCGCACCACCTCAGCCCCGCCAGGCTAAACGGCCCGGCAGGGCATCCCCCCGAAGCGCGCCTCAGCCGCTCCAAGTCACCACAGCAACGCTCCGATCGGGCCCGAAAGCCAGTCAATTCTGAGCCAGATAGTTGCTCGTTTTCCTTAATCGCTTACCCCTGCGCCTTCGCGTGGCAGGCGAACACCCTTGGCTAAATGGTTATGGGGCGTTTACCAAGGGTGAAGTAGTGGATCTTGGTTTCGCCGTTCGGAGGTTCGATTCCTCCCGCCCCAGCCAGCAGGCGGCAAACGGTTAGCGCTTCTCGCGCCCACGAGGGATGCTCCATAACATCCGATCGGCGAATGGCCGCTGTTGGCGGATACTGTTGCAAAAGTCGAAAATCGAATGACACCGAAAATCTCGCGAAAGTTGATTCTTAGACTTCTTTGCCGCTGAAGCGCCCTGTAGCGCCTCTCCGAAGAACCGTGGTCGATTTTGGGTGTAACGGTGTGGTCCCTGACGTTGCTACGCACGGAACCGCATCAGTGGTCCTAGAAATTTTCGTTCGTCACCCAAAAAGGACTTTTTCAACACTATCGGCGCAAAAGCGGACGTTCATACGCAAACAGCAAACCCGCCGTTCAAAGGAGTTAAAATCTGAACGCCGATGAGGGATCAAATTTGCGAGCTGATTTGATACCTGGCCGCCGAAGCGCTTCTTCGGCGCGCGCCCTCGCTAGTTCTCGATCCAGACAGTCATGCCCGGCTCAAGGTCTGCCGACTCTGGCTGCGGGTCGAGGCGTAAGCGAAGCGTGTTGCGGTCGTGATCCCCAATTACCCGCTCGGCCTGCCAAGTGGCGAACGTTCCGAGCGGCCGCAGTACGGTGATGACGGCTTTGGTCGCGCGATCGGTGCCGTTCCGCATCACGCTCGCCGTTTCTCCCATCGAGAGACGATTGAGATGATCTTCGCGCACACTGAACGAGAGCCATTGCTTACCCGCCGCCTCAACCATCAGGATCGGTTGACCCGCGCGAACATTCTCGCCGACCTCTGCGGCGATGACGCTGACCACACCGTCGGCCGGGGCGCGCAAGACCATCTTGTCAAGACGGCGCTCGAGCACAGTGACCGCGGCGGCCGCGGCCTGCACCTGCGCGTCGGCGATCGCGCGTTCCTCCCGGGTCGGGCCCGCCGCGGCCGCATCGTAATTCGCCTGGGCCTCCGCCACGTCGGCACGTGCGCTTGCAGCGTCGTTTTCGGCCTGATCAAGCGACTGTTGGGACTCAAAGCTCTGACGTGCCAGCGTGCTGGTTCTTGTGAGCTGGGCCTGCACGTAGTCAAGGCGGGCGCTTGCCTTGGCGATTGCAGCTTTCAGAGAGTCGACCTGTTCACGACGGACTCCGGCATAGACGTTGTTGCGGTTCGCGGTTGCCGACGCGAGCGCGGCACGCGCCTGGTCCGCCTGTGCCGTCAGCTCCACCGCGGAGAGGCGCGCCAGGACATCGCCCGCGTGCAGGTAGGCGCCCTTCTCGACCTCAATCGAAACGAGTTGGCCGTTCACCTCCGGTTCCACCCTGACTTCGGTCGCCCGCACGACGCCAACGATCGTGGCCACCGATGCGGAACGACGCTCGGAGTAGATCAGAACGCCCACGACGAGCACGAGTGTGATCGCAACGATGGCAGCACGCCTAGCCTTGTGCATGTCCCCGTCCTTTCTTGACGGCAAGTGCCGAGATCACCGCGAGCGCGAAATAGCCCAGGGCCAGACACCACAGTCCGAGCCAGTCATGTGCGACCTCCCAGATACTGGCACCGAGCTGGTTGATGCGCACGAGGCCGTCAATCGCGGAGTCGGCGGGGAATATCCGACCCAGCGCGATGGCCGCATCGGGGATTGCTTCGCGCGGCCATGCGAAGCCGGCGGTGAAGAACTGAGGCAGGCTGGTTGCAAGCAGGAGGAGGGTCGCGTTTTCCGGCCGGGTGAACCAGGCCCCGATGGCCTGTCCCATAAAGCTCGTCGCCAGCAAAAAGACGGTCGCGAGCGCGAAGATTTGTGGAAGATGGCCGAGCGTCGAGAAGCCGTAGATCCGCGGCAGCACGATGAGATAAAGCGCGAGCGCCGGCAGGTAGATGGTCAGATGGGCGATGCCGCGGCCGAGCACGCTGGCGAACGCCCTGCCGGCGTTCGCCAGCGCGGTGCCGGTCAACATCGCCGCACCGATCAGGAGGGTTTGTTGCAGGATCAGTACAAACGCCGCCGGAACGACGTAGCTCGCATAGCCGCCCACCGGGTTGAAGATCGGCTGGAGCAGAACGTCGGCTGGGTTCGAGCCCGCCAATTTCGCC